>Ga0326728_10002534_pt1 | contig 60262 bp, 49 predicted proteins | sample MB3enrmetagenome_FD_207602 | JGI IMG/M metagenome (GOLD analysis project Ga0326728, IMG submission 207602) | Lab enriched peat soil microbial communities from McLean, Ithaca, NY, United States - MB31MN | ecosystem: Environmental > Terrestrial > Soil > Wetlands > Peat | place: USA: New York... | reverse complement strand
GCCGAGTACGCAAGGAGGAGGGTGAACGCAAGCGTAGGTTCGGTTGCGGCAAGCCCCAGGATCGCCCCGAGGGCAGCCCCGACGCAGGGAGTCCACCCGGCAGCGAATGCGACACCGAACACAAACGAAGTAAGGTACTTCGATTTTATCCCGGTCACGGCGAACTTGTGCTCCTGCTCGAGCCAGCCGATCCGGATCAGCCCGACCAGGTAGAGGCCAAAGAAGATGATGATAAGCCCCCCGGCTCTCGACAACCAGAGCTGCACGCTGTACGTAACAGAGTTCAGGATCGTATTCAAAAGGACCCCGAGGAGGGAGAAGACAAGCGAGAAACCGGCGACAAAGAGGAGGCTTGCAAGGACGATATCCCAGCGCTTTCCTGTTCCCTCCTTCGCCGAAGTCCCGGCAAGGTAGATCAGAAAACCCGGCACGAGAGGCAGGACGCAGGGTGCAAGAAACGAGACGATCCCTGCAAGGAATGCAACGATATAGGAAACACCGGCCATGTACAGACTCCGGAATCAGACGTACGATCGATTCATGGTTTCACGATCGGTGACATCTTCCACGAACAATCCGGTTCATCGCCGAAAAACTTTCCCTGCCGGATCTCACCGGCAACAACCTCAAGAAGCATCGCTACAGTGTCATTGAGGTCTTCATTTTTGATAGTAATGTTAATTTCCCGGGTCATGACCCTCAACCTTCCTGCTTTTCCTGAATATCTCCCGAACGGTGAGCGAAGAATTATCCTCCCTCCCAGGAAGAGCCCCTCTTGTCGCAAGTATTGAAAAGGAATTTTTTATAGAAGCTTTCCTGAAAAACAGATTTTGAAACATACGCTGAAACAACAGTGCAGGACGTAAAAGGAGGCAGGATCACCTGGCAGGCCCGGAACCGGACGGTGCGGTTCACCGTTACGGGTTCGATTTGGGGGTCCCTGGCGGGGACTGTGCAGGCGCGTTACCTGACCTTAACGGAAAATAGTATCGTCGTAACCCATCGAAGGTGACGAGAAAAAGTCCGGATAACGCACCGGAACCCGGTCCAACCGGAGTCTCAAAAAACAGAACGTGACCACAGATTTTTAACGTTACCCGGTCTAAACCGCTTCGACCGCACAGCAGGGCGGTCAGAAGAGCATCTCTACGCACACTTAGTTTTCCCGGGTGTGGAACCCACACGCCCGGCTTCTTTTCCTCCATTTCATGCCTGGTACGAGAGGAGCGGTATCTGCGTGCTATTCTGCCAGGAAAAAACGCGTACCGGGGACCATCGTTGCTCTTTTCCCGGGCGCTTACGTAGCCGGACCGTCCAGAGCGCTCCTGATTGCAGTAAGGAGATCCTCTTCGATCACCGGCTTTATGAGGTATTCGACGGCCGACAGCTCTTTTGCCTGTTCCCTCCGGTTCTTATCGGAATATGCAGTCAGGAAGATGATCGGGATAGTATACTGCTGCCGGATCTTTCGGGCCGTCTCGATTCCGTCAAGTGATCCTGCAAGCCCGATATCCATAATGATGAGATCGGGTTTTGGAGACTTTTCGAGTGCCTGGAGTGCCATCTCTCCGGAGTGAACCGTGCCGATGATCCTAAATCTCCTGTTTTCCAGGGTCTCTGTCAGGTGGAGAGCGATCAGACCCTCATCTTCAACTATCAGTACCGTTTTCTCCGTCATGTTTCATCCCCCGTATTTTTCAGATGGAAGCTGAATTCTGTTCCTCTCTTTGCCCGGATCCCGATCTCCGCCCGGAGCTGGTGGCGGGCGAGGAAGGTCACCAGCTTGAGGCCGAGGGATTTTGTTGCCAGAGGATCGAATCCCTCCGGTAATCCGCGGCCGTTATCAGCCACGGTGAGTACATCCGTCCCATCCTCGTGGGCAAGCGAGACCCGGATCGTACAGGGTTCTCCCCGTACCGCCATGCAGTCGAACCCCGGCGGGAATGCGTACTTGAACGAGTTGGTCACCAGTTCGTTGATGATCAGGCCGGCCGTGGTGGCCCGGGCGACATCGAGTGCCACTTCATGAACATCGACAACGATCCGGATCTTCGCACTCTCTCCGTAAGAGCGAGCGAGCTGGCTGACAAGGTTATTCAGATAGACCTCCATATCCACGTTTGAAAATTTCCCGGTCTGGTACAGGGTCTCGTGGATGAGGGCCATGCTCCGGGCCCGGTTCTGGAGGTCCTTCCTCAATGCCCGCCCTGCTTCGGTTTCCTCATAGGTATTATCAAGGCTGAGTAATGAGATGAACGCGGTCAGGTTGTTCTTGACCCGGTGGTGGATCTCGGCAAGAAGCACCTCTTTTTCCGAGAGGGCTTCCCTGAGATCTGCCTCGCTTCTGATCAGTTCCTCTTCGCGGAGGCTGAGTTCTTCGATATTCTGATGAAGTTCATCCTGCGCAGCGGTGAGTTCTTCGTTGACCGCGTTGAGGTCCTCGTTTTTCCGCAGGAGATCGGCTTCTGCCTGCTTTCGCTTGGTAACATCGCGGACAAAACCGTCACGGTACAGGGGAACCCCGTTTGCATCATTCGTTATATGGATTTTGATCGAAATCCAGCGGAACTCTCCTGAACTCTTCAACCAGCGGATCTCGTATTCTCCTTCACCTTCTCTCCGGATGCGATCCATCTCCGCATCGAACCGGGACAGGTCATCAGGGTGCACATGACTCCGTGTCTCGCCTTCACTCATTGCGCTCATCTCCTGGGGCGAATAACCGTACATCGAATTACATGCAGGGCTGAAGTACTCATACCGTCTCGTCTGGATGTTCATACGATAAATGACGTCGGGGGAGTTGTCTATGACGGAGCGGAACCGGGCTTCGCTCTCCCGCAACGCCCTCTCAGCACGCGTACGCTCGGTGATATCCCTGTGGATCCAGAGACGTCCGAAGATTTTTCCCCCAATGTATATAGGAACGAAATCCCGCAGGAAAACCCGTTCGTTTTGCATCCCGACATCTTCCCCATACACTGGTTTTCCGAAACGGACAATTTCCCTGATACGGGCTGCAGCCGCTTCAGGATCCTCGTAGGAATGCCGTATTTTTTCTATCATCTTTTCATCAGAAAGGCCCGTCAGATCCGCTGGCGACTCCTCCATGCCGAATATATCACAAAAGCGCTGATTTGCAAATTCCACCCGGTTTTCATTGGTAACCAGCAGGATTCCATACTGCATACTGGAAAGGATCTGGTAGAACCGCTTGAGGGTGGTTTGCAGTTCCTCTTCTGCCTGTTTGCGTTCGGTTATATCCAAGACGAACGCAACGCCGTTGAACCGGGCCTCGTCTATCATCGCGCCCGCTATGATGATGGGGACACGCGTGCCATCCTTCCTGATATACTCTTTTTCGAACGGTTTTTTGTTAACCCCGATAGATTTGAGTTCCCGCATGGAGTCCTCATCGAGGTCCCGGTATTCCGGAGGAGTCATATTGACCCAGTCGATCCGGCCTGCCGCCAGATCCTCACGCGAGTAGCCAGCCAGCTCAAGGAATTTATCGTTGGCATCCGTGATTATGCCGTTCATGTTCCAGTAGATCACGCCGATCAAGCCGGATTCATAGAAACTGCGGAGCCTGGCCTCACTCGCGATGAGTATCTCCTGGGTCCGGGTGAGCTCCCCGAGGTTCCAGCGCAGTTCTTCCTGTGTCGCGGTGAGTTCCTCATTCAGTGCATTGAGGTCCTCGTTTTTTTGCACCAGCTGGCGTTCATTTGCCAGAAGCCCGTCGTTTGCCTGGCGCAGTTCTTCCTGGATCGCGGTGAGTTCCTCGTTCATGGCGCCGAGATCTTCGTTTTTCCGGATAAGTTCCTGCTCGGCGCGTTCAAGCCTCCCTCCCATCTTCCCGGAGATCCTTGCAACCACAAAAGCGGTAGCGAGAATGAAGATCACAAGAGTTGTTGAGAGCAGGACCGCGTCGCGAACATCAAACCAGGAAGACAGCCCGACAAGCGCGATATTTTCGATAAGGATAATTCCGACAACGAGCGGGACAAATACCCGGAGGAGGCCGGCGCTGGTAGAATTACCGATAACGTACCTGACCGGGACTGCACCGGGACCGGCGGCAGCGACAAGGGCTGCCCCCGCAAAGAACGCGGCGAGTGCTGAGAGAAATGCGATCGGGATGAATTGTGTTCCATACAATAACGGATTGCCATAGAAATAGCTCATGATGAAGGTGAAGCTGATAACAGAGATCGCAAACCCGGCGATACTGATCGCATCTGGTATCCACATCGATCGTGCCGGCAGGCCCTGATCCTGAATAACAAATACCAGCGCAATTGCCGCGAGGACTATGAGACCGGCAGCTGCCGGGGAGATGGGTGACGATGTAGGCCCGAGAACGATCATGCCTGCCCTGACACAGAGTGCCTCAATGAAAGAATGACTTCCCTGGATACTGGAGACAAATTCGATTGCTTCTATGGCTGCGATGAGAATCAGGATTGCCTGCACGACCATCCGGGAGATCCGGTGTAGCGATTTTGCAGCCTGATATGCGAGAATGGATCCGATGAAGATCCAGATCAGGGCTGCGCTAAGTGCCATCGTCCGGTAATTTTGGTTCAGGCTGCTGACGAGGGTGATACCGAAATGCGTGGTTAAAATCCCAAGTACACCAATTACTGCAGCAAAAATGCCAAACGCGATGGCAAGATGTTTGAGCAGTAGGTTTTCGGACATTACATCCGTTGTTTGGGGAGGGGCCCCGTTCTGTAGTAATTCAGGTCCGGTTGTCACGGATTTTTCCCTACTGCTCTATTTTCTGGAGAGAACTTTCATCTATGGATACATTCGCTATGTTTAATTAATAGTTGTCGTCACTCTTTGAAATTGATTGTAAATTGTCCCATCAAAAAACTTTTGGACTGTGCCAGCCCGTACATATGCACTATCAATTAGCAGAATGGTTAACGCGCATTTAGAAGAGTGGCATTTTTTTGGGATACCTATAATCCTCTTAGTGTGTGCGAGGGCCAGGTTTCGAACCTCAATATGTCCCGGCCTCCTTAACCACCTACCCTAATCCGGCCCCAAATTGAGCCCTGATTCCCTCTTCCCGTATCCAAAACAAGCCTATATCGGGCTCCGTTTTAAAATAACCCCAAATATCGATTATTTTGCCAATCGGACGAAATAAAACGATCTCATAGACGCGTTTTGAGCCCGTTTTTCAGGACCAATCGGGTTTCCATTGATGATGAAAAAAGAGGCCGCCAGAACGCGTATATGGGGCGGCAAAGGGCATTATATGGGGCTCAATTTAGGCTTATTTTGGCAAACGGGGGCATATATTGGATCCGATTTTTGGGCGGGGAAATCGGACGGTTTTACGGGGAGATTTCGGAAATGTTTTGAATGAAAAGGAGTCCGGGGGTGGATGGAAAGATATCTTTCAAACAATGTCACAGATTTTGTAAATCCGGCATAGGATTATAGAAGGACAAGGGGATACAGGGTCATTCATCCTCCCTGTCTTAAAAAAACCGGGGGGACAGGAGTTACAACATTATGGAGACCGAGAACCTTTTCATCAGTATCGATTTTGACAAGGGGGATTTTCCCAGGAAACATACCTGTGACGGCGAGGATATCTCTCCGCTGATCCATATCAACCGGATCCATTCCCCGTACCTTGCGATCATTGTAGACGACTGGATCGGGCCTTCTGAACGCTTCACCCACTGGCTGATCTGGGATTTCGAATCCCGGCCGGTCATACCGGAGCACATTCCCCGGGCCGCAGTGATAACCGAGCCCTTCACGGCAGTCCAGGGGACCAACGATTTCGGCACTACCGGATACCGGGGCCCCTGCCCACCTCCCGGTAAGGTACATACCTACTACTTCAATGTGTACGGGCTTGACGCGATACTGGGAATTCCTCCAGGGTCAAAGCGGGATGTCCTTGAAAAAACTATGAAAGGACATATGGTACAATACGGAGGTCAGGCTATCGCGACATACAGCCGGTAAAACGGGTTTTCCCGTTTTTGGTTCGTTGATGCCGGCATTGGGCGGATAAAAAGGCTGCCGGGATATACAAAGCCGGTGTTATTCCCACGACGATTGAAAAAAGAGTAATCCCCTACGACACACACAGTCAGGGAAGATCACACCCCCTTCATAGGTATTGTCCGGGCCGCTTGGCATCTGGGATAAAGGGAACCTTCCGGGCCGGATAGGATACCGGGATGGATAACCTGGTTGTTGTGCGGGAGAGTACCTGTTCCCTGCCAGGAATGGGTCATCCAGCAGGTGATTTCCACCGGCTCCACCAGGCCGTATCCCTGCGATATATCCGGTCGACAAGTTTCATTGCCTGCAGGGCATCGCCGGAGGATCCCTTTTGTACCTTTGTTCCTTTCTTGATGCAATCGACAAATGCGTCCACCTCGCGTTCCCACGAAGCAGCAGTAGCAAAACGGGTGATCAATTCTTTGGAGAGCCCGGACGCACGTTCCTCATCTCCAATCGGGCGGGGTGAGACGATCAGTGTTTCTCCGGGCCCGTAATCCCCGTTCGGGCTGAGGTCGCCGTTAATGGTGATGTACCCGTTCTCAAGACAGATCTCAAGGGCGTACCTGTTTTTCCAGTGGGTCGAAGACGCATGGATCATCGCAACCTGGTTTTGGGAGTTGCGTAACAGGGCAAAAGCATTGTCTTCCACCGGGATATTCCAGAAAGATGTGGTGACGAAACTTTTTGCTTCGTTAAAATCTCCCGCAAAAAACCGGAACAGGTCAATTAAGTGGATCCCTTGGTCAAGCAGTATGCCTCCTCCCGCCCATTCCCGGTTGCTCCGCCATATACTCTCAAAATCATTCCCGCCTGATTTCCCGTGGACGCCTTTCATCCAGAGGATCTTCCCGTACGTGCCGGTTTTTATCATCTCCTGTGCTTTCAGCACTGCATCGTGGAACCGGTGGGTAAACCCGAAAACAAGCACGGTACTCCTTGCCTTTTTTTCTGCCGCGATAATATCCTGTATATCTTTTACGGTCCTCCCGGGCGGGATCTCGCAGAAGACGTGTATCCCCCGGTTCAGGGCCTCGATCGCAACCTTCGGCCGGTATTTATTCTGGGGGGCGACAAAAACTGCATCGACACCGGAGTCCAGAAGATTCCGGTAATCCTCGTAATAGCGGTACGTTTCCTTCCGGGTGGTATTTGGCCGGTGGGCATCACTGACCGCGACCAGGTTGAGTGCAGGATTGTTTTCTGCTATCGTTTTCCTGAGCGTACCCCTGCTGCCCAACCCTATAACCCCGACATCAATCGTGTCCTGCATGATCCTTCGTCATTTACCCGGCAGGTTGCCTACCAGCCGTTATTTACGCTTCCTGTCCCTCACTCTATGGTCGGCAAGGGGCAGGAAAAATACACTTTCAGGCGCCCGTCTACTCGCGGGATTCGAAATATTTGAGAGCCAGAGGAACGTGCTTTTTTAATTCCCCGAAGAAATATCCGACAATTTTTTTGTCTGAATCAGCTATCGAACCATTGATCGTCATAATAAGCCAGTTCGGCAGGTCCTGATTCTTGTCAAGGACGTTCATTATCACGACAATGGCTTCATCCACATCAATCTTTGTTTTCCATCGGTACGGCATAGAGCATTCACCTCCCTTTTGCAAACCTATTCCGGCCGCTTTTTTACAGCAGTATCAAAGACCATCCAGTTCCGTTCCCATTCAGGATTTTTCGCCTTGAGCATCACGAGCACCCGGTTTTTGAGTTCCCGGGTGGAGATGCCGTCAATTGCATTTTGTTCGATCCCATGGGCGATAGTTCGTGCGACGTCCGGGGGTGCACCGGATTTTATGGCACTCACTACGATCTTTTCGGCAACGAAAGGCTCTTTACGGCCATCTCTTTTCTTTACGGTGATCATGACTTGAGTCTCCTCCAGGTTCCTTACAGGAATAATCCGGTCGGGAACGGTTCTTTTTATAGCATTTTTGTCAGACTCCCGGGCTGCACACCGGGTTTGCCATTTTAACATGGCGCCGTCGTTTCTCCTGTTTGGCAACTGGCCCCAGGAGTGACGACCCGGGTGATCCTTATGGGATTGAATTCATGCAAAAGACCTGCCATCCGTCTCCCGCACATGAGCACTCATCACTATGAATCATAGAAGTTGTCCCGTTTATCATCTTTTGAGACATACTTTGAAACAACCATGAAGGGAACTCTCCCTGGTACAATCTTATGGAAGAGCATAGGTACGTACAAAAGAATAGGTACGTACAAAAGAAACCCGCTTTTAAAAAATTATATTTTCCGGACGAGCCGGCATACAAACCAATTGCGGCAGGTATCATCCCGGCAAAATCATCAGCATAAAAAAATGACTGTAGAGACAAAAACGATGTATAATTCATACCAAAATGTGCTCGTGTTCTATAATCCAGCGTAAAATCCGGCCCTCTCTTCGGGGCCGCAAAAACCTCTGAAAAAATGCATCCGTTAAAAAGTTTTTAGTGAAGATGACCGTGGACGAGAACAATGGTAATGGTCCGTTCGCTCCCGGCAGAGAGGGCTTCCTGCAGCAGGAACTCGCAGGACGTCTCAACATTCTCCCCGTTCTGGAGAACAATCTCCGCAATCCGGTCTTTTTTAACATAATCATGCAGGCCACCGGAACTGAAAAGCAGGAAACGATCCGTGATGTTTACCGTGACAAAATCAGATTTTGTCAGGATGCGTGGCTCCCCCAGAGTATGGGAGATCATGTCTCCCCGCCTCGTATCACTGCTATGGCCGGTCCCGGGAAACCCGGGCCCCTCCGGTTGCACGGACAATGCGTGTTCCCGGGGGAGATGAATGCTGTCACGGTTGATAAGATAGGCATTCCCTTCACCGGTGTCAAGAATCGTGCATTTCAGGGTATCATCAATGAGGCAGGCACTCAGGTGTGTCGCATCCTTTGTCCTGTCAGGTGAGTTTGCTGCATGTGCACTGATCCGGCCATCACTCTCATGCACAGCTGCAGCAAGGGCTGCAGCCGGTGAATTTTTCTGGCTTTTTACGGACTCCCTGAGACAGGAAACAGCAATATCACTTGCAGTGCCTTCATAGGTAGGATCTGTCTGTCCCTCAGCTACCCCGAAAACATAATAGATCCCAATCTTTTCAGCACAGAAAGCATCATTGTTGATCGATCTGATACCCCGATCCGATAACGTGGAGAAATGCAGCCGGGCCATAGTCTTCAAAGGGGTTATGCAGATTATTAATACTTATGATAGGGGAACCTGTCACATTTTTTCCGGCAGCAATGGAATTCTGCCACCTCCGGTGAAATAACCGGGTTCATGAAATCGCTCAAATGAACCGGCAGAAACCATCTCATGACCGGAAGATCCCGTCTTCTTCGCTTCTCGCAGCAGTAAAAACTAAAACCGGGGGCAAGGCCGGGTGCCGCGAGGTTTACCGGGCCGGCGGGCGAAGAGTGTAAATACAAGACAGGCAATCAAGACATTATACCGATGCCACAGGACCAGCAACAGGCGCTCAGGCGCATATCTGACCATATGATACTTCAGGGTATGGGCGATTACCTGGTATCAGAAAAATTTTCCCGTTTCTGCAGAGAACACGAGGTCTATGAAATATGGGGCGGCTTTCTTGGCGCTTCCGGTGACAGGCCGGAATTATACGGGAGTGATAAAATAAAAAATGCCTTTTTCCTGCTGCTGCAGCACATCTGTCAGATCAGGAAGGCTGAATTCCCCAAAATCATTGCCGGTATCCTCGCGGATTCTACAAAAAAAACTGCAGACCCCTCGTTTGTTCCCACGATAAAACAGGATTTAATCCATCTGGGGTATTCAATTGAGGACGTGGAAGACTCTTTTAGGACAATGAGTATGTAAAAGGCGGTATATCAGAATCCCTGAAAATTACGTATATGAGGAGAATTTCTCCCGAATGGGAGCGTTTCTTTTTTCCTTCCCGCTTTTACCCAGGTTACTGTTTTTATATCAACGGCCATGGGACGGATCCCGGCTTCATATCGCAGATACCCTGCTGTCATAATACTGACGGGGTTTTACCTGCGGTTCACCCATCCCAGGTAGATTCCCACCTTACCCGGCTCACCTTCGACACCGGAGTAGTCACGGTCACAGGTTATCTGAACGGAAAAGGTGGGAAAAGTGAAACGATAACAGATTTTCCCCGGACATGTTTTTCAAATTTTGTTTCAAAAACTGGTTTTGATAAAGATCCTATTATATCCCCCTGTTTAATCTCTCAACGGATGAGACCGATTCCCATAACTGGAAATGCCGGCAAGTCATGGGTCGCAGGAGAGCCTCTGAATAACATTCAGGGTAATCTTTGCAAAATGAGAGAAAACATTCAAAAATATTCTTTCCCGGGGGTCTCTCCTGAGGGAATCTATTGCACGGGGGATGGCTGCAACCGCTGTAATTTTGAGAGATGCATATATTCCGATTTCATCCGGCATTACTGGACCCATCCCCGGTTTGACTAAAAAAGCACGAAAAAGGGAGGCTGGTGTCCGAAAAAGAGGTGATCTGATGGATGAGATCGGGCAACCGGGTCAGGATAGTACAGCCGTAGGGGAAAGACTCCGGAACGAGAGTGTTTTTCCCCGGCCGAAGGAGAAAGCCTTGTACTGGTTCCGGAACAACAACGTGGCTTTATGAGGAGGATTTATGGACAAATTTGGTGAAGCGATAAAGTCGTTTGCAGGAATGTCGCCTGAGCGGATGAAAGAGGCAGCCGGAAGATTCAAAAACTTGTGCACGTGCCCTGCCTGCCCGACATACACGGAATGTGCGAAGAATGCACAGGAACGGCTTTTCTGTGCTGTCGGGAAGAGCTTCGTATGTATTTCCCAGGAAAAAGACTGTATCTGCCCAACCTGCCCGATTACGGGAGAGCTCGGGCTCAAGAACAAGCTCTATTGCATGAGGGGATCAGAGATGGCGCAACGCTACGATCACGCGCTCCATGGAATAAGAACCTTATGAACTGGTGTCCTGCCCGCCTTCGCGGACCATTCTGGAATATCGTTGCCATGGAAATTACCTCTTTTCTACGTTTCTGATGATGGATAATCCGTGTACCCTTTCCTTTGCCCGAATGAAATGTCACGATATCTTCACGGTTCAACGGCGCATCACCTGTACCAGCGCGAGACCGGGTTGTAGGCGTCATTACCATCCGGTCTAAAAAGATCAGGCTCACCAATCTTATACGGGGATAACAATCCCCCCCTGGCACCACGAGTTTCGTCTAAGCCTCAGTACGACATCATGGATTGGGTCGGGATAACGGTTGTTGGGATAACCGTTATCGGGACGAGCGTAGGTGTGGCCGGGAATGTACCAGTGATATTTGCAACATACCAGAGGTTATTGAATCCCTCGCCGTTTGTATCGCCGGGTTTTGTATCGTTCGCGAAGTAATACAGCGGCCTTTCCATAAACGAGGTCTGGTTCATCCCGTCAGCTCGTGTCAGGGAACTAAAATCTGCCGGGTCCAGTACCGAGGGAGCACTGATTGACCCGGCGCTGAATGCGGGCCATTTTGCAAGGCAGGCACCTGTACAGGCACTCGTACCGGGAGTGTCTTTTGCGAAGTAATACAGTGTGTTGCCCATCCTGTCGGTAAGATACAATCCGAGAGTATCACGCTGGGCAATCATCACGGTTTCGTCAGGCTTAACCACAAACCAGTCCTTGTTCACGTTCTCGCCATAGATATCTCCCGGGTTAGAATCTTTCTGGAAATAATAAAGCGGCCATCCCCGGTAGGTGGTCTGGTTCATCCCGTCAGCCCGGACAAAAGACGAAAAGTCGGATGCCATAAGAGGGGGCGATACTGTAATCGCACTGCTGTAAAAGACCGGCCAGATACCAGCGCACGAGCCGGTGCACATGCTCGCACCGCTCGCGGGTATGTCAAGGGCAAAATAATACAGGGTTCTACCCTGCGCATCTACGAGGAGATTACCAAGCGAGCTTGCAGCAACCCTGATAGTGTCGGGTGTCTGGGTAGTCAGCGGGGTCAGCTGCTGTGTTGGCTGCGCGGGTGCTGTATTCTGGGTACACCCGGCAATGAGGAGTGCTGCGGTCAATACAAGGAATACCATAAGCGTGAACCGTGCTTTCATACAACCACTTCACTGTTGTGCGTCTTTCTCCCAAAATACCAGATAACCATTGTGGCAATTTCCAAATTTTAGAACACCTTATGAGAGGTGACCGGCATATGCCGGTTCCTGTGCCCGTTTTTTGGGAAAGCTGGATCAACCTTCACGACAATCTCTGGTATGCTCCCGCAGGCCGCGGGCACACACGGCAAGGGCTTCTGTTGCCGTAGGAAAGATATGCGGGATTTCTGCAAGATCGTCGGCAGTCAAGTACCTCATCACAGCAATGACCCCTTCCTGGATCATCTCGGTGGCGAGCGGAGCACAGATGTGAATGCCAAGGATGCGCCTGCTCGATTCGTCAGCGACGATCTTAACCATGCCCCGTGTATCCCCATCAATTGAGAATTTTGCCATCGAATCCATGCTGATGCTGTGGGATATCGGTTGCAGGCCGGCCTTCTTGGCGCTCTCTTCAGTCATCCCCACACTCGCAACCTGCGGCGTGGTGAAGATCCCGTGGGGGAGGAGGGCGCTGTTATACGATCGTTTGAGTTCCCGGAGCGCATTTGATGCTGCGATCTCTCCGCTATACTTTGCTGCTGTTTCAAGCATCGGTTCACCGGTCACATCACCAGCCGCCCAGATATGCGGGGCCGATGTCTTCAGGGTCGTGTCAACGGTGACTACACCGTCTTTTCCCGTGTTCACTCCTGCAGCGCTGAGGTTGAGTTCCCGTGTGTTCGGAGAACGTCCGGTTGCCAGAAGGAGGCGATCTGCAGAGATAATCCGCTGTTCCCCGCCGATTCCCGCAACGACCGCAACAGACTCACCCGATCGTTCGGCTCGCCTGATTTCGACCCCGGTAAGAATGTTAATACCCTCGTGTGCGAGATACCCGGCCATCAGGTTCGCGATCTCCGGGTCTTCCTCAGGGAGGATCCTCGGGCTCCTCTGGAGAAGGGTGACTTTGGTTCCCAGGTGGGCATAGAGCTGGGCGAACTCGAGGCCCAGCGCTCTCCCCCCGATGATGATAAGCGTTGAGGGGATGTGTTCCGGACTGAGTGCTTCACTGCTCGTCATGAACGGAACAGATCCGATACCCTCCACGGGCGGGATCGCGGGAGAGGAGCCGGTTGCGATGATAATCCGCTTTGACGTGAGTTTTCTGTCGCCGGCCTGCAGTGCATGAGGAGAGAGAAATTTCGCTTCCCCGTCGATGAGCTCGACACCGAGCCGGGAGAAAAGGTTATCGCGCTTTTTTTCCCTCAGGCTCTCCTGGAGCGCATTTTTTTCAGCAAGCACCTGTTCAAGATCGAACCGGCCCTCCATGTGAACCCCGGGATGGCCATGACCGCGGTAGTAGGTGTAACCGGCCAGGGTGAGGAGGAACTTGCTCGGGATGCACCCGGTGTTGACACAGGTGCCCCAGAGTGGACCCCGGTCCACGAGTGCGACATGCGACGCTCCGAGATGTACTGCAGTTGTGGCTGCAGATACACCGGCAGCACCGGTCCCAATAATAACCAGATCGTACTCCCCAGTCATACTCTGTTCACCCGGGACCTCCGGGAATAAACGGCCGGGCAGGGCTGGCCCGGCATCCTCCCATAAGAGGGCAGTTCCCCCGGTGTATCTTCTCACTTCCGGATCTGGTCAAAGCGTTTGCCGATCTCATCCCAGTTTACAATGTTCCAGAAAACATCGACAAATTTTGCCCGGTCGTTCTTGTAATCGAGATAGTACGCATGCTCCCAGACGTCAAGGACCATGAGGATATCAAAGCCGGGGAAGACATTTGTGTTGTGTTTCTCTATCTGCATGATAAGCAGTCGTCTGGTCTTCCTGCAGAAGGCCAGTGCGGCCCACCCTGAGCCCTCGGCACTGGTTGCAGCCTGGGCGAATTCTTTTTTGAACCGGTCGAACTTCCCGAACTCCGCATTGATCGCTTCCGCAAGGGCACCCTTGGGTACCCCGCCTCCGCCTTTTCCCGCGGGTGCAAGGTTTTCCCAGAACAGATTATGGAGTTTGAATCCCCCTATATGGAATGACAACTCCTTGAGTGTTGCCTTCATGTCCAGATCCGCGTTCTCTTTGCGCGCCTTGTCAAATTTCTCATAGATGGCGTTTGCTCCGTTGACATAGGCCTGGTGATGCTTCTGGTGGTGCAGTTTGAGTTGTTCCTCAGAAATAAAGGGTGCCAGGGCACTGTATTCATACGGCAGTTTCGGCAATGAATAAAATTTGTTCTCTTCCATGATTTCTCTCCTTGAAAAAACAGGGAACCTGTCAGTTCCGGCACATTCCCCGCCTGGATGGGAATAATCAACGCAAGGGTATAGGCTCTTTTATGAAATTCAAAATATGAAACAAAATATGAGATAACGATGAAACCGGGATTAAGAACGGACGTTTCTTCGCTGGTAATAGGGGGATGCCGGTTTTTCAAGGACGATTTCCAGTATTCCGTCAGAGAACTTTTTCCTGAAGAGCCGCACTCCTTCCGGGATCCGGATCACTTTCCGGAACGTCTTTTCATTCTCAGATATGGATAAGGTAAGAGTAGTCTTTTCAAGGTCTATCCGGATTTGTTCTTCTGCCACCCTCTGGAGGACGATCGTGAGGTAGACATACCTGCCGGTATAAGACTTGCTGATCGGCGGATCGAACCCGCTCTCTTCCTGAAGAGTATCACGTTTCCTCATTTCTGTCAGCGTCCTTTGCCGGAGGTCTTTTAAACCCGGCCCGGTTTGAGGAGGGTTTGTGGGGATTTTTTGTCCCCCGCCAGAAGCCATTACCTCTTTTCAGGGAGCTGTATTCATCACGGATTCTTCTCTGCCATGAGGAGGATCACCTTTTTAGCGGGGAATCTTCCCCGGCGGCACCGCCCCGTTGCCAGGAAACCAGCAGATACTCTTCTCGGACTAAGCGATTTGTCTGCGAACAGTTTTTGTCAGACAATTTTCTGGTGCACATGCGGTTGGCTTCCCCATCCCATTCTCTTGTCCGGTCTTCTCCCCGCAGGATGTTTTTCAAAGATTGATGAGGGTTGGATTTTTTGTGGCATGGCATTTGCCCTGGATGTGGGTGAATCACCTACCCACACTTCCCCCCTTTTCTTTTGTCCTCTCCAAATAGGTTACCGGATATTTCAGGAATTGTTTCATATTTTGTTACATAGGATCTCGATTTCTGATCCCACGAAACGGGCCGGACACCCTCTCATGGCAGTAGGGCATGCCGGTTGTTGCCAAATTATATGAGAGGGGAGCGAACATCCTTAAAAAAAATTGCTCTGTAAAAAACTTTTTTAAAGATACAACCCCCCCTTGCGCCAGCCCTGCCCCCCCAAAGGGGGCGGGGGACGTAAGCGATGCCTTTGTATTACCTGCACAAGAAACATCCATCTTTTTTATCTTTGTCTTGCAGGTAATACGGCACTATCGCAAGAGGGGTGCCCGAGCGGCGGGGGCTTTAGCCCCCCGAGAGCGTACTTACCAATCTCATTGAGGATTTCTCCAGAGCCAAAAAAATGTTATTTCTTCTCGGGAAGTGGAATGGCAGGGGCACTGTCTCCCAGGATATGCCGGAAAACAAACTTGAATTCGTTCAACCGGTTATGAATATACTTCTTTCCGGAGTCTGTCGGTGAATACAGTTTCGATTTTCCCGAAGTCTTCATCTGAAGGTACCCTTTCTGTTCGAGATCGTAGAGGTACGTGTAAATCCGGGCCTGGGGGATGAGAACATTATACCGGCTGTGGATCTCGTGGACGATATCATATCCGGATATGGGTTTTTCCAGGAGCGAGAGCACCACCGGCTCTAGCGATTTTTTCACGACATCATCGATGGTTGCCTGGGGAACAACGGCAACCGATTCGGAAGGGAATGAGCGGTGGGCAAAAGACAGGGTTGTTTCTTTACCGGTTGATATGATGATCTTTGCGATGCCATCAGAGAGTAGTTTTATCTGGTTGTGATCGATATTGGCCATATTAACGGCAACGATCCCCGACAGGAGTACCCCCTGGCTCTTCTTTGCCAGGATAAGATTTTTTACGGCGATGATATCGGAAAACTCGTCCGTTTCGGAAAAATCAAAAAGGACCTGGAGTGTGCCGGCCGGCGGCTCCTGAGGTAAAGATCCTGAACACTTCTCAAGAATTCCGGGCAGGAGATACACCTCGCCCTTCTTTACCCGTCGCATGAAAATGTCCCCGTGCTGGATCTCTTTTAAAAAATATTTCTGGAGGGTGGACCGGTGATAGGCAAAGAAATTGCGCCCTCCTTTTTTCAGCCCGGCTTCGATGGCAAACCTGAATATCGGCTCTTTTAAAGTTGGATCGGCGTACAGGAAGAGGACGATGTCAGTAAAAATATCTTTTAAAAGGACCGTCTTTATCTCCGGCAGGTCAATATATTCCGCCCCGGCCTCATCCTCTGCATCACTTCCCGTATGGCGGACACCCTTCTCCTGAGTTGCATGAGTGGCTTTGCGGAGCTCCTGTTCAGCGGTTTTTCGGAACAAGGCGACCTCGATCGCGGCCTTGATCTCCAGTTCGTTGAAGGGTTTTACAATATATCCGTAGGGCCTGACCTGTTTCGCTTTCTCGATGATTGCATCATCTGCATAGGAGGTAACAAAAACAACCGGGATGTCCAGTTCCCCGCCAATGGTCTTTGCCGCTTCGATACCATTCAGCTTTCCCGGCATGACAATATCCATCAGTACCAGGTCCGGTGTAAGCCGCCGTGCCTTCCCGATGGCGTCCTCACCTGATGACGCCATCCCGGCAACGGTATACCCCATAGCGCTCAGGCGTTCTTCCAGCTGCATTGTTATAATTGCTTCATCATCAACAACAAGGATCTTTGACATGGTTATTTACCTCCGGTATGGACGGGGAATTCCACCATCACTTCCGTGCCATGGGTACTGGTGATAGTAACAGACCCGTTCAGCTGCATTACGAGACTGCGGATGAGTTTAAGTCCCAGGCTGGTGGTCCGGTAGACATCCACCTCTTTGGGAATCCCGATCCCGTCATCATGGATGATGATACGGATGTGGTCGTCCACCTGTGCTGCGGAGACACTCAGGTTCCCATGCTTTTTTCCCCTGAATGCATGTTTGAATGCATTGGAAAGGATCTCATTTACCACGAGAGCACAGGGGATGGCCTGGTCAACCGGCAGGTAGATATCGTCTGCATCGATCTCGCAGGAGATCTCGGCATCCGCACGGCCGTATATGTTAGACAGATCTGCCACCTGGTCCCGGATCTGGACACCCATGTTGATCTTATCGAATTGTTTGCTCTCGTACAGCCGGGTATGGATCTGTGCCATGGTCTTGATCTTCAGCATCATGTCGGTCAATATGCTGTTTGTTGTACTATCCGGCGTTCGCATCCGTGTCATATCCAGAAGGCCGGATATGATCTGGAGGTTGTTTTTGACCCGGTGGTGAATCTCCCGGATAAGGGTCTCCTTTTCCAGGAGGGATGCAATGAGTTTTTCCTCGGCATGGCGGCGGTCGGTGACATCCCGGTAGCTCATGACCCTGCCGATGATCGCAGCGTCCATCTTCTGGGGTTTTGAATATCGTTCAAAAATCCTGCCATCCTCAAGTTCCAGCATGTCATAGGTCTCACGATCCTTGGGAGCGTTGTATTCATCATCACTATCATTGAATAACCCGGGATTTTTCACCTGTGTTTTCAGATATCCTGACACCGTACGGTCTTCACCACTTTGCGACAGCTCATCCGGAATCTTCCACATGGATGCAAAATTCTGGTTATACCGGATGATCCTCCCGGACCGGTCTATGACATAAATCCCGTCTGCCGTTGATTCAATGGCTGCATGCAGTTCGGATACGGTCCTTTTCACCAGGGATTCCGCCAGCTTGCGCTGGGAAATTTCTTCTTTGAGCATGGTATTGGACTGCACCAGTTCTGAGGTCCGTTCTTTCACCCTCTTCTCAAGGAGATCGTGCTCTTTCTGGATCGCCTCTTCGGCTTTCTTTCGCTCGGTGATGTCACGGGCTGCGGCAAAAACGCCGGTGATCGTCCCTGTCGCGTCCCGGTACACAACCGCATTGTAGAGTACCGGGGTCACCTGCCCGTTCCTGTTCCTTATCTCCAATGCGTAGTCGGTCACCGACCCGTCACGGAATACTTTCTCGTATCCGGCCTTTGCCTTTTTAGGTTCCGTGAAATAATCCAAGAAATCGGTACCGATCAGTTCCCCCCGGGAGAAGCCGGTGACCCGGATCGTTGCTTCGTTTACATCGCTGATCGTCCCATCCGGGTTAATGGTAACCAGCGGGTCCAGGCTCGCCTCTATCAGGCTCCGGTTATACGCGTTCGCCTTTTGGATCGCCTCTTCGGCCTTCTTTCGCTCGGTGATGTCACGGGCGATCGTAGACGCACCGATCAATGTTCCTCTCCGGTTTTTTATCGGCGAGATCGTAAGAGATACCTGGATCAATTGCCCGTCTTTCCGGATTTGGACCGTGTCGTAACGTAAAACCGGCTCTCCCGTCCGGATCTGGTTCAGGATATATTCGAGGTCATCCTCCTGATCGGGAGGCACGAGTATCGAGATATGCCTGCCGATCGCCTCTACTGCAGAATATCCATACATTTTCTCGGCACCGGCGTTCCAGCTCATAATGACGCCCGCTAACGATTTGCCGATGATTGCATCCTCTGAGTGCTCGACAATTGATGCGAGGACAGCCAGTTCTTCCTCGGCCTTCTTCCGTTCCGTGATGTCGATACCCATCTCCAGGATCATGGATGAACCGTCTATATCGGTAAAAGGGAAGTCGTAGATATCATAGTCCCTGCCATTGGGTCCGGTCCAGAACCAGTGGTGTGGTGCACCGGTTCTCATGACGGTATAGGTCTCACAGATCTCGCAGGGTTCGCTGCGGTTAAAGAGAGCGCTATAACACCGGCACCCTTCTGACTCCCCGAAAGCCTCACGGAAGTACTTGTTGGCGAAGGGTATGCGGTAATCTTTATCAAGCAGACAGACGTAGACAGGCAGGGTTTCCAGCACACCGTAAAACCGTTGTCGCTCGGTATCAAAAGCCTTCAGTGCCCCATTCAGCTCAGCGGTGCGCTCCTCAACACGGCTCTCCAGTTCGTCGCGGGTTTTCAGCAGCGCCTCATCAACCTGTTTTCGTTCGGTGATATCCTGAACGATTCCCGTCATCCTCCCCAGGTTCCCGGAACCACCGGTGCGGTGCCGGCCGGCCGCCCAGATCCAGCGGATTTCACCATCAGTGCGCCGGATCCGGCACTCAAAGTTCCAGTCGCCCCCCGTATTCACGGCGTGGCGGAATTTCGAATCTACGTTAGCGCGATCCTCCGGAAGCACACGATCGAGGAACATTTCGTACGTCCATGTGGGGAGACTCCCGGAATAGCCGAAGATCCTGTTATGCTCCAGCGAGCGGTAGGCGGTATGGTCTGTCAGGTCGAGATCCCATGCCCCGGTGTGGCTGATCTCCAGCGCGAAGCGCATCCGCTCTTCGCTCTCTATGAGGGCAGATTCAGCCCGCTTGCTTTCGGTTATATCGAGAACCACGTAGGTGAACCGGGGGTACCCGTGGGGAGGTGTCCCCAGGTAACAGACGGTGGCAAGAAGCCAGGCCCCCGTTTTCCCACGCTTGTCAAAGTACTCGAATGTCTCCGGTTTCCCGCTTTTCCGGCTCTCGGTATAATGGCCGATCCACTTCCGCAGGATATCAGGCGGTTCGCCCAGTTCAGAGCCACGTTTGTTTTTCATGGCTTCTGGCGTCAGGCCGAGAAAAGAAGCAGTCACTGCATTATCGGTGATATGGCGCACATCATCCTCTGCGATCACTTCGACGATGCCCCGCATTGCACCCGAAGAATCAAAGAAACTGCGCAGAACGGATTCGCTCTCCTGAAGCGCTTCCAGCGCCTGCTTCTGCCCGGTAGGAGTGCGTCTGGATTTCGCACTACCGGCACCCTCATCATTGCCGGGGGCAGGAGACTCGTGTGATTCCGGCAGATCCGTTTTTGCTTTCTTACTGCTCCCTTTTCTCATCTGCCAGTATCGCCACCAGTATTACCGGGGAAAGATCCGCTTATAGTAGTGCCTTACAGCCACCGGTATATACGATCGATAAATTATAACAATAAAAACCTTTTTAAGGACTTAAAAAAGGTTATGTCATATTACAAATTTTGAAAAGACCCGGTATTTATGTCCATTTCATATTTTCGTGAGGTTCTGATGATAAGAAGAATCCAGATAACTCTGGCTTCAGTACTTCTCTCAATTATCCCACCTCATATGGGATAAAACCGCCCTGCCCTCATACATACGGTCTCGCCCCTCAATCCGGGGCCGAAACGGGCTTGTTTTCCCTTCAGGGTCCGTTGGTGAACACAAAAAGGGACCCACTTTGTCCACCACGGAAATTATCCCCACGATTTGTGGCGAAAATAAGAAAACCGGTCAAATTGCGAGGCGTTATAATTTCCCTTCAGCGGTGTTCCGGAAGGGGTGGTTTTTTAGTCGAACTTTGTATCGTCTGGTACCCGATCGGGTCCCCGGAGGCCATTATGGGCCAGAATCCGGATTGGGGATGTGCAGGAAAATGTGGGGTTATTGATCCAATCTGAAATGAGGGAAGTACTGGGATTAGTCTTTTTAATTCCACCAAAAAGGAATCCTTGCGCAGTCACAACATACCAGATGAACAAAGTTAACTATTCTCCAAACTTTGTCACACCCGCTGAAAGCTGAACAACATTTTATTTTCCTGTCCGATAAAAACACGGGTCAGTCCGGTATACCGGAACCAGGAGTTGAAACACCATGCACGAACAGGGAATGATGCAGCAGCACGAAACGCTCATGACAGAGATGTGGGATAAGCTGAACGATGACCAGAAAAAGACCCTGATGAAGCGTATGCTTGACGGGAAGATCATGATGAAAGAAGGTATGATCAAGCACTTCCAGTTCAAGATCGAGACCCTCAAAATGGTCAAAAAGATGCTGGATGAATGCTAAAAACCGGGCTTTTTTTAGATTTTTTTCTTTTTATCTTTCACCGGTTTTGTTCCGTACTCTTCATTGTTCATGAATGCCCGGCCCCTGAACTTTCACTTCGTTTAAAAACGATCGGCCCGGCTGTTTTCCCTCACTATTCCCGCATCTCTTGTATCTTCTGTCAAAAAAGTCAGTGCATGGAACACTCGTTTTCCGCACATGCCAGAAGTGAGGGGTAGTATTTGGTGACATATTCTTTGACCATACGGCGGGAGGAAAATGCTGCACTGGTGCTTTTTATGGTTTCCTTCATCTTCTTTACCCAGCCGTGGGGTATCCCGTCCAGGGAAGAGGAATAATAGAGTGGCACCACTTCTTTTTCAAGCAGGGTGTAGAGAGCAGCGGCATCTGATGCATCCCGCGATGATGGAGAAGGAGACGTGTCACCTTCAAATGCCCAGCCATTCCTGCCATTGTATCCTTCAATCCACCACCCGTCAAGAATACTCAGGTTGAGTACCCCGTTTAATGAAGCCTTCATACCACTTGTCCCGCAGGCCTCCATGGGGGGGATGGGATTGTTCATCCAGACATCCACGCCATGGACCAGGTACTGGGCCATCTGTTCCCCGTAATCCTCCACAAACCCGATCCTTCCCCCGAACTCCGGTTTCTGGGCAAATTCATAAATTCTCTTCAGGATCGCTTTCCCCTCATTATCGGCAGGATGCGCTTTCCCGGCAAAGATAATCTGCACCGGGCGCCACGGATTATTCAGGATGCGCCTGAGACGTGCGGGATCATGAAAAATGAGATCTGCTCTTTTATAGGCAGAAAACCGGCGGGCAAACCCGATGGTAAGGAACGAGGGGTTGAGCATCAGGCCTTCTGCAACAAGGTTGCCGGGCTCGTTTAACTGGCTTTCCCATTTGATTCGCCTTTTTTCCCGGATCCTGTTGAGCAGTTTCTGTTTCAGCCAGATGTGCAACCCCCATAGTGCCTTGTCGGGGATCTCATCAATCATCTGCCAGATCTCCGGGTTATCATGGTTCGCGTGCCAGAGGGGATCAATGCACCTGAAATATTTCGAATAGAGTGCCTCCATCCGGGGGTTCAGCCACGTTGGCAGATGGACGCCGTTTGTTATATGATCAATGGGGACATCCTGCTCATTCACATCAGGCCACATACAGTGCCACATCCCGCGGGCAACCGTGCCATGTTTTTTTGAGACTGCATTATGGTACTGCGTGAGCCGGAGGGCAAATGCGGTCATGTTAAACCCGTTTTGCGGATCGCAGGGATGGCGCCCGAGACCAAAAAAGGTGTCCTCGTCGATGCCAAGCTGCCCGTAATACCCGGAGAAATATTTACCCAAAAGATCCCGGGGGAAGATATCATTGCCGGCAGGAACCGGCGTGTGGGTAGTAAAGACTGCAGTCCCTTTCACCTGGTTCATGGCAGCCGTAAAGCTCGTGCCTGCTGCCACCCGCTCGCGGATCCCCTCCAGCTGCGCAAACGCCGGATGCCCTTCATTGAGGTGCAGGGCAGAAAATGCTATACCCAGCTCACTGAGCATTTTCCGTCCGCCGATCCCGAGAACGATTTCCTGTTTTAAGCGTTGTTCGGTCTGTTCTGCGTACAGGCGATGGGAGATGGTCCTGTTCTCAGGAATATTCAAAGGAATATCCGTATCGAGCAGGTAGAGCGGTATTTTACCCACGTTAATCTTCCACACCGCCGCATACATCCGGGGTTCAATAAAGGGGACCTGGATCACCATCTGGTCACCGGAAGCGTTCAGGACCCGGGTGATGGGTGCAGCATCACGATCCAGCACCTCAGTGATATTATCCTGCCAGCCATCGGGACGGATATGCTGGTGGAGGTACCCTTCCGAATACATGAATCCCACTGCAACCAGCGGGACACCCAGATCGCTGCATTCCTTTAAATGATCCCCCGCCAGGAACCCGAGGCCGCCCGCGTAAAAGGGCAGCGAGTGGTGGAGGCCGTACTCCGCAGAGAAATAGGCAATGGTAAGTGACCTGCCCTTTGGATATTGTTCCGAAAACCAGCCGTTGTGGGTGGCCATGTACTGTGAAAAACGGTTCATTATGATATCATAACGACGAAGATATTCAGGATTTGAAAGGACGCTGTCCAGGTATTCAGCAGGGATCTCCTGAAGCATTTTGACAGGGTTATGGACGCTGCTTTTCCACGCCTGCTGGTTGATCTGCTTAAAGAGCACCCGTGCTTCCGGGTGCCAGCTCCACCAGAGATTGTATGCCAGATCAACAAGACCGGACAATCGTTCCGGTACATGGGGGAACTTGTCCATCAGCCCGTCTTTATGGTCGGCCATATGCTACACCTTCCTTTGAGCTCATTTTGGATTAAGCCATGGTTAATACTATGGGAAGTACCGCTGGACAAATGAGTGGACAAACAAAAGCACCTTTATAATCATCCGGCATCTAATCTGGCGTGCGACAAGGAGACGATTTGGTGTACACCGGCACATGGGCGGACCTGTACCAATCCCTGCAAAGACCGGAGCCGGGCCCGGTAATGACCGGGTTCAATGCCAATATCGATCGGGTTATCCCGGTCACCCGGGCGTTGCTTGATGATCTCAGGCAGCAGACCGGACCGGGATTCGGTACACTCATCGACCATCTGGAACAGTCAATGCGACACTGTTCGGCCGATGAGATGGTTATCGAAGACCCCGCCGTTTTCCATACCCTCTCCGGTTTCTTTTCAACCGCGGGTTCCCTTGCAATAGGAGGGCAGGCGGGAATTGCCGCGATCCAGATGCGCAGGCTGAATATCGCACCGGTGACCTGTGCTGTCCCCGGTGCCGGCCCCCATACGCGGACTATGCTGCAGGATGCCGGTATTATTCCTTTGACCTTTGATCCAGGAACCGGAGATAATCCCGACATTATCCATCTTATTTTCGAATATTCTCCGGGCCTCGTACCCGTAGCTGGTGGTGTTGTGCCCCGGAGCAACCGGTTTATCGTGTCACCGGCCCATGACCCGTCCACCGTACTCATCCCGGGGATTCGGGAGGACTCTTTTCTGGAACAGATCGCCACCTGCCGACGTGCATTCCTGTCCGGCTACCAGTACCTGCGGACAGAACAGGAGTTTGTCACCGCAGCCCGGCAGCTGTTGCGGATCCGGGGCGTTCATCCCCGGATGCGGACGCATGTCGAGTGCGTTTCCGGGGCAACACCATCGGTTCTGTCGATGATGCTCGATAATATCCTTAAAAATACGGACAGCATCGGGCTCAATGAACACGAACTGGCCATGTTCATACAGGCATTGGGGGCACCGGACCAAAGGCTATCGGAAGTTCTCCCCTCATCCCCGGTTGCACTCGTACGTGATGCCCTCGCCCTTGCTCATGCCACGGGTGTGCCCCGGCTCCACCTGCACACGTTCGGGTATTATATCCTCGTCCTGAAACCCGGGGTCGGGCAGCCCGGATTGTCCCGGAATGCCCTTTTCGTTGCCGCTAGGCAGACTGCCGATGCAGCGGGAGGGAGCGGACAGGTCCTGTCACGGGAAGGCCTCCAGGCATATTCAGATATCCGAACAGATTTTGGCCCGGATGAATCGCCCGGAATTTTCAGGATCGGTGATCGGATCGTGGTGATCATTCCCACCTGGATTTCACAAAACATCAAGAAAACAACCGGGCTTGGTGACATCCTTTCATCCACGGCGTTCGTTGCAGACCCGTTCTGAGGGAAAATCTTCCTTTTTTTAGAAGAAAAATGGTCTCTCTCAAAAATTGTAAACAACGATCATTTTTATATCCTGTCTTTTGGAATCATAAAAATACTGATGAGCATTCCGGAGGGTATCAAACGGTTCCAGGGTTTCTGATGGAATCTCTCCGGGCCGTTTTCCATGCAGGGGAGAAATCCTGGGGATCTGATTTTAAACGGAGGGAATGTCTTTGGAGTCACTCAAGATAGCCATTTTCTGCTGGGAATCGCTCTATGCCGAGCGCGTGGGCGGTCTTGCCCCTGCAGCTACGCATCTCGCCGAGACGCTCGCACAGAATCACGAGGTTCACTTCTTCACCCGTGGCTGGATCCCGGACCAGACGATCAACAATGTCAGTTACCATTACTGCCAGCCGCAGGGCAATAACATCGTGGAATACTGCAACAGCATGAGTCTTGGGATGGTAGAAAATTTCCACCGGTTCGATACCGGCCGGAAATTCGATTATCTCCATTTTAATGACTGGCACCCGGTCCAGGCGCTCCATCTCCTGCAGGACCGGAACACCATCCTTACGTACCATTCAACAGAATACGGGAGGAGCGGCAACCATTTTGGCGACTGGTGGGAGTTCAAGGAGATCTCCGGCAAGGAGTGGTACGGGGGCCTCGTTGCAAAGCGTATAACGGCCGTATCCGCCACGCTTAAAAAAGAGGTCATGCAGCTCTACAACATCCCGGACTGGAAATGCGACGTGGTGCCAAATGGCATAGTGCCGCGGCAGTATCATGCAGAGATCAATCCAGCGGAAGTAAAGCAGGCGTATGGGATCCATCCGTCTGACCCGCTCATCCTCTTTATCGGCAGGCTGGCCTACCAGAAAGGTCCGGACCTGCTTATAGGAGCGATCAAAACCGTGTGCCAGGAGCACCGGGATGCAAAACTGATTGTTGCCGGCGAGGGGGACATGCGGCAGGTACTGGTGGAGCGGGCATCCGATCTCCCGGTAAATTTCGTCGGGTATATTCCTGATTCCGAGTATATTCGTCTCCTCAACGCCTGCGATCTCGTGGTCATCCCAAGCAGGAACGAGCCGTTCGGTCTTGTCCTCCTGGAGGCATGGAGTGCCGAGAAAGGGGTTGTGGCATCCAATGTGGGCGGGCTTTCGGAAAACATCGATTCATTCGTTGATGGCGTCAAGGTGGAGCCGCAAGCAGAAACCCTTGCCGAGGGAATTAACGCCGTCATTGGTAAGCCGCTGCAGGCAGGTGCGCTCGGGAAACGGGGCCGGAAAAAAATCGACCGCATGTTCCTGTGGGGCCCGATAGGTAAGAAGATGACCGAAACGTATTCCCGGGGGGTAGCATGAAAATTGCTTATTTTGTCGATGAATTTCCTCCCTTTTTCCGGGGGGGTCTGGGGACGTATGCAGATGAGATCTCCCGCCAGTTCATCCGGAAAGGGCATTCCCTCTCGGTTTTTTCACGAAACACAGGGAATGATCCTACTTCGGAGATTCGTTCGGGCATAGATATCCATCGCCCACGGCTGATGAAATTTTCCGATATCATTTCCATTATCAACCCGGCAGAGGTGAAGACATGGGATGAGAACGGGCAGGAATTTTTTGCTGAAACCCTCCTGTACAACCTGCTTTCCGCATCAAAACTGGTAAATTACCTCGTCCCGAAGGAAGAACAGCATTACGATCTGCTGGTCTCCCATGACTGGCTCGCGGCACTTGCCGGTATCACGGCCAGAAGGAATCTCCGGGTACCGTTTGTTTTTCACTTCCATTCAACGGAACAGGGACGAAATCCGACCGGCTCCCCGACAATCAAGGATATAGAACGCTTGTCCGCCACCATTGCGGACCGTATTGTCACGGTCAGCTATGCCATGAGGGACGAACTGGTAAGCTACGGGTACCCGGAGCAGAAGATACGGGTCGTCCACAATGGCGTAGATGAAAAGAAATATGATCCCGCACGGTTCTCGTCACGCGAGATTGAGGCATTCCGCGAAAAGATCGGGATCGGGCATTCCCCGATGATCTTTTTCATCGGCCGGCTCACGTGGGTGAAAGGAGCGGACACGCTTGTCCGGGCAATGATCCATATCGTACAAGAGATCCCCGATGCAAAACTGGTCATTCTCGGTGTCGGCGATATGGAGCAGATGCTCGTGCATATGGTGCATAACCACGCCCTTGAAAAAAATGTTATTCTCCACTTCAGGATGGCACCGGAAGAGGAACGCATCCTGTACTATGCTGCGTCCGATGTTGTTGTCCTGCCCTCGAAATACGAACCCTTTGGCATTGTCTGTACTGAGGCCATGTCTATGGGAAAACCGGTTGTTGTCGGGGCCCGGGGGACATCAGGTTTCCGCGAGCAGGTGATTCCCGCAGGCGAAGGGATCTGCGGCTACCATATCAACCCGTACGATCCCCTCGATATTGCAAAGTTTACCATTGAGATCCTGAAGCACCACGACCTTGCTGAAACAATGGGCAGGAACGGCAGGAACCGGGTGATCGGGCACTTTACCTGGGACACTGCCGCAGAAAACACCCTCCGGGTCTACCGGGAACTTGTTGACAGGTAAAATAATTTCACGGAGTGTTTAATCGTGTTCCAGTACGGGCGGGAGATCCAGGTACCCGGTACTGCCCGGATGCTTGAATTTCTCATGACATCGTACCATGCATACGTTTCCTCGACCGTAGGTGGCAACACCAGGAAATACCACGGGCTTTTTGTGAGGGATGGGCGCCTGCTCCTCGCCGGGCTCGATGAACGGCTCAACGGGATCCAGCTCTCCACCCAGCAGTACCAGGGGGCCGCCAATGAGGGGGGGTTCCGGTACCTTGCGGGGTTTTCGGCATATCCCCCGTCGTGGGTTTACTGGATTGATGACATTATCGTTAAAAAGACGATCACGTTTGACGGAGGCCTTTCAGTGATATACGATATCACCGGAGATGCCGACCTGTGGGTCCGTCCCCTCATCACTGATCGGCCGGTTCATGAGGTCATGAGGGCTCCTGCCCCGGACTGCACACACGAACCTGACGGGTTCCGGTGGGGCGATCTTTTCTTCAACGGAGATCTCCCCTACGAGACAAACCCTGTCACCTACCGGAATGTCTGGTACCAGCGGGAGTACGAACGTGGGTACGAACCGGTAGAAGATCTCTATTCCCCGGGAGTTTTCCAGGGACAGGTAAGGAATTCTGCCGTTTTGTTCCGTTGCACCGGAGAGGCACGTGATCCACCGGACCCGCCCCGTCCACGATCACCGCAAACCATACCTCACTGGCTGGACCGGGCATCCGATGCATTCTGCCAGGGAGACGAGATATTTGCAGGCTACCACTGGTTCTGCGAATCATGGGGGCGCGATTCGGCCATCAGTGTTACCGGTTTGCTCGTCGGACGCAGGATGAGAGATGAGGCCCGCGCCGTGCTCAGGCGGCTTTCCGATATGAGCAGGGATGGCGTGGTTCCCAACAGGTTTCCTGATAATTATCACACCAGCGATGCCTCGTTATGGTTTATCCATGCCCTCATCCGGTACCGGCGCTGGTGGGGGGACGATCCCTTCATGGAGAAGATGAAGCCGGTGATCGAAACTATCCTCGCACAGTACCCGTCTTCCCCGGTGGCCAGGCTGGACCATGACCTGATCTCCGTTGTTCCGGGGAGCACATGGATGGACACTGCATTCACGCCCCGTGCGGGAAAGCCGGTCGAGGTCAATGCTCTCTGGGTACATGCCCTGGCAGAAGCAGAGGCAATGGGGATACCGGTACCGGTCAGTCCCGAGTCGGCACGCAAGGCATTCCGGCAATTCTGGAACGAGGAGAAAAAGTGCCTGTATGATGTGATCGATCCGGTCGATCCTGCGGTCCGGCCAAACCAGGTGATAGCGATTGCTCTTGGTCTTGTCAGCCCGGACCAGGCCGCACCTGCGCTTGCCATGGTTTCCCGGGAGCTCCTTACACCGTACGGGCTTCGCACGCTCTCACCGTCGGACCCGAACTACAAGGGACAGTACACCGGTGACAGCAGTTATCATAACGGATGTGTCTGGCCCTGGCTTACCGGTTATTACTGTGAAGCGCTCCTCGTAAACGGCGTTCCCCGGGAAAGGACAGCACAGGTGCTCATCCCGATCCTTTCGCATGGACGGGAGGCAGGGATCGGGTACATATCAGAGATATTTGATGGCGATCCGCCGTTTTCTCCCAACGGGTGCATTGCCCAGGCATGGAGCGTGGCAGAAATTGCCCGGGCTTGCCGGATGGTGTACGGGGAGGATCTGTCAAATAATTGAATACTTGGGTTCTATCAAGTCTTCGGCAGGTTGCCATTTTTTCGGAGAGAAATAGACCTGAATTGCCAACAACTTGAGAGAACCGTTAGGGCTGCGGTTTCTCTATCAGAAGCCCAAAAGACAAAATATAATTCGACGGTCAATCAATATCAAGCAATTATACCGTTGTTCTCATGTATTCCATCCTCTATGTCGATGATGAACCCGGGCTACTTGAGGTCGGTAAGCTCTTTCTTGAGCAACGCGGAGAGTTCAGCGTTGACACTATTACCTCTGCCCCGGCTGCAATTACTTTGTTGAATGCAAAGTCCTACGATGCGATCATCTCAGACTACCAGATGCCGGACATGGATGGCATTGAGTTTTTAAAGAAAGTGCGAACTTCGGGGAATACAATCCCCTTTATCCTTTTCACCGGCCGCGGCCGGGAGGAGGTTGTCATCCAGGCCTTAAATGAAGGGGCTGATTTTTACCTCCAGAAAGGCGGTGAGCCCATGTCACAGTTCGCCGAGCTCGAGCACCAGCTCCAGCAGGCTATCCAGCAGCGGCGGGCCCAGGCAACCATCCGGGACCATGAACGCCGTGAAGAAGATATTATCAACTTCCTCCCGGATGCGACCGTAGTAATCGACCGGTCCGGCTCTATAATTGCCTGGAACCGCGCCATGGAAGAGATGACCGGGGTTCCGGCAGCGGATATTCTGGGAAAGGGAGATCATGAGTATGCAATCCCATTCTATGGAACGCGGCAGCCAATCCTTATTGACCTGATCTTTGAACCTAATGAGGTCATTGCCAGGAAGTATGAACACATAATTCACAAAAAAGATACCCTGATCGCCGATACAACCCTTGCCCGGCCGAAAGGAAAAACGCTTACCCTCATGGGAATGGCAAGCCCGCTCTACAACCGGCAGAGTGAGATTGTGGGTGCAATCGAATCCGTTCGGGATATCACCGAGCGGAAAAGGGCCGAGGATGCATTGAGAGAGAGTGAAGAAAAGTACCGCACTCTCGTAGAAAACGTTATCGACATCGTTTACCAGGCAGATCTCAACGGTACTCTGACCTTTGTGACGCCCTCCATTCTTCCCCTGCTTGGGTACGATTCGCTGGACGAGATCGTCGGTCATCCCATCACCGCGTTCTGGGCGTACCCGGAAAAACGCAATGAACTGCTTGCCAGGATGAAAAAAGAGGGGTATGTGAAAGATTACGAAGTTGTCATCCTCAGGCGGGATGGAACCAGGATTCCTGTTGCCATTAGCAGCCATTTCTATCGTGATGCTACCGGGTGCATGACTGGCGTAGAGGGCATTATCCGGGATATCACCGAGCGGAAAAGGGCAGAGACAGAACTCCGGGCGTCATTCGAGCAGATTACCGCAGCAGAGGAAGAACTGCACAGCCAGTACAACGAGCTGGCACGACGTGAACAGCAGGTCCGGGAGAGTGAGGAGAAGTACCGTTCCCTCTTTGATAACATGCTGGAGGGGTTTGCCTACTGCCGCATGCTCTATGATGACACAGGACAGCCCTCGGATTTCATCTATCTCAATGTCAATCCTGCATTTGACCGGATTATCGGCACCAGAACCGTCACCGGAAAACGGGTCACCGAGGTGTTTCCCGGGATCAGATCAGCGTTTCCCCAACTGTTTGAAATATATGGCAGGGTTGCATCGACCGGCCAGCCTGAATCCTTCGACCTCGATTTCAGGCCATCCGGCAAATGGCTCCATATATCTGCCTATTCCCCGGCAAAAGATCACTTCGTTGCTGTTTTTGAGGATATCACTGCCCACAGGCTGGCGGATGAGAAGATCCGCGAGAGCGAGGAACGGTACCGCACTCTCGTGGAAAATGTCATTGATATCGTGTACCAGACAGATCTCAACGGTACAATAACTTTCGTGACTCCATCTGTCCTTCCTTTGCTTGGTTATGACACACTTGACGACATAATCGGTCGTCCCATTACCACATTCTGGGCAGACCCGGAAAAACGCAATGAACTGCTTGCCAGAATGAAAGAGAATAATTATGTAAACGATTACGAAGTCATCGTTCTGAAGCGGGATGGAACCAGGATTCCCATTTCATTAAGCAGCCATTTCTATCGTGATGCTACCGGGTGCATTGCGGGAGTTGAGGGCATCATCCGAAATATTAGTGAACGTAAACTTTCGGAGAAGGCGCTGAGGGAGAGTGAGGAACGCTACCGTACCGTTTTTGAAACGACAGGGACCGCGACAGTTCTCATTGAAAACGATGCAACAGTAAGTCTCGTGAATTCTGAATTCGAACGATTGAGCGGGTACCCGAGAGATGAGATCGAAAACAAGATGAAGTGGACGGCGTTTGTTGTTAAGGAAGATCTTGATCGGATGCTCGCCCAGCACCGGCTGAGAAGAACAGATCGGAAAAGTGCATTTACCCATTATGAATTCAGGTTCATATCAAGGTCCGGCGAGATCCGTGATATCTATTTAACGATTGACACAATTCCGGGCACCAGCAAGAGCGTTGCTTCCCTGCTGGATGTCACGGATCGAAAGCACTTCGAAAAGGAACTCTTAAAGAAAAACGAGGAGCTCAACATCTCCTACGAGAGGATTGCGACAACAGAAAAAGATCTCCGTGCCAATTTGGACGAACTGACCCGGCAGGAACGGGTGCTCCGGAAAAGTGAGGCTCAGCTAAACCGGGCAGAAGAGATTGGCAGGTCCGGAAATTGGGAGTTCCGGCTGAACGAAAATACCGTCGACGCTTCTGAAGGTGCACGGCGCCTGTATGGTCTGGGAAAAACGCAATGGACCATCGATGAGGTTCAAAAAATCCCTCTTCCCGAATACCGCTCTCTTCTCGATACTGCCTTAAAGGATCTTATTACAGGAAAATCTCCCTATAATATAGAGTTCAAAATCCGGAGACCTTCTGATCAAACTATCCTGGACATCCATTCTGTTGCAGAATACGATCCCGTCAGAAATGTCGTATTTGGTGTTATTCATGATATTACGGAACAGAAGCGGGCTGAAGAGGAACTACGTGCTGCGCACGAGCAGATTACTGCAAGTGCGGAAGAACTTCGTAGCCAGTATGAAGAGCTGGCACTGAGTGAGCGACTGAGTCGGAAGAGTGAGGCATATTATCAATCCATACTTGCCGCAATTCCCGATGGGGTCGCAATAACGGATCTTCAGGGAGTGGTCAGCCTAGTCTCTCCCGCAGTACTGAGGATTTTTGGCTTTGGGCAGGATAAAGAGATCCTCGGTAAACCAATAGTCATGTTCCTTATCCCGGACGACCGGGAGAGGGCCGGGGCAAATATTGCACTGATGCATCAGGGAGTTTTCACAGGACCTGGTGAATACCGTGCATTTCGTGCCGATGGGAGTACATTCGATATTGTGGCGAACGCCGACTTTGTCAGGGACGCAGAAGGGCATCACACCGGCATGGTGTTCATAGTACACGATATCACCAAGCGCAAGCAGGCAGAAGCGGCGCTGCAGGAAAGAACTTCCCAGATCCAGGCACTCATCGACAACCTCCCGTTTGACATCTGGGCTATGGACCGTTCGGGTCAGTATATACTGCAGAACCCGGCTTCGATCAGACATTGGGGAAACAGTATCGGCAAAAATTCCGGCGAGATTCCTCTCCCTCCAGGTCTGTTCGAACACTGGACGGTGAACAATCGAAAGGCGTTTGAAGGAAAGGTTGTGAGCGGAGAATTGTCAGTGTCGTTCGAAGGCGGCGTGCGGACGTATGAGGAGATTATTGCCCCGGTTCGTCTCGGTGATGAAATCAAAGGGATAATCGGGGCAAACATTGACATTACCGAAAGGAAACAGGCAGATGAGGCTCTCCGACAGAGCGAGGAGAAGTTCCGGGGCATCTTTGACACGATAAATGATGGAATTCACATTCACGAGATTACCTCTGACGGGAAGCCAGGAAAATTTATTGAGGTAAACGAAGCCGCTTGCCAGATGCTGCAGTATACACGCGAAGAACTGCTGAAGCACGGGCCTCTTGATTTTGTCACTGAATACCACAGCCGGCCTTTCGATGACATAATCGCAGAAATGTCTACGACAGGCCACTCGATTTTTGAGACCGGACACCGGAGAAAGGACGGAACTATTGTTCCGGTCGAGATAAATTCCCATGTGGTTAATCTTCAGGGAAAAAAGGTGGGGGTAACGATGATCCGGGACATCAGCGAACGCAGGAGAGCTGATGATGCTCTCCGCCTTGCAAACCGCCAACTCACCCTGCTCACCGGTGTCACCCGACATGACATCCTCAACAAAGTCTCGATGGCCCGTGGGTATCTGAAAATCGCGGAGATGAAATCCGGGGATCCCACACAGGCTGAATACCTGGAGAAGACGGACTCCGCCATCGCTGCGATTAAGTCCCAGATTGAATTCACCCGGGTCTACCAGGATCTCGGCACTCATGACCCACAGTGGATAGGACTGGACACGGTCATGCCTCGCGCTCATGTCCCAAAAACGATAGCCCTGAATGCAGATATTCAGGATGTCATACTCTTTTCTGACCCGATGCTCGAGAAGGTTTTTTTCAATCTCCTTGACAATTCCATCCGGCACGGGAAACACGTGACCGAAATCCGGGTGTCATCCCATCAGTCAGCCGGGAACCTGGTTGTGGTATGGGAGGACAACGGGATTGGCGTTGCTGCTGATAAAAAGGAGCGGATTTTCGAGCGGGGCTTCGGCAAAAACACCGGTCTTGGTCTGTTCCTTGCTCGTGAGATTCTTGATATCACTGGTATCAAGATCCGGGAGACCGGTGAGCCAGGAAAGGGCGCGAGATTCGAGATGAAGGTACCGCACGGGGCATTTGGATTCACGAATCCCTAGCAACAAAATGGTTGTTCTTGAAAAGGGATTTAAGAGCATTAGGCGAAATTTGAACTTGCGGCCTCTTCCTTGCCAAGGAAGTACTCTGCCGGGCTGAGTCATTTAGGCGTTTGCTTTTTCATTTCTGGCTTTTCTTCTATTTATTCCTCATGAGGCACTCATTTCCACGACGTTTTTACCAAGGGCAAGGTCGATTCCCGCTTCCCCGCTCGTGATCAGGACTGTATTTCTACCAATATACTAAAACCCACTTGAACCTGGTGATGATGCCACGACCGGGCGCATCACCGCTATTACTGCTCTTCGTGATCCAGACATTAAGTACAATGCCGATATAAAATCACGGGTTCCTCGGGAATGATTCCCGCTGCTTACGGAGTCTTCCCCCTACCGGCGAAGGATGAGCGACAAAAAGTAGAGACCAAGAACGATGGTGACCGCCATGAGTGCGATCGTAATCCGTCCCACCCAGCGGTGGCTTGTACGAACAACATTTTTTGCGGTGTGAACCCGCCGGACGCTGTAACCCAGCACAAGGGCGATGATGACCAGGAGTCCGGTGATTATGCCAAAAACTTCGTGGATATTCCGGAGAGAGGGAAGACCGGAGAGCGTAACCATGTATACGCCAACCGCGATGCCGGCAATAATACAGGCGCCGCCACAGATCTGGAGAAAGGCGTGCGTTTTGTACCAGTTCTGGGTCTTATGGTACCGTGCGACGATAAAACCGGCGAGGAGGAGAATAAAACCTGTTGCCATGAGGAATGCATGATACGGCCAATAGACCGGAATTCCCTGGCTGAATTGTGCGGCGCCGGGTGATGGGGATGGAAGAGCAATGGCTGGACCGCACACTACCGCAAGAACGAGGGCTATGAGAAAACAGGAGAAGATCCATTTCTTCCGTCCATATATCCGGCGGATTACCGGAGGTTTGCCCGCAGGGTTTGTCATACGGATCCTGGTCAGTGGTGACATAGCCGGATAAATGCACTATACTTTATGCCGGTATTTATCCTTTGAGAAAAGTACCAAGGGAAAAAACGGTCCAGTCCTGTTTTGTTATTCTTTTAATACCGGACCTGTATGGAGGCAGCCCGGGTAATTTTATGCCCGGGTACGCGGCCGGAAGAACGCGAACAGTATGATTGCACCGGCGCAGGCACCGATCGTCACTGCCACCGGAAGAGGGGTGAGATTTCCCGGTATCAGGGAAACCGGCTTTGCCAGCGCAATAGTACTCGTGACCGACTGGTCCGCGATCACCGTAACCTCGGTTTCGACCGGGACATAGCCTTCCAGTGTCGCATTGACCGTATGGTTGCCGGCGGAAATCCCGGATTGGGTGACAGGGGAGAGCCCGATATAGGTACCGTCAAGGGCGATCTGCGCTCCCACCGGGGTTGTATTAATGATGAGGGTCCCGGTCTTTGGCCGGAGCGTAGCGGTCACTTCCGTGGTCGCACCTGCCTCAACCGTTGCCGTTGTAGAGAGCGGCTCGTAATTGAACCGGGAGAAATTCACCAGGTACGTGCCGGGAGCGAGGCCGGGAACGCTCAGCGGCGCCCGACCCTGGTAACTTCCGTTGATGACCACCGAGACATTCTCCGGGACCGAACTGATATTGAGGATCCCGGGGAGGACCACAACGGGGGTAACAATGCTGCCGGGAGAAGTCGACACGCCCGCACTACCGAAGCCGGGAGTGTTCAGCGAAACGGAGATAGTACTGTACTCGGCTTCATTCAGGTTGGAGAGGTCATTGGGACCATCGACCGCCCAGACGGTATAGGTACCGGCATCGAGCCGGCCTCCCAGCGATCCGGTATCCCAGTCATATTCCCAGTGATTGTTACTATCCACACTCACCTGGGTAAACCCGCCCTGATCCGCACGGCTGTTGATGTTGTCCAGCGCCACGCCGTTTACCGGCAGGTTTGGCCCTGTCAGGAAAAGGTAGACCGTCGGGCTGGTGTAACAGTATCCCGATAGTTGGACCGTGTCACCGATATATGACTGGATCGATCCGGCTGTGGCAGCGCCGGCGAGTACGAGGAGCAGGAGCACCCCGGCGCACAAAACCCGGTACCCTGGCCGGGTCACCGCCCTGAGGGAATTTTTATGGGATTCTGCCATTTGTGCCATACGCGAACAGGAGAAAAAGAATGTCAGGCCGGTCCATCATCAGGTAGAACTGGCCGTTGAATTTGCCTTCGTGGTTGTATTGGACGAAAGCGGCAGAGTGGGCATGGGCGTCAGCACAGGTGTCGGCGTCGGAGTCGGCGTTGCAAGCGAGAGCTGCAGGTCGATGCTTCCATAAGGACCTGTAGCCGATACCGTTTTTACCGTTGCTCCATTGTTGTACACGGTTACCGTCAGGTTATCACCGGAACCATCGGACTTCTGGATGGATATGGCGACCGCTCCGTCACTGGCAGTGGGGAGCCGGTAGAAATGGTCACCGGTATCAGTGACCTGCTGCTGAGCTCCCGGCGCACCTACGAGACCAGTGTAGGTCTTGTCATACGTGATCTCGGCCCAGACACCCGATTGCGGGATAAGCACTTGTGGAGTCGTTTGCGGCACCGTAGTTACGATGGTGGTTACAACCGGTGTTGGTGTCAGTGTCGGCGTTGGCATTGCAGTAGTCGGAACCGGGGTAGTAACCGGTGTCACCACAGCAGTCTTGTGAATGTTTGTCATCGCTACAAATCCCCCGGCTACAACTGCAAGGATCACGATGATGATGATAATGGCTGCTGCGAGGATCTTCCTGCTTTTCTTCCGGGGTGCCGCCGGCACCGGGGGAAGCGGGGGAACCGGAGGCACGGGCGGGACTGCCGGTGCGGACTGTCCCGGTTCTGCCGCTGACGCAGGTGAAGTCGCCGGATTCACCAGGGATTCTGCCGCGATTTCGATAGTGGTCGCAAGGGTGGGCGCTGGCCCGGTTGGCGGGGCTGCTGCTGCCGGTGCCGCAGGTTCAGGCACTGCCGGTGCTGCTTCCGTCCGGGGCACCGAGTCCTCGATCAGGGGCTCGATTGAGTGGATAATCTGCTCGATGGGCCGGCCACCTCTGCGCTCGCCGGCTCCTGCCGTGGCTGCAGGAGCAATGGCAATCTGGGGAGCGGCAGGAGAAACTCCCGGCTCGCCAGCCGGGGCGGTGACCTTGGTCCCACACCTGTTGCAGAAGGTAGAGCCCGGAGGGATGCGGTTGCCGCACCGGCCGCAGAACGAACCTTCGGGAAGAGATGTGGTCTCGACCGGTTTGGGGGGCATGTGGCTTGTGTCCACCATGATCTTCTTGATAGGCCGGGCTGCCTCAATCTTCTTTTTTATTCCCGGACTCCCCGGGTGCTCTGTCCGGGTCTCCGCCGGGATCGGGGAATCGGTCATCATATCGCCCGGCTGCGCTGCGGCTTCGGAAATATATTTCTTGAGGGTTTTTGTCCATTCGTCAGCCTCACGCCGCCGCTCACCCGCAGTCTGCCGGACAAAGGTGAGCGCCATCTCCCGGGTATCGGCCGTATCGGTCAGGATGGTGAGCGTTATCACCGGGTCGCGAATCGCATTCTCGCCTGCCATCACATTCCGGATGGTAAAAAGCATGATCTGCTGGGTCGGGACGACATTCTTCTCACTGTCTATGATGATGAGACGACGATTGGTGAGCACCAGTTCGAACGGCACAGACTTGACTTTGACATGCTGCGCCGTCAGGACAATGGACTCATCACTTTTCAGATCGGGATAGCCCATGATAACCACGTTCTCTACAATACACTTGCATCACCTTTGACAAAAAAGTATGTATAAATATTTCATATAATGACCCGCGAATAACCCACATGAAGCGGGATCAGAATCCTTCTTTAAGTCTCTAGAGGAACTCGCGATCGTTCATGTAGGGGCGGAGCACCCCCGGGATTGTCACCGACCCGTCGCAGTTCTGGCAGTTCTCGAGAATACACCGCAGCGCCCTTGAGGTTGCAATGGCAGTCGAGTTAAGGGTATGGACCAGCTGCTTTGACTCGAAGTTCTCCTTGTCCCGCACTCTTATATTGAGGCTTGCTGCCTGGTACGAGGTACAGTTGGAGCAGGAGACGACCTCCTTGTACGCATTCTCCCGGGGCATCCACGCCTCGATATCGTATTTCTTTGCCGCGACCGTTCCGATATCCCCGGTACAGATATTGACCACGTGGTAGGGGAGGTCCAGTTTTTTAAAGACCTCCTCGGCATTTGCCAGCAGCTCCTCGTGGATCTTCCATGAATCTTCGGGTTTGCAGAAGACGAACTGCTCGATCTTGGTGAACTGGTGGACACGGAAGAGCCCCTTGGTGTCAAGACCATGCGCCCCGATCTCCCGGCGGAAGCAGGGGGAGAGGCCGGCAAGGCGCAGCGGCAGGTCCTTTTCCTCGAAGATCTCGTCCTGGTACATCGCGGCGATCGGGTGCTCGCTTGTTGCAATCAGGTATGCATCGTTGCCGTCGATCTTGTACATGACCTTCTCGAAGTCGTCGAGATCGGTCACCCCCTCGTACGAGCTGCGGTTGATCATAAACGGTGGGATGACCGGCGTGAATCCTCTCTTTTCGAGCAGGTCAAGGGCAAAGCGCTGGAGTGCGAGATCCAGCATGACAAGGCTTCCTTTCAGGAAATAGAACCCGGCTCCCGAGATCTTTGCAGCGCGCTCGAAATCAGCCCAGCCCCGGTCTGAGGCAAGCTGACCGTGGTTCCGTACCTCGAAATCAAATGTGCGCAGCGTCCCTACGCGCCGGATCTCCACGTTTTCGGTATCGTCCTTTCCCTGCGGCACGCTCTCGTGCAGGATATTGGGCAGGCGCATGAGCCGGTTACGGATGAGTCCGGATATCGACTCCTGCTCGGTATCGTTCTCCCGGATCTTTTTGGGGAGTTCTGCCGCCTCCGCCATAAGGGGTGCAGGGTCTTTACCTGCCTTTCGCGCCTCATTGATCTCCCGGGCAATGGTATTTCTCCGGCGCCGGAGTTCATCGGTCTGTACCTTGAGCTCGCGGGAACGTGCATCCTGTGCAAGAATTTCGTCCACCCATGCGATCTTTTCCGGAGCGTTTCGTTTGAGCAGATCGGCCTTCACGATCTCCGGGCTTGCCCGTACAAACCTGATTTCAAGCATCTGAATCGCACCTCACCGGCTCTCCCCGGCCGCTTGTGCCGGTGGATCTCCTGGCTCTTTGCTTCTTGTAGTAATGTACTACCTTTTACCTTATTAGGCTTCAATGCACGCGGACAGCCGGAGCCCAGGTACGTGGCGGTGCGCTGCGGCATTTCCCGGGAGTTTTTTGTTTTAAATTGCCCGATCTTGATTTCGTTTGCGTAAAAACGGCAGAATTGCGCCAGAGAAAAGAAATTATGACCGTCATAATCCCAAAAACCGAAAAAAAGCCCGTCTGAAGCGATATTATTATATGAGCCCGGCGTCCATCAATTAGACGTTAAGGAGATAGGCTGCAGGCCTGCGCCTTTGAACTGCCATTCGATTCGAATGGGGGGATGACTGACACAATGCACTGAACGAAACCATGAGTTTGTAGGTGAGCTATGGATTTTTTGTCTAAATTCTATTTTAACTACCGGAGAATAATCAAGACCATCCAGATATACCTGTTGCTGGCCGGTCCCGGTCTTATCGTGATGATTGCAGACAACGATGCCGGGGGTATCACTACGTATGCGGCAACGGGTGCACAGTACGGGTATAACCTCATCTGGTTCCTCATACTGCTTGGGCCTGTCGCGTATTTTGTGCAGGAAATGACCGTTCGTTTAGGTGCAGTCACTAAGCACGGGCACGCTGAAGCGATCTTCAGTGCGTTTGGTGCGTTCTGGGGCTGGTTCTCCCTGTGCGACCTGACCATCCTCAACTGGCTGACAATGGTCACCGAATTTATCGGAATGACCGCGGCGCTCAGTATATTCGGTCTCAGACCTGTGTTTACGGTTATCATCGTCATACTCGTAATGCTTGGCATTGTCATGTCGGGGAAGTATTGGACCTGGGAGAAGATCACCATGATCTTTTGCGTCGTAAACCTGATCTATATTCCGGCAGCATTCATTCTCCACCCATCGGTTTCCGATATCCTCCGGAATGGTATCATTCCCAACTTTCCAGGGGGGCTGAACGGGACACTATTCTTCTTCCTGATGGCGAACATCGGAACAACAATTGCACCGTGGATGATCTTCTTCCAGCAGAGCGCCGTTGTCGACAAGCAGATGAAGGAGAAGGATATCCCCTGGGGTAAAGTTGATACCGCTTTTGGATCCTTTTTCACCGTTGTAGTTGCAATCTTTGTCCTCATTGTGACGGGGATGCTCCTGTACGGCCAGAATATAAGTGATGCCGGCGCTGCAATACGGGCGATAATGCCTATTCATCCCTATGTGGGTACCTTATTTGCCATCGGTTTATTTGATGCCGGATTCCTCGGGGCCATCTGTATTGCACTCACCAGCTCATGGGCATTTGGTGAGGTTTTCGGATGGGCACATTCGCTGAACTACAAAGTGAAAGAAGCAGCCTGGTTCTACGTATTCTACCTTTTCGGGTTGGGCACCGCAGGAGCAATCGTCCTCATTCCGGGAGCACCGCTGGTACTGATCACCCTGTTTGTGCAGGTGGTTGCGGTGACCTTGTTACCGGCAGCACTCATCTTCCTTATTATCCTCCTGAACAACGAGGAGATCATGGGAAAATACAAAAATACCCTCTTTGACAATATCGCGAATATATCGATCGCCGGGTGTATCATCATCGTATCTTCATTGTACGGTATCAGCACGCTGTTCCCGAACCTGTTTGGGTGAGAGGAGGGACAAAATGGTAGCAATTGAAAGTGTATTCGGAGAACGGATCGGAAGCATAGTACGGAATTCGACGGGGAAGATCCGCAGCATTAACCAGAAATATGCAAAGCCTCATATCAAATTATCAAAAGGAGCGGCATTCGCCCTCCTCATGCTCCGGCTCTACCTCATCTTTCTCGTGGTGCTCCTGGCGTATAAATTCTATACCATTGTTACGGGGGGGAGTATAGTATGACGCAGAACGAATCACCCGCAGGTGCTGCAAAAACTGCTGACCGGGAGATCTTCTTAAGTGAGATCCTGGGAATCCCGGTCATACTCCGGGGAAAAAAAATAGGTATACTCAGTGACCTGATCATTGTGGAGACGGCACGAATACCTGAAGTAAAATCGTTATATGTCACACGATCATTCGGAAATCCCAGCCTCATCATACCCTTGGAAAACGTCGTGGCGCTGGCTGAACGCCGGGTCGAGGTCGATATTCCCGAACTTGCGCCGTTCGAGAGGGAGCCTGCCAATGATGCAATCCTTCTCAAAGATTATGTGATGGATAAAAAGGTGCTCGATCTGGAAGAAAGCGAAGTCGAAATCGTGTATGATATACGGCTCACCTTTAGAAACAAAAAGCTCTATGTAACTGACGTAGATACCGGAAAGTCCGCACGCCTGAGAAGACTTGGCCTGGGCCTGCTTTCAAAGATTGTCTCCGCAGATGCCAAGGATGATCAGATGATCTCCTGGACTTACATCCAGCCGCTCCCGACAAACATCGGCAGTTTCAAAGGCGATGTAAAGCTCACGGTCTTAAAAGAGAACCTCGCGGAGATCCACCCGGTCGATCTTGCCGATATCATCGAGGAACTCGATCACGACCAGAGAGTGGCAATCTTTGCCTCGCTCGACAACGAGCATGCGTCCGATACATTAGAAGAGATCGAGCCCAATGTCCAGCGGGATATTCTCGCCTCACTCGACACTGCAAAAGTGGTTCCCCTGATCAATATCATGACCCCGGGACAGGCTGCAGATGTCCTCTCGGCGATCCCCCATGCCCAGGCAGAGGATATCCTTGAGGCTCTCAACCCCGAGACGGCAAAAAAGGTGCACGCGATCATGGAGAGGCAGGAGGAGAAGGTGATCCATTACACCACCCAGAAGATCCTCAAATTCCTCCCGGACACGCTGGTCGAGTATGTGCAGAACGATTACCCCCGTCATGCCCGGGGAAAAGATGTCATCATGTACATCTACGTGGCGGATGCGGGTGATCATCTGCTGGGCGTTGTCGATCTCAAAGATCTGCTGATCGCAGATGACAAAGTGCCCCTCTCAGCGATCATGTCAGAGAACGTAATCACCTTAAGCACGGAGAGCACGCTCAAGGAGGCCTCGCAGGAATTCGAGAGGTACGGTTTCCGGGCGATTCCGGTCACCGATAACGAGAACCACCTTGTCGGGGTCATCCCGTACCGCGATGTGATGAACCTGACCCATCACTTCCTCGAATAATTTTTTTTATCCACGGGGAGTCGTCGGGTCCTGCATGAGGCGTCCCGGCCAAAAAAGGGTGTTTTATGAACCGGGATCACGATGCAGAATGCTGGGAGGACGATTATGCCCGGCGGGGCAGGGTCTGGGGCGGGGCGGTCCATCACCTGCCCTCGCTCGCTCGCGGCGAACGCGTGCTCGAACTCGGGTGCGGGAACGGGAAGACCTGCCGGGCCCTGCTGGAACGGGAGTGCGAGGTGGTCGGGATCGATCTCTCAGCCTCCGCAGTGCGCCTCTGCCGGTCACATGCCCCCGAAGGTTCGGCCGGGCAATTCGCCCTTGCCGATGTCCGCAGCCTCCCGTTTTCTGACGCAGCGTTCGATGCAGTAGTTGCATTCCATGTGATCGGGCACCTGCCGGCAGAAGGGCGTGTTTTCTGCGCACAAGAGGCAGCCCGGGTGCTCAGGGACAGGGGAGTCCTGTATTTTTCCGGTTTCTCCGGCGAGGATTTCCGGGCCGGTACCGGATGCGGGACAGAACCGGGCACTTTTATACGGAAAAACGGGATCGCGACCCATTACTTCTCCGAAGATGAGGTGCTGGCGCTTTTCCTGGGATTAGCACCCTGCGAATGTACCACCCGGCGCTGGACGATGATGGTGCGCGGGCAACCGCTCCCCCGGGCCGAGATTGTGGCCACGTTTACAAAAACTCCCTGAAATTTTGGGGCGCATCGCTAAATCCCGTCATAACAAGAAGGAATTATTAAATGGCGTAACAACCTTCTTTTCTTCCTCATATGGAGTGATTGTATGAAGAAATTATTCCTTCTTGTCCTGTTTGTATGCATCGCACTGGTAGGCTGCGCCATGGCAGCCGTGCCGGGCAGCAACCAGACGGTTGCCGCAAACACAACGACCGCCCCCCAGCTCATTGGCGGTAACATGGGTACCTACCTTGTCACGGCAAATGTTAACGGGGCAAACGTTACCTTCGATTCGGATTACAAGGGTGTCATTACCGGTGGCCAGCTCGCGGTGCCAGTGTACACGACCGGTACGCCGTACCAGATGATCACCGTTGAGGCACCCGGCTATGCCGTTTATTCCGCAAACATCACACAGTACCCGGCAGCGAACCAGACCGTGGACATCCCGGTAACGCTTGTACCGCTCGCGGCGGCAAACACCACTGCGGTGCAGGAGAACGCGACCCCGGCGGCAACCGTTACAACGGAAATGATGACAACGGCAGCCCCGGTCTCACCGGCCCCGACCAAGTCCGGCAGCCTGCCGTTTGCGGCCTTTGGTGCCTTAGTCGTGCTCGGCATCTTTGCGATCCGGTCACGGCGCTGAAGATATCCTTTTATTTTTCTTTTTTTTCATGCCGGCTCTGATCGCCGGTCATGTGTAACTGTCAGGGATAGTGCAGACCTACGGTATCGGATCCCCACGGTGTGCGGAAATCCATTCACGTAACTGCTGTCAAAAAAAGAGCCGGCGTTATCTCCTGCGCAGGAGAGCCGTGCCGCATACAGTAAGGGCAATGATCGCGATCACGACACCGGCCCCTGGCGCTGCTGACTGCGGTGTCGGTGTCGCCGCATATGCCAGGTTTTCCACGAGCAGCGTCGTCTCACCGGAGGTTACCGTGGCCGTCGTTGTGAGGGTAAGAAAACCGTCAGCCTCCAGCATGAGCTGGTGGTCCCCCGGGGTAAGACCGGAAAACACACCGGGACTCTCCCCAACATAGGCAGAATCGATAAACACCTGCGTATGTTCTGGTGAAGTATTGACCTGGATGGCACCAGGAGTTATGGCACTGGAAGTAGAAGCAGCCCCGGCCTGTGCGGGATTGACAACAATATGGTCAATACTGGGCAGGACCGATGAAGCGAGGAACTGGCGGGAATACCCATCAGGGAAGGTTACTGTCGTGATCTTTGGTGAAAAATCCGCGGAGATCACGGAGCTCACTGCAGAGTTCTGGAGCGCTGCCTGGGCATTGGTAAAGTTCATAGGCGCAGTCTGGTACTCTGTCCCGGTGGGAACTGCGTTTGTGACTGCGAAACTCTTTAAGAGCAGCGTTGCGTCTGATTTTGAAAAGGTAAGAACCTGCGGCGGTTCGGAACTGGTGGCAAGACCTTTGACCAGCTGGGCCTGGAGGATGGACTGGGGGATTGCATTCTCGATAACCCCATTGAGGGTATACTGGAAATCTGCGATCGCGTCGCCGTTTGTGCCCACTGATATGTTAAGGGAATCAGCCGTGAATGCAGCCGCCGGGGCTACAGCAAGGAGAGCGATGCAGAGGATGCAACCCAGAACGGCCGGGCAAATGTTTCGGGCATGCGGGATCATGGTGATCAGGGAATACATACCCGTTTTGGCGTTCAATGTTAAAGCCTTCCCGGGCGCAAAAGGTATGCCTGAGCGTGCAGTGCCTCATGTTGATATAGGCCGTTTGCCCCATATCTGTACTGTTCATGATTGAATCGCTCGCCGGCCTCATCTTTCATCTCGACCAGCACCTTGCCGCAGTCGTACACAGCTATGGCTTCTGGACGTACCTGCTGCTCTTCTGCATCATCTTTTTTGAGACCGGTCTTGTGGTCACGCCGTTTCTGCCCGGGGACTCCCTGCTCTTTGTCTCCGGCGCAGTAGCGGCAAGCGGTATTTTAAATCTCAACCTCCTGATCGCGGTCTATATCCTTGGGGCAGTCTGTGGTGACACGGTCAATTACGGGCTGGGCAACTACCTCGGGCTTCACATCTTTAAGGAGCGGTTCCCGAACTTTGTAAAAAAGGAGTATCTGGACAAGACGTACTCCTTCTACGAGAAGTACGGTGGTGCGACCATCTTTGTCTCCCGGTTCGTGCCCGTGGTCCGGTCCTTCGCACCCTTCCTTGCCGGGGTTGGCTCAATGGAGTACCACCGGTTCCTTTTCTATAACGTGCTCGGCGCTGTCGCATGGACGCTTTTGGTAGTGCTCTCCGGCTATTACCTCGGCAGGCTCCCCATCGTAAAAGAGAACATGAACCTGCTCCTCCTTCTTGTGCTCGTGGTGACCGCAGGGACGATCCTCCTGCTCATTGCCGGGCTCATCCATTCCTGCCTGCAGAAGAAAGAGAATGGAAACGGGCAGTAATTTTTTCTGCGGTTCTCCGGGGTTTACCTCTCTGCACCCTTTAATGGAGCGTGGGGAGATCCGGGCAAAATCCCAAAAAAAGTGGTTTGTACCTCCGCATTTACGGTGACGCCGGATCGCTCCTCCCGGGAGCGGCCGTGCCTATTTTTTGTAGGTTACGGTCATGCCGTTGTTATCGACCTTTGTTGCGATCGCGATGGAAAGATCGAGCGGTGAGAGAATCTTCTGGATCTCCTTCCTGCTTCTGTCAGTCACGATCGCTATCGACGGCCCGACCGAGCTCATGCCGACAAACTCAAGGCCGGCTTCGCGGAGCATGCTCATATACTGGTAGATCCGGTAGCTGTGGTGTTCGATCTCTGCCCGTTTGGAGCCCCGGAATTCGATCTCCCAGACAACGTCGCCAATCTTTTTGAGATCGCCATGATCGAGCGCAGGGATGAAATCCATCATGAGGAAGTACGCCTTGAGCTCCCGGTCCCGGTAGTCGAGGGTTCTCGCCCGGTTCATAAGGAGGTCGAACTCCTTTGTGCCGGCCGAGGAAATGTCAGTAGGCGGCACCACGATAAAGACGTTCTTTCCTTCTGCAAACGGGTGGTGGTACACGAGCACGAGCTCATCTCCCATCACTGCCATGCCGCCGTGGGTGCTTGCCGCCGGCCCGACCCCGGTCTCGAAGCCAAACGCAATGGTGCCCTCAGCGGTCTCCTCCACATAGTTGTGGCCGATGAGCGCTCGCAGCTCCGCGTTTGAGAGCGGGACGCCGACCGCCTCGTTCAAGGCTGTTGCCACCGCGATCATCACAGTGCTTGTTGACCCGAGGCCGACATGCTTGCGCTCGTGATCGGTTGCCTTGATCTTGAAACCGCCGGTGTAGCCGACTGCCCTGTTGAAAACCGCCACGAAGTTCTCAATAATCGCTGACCGGTCGTAATCGATCACAAGACCCTGCCGGGTGCACTCGACCTCTGCAGTACAATAGCACTGGATCGCAAAACCGATCCCCCCGCCACCGGCATGGTCCGGGGCAAACCGGTTCATGTCAAGGACTGAGAGATGGATCCGGGCCGGTGCTTTTACCACGATTTTACCTTTTTTCGGGTGCAGCCGGTAGGTATTCTTCTCAAGGCCGAGTGTTTTTGTGATCTCGCCGGGAAGGAATGTCCGGAACTCGTACTCCACGAGATCGAGATCGCCGCCACGTATCATCATCACTGGCATGGTCTGTCAGTGGTTATGATCTCTCCCGGAACGAAAATGTTTCGATTTTTATCCTTCACAAGTCCTGTCGGAACCCGGCAGGACCGGGAACCTCCCGGAACCTAGTATCGCCGCATGCCAACAGCCAAAAACAGGTTGTCCTCAGCAGCCGCCGGGCACACCGGTGCCGCTCTCTGGAGCAGTACGAAAGATTTTTTCCCCGTAAAGCAGGGCCGATCCGGGAATGGAACCGGGAGTCGTGGGCCCTTTTGGACCTTTCATAAAAAGAAAAGATCATGCTGCATTTATATTCCAGTACCGGATAACGAATGCTTTCGTGAGCACGCGCCTGCCGGTACTGGCCGGGGATGATGGGGTATGAAGAAAAAGACAGTTAAGGATGTGGAAGTCCGGGGAAAACGAGTGCTTGTACGGGTGGATTTCAATGTCCCGCTCGGTCCTGACGGGAGGATCGAGGATGACAGCCGCATCCGTGCCTGTTTCCCCACGATTACGTACCTGATCCGCCACGGGGCCCGGGTCATCCTCTGCTCCCATCTTGGCAGGCCCGGGGGAAAAGTGGACGAGAACCTCCGGATGGAGCCTGTCGCCTTGTGCCTTGAAGAATTCCTTGCGCGGTCCGTCAGACCGCTGCCGGAAGCTATAGGGCCTGTCGTAAAACGGGCAGTTTCAGGTATGAAGGACGGTGAAGTGATCCTTCTCGAAAACCTGAGGTTTTACCCGGGCGAAGAGGCAAATGACCCCGGGTTTGCCCGGGATCTCGCGTCCTGTGCGGATCTCTGCGTTAACGATGCATTCGGGGCAAGCCACCGGGCCCACGCTTCCATTGTCGGGGTTGCCCGGTACCTTCCCTGCGTTGCCGGGCTTCTCATGGAAAAGGAACTTATGCAGCTGGGAAACCTGCTCGAAAACCCTGCACGGCCCTTTGCAATGATCCTTGGCGGGGCGAAAGTGGAGGAGAAGATCGGGATCCTTGAAAATATTATTCCCAAAGTGGACAACGTGCTTATCGGCGGTGGTGCGGCAGCGGCGTTTTTGCAGGCCCGCGGATATCCTGCTGGCAGTACACCGGTGGACCCCGGGACCGTGGCACTTGTTGAGAAAATTATCCGCAGGGCAGAAACACACGGTGTACAGATCCTGCTTCCCAGCGATGTCATAACCTCAAGAAAAACCGATCCGGGCATGACCTCCCTTGTGCAAATCCCGGAGCAGTTCCCGGACGGGCACAGTATCGCAGACATCGGGCCCCTGACCATTGCCGAGTATACCAAAGCACTGGAACAGTGTCGCACGGTAGCATGGAACGGCCCGATGGGGAGATTCGAGATCCCGCAGTTCTCCAAGGGAACAAAGTCCATAGCGGTGGCTCTTGCCGGCCTTACGGCTACAACAATCGTCGGGGGAGGATCCACGGCTGAAGCGGTCACACATCTGGGGCTTGCGGCAAAGATGACCCATGTTTCCACCGGAGGAGGCGCCTTTCTCCGGTTCCTTTCCGGGAAGAGTCTGCCCGGTGTGGCGGTGCTTGCCGACAGACAGGGAGATGCACCATAGTAAGGATCTTTCCTGTCCGTTCACCTCTCGAGAAAAACTGAACAGATCCCGCTCTCCGGGATCCTGCCGCTGACCTTGGTCACGTGGGCTTTTTGCTTATCCAGTTTCGATCTCTATCGCCGGATCTGCATCCCTGATCACCTGGAGGACTTCTGCCAGCCGTTTGTCCCTGCCGGCCTCTGTGTCAGCTTCAAGGTTGAGCCGGATAAGCGGCTCGGTATTGGACGGTCTCAGGTTGAACCACCATGCCGGGTACTCCAGGGAGAGGCCGTCAAGCGTGTCAGCCTTCGCATCAGGAAACGCGGCCCTGAGGGCTGATACGATCTCGTCCCTGTGGCTTACCCGTATGTTAATCTCGCCAGTGGATGAGTATTTTTTCAAGGGCGCGATAAGATCCGAGAGCGGCAGGTCTTTGAGCGAAAGGAGGTTTACCATCTGGGCCATGGCGAATATGCCATTGTCGCAGAACCCCGTGTCCCGGAAGTAGTAATGGCCCGAGAGCTCGCCGGCAAACAGGGCGTTCTCCTGCCGCATCTGCTCCTTGATGAACGCATGGCCCACCCGGCACCGGACCGCCCGGCCGCCAAGGCGTGCGATCGTTTCGGCTACCACCCGGCTTGAACGCAGGTCATAGAGGAAAGTCGCACCCGGTTCTTGTGTAAGACAAAAATCTGCGATCAGGGCAGTGATGAGATCGGCGGGGATCCGTTCCCCCTGCTCATCAACAAAGATGCACCGGTCTGCATCCCCGTCGAACGCAACACCGAAATCCGCGCCACTGTCCCGGACAACGGACTGGAGTTCGTCGGTCGCGGCAGAAAGGAACGGGTTTGGACCATGGTGGGGGAACCGGCCGTCGGGTTCAAGGTTGATGGCTACCGGTGTAAGGGAGGGAAATTTTGAAAAGAGCGGTTGTACTTCCGGTCCTGCCATCCCATCCCCGGCATCGATCGCTATCGTGAGGGGTCGCGGGTTGCGGATGAAGCCAACCACCATATCTATATAGGCACCGGTCAGGTCCCCGGTCCTGTACGAGCCGGCAGCCGGCTGATTCGGTACGCGTCCTGCTCCCCCGGGCATCTCATCAACCATGCGCTGGAGTGCAGGCAGGCCCTCGTCGCCGGACAGGGGGATCGCCTCTTCGCGGCAGAGCTTGATGCCGTTTGTGGCCGGGGGGAGGTGGGATGCGGTGATCATGGCGCCACCGTTGAATTTTCCTTTGATGAGGGCATAATACAGGAAAGGAGTGCTCGTCATGCCAAAATCGGTGACAGCACCTCCGGCCCCGGTATACCCCCGGATAAATGCAGCTGCAAGAGCCGGCGAGGAGGGGCGGCAGTCCCTGCCCACCGCAATCGTACCGCACTTCATGAGGCCTGCAAACGCTGCACCGATCTTTTCAGCAACGGTTTCGTCCAGTTCGGCCGGGTATGCACCCCGGACATCGTACGCCTTGAATATACCGGTCATGGTCATCCCGTGGTTTGTTTATTTCTTTGTCCCGGCCTGTTCCGCCACCGATTCTGTGGCGCGCCGGATCTCCTCGGGGTCACCAAGGTAATAATGGCGGATTGGGCGCAGAGCCTCATCGAGCTCGTAGATCAGCGGGAAACCGGTCGGGATGTTGAGCCCGGTGATCTCATCATCGGGCACATTGTCGAGGTACTTGATGAGCGCGCGGATGCTGTTTCCGTGAGCAGCGATAAGGACCCGTTTTTTTTCCCGCACCGCAGGGACAATCGTCCCGTTCCAGTACGGCACTACCCGACCCAGAGTGTCTTCCAGTGATTCGGTGGCCGGCAGCTCATCTGGTTCCAGGCCGGCATACCGTGGGTCGAACCGCGGATGCCGGGGATCATCTTCTGCAAGCGCCGGGGGCCGGACGCTGTACCCTCTCCGCCACAGCTGGACCTGCTCTTTTCCGTACTTCCCGGTGGTTTCGCGTTTGTCCAGCCCCTGCAGGGCGCCGTAGTGGCGCTCGTTTAACCGCCACGAGTGGTGGATCGGGAGGTACATCAGGTCCATCTCATCAAGGACGATCCACAAAGTCCGGATAGCCCGGCGAAGTACCGAGGTATAGGTGATATCAAACGAGAGGCCGGCATCTGTAAGAAGGCGACCAGACCGCCGGGCCTCCTCCTTCCCCTTCTCTGACAGGTCGACATCAGTCCAGCCGGTAAACCGGTTCTCCCGGTTCCAGGTACTCTCGCCGTGACGCAGTAATACGATGGTGAACATTCGCGCTCCTTAGGGTATGACGATTATCTCCCGATCAGATGGCCGGCTGCCCGGCTGCTGTTTTCCTGCCTTCACGCCTCACCATCACCCCGATGACAATGCTCAGGACACCGTAAATGATGGCAAATATCCCGAGGTACACGGTAACAAGCACGATTGCACCGAGCGCTGGCAGGAAGAAGAATATTCCCCCGAGGATGACCGAAAGTGCCCCGGAAATAACAAGCAGAGACCGGTGATTCGTGTATTCGGGGTGGAAGACAGCAATAGAGAGATCGATACATCCAAAAAAGAGCAGAAGGAGGGCAATGATAACCGTCAGCGCTTCAGCAGCAATCCACCGGTACAGGATAGCGGCAATCCCGACAATCAGGCCGAGGACTCCGACACCGATGAGCACAAGGGATCGCGGTGCACCGGCCGGGGGCCTGAGCGCAACAGCCAGCGCAAGGATCGCGGCAAGGATGATCAGGATCCCGATGAGGGTGACCACGACCTGGACCGCAATACCGGTCCAGACCAGGACCAGGATACCGATAATGCATGCAAGGAGTCCGCGGATGATAAACGAACTCCATTTCACGGGGTGAAAGGGGATTACGGCAATAACAACTTCCTCTGGCATAAATGACACGACCACCGATTCTTTTCTCATTCCCGGAATTTATAGCAGGTGTATGCGGATCCGGGAAGCATGCCCAGCCGCTGTCGTCTTTTTCGCTGGTACCGGTGAAACCGGGCTACCGCACAGCTTCCGAAGGAGGGAATGGCACTGCCATTTCAATCGTTCTTTCGGATCCGGGAACAGCACGTGGTATTTTGTGAGGACGTTTTCACCATGCGGATTCAGAAAGTGCAGCGAAAAAAAGACAGCTGTATCGGGGGTATTGATGCTCTTTATTTGTGGTTTTCACGGTCGAAAAAGATGTTCTTCCCCGAGGCCGAGAGCGGGAGTGCGTAGGCAACCGTGCACTCCTTCCCGAGGAACCCGAGATCGAGTGCAACCGAGCCGGCCGTGTACATGATCCGGTTATCCACGTTATGGATCTGGGCGGTTTTGGCCGCAGAGCCCACTGCTATCCCGAGGTCAGCCATCCTCACCGCGCAGTTGGGGCCGGCAAAGGGCGTGATCCGCTTCTTTGCAGTGCGGGAGGCTTTTTCAAACGCCGCACAGGAGGCATACCCGCACGCACCGCAATTTATACCGACGGAAACATTGCCCCGGACACCGATGACAATACAGGCATCGCTTGCAGCCACATTCCCCGCATCGCGCAGGAAAAATCCGAGCCCATGCTCCGTGCCGTACACCGTCATCGCACGGGAGAGTTTCTTCCGCTGGGCGGCGGTGAGAACGGTAATCAGGATCTCGTCCTGCCCTTTTGCCTTGGGTGCGGTCCGGGCCGCAAGCGCCATGAGTCCGGCGACCGCGGTTACTGCCATGCTTTCAGCAGTCATACAGGAGTATGGGATGCTGCGGGGAGATAAAGCGGCAGGTTGACGGAGTGTAAGAAAGGCACCGTGCTGAAACTACGGTGAGACCCGGAACGCGACGCCGTCAAATACGGCAACCGTACGTTCGCCTTCATACACGACGACGCGGTACGTCCCGCAGGTCCCGTTTGCGGCTACGCGCTCGGCCACTGCCACAAGCCGGCCCCGGGCAGGCGCAAGGTACTGGATATGCACAGACACCGCCGTATGGTGATCCTTCCCACAGTTGGAGGCGATCCCAAAGGCGTGGTCGGCAAGCGAAAAGACAGCACCGCCATGCGCGACACCGTGCGGGTTGCACTTCCCGGCACAGTCCATCTCAACGCGTGCGTACCCGTCGCGGGCATCGGTAATGTGCATTCCCAGCAGCCGGCCAAACCCACTCTCCTCAAACGCCGCGATCTGGTCCTGCACGGATGCCGGTGCGGGATCCTCCACGGACTCCTGGTGCACGGTCATAAATGTCCCACAATAAGATGATGATCGCAAGGACCCCCGCGATCATTTGTATTTTTTCTGAGAATAGGCATACTTCTGGGATTCCCCACCATGTGCAACAATATAGAGCCACTCGTACAGGGACTTGAACGTGCCGTACTGCTGGTACCGGCGCATGGAGAAACCGACCTTGAGCCTGCCATCGAACCGGATCTTCCCCTGGTCCTTCATGCGCATCGCGATCTCAAGATCGTCCCCGGCATCAATGCACCGGTACATGCCGGCCTTCATGAATGCATCCTTACGGAACGCCGTGTTGCAGCCAAGCGTGTAATAGAAGGTCCGGCTGTAGTACCCGATCCGCGAGAAGGTGTTTGCAAGGAGGAGCGAGAAGTGGTTCCCGGGGCGGTCTTCGATGGGGTAAACCGGGCCGTATACCTGGACGATCGCCGGGTTGGAAAAGTCCTTTTTTATCCGCTCAACCCAGTCCGGCGGGACGATGCAGTCAGCATCGGTCGAGGCGATGATCTCACCTTTAGCGGCCATCACGCCGTCGTTTCGTGCGCCGCCGACCTTCTTGCTGGTCTGGATGAAGACCTTGTCGGCAAACTTCCGTGAGATCTCGCAGGTCTTGTCGGTTGATCCGCCATCGACCACGATGATCTCGTACTCGTTCCTGCCCGCGGTCTGATGCGAGAGCGATACAAGGCACTGGGCGATGTTCTCCTCTTCATTGAAGGAGGGGACAATGACCGAAATCATGCGTTATGAAAGACTCCTGTACTTTTTTTAGGCTGGCGGATGATAAGCGTGCTGCAGGGTGCAAAAATATGTTATGCCGGATAGGACTGTACGAAATCCAGCACGCTCCTGATGCACCCGTCCATGTTGAGGTACTCGAACTGTGAGAAACGGCCCACAAGCGGGATACCGAGAGTCCGGCAATAGTCCCGGACAACTGCAATGTTCTCCTGGTACTGTTTGTCGTACACAACGTAGGCAAACGGCTGGCGCATCACTGATGAGAAGACGATCCGGTCCAGGGTAATAAGTCCCATCTCCACAAGCGTCCCGGTGACCTCAGAAACGAGTTCGCCGTCGCTCATCCGGGCCACGGGATCGCCTGGCTGGAAGGTGATCTCTGCGAGAATCGCGCTGCAGCCCCCCGGCGCCACGTGCCGGCTGTACTGCGAGGGAAATGAGACCCGGTTGGTCTTCCCGAGTGCCGGGTCGGGTATGTAGAGCCACGAGTACTCCGGCACCGCCCCGCGGATACCGATGTTGACGCAGACAAGGGAGTTGTACGTGAGGGCATCGCAGGCCCTCCGTACTTCCTTTGGTACACCGTCAAGCGCGGCGATCAGGTGCTGGACCGGGATCGTGGAGATGATCCGGTCGGCTTTAATCGTCTCAGCCCCATCGCTGATGAGCCACCTCCCGTCCTCTTTTTTAAGAGAACTGACCCGGAAGCCGGTCTTTATGAACGGCTCGACCGGCCTCGCGATCGCTTTTACCAGCGCCTCGATACCACCGTCAAGCGGGTACGAGAAGACCGACTGGTGGGTGTAGCCCTCGGTGGAGATGCCGATCGCGGACTTGATCACGTCATCGACCGGGGGCCGGGGGATGCGCCCGTCCACCCAGTGCAGGGACATATGGTGGGTCGGGTACTTCCAGATCTTCTCGTTGTACGGCACCATGTAGCACTCGGCGATCCCTTTCCCGAAGGTGTAGTAAATCCAGTCGCGGAAGGTCCGGGGAGCGGGAAGATCGCCTTTCTCCACGGCCACGAGGGTTTTTATAAACTCGGAAATGCAGAAGAACCGGTCCTCGTCCGGGAGGTCAGAAAGGCCGTTCTCGAAGGGGTACTTCACGTACCGGCCCTTGTAGAATATCTTCGTGTTACGGATGTTCTCCTGCTCATTTCCCGCGATCATCTTGCGCATGAAAGAGAGGACTTCGGTATCCCGCGAAAAAATAATATGCGAACCGCCATTATCGAAGGTGAAGCCGTCCTTTGTGCATGACCTGCAGAGCCCACCGTAATCCGGTTCTGCTTCAAGGACCACGAGATCTGTGCCTTTTTCGTAAAGGAGTCGGGCCAGCGTCAGGCCGGATAAGCCACCCCCAAGAATTGCCGTCTTCACTGCCCAATTGTTGGCGGGCAGAATTTATAAAAATGCACCGTTACCGGTAAAAAGAGGGGCTGGTTTTAGGGTTTTGAGATATACCAGCCGGTCTGGGTTTCGTCAAGAATCTTCTCCGAGGTCTTTTGGGTGAACATGCTCACAACATACATGGCCACGACGGCTATGACCAGGGGGTAGAACGAGAAATGTAAGGGGAGATCCCCGTAGTTGTAGTTAAAGAGCGTGATATTGAAGTAGTTAAGTGCCCCGAACACCACGGACGAGACAAGCCCAAGGAACATGCTTGCAAGCGCCCCGTCACGGGTGGCACCCCGCCAGTAGAGACCGGCAAGGAACGGGACGGCAAAGGTGGCAAGCATGATCCCGATCCCCATCCAGATGAGGCTCGCGAGCGCATCCGGCGGGTTGATCGAAAGGATCATCGTGCCGAACGCGGAGAGTATCACGACAATCTTGGAGAGCAGGAGGACGCTCTTATCGCTCGCATTTGGCCTGATGATTTTCTTGTACAGGTCCCATGAGCACATTGCACCGATGGTCAGCATCAGCCGGTCAGTTGTGGACATGACGGCCGCAAGCACAATCACGGCAAATACCGCCCAGAGGGCAAGGATGGGGAGCGAGTACTGGATGCCATAGAGGATGATGAAATCAGAGGCATTCGAGACGGCGGGCAGAGTAAATACTCCGGCTTTAACCATCACAAGCCCGGCGAGGCCGGTAAACTTTAAGAGATACATGGCTGCCCCGTAGATCAGGAATGCAACGAGCGGGGCCCACTTGAAGTACTTGACATCCTTCACCGCAAGCACGTTATTGATGACATGCGGGGCGCACGCAAGGCCCACCATGAGCATGATCGCAAAAGAAACGACGTAGGCAGGGGTAAAGGCACCGCTGGGCATCCACGGCATCACGAGATTCGGGTTGATGGTCGCAATCACTTCGTTAACATGTGTAAAGCCGCCGGCATAGTAGATGATGATCGGGGCCATGATAAATATCCCCACAATGAGGATAATCGACTGGATCAGGGACGCCCATGCAACTGCGTACAGTCCGCCAATCGTAGTATAGATCATGGTCACCAGGGTTGCAATCAGGAGCGCCAGCCACAGGGGGATCGCAAAGAGCCACATCAGCACAATCGCGATGGCGGAGTACTGCCCGACGAGGTAGATGAGCGAAACGATGATCCCTGCAACAGCCGAGAGCGAGCGCAGCGCCGTGGGGCTCTCGTACCGGTGGGCGAGGTAGTCCTGCACGGTTATGTACCCTGAATTCTTTGCCACGTTATGGAGCTTGACACCAAAGAAGATGATACAGAACCCTATCGCGAGCGGGACAAAGATCTCCTCCCACATGGTCGGCCAGCCGGCCCGGTACCCGAGCCCCGAGACGCCCAGGAGCGACATGCCCGAGCAGACAGTACCGATCATAAGGAGGACAAAGACCCAGAACCCGAGCGATCGCCCGGCAACGAGATAATCTTCGGTCGTCTTGATCTTTTTTGAGGCCCACACACCGATGCCAAGGAGGACCAGGAAATAGATGGCAATAACCGCAATGGTCACATAGTCCGCCATTTTCAGTCATGCCCCCTGAATGTCAGGCCCCAGTACAGCAGCAGGATGACACACACAATAGTCACACCGCCGACGGCCAAAACGGTAATATCCGGCAATCCAAACATACTATCATCTTGAATTGTTGCATGCTAGCATATAACAGGATCGAAATGTAACTAAAGGCCGGCATGAATGGATAGTAGAAAGGGTATACAGCACTGCGTTTGCCGTACCGGTGCACGAAAAGAAAAGCACAACGGAAAATAAAAAAGTTACTTGCTGCTCGTTACGGTCTTCGTGCCGCGCAGGATCCCGATCCTCCCGGTCCGGATCAGCTCCTTGATCCCGAACTGGCGGAGCAGTTTCTCCATAGCGTCGATTTTACCGGTGTCTCCGGCGATCTGAAGGATCACCGACTTTGCGCCCACATCTACAATCTGGGCACGGAAGATGGTAGCTATCTGCATGATCTCGGCCCGGGTCGAACCCTGCTCCGCGGTCACCTTGAAGAGCGCGAGCTCGCGCTCGACCCTCTCGCTGTCGGTCAGGTCAGAGACCTTGATCACATCGATGAGCTTGTTGAGCTGCTTCATCACCTGCTCGACCTGCGCGTCGTCGCCGATCACCACAATCGTGATCCGGCTCATGTCCGGTTCCTCGCAGGTGCCAACTGCGAGGCTCTCGATATTAAAGCCGCGCCGGGAGAAGAGTCCGGTGACCCTCGAGAGGACCCCGGCCTTGTTCTCCACAAGGATAGACAACGTATGCGCCTTCATGATGGCGGATGCCCCCCGATCATCTCGTTGATCGCAGCACCGGCTGGCACCATGGGGAAGACATTCTCCTCCCGCTCGATCCTGAAGTCCAGAACGAACGGCCCATCGCAGTCCACCGCGGCTTTTAAGGCCGGCATCACCTCGTCGCAGGACTCCACTTTGATGCCGTCGATACCGTAAGCCTGCCCGATTTTGACAAACTCCACGGGCGGAAGTTCGGTGTAGGAATAGCGCCTGTCGTAGAAGAGCTCCTGCCACTGGCGAACCATGCCGAGGTACATGTTGTTGAGGATCGCGATCTTCACCGGGATCCTGTACTGCGCCACCGTTCCCATCTCCTGGATGTTCATCTGGATACTCCCGTCGCCGGCCACGTCAAAGACCGGCACATCGGGCCGGGCAAAGTGCGCCCCAATTGCGGCAGGGAACCCGTAGCCCATGGTACCAAGGCCACCTGACGTGATCCATGTGCGGGGATGGCGGAAGCAGAAGTACTGGGCGGTCCACATCTGGTTCTGGCCCACCTCGGAGACGATCACCGCATCACCTTTCAGTAATTCGTTCATCTGCTGGAGGATGAACTGCGGGTGCAGGCACCCGTTGCCATTCCCGTACCGGAGGGGGTGGTTCTGCTTCCAGTGCCTGATCCTCTTCTGCCATGCCTCGCAGGCATTCTTCTTTGCAAGGCCGGCGATCATATCAGTGAGCACTGCTTTTGTGTCGCCCACGATCGGAACGTCCACGTGCTTGTTCTTCCCGATCTCGGCCGGGTCGATATCAATGTGGATCACCTTTGCGTGCGGCGCAAAGGTCTCGATCCTGCCGGTGACCCGGTCATCGAACCGTGCCCCGATGGCGATCAGGAGATCGCACTCGGTAACCGCGAAGTTTGCATACTCAGTGCCGTGCATGCCCAGCATACCGAGATTCAGCGGGTGGTCGCAGGGGATGCACCCGAGGCCCATCAGGGTTGTGGTCACCGGGATACCGTGGCCGGAAGCAAAGGCCACAAGTTCCGGTGAGGCATTGGATGAGATCACGCCGCCGCCCGCGTAGATGAGCGGGCGCTCGGCTGCCATGATCAGCTCGATCGCCTTGTCGATCTGGCGCTTGTGCCCCTTATAGGTCGGGTTGTAACCCCGGAGCACCACTTTCTCCGGCACCACCGGTTCTTTCACCGATCGGGTATTCACATCCTTGGGAAGGTCGATGAGCACCGGGCCCTGACGGCCGGTGCCCGCGATATAGAACGCCTCTTTTACCACGCGGGGGATGTCGGATGTATCCTTCACGAGGTAGTTGTGCTTGGTGATCGGCATCGTGATGCCCTGTATGTCCGATTCCTGGAAGGCATCGTTCCCGAGCATCGTGGTCGGGACCTGACCAGTGATGGCAACGATAGGAACCGAGTCCATGTAGGCCGTGGCGATCCCGGTGACCAGGTTGCAGGCACCGGGCCCCGAGGTGGCAAGGCATACCCCTACACGGCCGCTCGCGCGTGCATAGCCGTCCGCGGCGTGCGCTGCTGCCTGTTCGTGCCGTACCAGGATGTGACGCAATGGTGAATCGTAGAGTTCATCATAGATCGGCAGCACTGAGCCGCCAGGGTAGCCGAACAGCGTGTCGGTACCCTCGCGCTGCAGTGATTCAATGAGGAGTTTTGCCCCGGTCTTCATGTTCGTTCCTCAAGTAGTCTGTTCATTCCGGCGATCATCGCCTCGACGCTCGCCATGATGATGTCCGTGCGTGCGCCTCGTGAAGTAATTATCTTCCCGTCTTTACTTAACCTTACGGTCACTTCGACCAGTGCATCCGTGCCGCCGCTGATCGCATCCACATGGTACTCTTCGAGCCGGATGTCCCCGACATCGGCCACTGATTTGGCGAGAACCTGCATGGCGGCATCGACCGGCCCATCGCCGGTTGCCGCGCCGGTCATCTCTTTGCCCTTCACTTCGAGGGTGACCGACGCGGTCGGGATCATGGAACTCCCTGAGACCACGGTGAACTGCCGCAGCTTGATGATGGGTTTGCACTCCATCGCGAGCACCGTGTCGGCAACGGCCATCAGGTCGGAATCACTGACCCGTTTACCGGAATCCCCGAGGTCTTTGATCCGCGCGACGATGGCTTTGAGCTGCTGCTCATTGGGTGCATACTTCATCTCGTGGAGCGCCGCTTCTACGGATGCAGAGCCGGAGTGCTTCCCGAGCACGATCCGCCGTTTCCTCCCGATCTGCTCGGGCCGGATAGATTCGTAGGTCGCCGGCTCACGGATCACGCCGTGGGCGTGGATGCCGCTCTCATGGGTGAACGCCATCTCGCCTACGATCGCCTTGTTGACCGGCAGCGGGACACCCGTAAGGCGGGATACAAGCGTGGAGAGGGCATAGATCTCCTCTTTTTTGATCCCGGTCGGGTAGCCGTAGAGTACCTCGAGCGACATCACGAGCTCCTCAAAGGGCGTGTTCCCCGCCCTTTCGCCAAGTCCGTTGACGGTCACATGAGCGCAGGTGGCTCCGGCTTTAAGGGCTGAAACCGTGTTTGCGAGCGCAAAGCCCAGGTCATCGTGGCAATGGATCGAGAGCGGCGCGATCCCGGCAAGCGGCGGGATGAAAGCAGCGATCTTCTCCGGGGTCAAAAGGCCCACCGTGTCGCAGAAGCAGAGCCGATCGGCCCCGCGTTCTACGCCACCGGAGAACACCTCCTGAAGGAAACCCTGGTCGGCACGGGAAGCGTCCTCGCCCGAGAGTTCAACGATCAGCCCCAGGCTTTTCGCGTACTCCACCGAGCTCCACGCCATCTCCGCGACCTGCCCGCGGGTCTTTCTCATCTTCTTTTCGATGTGAAGATCGCTGACCGGGATTACGAGATGGACCGAGTCGGCGCCGTTGTCCGCAGCATAATCGATATCGGATTTCATAGCCCGGACAAACGTGCAGGTCTCGATCGGGAGCCCTGCATCCGAGATAAGCCGGATCGCGTCCTGCTCTCCTGCGGATGCTGCAGCAGAACCGGCCTCGACCACATCGACACCGATGGCTGCAAGCCTGGTCGCAATTTCTAATTTCTGGTTCGGGTTTAACGATACGCCCGGAGTCTGTTCCCCGTCCCGTAACGTGGTATCAAAAAAACGCAGTTTACTGGCGAATA
>Ga0326728_10002531_pt1 | contig 60287 bp, 62 predicted proteins | sample MB3enrmetagenome_FD_207602 | JGI IMG/M metagenome (GOLD analysis project Ga0326728, IMG submission 207602) | Lab enriched peat soil microbial communities from McLean, Ithaca, NY, United States - MB31MN | ecosystem: Environmental > Terrestrial > Soil > Wetlands > Peat | place: USA: New York... | reverse complement strand
GCAAGAGCAACACCAAGAGCAACACCAAGAGCAACACCAAAACCTTCCACGAAAGGAAAAGTCAAAACCTTTCGCCGGTCCACGTGTCTCTTGACAACGCCGACACGGTTATAGAGGGTGGCCCACTCAAGCCGCGGGTGGCCCACTCAAGCCGTCTTTTGGCTTGAGTGGGGCAGTGCCCCGATTAAGGCGGAAATTATTTTTACTTCGCTCCGCAGCGCAGACGAAAGCGACGAGATCTATCTCACTGCTGAGTTGTCCAAAAACTGCCGCAGCACTTTGCCGACTAACTCAGGCTGCTCCCAAGGCGCATAGTGCCCTGCCTTCGGAATTACTTTCACCTGGCTGCCCGCAATGTTCTGCCGCATCAGTTCGCCGTCGGCTACGGTCGAGAGCACGTCTTCTTCTCCAATCGCGATCAGCGTGGGCACGTTGATGGTCTTCAGATCGGCGACCGAGTCGGGACGCTCCGCCATCCCGCGCTGCACCTGGCTGATATCCTCAGCCGACATTTTGCGCATCATGGCCCGCGCTCCTTCAACCAAATCCGGACGCGTCCCCACCGTCGTCCGCCCCATCAGCTTCGGAATCATCGCCTCGATAAATGGCTCGGTCCCTTGCTCCAGCACCGCGTCCGCGGCCCGCAACCGATTTGCCCGCGCCTCGGCGTTATCGGCCTGCGGACGCGTGTCGCAGAGCGCGAGCGCGCTCATCTGCGCCCGAAACCGCCGCCAGCATTCAAACAGGATGTATCCGCCAATCGAACATCCGACAAACGCAGCCTTGCCAATGCCGGCCGCATCGAGCACGCGCGCAATGTCGCTGGCGTGCTTCCGCATGAGCGCAGGACCTTCCCCAATCTCCGAATCCCCATGTCCGCGCAGATCGGGAAGAACCAGCCGGTAGCGCGATTCGAGCGCAGCCGCCGCCGGATGCCAGAAATCGTGGTCGGCGGGAAAAGGATGAAGAAGAACCACCGGCGGCCCGCTCCCGCGAATTTCATAGAAGATCTCGGCGTCGTCGCTGCGCAGGGAAAGCAAGGTCTCAGGTCTCAGTTTCAGGCTAGCAAGATGTGGCGCATTGAGGTCGTTAGTCGATGGTCGATGGTCGTTGGTCGTTGGCAAAATCAGGCGATGCGCGAACGACTAGCGACTAACGACCAACGACTGATTCTCTAGCCCGTTACCGTCTGTTGCGTCGCCGCAACTGGCAATAACAGCGGCTCCTCGGGAATGATGATCCAGGCGAGCACGTATGCGACGCAGCCTGGGAAAATCCCGCAGACCAGCGTGATGAAGAACCACAGAATCCGCACCAGCGACACGTCGAACTCGAGATAGTGGGCCAGCCCGGCGCAAACGCCTCCGACTTTTCTGTCCGCGCGCGAGCGCATCAGTTTTTTCGGCACCGGTGGAATCCCCACCACCGTGCCGCAGTGCGCGCAGAAGCGCCCATCCTCGGCGATCGCCTTGCCACAAGCGTTGCAGTACATAGCTGTGTCTCCCTATGTGATGTTTCTCAACTTAGGATACGACGACGGAGGAAAAAAGGTTCCGTGATCGGCTAACGGCCTTCTGGCTTTTATCTCGCAGCCCGCAACTCGTAGCTAAGAACTGATAGCTGATAGCTGCGCCCTCACTCCCGGTACGCGTCCTTCATTCTCTTCCGCGCCTTGTCCGCCTCGGCATTCCCGGAATCTAACGCCACCACCGCCTCGTAATTCTTCACCGCCAAGTCCCGCTTCAGGAGCTGGTCGTACATTTCACCGGCTCCCAGGTTCGCTTTCTGCAGCAACTCCGGATCGGCGCCCGCGACCTCGCTCACCAGCTCATACGCCGCGGCCGCAGCCTGATATTTCTTCTCGCCGCGCAGCAGATCGCCGAGCGCGATGGCCGCGATTTCGTAGTGCAGACCGCCGTATTTTCCCTCGCGTCCGCTCTGCCATATCCGGCGATACTCGCTCTCGGCTTCGTCGTTTTTGCCCGCCGCCCGCAGCAAATTCCCCTCTTCGAGCGGCAGCAAATAGTTGCGCGGAAACCGCGGCCCCAGCGCGCCCGTAATCTGCAAAGCTTCGTCATAGCGCCGCTCCCGCCGCAGAAACACCATCAGCACAATCCCGGCGTCCACGCTGGCTTCGCCGTTGCCGTGGTAGGCGTCGTTCAAATACCGGAGTCCCTTCTCCTTGTCGCCGCTCAATCCCACCAGCGCCACCGCGATCTTCACCGCCAGCGGCAAGTTTCCCATCACGTAGTTGTGCGCTCCCACCACCAGCTTGGCGTCGCTGTACTTTGGGTCCAACTCCAGCACCCGCTCGTGATCGCGGCGCGCTCCCACCGCATTCCGCAGCGCCGAAAACCACGCGCGCTCGACCAGCGCCGTGTACAGCGCGAACTGTCCGCGGGTCACGCCCCGCGCATATAGCATGTCCGCGTTGTTCGGGTTCCTCGCCAGTTCCGCGTTCTCCAGCTTCTCGGCTTCGGCCACCAGTTGCTTGATGCGCTCCTTCTGCGCCGCGTCCGCCGGCCGGTGCGCCTTCCCTATGAAATTGTCGTTCGAGTAGTCCCCTGAGTTCATCGCGCCCATGCGATACAGCTCGCGCATCTGGATCGCCGAAATCAGGTGATTCACCGCAAACGGATCGTTCGGATGCCGCGCCACGATCCGCTCAAAATCCTGGATCGCCGCGTCGTAGTCGAGGTTGTAATAGTGCTCAAACGCCGCCTGGTTCAACGAATCGGCGGGACGCAACGCGTTCGTGGCCGCCGGGTCCGCCGCCAAACAAACTTCGGCTAGCGCCAGCAGCATGATGGCAGGCAAAGCGGAACGGTGCCGGAAAAGCAGGAATCTCACGTTCTTTCAGTTTAGCAGTTCCCAGTTCTCAGTTCCCAGTTCTCAGTTCTCAGTTCTCAGTCAAAACAGGTCGGCTCACCACTGAGAACTGAGAACTGGGATCTGAGAACTCCGGCCAATAGCCGACGCCTGCCAGGAACCAAACCCGGTACGTCCGCTTTCACTCCAACTCGTGCACAATGAGGTAATTCCGGGCTGGATCGCGTAATTCTTGCCGGCGAATCCGCCATCGCCTGTTCGTAACTGGCTGCATTTGCTGCAACTTGCTTTGGCGATTCGCTTGCGATCCCAAGAAGGCCGGAAAAAGAGTCCTTATGGCAGAAGCCGTCGATCAAACACAGCACGAGTTCTGGCGAGCGCCCCAGTCCGCGTCCATGGCCGTCGCCGTCCCGGAACGAAGCTCAACCTGCCGTTGCGGGACCGAGTTTCTCGTCACTTCGCTCTTCTGTCATGCCTGTGGTGCCCGCCGGTCCGGCGTAAACGCCGAGTCCGCGCTGCATGCCATTCCCGGCCTCGCTGAACTCGCCTCGCTCGGCAACCGCCTCAGCCTCACGATACCCGCCGTCATCGCCTTTCTCGTGGGCCTCATCTGCATGGCCGGAGCACTCGCGGTCGGCTTGTTCTTCAGCGCCCGCACCGCGCTCGACTGGCAAGCCATCCAACTCTGGCGTATCCAGTGGCTGCTCGCCGCCATCGCCGCCTTCGCCGCCGGATGCTTGCTAAAGAAATAGCTCTTGGCTTATAGCTATTGCCTCTTAGCAGCCTGTGGTGAAAATCAGTTTCGTATCAGGGTATGCCTTCAGGCATACCGTATGTGCTGTGTTATAAATGCGCCTTTAGGCGCTGCAGGCGGTGTTTGGAGTTTTACCACGGGCTCTTCGCCGCCAAGCCTCACAGCCCCCGTGGAACCGTCCAAAAGCGTGGGCAAGCATTAGCGACATCGCTAGAATGCCCGCCCCCAGCACCACCACATGCCGCGTCTTGCGCAATTCGAAGTTCCCCACCCGGCACACCAGCACATAGCCGACTGCCAGATTAAAGAATCCCCACAGCACATTCACCATCGACGACGACAACCCCACTCCCGGCGGCGTCGCAAACGGACTCTGGAAGGCATGACCCGATATGCCGTTGCCGAAATGGGGCAGCGTGTTCGCCAAAAAAGCGCCCCCGAAGAAGTACGCCAAATCGTGGTACCAGCGCATGATTGCCTCCACTTTGACTTCCATTCTTTTGTATCTTTACCGGAACTCCCACTCAATTCCGCGAACGAGCGTGCTCCGCGTCCGCGACCACCGTGCTCGCTCGCCGTTGCTGCCCTAAACGATAAAGATGATGCAGCGGCCCCACTCCCTTGCCCAGCGGATATGCATTCACAATCGCCGCCGACACATACGCTTTCGACAGCAGCACCGCTTCCGGCAGCCCGCGCCCATGCGCCAAATTGCACGCCATCGCCGTCGAGAACGCGCATCCCGTGCCGTGCGTCGCGTTCGACCGCTGCCGGTCCGCCTTGAAAACTTCCTTCTCGATGCCGCGCGCCGTCGTGAAGCTGAGCAGGTCCGTCGCCTTCTCCAGATGCCCTCCCGTAACGACGACGTTCGCCGCTCCCAGAGCGTGCAGCCGCTCCGCCGCCAAGCGCATTTGCTCCAGATTCGTAACTTCCATTCCCGTCAGCGCGCTCGCTTCCTCAAGGTTCGGCGTGACCAACTGCGCCAGCGGCAGCAGCCGCTCCATCATCAGCCGCTTCCCCGCCGCATCCAGCAATTCCGCTCCCGAACTCGACTTCAGAATCGGATCCAGCACCACATGCGGCAGCCGCGCATGGCTCGTAAAATCGCCCAAAAAATCCGCCACCGCCGCCGCCACCTGCGCGTTTCCCAGCATTCCTATGTGGACGGCTTCAACCGCCAAGTCCGCCGCCAGTTCCGCCAAAGTCTCGGCGACAATCTTCGCATCCACTCCCACCACCCGCCGCACTCCCTGCGTCGACTGGACCGTCAACGCCGTTATGCACGCAACCCCGTAGCAGTCGTGCGCCGCAATCGTCTTGATGTCGGCCGTAATGCCCGCCCCCGACGCCGGGTCGAATCCCGCAATCGTCAACACTACCGGTGGTATCGCACTCATGCCCTAACTCTAACCCCAAACTGAAATTAGCGAAACCTCTCCGGGTGCCGGGTGCCCCGCTCCTCGCGTTCTTTGCGAGGGGCGGGAACTGCGCAACTATGTGCGAACTTGTTTTCGAGCGACCTGATAGAAAGAAACGTCATCCGCCTTAGAGCGAAACCAGCGTTGCTATTACCCGCCCGTGTAGGGCGGACACTCTTGTCCGCCCAGCCGAGCAAAGCTCGGCAGTTGTCGTGGAATACAGCAACTCTGGTTTTGCTCCAGCCCCGGAGGGGTGACCAACCTTAGCCCAGCGATTTATCGCTGGGAAAAGTGGCACCAACGATTCAAGTCCCGTAGGGACGGCCCAGTTTCCACCCACACCCTACAGCGCGCCCAACGTTTCGCGCCTGTCTTTTGGACGCTAACTTGGGAGTTGCGAAAACGCCATGAAATACTTGACAACAAGAGCTATAATAAATACATAGGTTGCAGCCCAGTGCCACCGCCAAGAATATTTCTAAGTTCTTTTGAAATCTTGACGTTGCACGACCAACGTAGGGCAACCCCTTGATTCTAAAGACCAAGATTTAACGTTCGCCAAGCAACTCCTTCATTTTGAAGACTTTACCTCTATCTCTTTTGGGATGAAGACTTTAGCAGGATAGTTGGGGATGGAGATCTTCCAAAGCATGGCAACTCCTTGATTCTAAAGACCAAGATTTTAACGTTCGCCAGACAACTCCTTTATTTTGAAGACTTTACCTATAACTACTTTGAGATGAAGACTTTAGCAGGATAATTCGGGATAGGCATCCCTCACCGCATGGCAACTCCTTGATTCTAAAGACCAAGATTTTAGCGTTTGCCAAGTAACTTCTATGTTTTGAATACTTTACCTTTATCTCATTTGGAATGAAGACTTTAGCAAGATAGGGCAGGGGGGTACCCTACGAACTGACTGCCACTATCGGAGTAACCCGTGACGCATCCGGCCGTGTAACGCACACCAGTTGACATGTCTCACCCACCCCTGTAGCATTTCACAATCGTTTGATAAAGGAGCATACGACCTAAGAATCGACTTTCCCGATTGGGAGGTAACTGAATGCGACGACGTTTAGCCGAAGGCCTGGTGCTGGTTTTTTCAGTCGCCAGTCTGGGGGCCGGAGCCGCATCCGGGCCAAGCAGCCTGGAAGCCGCCAAGGTCACACCACCGCTGGTCTTAGAGACCGGTGGGCAGAAAATACGAAAGACCAACAGTTCGAAGTTGAAAGCCTATCAAGTAGGGACCGCATCCTGGTACGGAGAAAAATTCCAGGGCAAACAGACCGCCAGCGGAGAACCCTACGACATGCGCGATTTCACCGCCGCTCACCCCAGCCTTCCGCTGGGCACGCTCGTCAAGGTCACCAACCTGAGGAACGGCAAAGCGGTGGTGGTTCGTATCAACGACCGCGGTCCGATTGTGGACGGACGGATCATCGACGTTTCCGACAAAGCCGCGCGCGTGCTGGGTTTCCGGGAGCGCGGCGTGCAGCGCGTCCGCGTGGACCTCTACCAGCCCACGAATTACCGGAATTATCGGACAACAACCGTGGCGTTGCTGCAACCGCTGGCCAACTCCAACTAAAACCGGTACACTCGGCAACGAACGTCGAAAACGGCGGCTCGTAACTCGAAGCCCGAAAAAATGGACCCGCGCCAGCGACTCATCGTTGCCTTGGATGTATCCACCGCCGCGGCCGCCCGCAAGATCGTGGCGGCCGTCGGCGACTCCGCCCTCACCTACAAAGTCGGCATGCAGCTCTACACTGCCGAAGGCCCTTCGATTGCCCGCGATCTGGTCGCTTCCGGACGCCGCGTCTTTCTCGACCTCAAGTATCACGACATCCCCAACACTGTCGGTGCTGCAGTCCAAGAAGCCGCCCAACTCGGCGTGAGCATGTTGACCGTGCACGCCTGCGGCGGCGGCAAGATGTTGCGCGCCGCAGCCGTTGCCGCCCAAACCGCCAAGCCAGATTTGCTGGTGCTCGCCGTCACCGTGCTCACCAGCCTCGACGACGCCGACCTGGGCAAGATTGGCCTACGCGGTGGCGTCCTCGATCAAGTCCTGCGCCTCACCGCGCTGGCGCTTTCCAACGGGTGCCAGGGTGTGGTCGCCTCCGCGAAAGAAGCCGCCGCGCTGCGCCAGGAGTTTGGCCGCGACTTCGCCATCGTCACTCCCGGTGTGCGCCCCGCCGGCAGCGGACACGACGACCAGGCCCGCGTCGTAACTCCTGCCGAAGCCATCTCCGCAGGTGCCTCTCACATCGTGGTCGGCCGCCCCATCACCGAAGCCGCCGATCCCGCCGCCGAAGCCAGGGCGATTCTGGGGCAAATTGGATAGAACAGTACCCAGTTCCCGGTTATCAGTCTTCAGTTCTCAGAAAAGGCAAAAGGCGCGACAAATAGCCGCGCCTCTCCGCTGTTGTGTAATCGGTTCTACTGAGAACTGAGAACCGGGAACTGAGAACTGTCTTTCACAGCTTTTCAAAAAATTCGCACGCCGAGCACGAAATATACATTCCTCCCGGCACTCCGCGCTCGCGGTCTTTCATGCGCTTGACGATGCGCGTGTCTTTGCCGCACTTGGGACATGCGGTCGATTTCGTGGTGTCCATGACCTTTTTCCGGTCGGCTGTCTTTGCGATTTTCGCCATTCGTCTCTCCTGACAGGAATGTGCCGCCGGCCCCGGATTGAAGACTGAAGACTGAAGCCCGAAGCCTGCGGTTCTACCTGGTAATTGGGGAGTATCCAGAAGCGCAGTATCGACCAACGCCGGCCCACCTCGAATGAGTCTCGACTCGGCCCGCCGCCATCGACCCGCGCACAAGCGGTACACTGTACTCGCCCTATGAATCTTACACGATTTGCCGCCGCGCAGGTGCGACCGAAGCCTTCGCCAGTCATCATTCGTGGGGAAAAACGGGGCTGCAGTCGTCGGTCAGTTCTTGACGACACAGAAAATTCGGGGCGACGGAAACGTCACGCCCAACGACGAACAATACCTGCTCGACCTGGAGCGCGAGGCCTTCAAATCTCTGTGCGGAGAAAACACCTGAAAAAATTTAGTTCACGCTGAAAACGGAAAAGCCGCTAAGAGATTGATTACTAACAGCTTACTTGCATTTATCGATAGCGAGTATAGCTCTGCAGCTTAACTATTGACAGAACTGCGGTTAACAACTAGTCTTTGTCATGGAGGGATTGATATATGCCCTATGTTCGGCCTGAAGAAGTTCTCTCCCCCAAGAGTCGCGTTGTTAGCATAGTTGAGGTTATTCACGATCCACAGGAAGTTGGGATGAGCGTGGCCCGTATCCTATGGCGCGAAGAGGATGGAGAAGAAAGAGAGGTTGTTGCCGCCCGCTGGAACGGAGACGACGAACGACCTCTAGGAAACCCAGTTTCTAGGGGTCATGCCACTTGGTTCGTGGTAGATGACTATGTCGCGCCCCATGTCGAAAAGGCTGCGCGCGCCGCCGCGGAGAAGTCACCAAACAGTCTCGCCGCGAGGTACCGCGAAATGGCAAAGGATGCAGATCGCGAGCGCGAAGCCGAGGAATGGTCGGAGGGGCTGATCGGCGATGCATCCGCGCAGAGGTGAAGTGTGGTGGGTGTCGTTCGATCCCGCCGTGGGTGGCGAGATTCGCAAGACCCGCCCCGCTCTGGTTCTCAGCAACAACGCCGCCAATGCCGCTTTGAATCGCGTGATTGTCGTCCCGCTTACTAGTCAAACGGCCAAGCTTTACCCCGGCGAGGCCATGGTTACCCTTAACGGCGAGCCGAGCAAGGCCATGGCCGACCATATCGCGACCGTTTCCAAACAAAGACTCCGCGACAAGCTGGGCAGCCTTTCTCTCGCCGACATCGCAGCCGTGGAAAAAGCCGTGCTTCTTCAGTTAGGGGTTCGCCGTTGAGCGGTCCTTAAATTACGGCAAAGAGAAGACGCAGGTGAGAACACGGAGGTGTCGCGAACTTGATGACAATCCCTTTGAACGACTGGTTTCGCCGCCTGATTGGGGCGGCGTTCATGTTGCTAGGAATCGGTATCTGCTTGTTTCCGAAAGAACAATTGTTTATCAAAATAGGAGGCACGTGGCCACCGCCTGCAGGGCACTCGCATGAAGTATTTTTGTTGCTGAGATTGGTTCCTTCCAATGCCGAGATAGGGCACGAGTTTACTCGTGCCGTAAGTCGTTGCGAATATGTTCGCGCTTCAGCGCCTAAGGTGAGCTTTTTACATCATAGATGAGTTATTCCGTATCTACTTAAGCCGCTGAGGTCGGATTGCTGCGTAAAAGTAATTTTTCCGCAGCCTGCGAAGTCGCTGAGGTTAAGCTTTCTGCCCAGGAGCTGGCGTTTCTCCAGCCTTTCCTCCGTGTCCCCTGATGCGGTTCAAGCTCTTCTCCCATTCCTGCATTCCACTCTCAGGCACGCCGGTCCAAGTTTTCCATACAGGAGGGAATAACTCGCCGCCGCCGAAACGGCAGAAACGAATATCTCATGAGTTACTGCCGGTCAGCGCAGCGCAATGATGTTGTTGGCCACGAACCCGCATTCACCCGCAATCATCATTCCCATTGCAATGCGTTCCGCTTTGTAGTGGTGCGTGCGATGCAACCAATACGCAACACCCACTCCCGCGCCAAATCCCAATGCCGACCCCGCTGCTTGTCCAGCGGCCCCACGCGTTACCAACGGGCGCATGATCGGATTGATTTCGTGCATTCCCTCGCTCAGGCCGCGCTGCGTCGTTATCGCGTCGGCGGCAATCAGTCCGGCAAGAATGCCGAAGCCTGCCTTGTTCTCGGCCGTCCAGAAACGACGCTGGCTGGGCGCATCGGGAAGCTTCGAACTGCTCACCATAAAACTCTGCGCCTGCATGGCGGCGCACAACATTAGAATTGAGAGGAGGTATTTCATCGAGTCTCCGGTGATCTTGGCTGAAGTTATAACCAGCGTATGTTGTGAACACACGAACGTACATGGCCCAATCTCGTAGGTCGGATGGCCTTCCGGTAAGAGTTACTACAGGCGGTTCCAGGTTACTGTCGGTGCATTTGGGCCCCGGAACTGGCGTCCCAAGGCCGCTTTCAGCCCCGTATAAACCGCGCCTGTTGCGCCGCTATCGGATAGATTCCGCGGCACTTATCGCGTGCGCAACCTCTGTTTCTCTGCCCTGTTATGCTGGAATGTTCTGCTGGAATGGACGGGTTCGACCACATCGTGTTAGAGCCATTTCACCATTGCTGTACCCTGCTCGGCTGCTGCCCGTGCCCACAGCTACTTTGGATTCGGCCTAATTTCCAGGCCCGGCGCCTCGCCCTGCCCGAATCCCTTCCACTGTTCTCGCCCAAATGAAAAAGGCGCAGCCCTTAGCCACGCCTTTTTCACTCTATAAGTATATTATACTATTTTACCGGGGGTACACCGACAACTTCCGGAACTTTATTTTCGCTCCGCTTTCATCGACTTATAAGCACTCGGTAATTTTTACCTATTGACACGCATTTTTCCCTCCACCGTATAGCCTGGGGCTTGGGTCGATCCTAGACTCTGAAGATCCCTGCCCAAGCTCGGCTTGGGGTGTTTTTCTAGCGGGTAGCTTCCATCCACCGCAGCGAAAATCTACTATTCCTTCGCATCGTCTTTCGCAATTTTCAGTCGCGTTTCCGCGCGCTGCAATGCGTCTTCCGCCCGCGTGTAATCGACCTGCGGATCGTTGCTCTTGAGGCGCTGGTCGGCACGGTCTCTGGCTTTTTGAGCGCGCTCGATGTCGATTTCCTGCGGACGCTCCGCCGCCTCCGCCAGGATCGTCACCTTGTCTTGCAACACCTCCGCAAACCCCCACGCCACCGAGAGCGTGTGCTCGGCGCCGCCCGCCTTGTAAGTAATCGCGCCGACGGCGAGTTCGGTAATCAGAGGAGCGTGTCCGGGAAGGATCCCCAGATAGCCTCCCAAAGCCGGAATCTGCACTTCCTCCGCCGCATCCTTCACCAGCAGCCGCGAGGGAGTTACGATTTCGAGTTGGAAAGTGTCAGTCACAGATTAGTTCTCGGTTCTCAGTTCTCAGTTCTCAGTAAAGACCTACGGCTTTGAAATCCACTCCAATGCATAGATCCTTCGCTTCGCTCAGGATGACAAAACAAAGGGCCCCTATGTTGCCGCGCCTTTCATCTTCTCCGCCGTCTCCAGCACCTCGTCGATCGTACCCTTCATATAGAAAGCCTGCTCGGGAATGTCGTCGTACTTCCCTTCCACAATACCTCGGAAACCTTTGACCGTGTCGGCGATCTTCACGTAGCGTCCAGGAGTTCCGGTGAATTGCTCGGCCACAAAGAAGGGCTGGGAGAGGAACTTTTGGATTTTTCTGGCGCGCGCGACAGTCACTTTTTGGTCTTCGCTGAGTTCGTCGATGCCGAGAATCGCGATGATGTCTTGCAAATCTTTGTAAGTTTGGAGCGTCTTTTTGACCATCTGGGCGACATCGTAATGGTCCTGGCCGACAATCCGAGCGTCGAGAATGCGCGAAGTGGAAGCCAGCGGATCGACGGCCGGATAAATTCCAATCTCGGTAAGGGCGCGGGAAAGCACGGTCGTCGCGTCCAAGTGGGCGAAGGTGGTGGCTGGCGCCGGGTCCGTCAAGTCGTCCGCCGGGACGTAAATCGCCTGCACGGAAGTGACCGATCCCTTCTTAGTCGAAGTAATCCGCTCTTGTAACTCGCCCATTTCAGTGGCTAAGTTGGGCTGATAACCGACGGCGCTGGGCATGCGGCCCAAGAGGGCGGACACTTCGGAGCCAGCTTGGGTAAAACGGAATATATTGTCGATGAAGAGGAGCGTGTCGGAGCCTTCTTCGTCGCGGAAAAATTCGGCGACAGTAAGAGCGGTAAGGGCTACGCGAAGACGGGCTCCGGGGGGCTCGGTCATCTGGCCGTAGATCAACGCGGCTTTCGACTCTTCGGGCTTGCCCGGCTTGATGACTCCCGACTCGCTCATTTCCAGCCAAAGGTCGTTGCCTTCGCGGGTGCGCTCGCCGACGCCGGCGAACACGGAAAATCCTCCGTGTTGCTTGGCGACGTTGTTGATGAGTTCCATGATGACGACCGTCTTACCGACGCCAGCGCCGCCGAAGAGGCCGATCTTTCCGCCTTTCAGGAAGGGCTGGATGAGGTCGACGACTTTCACGCCGGTCTCGAACATCTCGGCGGTGGTCGATTGCTCATCGAAAGCGGGGGCGAGACGGTGGATGGGCATACGCTTTTGATGGGCGATGGGGCCGAGGTCGTCCACGGGCTCGCCGATGACGTTCATGACGCGGCCCAGGGTGCCACGACCGACAGGCGCGGAGATGGGGCCACCCTGATCGACGGCCTTCATGCCGCGCACCATGCCATCGGTAGCTTCCATGGCGACGCAGCGGACGCGGCCCTCGCCGAGGTGCTGCTGCACTTCGAGGATGACGTTGATGGGGGAAGGCACAGTGAAGCCGTCGTCGATGACGCGAAGGGCCTGATATATGGGAGGCATGGCGGCTTCGGTGAATTGCACGTCGACAGCGGGGCCGGCGATTTGGATTACGTGTCCGATATTTTCTGGCATAGGTAAAATCTCAAAGTCGTTAGTCGTTCGCGTACCGCTATTGCGCGGCGGCTCCACTTACTATTTCTATAATTTCCTTTGTGATCTTGGCTTGGCGCGCGCGATTCATTGCCAGCGTTAGCGAGTCGATCATATCGCTGGCGTTGTTCGTTGCCGCATCCATCGCCGTCATGCGGGCGGCGTGCTCGGCGGCCACGGATTCGAGCAGCGCGTGAAAAATCTGGATGCCTAAGTATTTCGGCAAAATACCCTGAAAAAGCTGTTCGGGCCGCTGCTCGTAAATGTAATCGACGGGCAACGCCGCAAATTTCGCGGCGGTCGCATCGACGGCGCTGGTATCGGCTGCACGCATGCCGACGCCGGCCGACTTGGCCGCTTCGATGCGCTTTTTGCGTTCCTCTTCCGTAGCCTCTTCGGCCATTTGGATATCGACTTCGCCGATCTCTTTGATGGGCAAGAGGCGCTCGGCAACGAGGCGTTGCGCGATGACGGACTTGAATTCATTGAAGAGAATGTAGACGCCGTCGATCTCGCCGCGAGTAAAGCGGGCGATGACGCTCTCGCTGAGAGAGGAGGCAAAATTATGTTCGACCTTGCCGAGAACGCCGACGTATTCGCCGACGATTTGCACGCGGCCGGCGCGCGGTGGTGCGACTTCAACGTCCGCTGGGACGGGCGAGTCGCCCGTCACCACACCGGCTACGATGGCCGCCGCTCCACTACAGACTGGGAAGCGGCGGCGCATGAAGTCGCGACCTTTGCGGCCGATGCATTCGATGTCGATATTTCGATCGGGCTTGGACTGGATGAATTTCATCGCCATTTTTAGGATATTGGTGTTGAAAGCGCCGGCCAGGCCCTTGTCTCCGGTGACAACGATGAGAAGAATATTTTTTTCAGGGCGCTCGGCGAGCAGGGGATGACGAGGGTCTCCGGTGATGGAATCGTAGATATCGGTGCGCGAGATGAGGGACTTGAGGACGTTGGTAAGCATCTGCGAATAGGGACGCGCGGCCAGTGCGCCCTCTTGCGCGCGGCGCAGCTTGGCCGCCGAGACGGTCTTCATTGCTTTGGTGATCTGCCGCGTGTTGACCACGCTGCGGATGCGCCGCCGGATATCGAGAATGTTGGCCATTTCAGTTCTCAGTTCTCAGTTCTCAGTTCTCAGTCTCAATCAAATTCTCCTGGAATTCAGAACTGACTGAGAACTGGGAACCGGGAACTGAGAACTTCTTATTTCGTTACTCCTTGCCTTGCATCCACGAACTGCTGTTTTGCTTCCTTAATTACTCGGGACATTTCGGTTTTCAGATTGTCGTCGAGAATTTTCTTTTCCATGATGGTGTTGAGCAGGCCGGGATTCGTAGTATCCACGTACTTATAAAGGTTCTTTTCGAAGTCGCGAACCTGTTCGACCGGCATGTCGTCGAGCGCGCCGCTGGTGCCAGCGAAAATGATAAGAATTTGTTTCGAGAACGGCAGCGGCGAGAACTGATCTTGCTTCAGAAGTTCAACCAGGTGCTTGCCGCGATTGAGCTGCTGCTGCGTGGCTTTGTCCAAGTCGCTGCCGAACTGGGCGAAGGCGGCCAGTTCGCGGTACTGGGCGAGTTCGAGTTTCAAGGTTCCGGCAACCTGGCGCATAGCTTTAATCTGGGCGCTGCCTCCTACTCGACTTACAGAAAGTCCAACGTTTACGGCGGGACGCACGCCTTGGTTGAATAAGTCTGTCTCTAAATAAATCTGGCCGTCGGTAATGGAAATGACGTTAGTCGGAATGTACGCCGAAACATCGCCCGCCTGCGTCTCAATAACGGGGAGCGCAGTGAGCGATCCGCCGCCGTTTTTGTCGCTGAGCTTGGCGGCGCGTTCTAACAGGCGCGAGTGGAGATAGAAAACGTCTCCGGGATAGGCTTCGCGGCCGGGAGGACGGCGGAGTAAGAGCGATATCTCGCGATAAGAAGCGGCGTGTTTGGAAAGATCGTCGTAAATGCAGAGGGCGTGGCGTCCGTTGTCGCGGAAATACTCGCCCATGGCGCAAGCCGCGTAGGGAGAAATGTACTGCATGGGAGCGGGTTCGGAGGCGGACGCGGCGACCACGATGGTGTATTCCATGGCGCCGGCATCTTCGAGAATCTTGACCACTTGGGCGATCGAGCTGCGCTTCTGGCCGATGGCGTTGTAGATGCAAATAAGGTTGTTGCCCTTGTTGTTGATGATGGTGTCGAGGACAACGGCGGTCTTGCCGGTTTGGCGGTCGCCGATGATGAGCTCGCGCTGACCGCGGCCGATGGGGATCATGGAGTCGATGGCCTTGAGTCCAGTGGCCATGGGCTCGCGCACGGGCTGGCGGGCAATGACGCCGGGAGCGAGGCGCTCGATGGGGATGAATTTATCGGTGGCAATCGGACCCTTGTCGTCAATCGGAACGCCCATCGAATTGACGACGCGGCCAATCAGGGCTTCGCCGACGGGCACGCTCATGATGCGGCCGGTGCGCTTGACCTCGTCGCCTTCTTTTATTTCCGTGTATTCGCCGAGGATGACTACGCCAACCTGGTCTTCTTCGAGGTTCATGGCGATGCCGGCGACGTTGTGCGGAAAGCTGAGTAACTCTCCGGCCATGACTTTGTCGAGACCGTAAACACGGGCGATACCGTCGCCGAGCGTGATGACGGTGCCGACTTCATCGACCGCGATTTTCGACTCGTAGTTGTCGATTTGCTCGCGGATGAGTTGTGTGATTTCGTCTGCTTTGATTTGTGCCATATAAGTCGTTGGTCGTTCGTCGTTGGTCGTTCGCTATTTGTTTATCGCTCTTAAATCCTAGCTTTCTACTAACTGCTCCCTGATTTTCTCCAACTGGCCTTTTACCGAGCCATCGTAGATGGTACTGCCCACTTGCACTACGGCGCCACCTAATAGCGTGGCGTCTTGTTCGTATCTTGCCCGGACCTTTTTCCCGGTCATTCTTGCGATTTCGGCTTCGAGCATTTGTTTTTCGGGATCGCTCAGTTGGCGCGCCGTGCCGACTTGCGCTTCGGCGAAGCCCTGGCGGTCGTTCAATTCCTGTTCCAAGTGTTTCAGGATCTCACTAAACAGCGGTAGCCTTCGGTGATCGGTGATTACGGCGACGAAATTCCTCACTTGCCGGATCGTACCCAGGCGCGCGGTGATGGCGTCGAGCACGGCGCGTTTGCGGTCTCCGGGAATGGACGGGTTTTCGAGCACGCGGCGCAGTGGGTCGCTTTCTTGGAGCAGGGCGTCGATGCTGTGCAGTTCACCGAGAGCGCGCGCGGAGTCAAGTTGGTTCTTCGGCGACATTACTACATCGGCGAATGCACGGGCGTAGGCGCCGACTACGGAAGCCATGGCTACTGTCCGTCCTTTCCGCCGTCTTTATCGTGGTTCCGATCAGGCGCAGGAGGCTTCGGAGCCAGCTTCGAGGCAAAGGTGCGGACAAGCACCTGGTCGGTGTTGGAATCGACGTTGATCTGCTGGCGGGCCAGGGCAATGGCCAGGTTCGCAGTATGCGTAGTCAGTTCGCGGCGGGCCTGCTTGGCAGCGGCGTCGATTTCCCGTTCGGCGGCGGCGACCACTTTGCGAACGTCTTCTTCGGCGGCCTTCTGGATGCGAGCGTCTTCCGCGTTGGATTCCTTTTCGGCGCTGGCCTGCATCTGGCCGATTTCCACATCCAACTGGCGGAGACGGTTCTCGATCTCAGCCAGGCGGCGGTTCGCATCATGGCTGGCGGCGCGCGCTTCTTGCAAGGCCTGCTGGATCGATGCATTGCGATTGCGCAGCATTCCAGGAACGAACTTGCGCGCGGCCCAGTACACAATGACTACAATGATGGCAAAGTTCAGAGAAAGCGCCAGCATGTAGGCCCTATGCGCGCTCCATCCTATTAAATGAGCCAGCCATTGGACGGGCGCGGCGTACTTTAGATTGGCGTTTTCTTCCTGATCTTGCTCTTGATCTTGCGCGGCGGACTTTTGCTCGGGCTCGGACGAGTCCTGGTAGGCTGCGGCGGCTTGACGATCGGAGGCGGCGGGTTCGGCGGCCGATTGCGCGGAAGATTGCCCGGAAGTTTGCTGAGAAGCCTGGGCCGCGGGTTGTTCCTGCGCGTAGGTGAGCTGCGTGGGAGCGATCGGTAGAAACGCCAGCAGGGCCAGCGTCAGCAGCGGCCGGAGAATTGTGGGCATCGTTTTCATTGGCCACCGGCCTGGCTGGGCGATGTCATGGGGCGCAGCACGGTGCGGACAATGTCGGTGGCGAGTCTGGCCGCGTCCGCCTGCAGCTTCGACATCGCTTGCCGTTTATCTTCTTCCATGGCGTCGCGGGCCTGTTTGACTTGTTCCTGGGCCCGGGTGCGGGCCTGAGTCACGGCCTGGCTGCGGGACTGGCTCGCCTGCTGGCGGCGGGCCTCCTGGCCCTTGAAAATCTTCTGGCGGGCTTCGCGGAGGCGCTGCTCGTAGTCGGCAGTGCGAGCCTCGGCGGCGGCGATATCGGCGCGCGCTTTTTCCATCGCTCCCTGGGTGCGGTTGCGGCGCTCGGCGAGCACGGCGGTCAGCGGGCGATGGACGAGGAACGTGTACAGAACGTAAAGCGTGGCCAGCAGGATGACCGTGGGCACAGCCCCGAGCAGTAATTCGCCTAATTGTCGGAGGGTCTGATCCATTTTCCGATGATCGTTTCCGATGATCGCGCTGGCGATCGAATCCTTGCCGAGCTTAACTGTTTGATCCCGCTAGAAGAAGAACTGCCCCTAAAACTCTTCAAAGTAACACTGCGGCGAGAAAAGTGTCAATAATGGGGTGAGTTTTTTGCTAGTTGGGGTTGGAAGCGAGTTCCCACTTTCACCACAGGCTGCTAGACCCGGCCCACCAGCGCTTTATCGATTCCGGCAGGGCGCTCACAACGATCGCTAACGAAACTTCCACGAGTTCTACGCGTAGTCGATGGGATTATTGGTTAGCCATTGCTCATCGCGCACCTTGCCCATACTCTTCAATGCGCCATCGGCAACGCTGGCGGTGAGGCAGCGGCTTTCCCATGCCAGGCCCGCGCCCAGCCCGATGGCGCCGCCCACCAAACCGCACACCAAGGTCTTAGCGATGGATTTTGGCCGGGATGCTGGATAACTTACCAACACGCCGACGAACGCTCCCAACGCAGCGGGTTTCAAGGCGCTGCGGACCGACTCGCCAAGAAAGGGGGTCAGAGATTTTCCGTTGAGAAACGCTTCTTGACCGGAACGCGCTCCCTCGATTCCGGAATCTAAAAGCCGCCGGCCATACTCGGCACTCGATTTCGACCACTTGCAGAAATCCATCGCATCTCCTTACGGTCCTTGGCCGGGGGCGCCAAGTCCACCAGATAACGATACGCCAGGTCCGGGCCGCAGCGCCAGTCACGAGCGTAATTACGCTGGGGCCACTTCGAGTATCGAAATCGGTTTTGCCGCAGCCTGCTAAAATGAACGGTTCGCACTCCGCTAGCGAACTCATCCATGCCACTACGCCTTTACAACACTCTTTCCGGGAAGATCGAAGACTTCCATCCGCTCGACAGCCACCGCGTCCGCATGTATGCCTGCGGACCGACCGTTTACGACTACGGCCACATCGGCAATTTCCGCACATTCATCGCCGTCGATCTTCTCTATCGCTTTCTGCGCCAGAGCGGATACAACGTCCGCTACGTCATGAACATCACCGACGTCGACGACAGGATCATCCGCAACTCCGCCCGCGACGGCGTGACCGTGCAGCAGTACACCGCAAAGTTTACCCAGGCCTTTCTCGAAGATTCGGCAACCTTGAACATCGAGCAACCGATTCGCGTGCGCGCCACCGACCACATCGACGACATGGCCAATTTTATTGGCCGGTTGGTGGAGAAGGGGTTCGCCTACCGCACCGACGACGGCTCTTATTATTTCCGCATCGCGAAATTTCCCGAGTACGGCAAGCTTTCGAAAAAAGATTTTGCCGGCATGACCGACGGCGCGCGCGTGGATTTGGACGAATACGAAAAAGACAGCGCCCGCGACTTCGCCCTCTGGAAGGCCCCCAAGCCGGGTGAAGCCTCGTGGGACACGGCAATCGGGCCAGGGCGTCCGGGCTGGCACATCGAGTGCTCGGTGATGTCGATGGAGCAACTCGGGCCGAGTTTCGACTTACACGCCGGCGGCGAAGACCTGATTTTCCCTCATCACGAAAACGAGATCGCCCAGTCGGAAGCCCTCAGCGGTAAGCAATTTGCCCGCTATTGGTTTCATGCGCGTTTTCTGCTGGTCGAAGGCCAGAAGATGGCAAAGAGTGCCGGTAATTTTTACACTGTCCGCGACCTTGTGCTTCTCGGCCACAAACCGTCGTCGATCCGCTGGCTGCTGACGCAGGTGCCCTATCGCAATCAGATGAACTTCACTTTCGAGGGCTTGAAGTCGGCGGCCAGCTCGGTGGAGAAGTTGCGCAACTTCAAGTCCCGCCTGGAGCGTGTCGCGAAAGCGAGTTTTGCGAAAGGCACAGACTCCAGAGCCACCGACGGCAGCGGCACTGACGGGAAAGGTACGAGTGCAAGGAGCACGGACGGGAAGGGCACTACTTCAGTCGTGCCGTCAAGCGCCCCGAATAACACGGCTTTAGCCGCTGCGGGACAACTCCCCACCGCACCGAACTCCGCATTCTCCACCCTTGCCCGCGAAACCGCCGACCGCATTACCTCCGCCCTCGACGACGATTTGAATACCGCCGAAGCGCAAGCCGCCATCTTCGACATGCTGCGCAAGGCGAACACCGCGCTTGATGCCTCGGAAGCAGGCCAGAATAGAGATGGCCAGAACAACTTCCGCCAGGACGACGTAAAACCGCTGCTAGCGGCGCTCGAAAATTTCGACGAGATCTTCTGCGTGCTGAAAGACGACGATCAGCCCAAGATGAAAGCCATCCTCGACTGGGCCCGCGCCGAAGGCCGCGAAAAGGAAATCAGCCCCGAGTTACTGGAGATCGCCGCCACCGCGCAACTCACCGACGAGCAAATCAATCAAAAGCTCGCCGAAATGGAAGCCGCCAGAAAAGCGCGAAACTTCAAACTGTCCGACGCCCTCCGCGCCGAACTAACCGCCGCCGGCATCATTGTCGAGAACACGAAGGACGGCGTGCGCTGGCGACGGAAGTGAAGAACAATTTGTAACTTGTGATTTGCAATTTGTAAGCATTGTCATCCCTAGCGAAGCGAGGGATCTGTAGTTAGCCGCGGAAATGCAGATCCCTCGCTTCGCTAGGGATGACAAGCCCCTCCAAATCGCAATAAATTAATGCTGTCCTTGGACGATGATCTTTACGAAATTCAAGTACTCGTTTTTGAAGGGCATGTTGATGAAGGGATCTCGCAAGCGGGATAAATGTTACCACAAGGCCACTAACTGCGGTTCCGTTCGTACCCATGCGCTACCCGCAGCAACGTAGCCTCGTCGAAGTGCCGGGCGAATAACTGCAACCCGATCGGTAGCTTCTCGCGATTCTCTCCGCAGGGAACCGAGATTCCGGGAATGCCTGCCAGGTTTGCAGTTACGGTGTAGATATCGGCGAGATACATGGCCAGCGGGTCATTTACTTTCTCGCCTAACTTGAATGCCGGAGTCGGGCAGGTGGGCGCGGCGATTACATCGACTTTCTTGAAGGCCTCGTCGAAATCGCGCGTTAGCAGCGTTCGCACTTTCTGCGCTTTCAGATAGTAAGCGTCATAGTAACCGGCGCTCAGCGCATAAGTGCCGAGCATGATGCGGCGCTTGACTTCCATGCCGAATCCGCCGTCGCGGCTCAGGCGGTACATTTCGGAAAGCGTATTTGCCTTGGCGCGAAAACCATAGCGCACGCCATCAAAGCGCGCCAGATTCGACGACGCTTCCGCCGTGGCCACAATGTAATAAGTAGGAATTGCATACTCGGTATGCGGCAAACTTACGGGCACAACCTCGCATCCTAACTCGGCCAGCTTTTGAATCGCGGCCTCAACCGCCGCGCGAACTTCGGGATCGAGCCCCTCGCCGAAATATTCCTTGGCCACGCCGATCTTTATTGCGTCACTTGAACCTGCTAGTGGCTTCTTGAGTTCCGCCACATAGTCGGGAACTGGGACCTCGGCGGAAGTCGAATCCATGGGGTCGCGGCCGGCAATCGTGCGCAGCAGCAGCGCCACTTCCTTCACCGTTTTCGCAAACGGGCCGATGTGATCGAGCGACGAGGCAAAGGCAATCAGGCCATAGCGCGACACGCGTCCATAAGTCGGCTTCAAACCTACCACGCCACAAAACGACGCGGGTTGGCGAATCGACCCTCCGGTATCGGAACCGAGCGCCGCAACGGCCATTTCCGCGGCAACGGCTGCCGCCGATCCGCCGGAAGATCCACCCGGCACGCGGCTTTTATCGCGCGGATTATGTACCGCGTGATAGGCCGAGTTCTCATTGGACGAGCCCATGGCAAACTCATCGCAGTTGAGCTTGCCCAAGATCACCGCGCCTGCCGCTTCCAGGCGAGCAACCGCAGTGCAGTCATAAGGAGGAATAAAATTTTCGAGAATTTTCGAGCCGGCCGTGGTGCGCACGCCGCGCGTCACCATGACATCTTTGATCGCAACCGGAACTCCCGCGAGCGGCGGCAAAGGCTTGCCCTCGGCGGCCATCGCGTCGATGCGTCCGGCCTGCGCCAGCGCGCGCTCTTGGCAAAGAGTGAGGAACGCGCCAATCTCGGGGTCTTCCCGCCGGATGCGCGCGTAGAAATCCAGCGCAAGAGCGGTCGCCGTCGTCTGGCGTCCTACGATTGCGGCGCGAACATCGTCAATGGTCAATGCGGGCACCATCAATTTCTTTTCACTATCTCTCAATCACCTTCGGGACTTCGAAAAAAGTTCCGTCGGTGTCGGGCGCATTTTTCACTGCGATATCATGTGGCAACGATTCGCGCAGACCGTTTCTAACGTCGTCGCGGATGGCGTAGGCGAAGCGGCCGCTGTCTTGCCGCGAGTCGTCGATGCCGCTGCGGTCGGAAAACTGAGCCATGGGCGCGACGTTGTCGGTCTCCAGTTCGTTGAGCCGCTCGATATATTCGAGAATGGAGTTCAAATCGCGCAGCATGTGGGCGCGCTCTTCCCCGGTCAATTCGAGGTTGGCCAGATCGGCCACGTAGGCAACGTCTTTATCGGTAACTTTCATATGTCGGCGGCGCAGGCTTGAGACGCGGCAAGTCGTGGTTCTACGTGAAATTTCACGCCTTGATCACGAATTCAATCCGCTTCACCGAAGCCGCGGAATACTTGTTGATCTGGGCTACATAACGCGGCGCGAGGTTGGCAAGTTCACGCCGCCATCCCGCGTCGGCAACTTCCACTTGAAGAATGCCGCCGGAAAAACTCAGTGCGCGAGTCCGATCGGCCACGGCGCTGCCACAGGCGATGGGCCAGGCGAGCAAAGGGCTCTCGTCCGCCGGAGCGCGATGAAGAGCATTGGCGACGATGGCTTCGAGGTCGGCGGCGGCGCGGTTCAAAACAAAACTCCAGAGCTTATAACGCGATCGAAACGGCGATTCGGGACGACAATTGGAAGAAATAATTGTAGCATCGGAAATGTCCGGTATCTTTAACTAAGCCGCAGCCGCCGCGGCCTTGGCGCGTTTTTTTGCGAGCTTGCGCAGGTGCGACGACGAATACAGGCTCCCGCGGCAACGCTTGGACCCGCATAAACAGGGAGCGTCGTCCTCCCCATCGTAGAGGTTGTAGTCGTAGGTCAATTCCTCTCCCGCCGCAATATCGCGCAAGGCGATGATCCACATTTTGCCGCGGATCTGATCGGTCACGCAGTTCGGTTTGCAGGAATGATTGACGAAGGCGGCGACGCCGAAGCCGTCGATGATGCGTTTGCCGCCGTCCAGGCCGAACAAATAGGTGTTCTCGAAATCGTCGTAAAGATCGTCGGCCTGTTCCTGGGTGAGGCGCTCGCCCACGTATTCCACGATCAACGTGCCTTTGCGAATCGGGCGCGTGGTGTAGCAACCATAGGAATGAATGCGAGATTGGCGAATGCTGAGCGTCATATAGAGCGTTGTTTCGATTTTATCTGGATTCGCTTGTCTTTGGCGCTGGCGGATAAGCTATGAGCTGCGAACTGCGGGGCATCCGGTCGGTTCGAAGCTTACCGCTCGAAGCCCGCAGCCCAGCCGCCTGTTATCATTTTCGGGCGAGCATTCTTGGGCGAACATGCGAAGCCCGATGGGAGACGACGAACATGGCTCATCAGCATCCACCGCGCTTTCTGCAGATTGTAGACGACGCGAAGCGGCGCGTCCGCGAAACCAGCGTTGACGCGATCAAAGCCCGGCTCGATCGCGGCGAGAAATTCGTTCTTGTCGACGTGCGCGAAGACCGCGAATTCGACGCCGACCACCTGCCCGGGGCCGTCCACTTGGGCAAGGGCGTGATCGAGCGCGACATCGAGGGCGCGTATCCCGATCTTGATACGCCGCTCGTGCTTTATTGCGGCGGCGGTTTCCGCTCGGTGCTGGCGGCCGATAACCTGCAAAAGATGGGATACACGAACGTTATTTCGATGGACGGCGGAATTCGCGAGTGGCGCGAAAAAGGCTACCCGCTGGAGAAGTAGCGGTAGATGGCGGCCCGCGTAGCTGCTGGGCTTCGCCCGTCCCAACACGAGCGGAATGTTTCGACGCCCGATGGATTGCACAGCACCCGCTTCTCTGAAAAAATACGGTAATACTGTGGGGTCCCAGCGATGTCTCTAATCGGAAGCTTTGCGCTGCTGATCGCGCTTGGCCTAAGTGCGTATTCTTTCGTGGCGGGCTTTTTGGCATTGTTCGGCAAGGATGCCGCTTCGGCCCGTCTCGGCGAAACCGCGCGCCGCGCCGGAATCGCCACGTTCGCCGCGGTGCTGCTGGCGGGCGTCGTGCTCGTAATGGCCGCGTTCAACAACGACTTCTCCATCGCTTACATCTTCCACCACAGCAACCGCGACTTACCCGCCGCTTATAAGTTCGCCGTACTGTGGTCGGGGCAGGAAGGCTCGCTGCTGTTTTGGTCGCTGCTGCTCGCTGGCTATGGATACGTTCTGCGCTTGCGCTACAAGACCGATCAGCGGCTGTTTGCGTACGCTTCGGCGATCATCGCCGCAGTGCAGGTTTTCTTCCTGCTGATTCTGAATTTTGCGGCGCACCCGTTCGCCGTCATGCAAGGCACGCTCCCAGCCGATGGCACCGGTCTGAATCCGCTCTTGCAGTATCCCGAGATGGTCATCCATCCGCCGATGCTGTATCTGGGATATGTCGGCTTCACCGTTCCCTTCGCGTTCGCGCTGGGCGCGCTCATCATGAAGTATCCCGGCGAAAAATGGATTCAGATCACTCGCCGCTGGACCATGGTGACGTGGTGTTTTCTCACGATCGGCATTTTTCTCGGCGCACACTGGGCTTACGCGGTCCTCGGTTGGGGCGGCTACTGGGGATGGGACCCGGTGGAAAATGCCTCGCTCATGCCGTGGCTGACGGGCACAGCGTTTCTGCATTCCGTCATGATGCAGGAAAAACGCGGCATGTTGAAAGTGTGGAACATGTCGCTGATCTTCGCGACGTTTTTACTTTGCCTGCTCGGGACGTTCCTGACGCGTTCGGGCGTGATCAGTTCAGTGCATGCTTTCGCGCAATCTTCGATTGGCACGTGGTTCGTGGCTTTTATTTTGCTGACCCTGGCGGTCTGCACGTTTTTTCTGCTGGCGAATCGCTCGCATCTCAAGAGCGAGCACAAGCTGGAGTCGCTGGTTTCGCGCGAATCGAGTTTTCTCTTCAACAATCTTCTCTTGCTCGTCGTCTGCTTCACGATTTTGTGGGGCACGTTTTTTCCGATCTTGTCGGAATTCGCGCAAGGACATAAAGTCACTGTGGGACCGCCGTTCTTCAATCGCGTGGCCGTTCCGGTTGCCTTGCTGCTCTTGCTGCTCACGGCGGTGGGGCCGCTGCTGGCTTGGCGCAAGACTTCCATCGAAAGCCTAAAGCGCAATTTTCTGTTTCCCGCCATTGGCTCACTTGCCGTCGGCGGCGTGATGATCTTGCTCGGCGTGCGGCCCTGGGAAGATCCATCGTTTTTCTACGCCACCATGGCCGCCGTTCTCTCGGCACTGGTGATCTTTACCGTCATTTCCGAGTTCGTCCGCGGCGGCCGCGTCATCGCGGGCAAGAGCGGGCAGAATTTGCTTTTCGCCATGCTTCACCTGTGCCACAGAAACACGCGGCGCTACGGTGGATATGTTGTCCACTTTGGCGTGGCGCTGGTTATCATTGGCATCCTCGGCGCGCCGTTCAACAAAGAAGTTGAAAAAGAAATGGGCTTTGGCGACACGATTTCCATTGGCCCTTACACGCTCGTCTGCCAGTCGTACACGCAGGACGACAATCCCAACTACGCCAGCGAGCAGGCGATCATCAATGTAATGCGCGGCGGCAAGCAGATCACGACCATGTATCCCGAGCGCCGTTTCTATAAGGCCAGCGGACAGCCACAGACGCTGCCGCAGATTTACCCCAGTTTCCGCGAAGATTTTTTGCTGGTGCGCGACGTTTATCTGGTCTATGAAGGCAAGAACGACACCACCGGACGGCCCATCATTAAAGCGCATTTGAATCCGCTGGTGCCGTGGATTTGGATCGGCCTGGTCATCATGGTCTTTGGCACGATCGTCGCGCTGGTGCCGAATGCGGCGGCGGCGCAGGTGGCGGCCATCGCAACGGTGCGCGCTCCGGCGCATGTGGGAGCGGGGAACTGAGATGAAATCGTCGATTTTGTTACGAGCGGATGCAGTGTCTTGTGTGGGGACGGGCGCCCTCGCCCGTCCAAGCCGAGCGCAGCTCGGCAGCTCCCGGCAGCCACGACAATTCCGTATTCGCTCAAGCCGCTCCTTGCAGGCAGCCGCACTCGTTTTAGTCGTGCTGGTTTGCATGGGCGCCGGCGATCCTGCCGCGCGCTTCAAAGACCTGGGCCATCGCTTGATGTGCACATGCGGATGCGGCCAGGTGTTGCTCGAATGCAATCACGTCGGCTGCCAAGCATCCACCAAGATGCGCGACGAGTTGCAGGCCGCGCTCGACCGAGGCGATAACGACGATCTCATCCTGCAAGGCTTTGTGCAGGAATACGGGCCGACCGTGATCGCCGCGCCCACCGCGACCGGCTTCAATCGCGTGGCGTGGATCATGCCCTTCGTGGCGCTCGCGCTCGGCATCGGTTTTGTCGTTTACGTAGTCCGCTCGTGGAAGAACCGGCCCGCACCGGCCCTCGCCGATGGCATCGCGATTCCGAGTGGCAATGCAGGCGAACTCGACGAATTCCGCAAGCAGGCCCGCAAGGAGACCGAACAATGAACGCTGTCCAAGCCGCGAAGCGGCGCAAGATCGCATCCCACGGCGCAAGCCGTGGGATGTCACCGGCAAATGACCGAGCCCCGAAGGGGCGAAAGAAAGCGAGCATCCGATGACCTTCTTCGTCTGCGCTGTGATTATGATTGCATCGCTCTATTACGTTTTCTTTTTTCCCGGCGAAGTTTATGCCGGAGAAGAAAAGACGCGCCTCGGCTATCTCCGCGAGCGCAAGGAAGCGGTCTACGAAAACCTGCGCGATTTGAATTTCGAATACAAAGCAGGCAAGGTTCCAGACGCCGATTATCAGTCGATGCGCGCCTCGCTCGAAGAGGAGGCAGCTGCAATCATGGCCGAGATTGCGCGGCTGGAGTTGGCAGCGGGGCTGGTGGCATGATTGACTGATATATCTTGAAAGTGTAACAAGTAGTTTTTATGTGGAATTTTATAGATGATTCGGGATCGTTTTCGTGGGGCAACAGGGGTAAATCCCTCTTTTGCGGTGTCACTGTTCCGGACGCGGAACTGCCGCACTTAGAAAAACGATTTTTCGATTGGAAACGAACCATCATCGGACAGAATAAGCGCGAACTAAAAGGTCAAGAGCTTACCGCTAATCAGTTGTACTCGTTTTCACACAGGGTGTTGCCGTGGACAATGCGTGATATACACATCACGCTGACTGGTGGAGACACAAGTGTGACCGATGAATCCTACCTCGAAAAGCTACGCGAGCAAACGGCTGAATTGTTCAGGCTGTCTTCAGATTTATGCGCTAAACACAAGAATGCCAAGCTGGCAGAGCTTTATCGCCAGATGAGCGGATGGATCGGAAACCGCAGCACTTCAAATGTCCTGTGGATTATCATTCTCGAGCAGGCGATCATCGACACCTTTCAACATGCAATTTGCCGCTTCGCCGATACCGAACATAGCTACGAATTTCAGAACATCGAAATCGCAATTGACCGGAGTTTCATACACAGGGACGAGCATCGCGAGTTTTGGAAGGCGTGGCTGGGTGCCGCTTTGAGAACGAAAGGTCGTACAGGCGTTTTTATGACGCCAAAAGAGTGGCCACCCAATCATCCTTTCAAGCAGAAGTACGGGACACACAAAGGGTTATCCGATTACAGTGATCTGTTCTACAAACACACAGATTTTCGTGATTCGAAGTCAATGGTTGGCTTGCAGATAGCGGACATCTGCGCGAACATTTTTTACCGGTATTTTCGGGATGACCAGGACACCCGCGCATATGACGCGTTAAGGCCGAGAATAGTGGGCAGGGATGGTTCGGTAATCCATTGCATATCAGTTGATGATACCAGCCTTCATAAGGATGATTTATCAAACCACGTTTCCGAGTTCGATTTGGAAGAGTGGAAACGTATAGCCGATAAATAGGGATCAATTGAAGGAGTCGATTTGACCAAACTCGCACAACCCGTCTTGCTGGTGGCCATCCTCTCACTTGCCCTAGCCTCGTCCGCCGCCCAGACCCTCTCCGGGACCGTGACCAACGGCACGACCGGTAAGCCCGCGGCGGAAGATGAAGTGATTCTTATCAACATCGCCAACGGGATGGATGTGGCGGGGAGTACTAAGGCTGACAGCAAAGGTAAGTTCAGTTTCAAGCTTACGGACAGCGCCGGACCGCATCTTATTCGCGCCGTGCATCAGGGAGTGAATTACCACCAAATGGCGCCTCCTGGCACGAACTCCGTTGACTTACAAGTGTATGACGTGGCGGCAAAAGTCAGCGGGATCAGCGTGACTGCCGATGTCATGCGCTTCCAGGCCAGTGGCGGAACGATGCAGGGCGTGCGCCTGTTCTTCGTCAATAACGAGTCTTCTCCGGCAAAGACGCAGATGGGCGAGCGCAATTTCGAGTTCTATCTTCCGCCGAACGCAAAGATCGAGCAGTTACAAGCCCGCGCTCCAAACGGCCAGCCGATCAGCGCCGACGCTGTACCCGAATCCGAAAAAAACCGTTACGCCATTGCCTTCCCGCTGCGACCCGGAGAAACGCAGTTTCAGTTGGAATACACGCTGCCGTACTCCGGCGAAGTCAAGATCGATCCCAAGCCGCTCTATCCCGCCAAGCACGTCGTTGTCGTTCTTCCGAAAACGATGCAATTCAAGGCCGCGAATGCAGCGAGTTTCCAATTCATGCAGGATCCCAACCAGAGCGGCAGCAACATAGAAGTCGCGCAGCAGACGAAGCCCGGCCAGGCGCTCGGTTTTACGCTGAAGGGCAATGGCGTCATCGCCGAATCGCCGGGAGAAATCGCTTCCGGCGCGGCCCAGCAGCAAGATCGGATGCAGCCGCAGGGAGGCGACAATCGTTCTACTGAAGATCGTTCTAATGACGATCGTTCTAATGACGATCGGCCGGGCGGCGGGCTCGGCGCTCCCATCGATGCGCCCGATGCGTTGCAACAAATTCGTTGGTATCTCCCCTTGAGCATCCTCGGCGGATTCGCCGTGCTGCTCGCGCTCGGCGGATGGATGGTCACGAGACGACAGTCATAGCAACCGGCGCGTCGACCGGTTCAAACGCAGCGACTGAAAGCTGAGGGCTGACGGCTGAGAGCTTCCCCGTGACATCCGTAATCCCCAGCCTTACCGCCAGCATAGTAGAATCGGCACCAATGGCTCCTGAAACTTTGATGGCAAGCTCGCGCCGTGCCGCGGAACTGGAGAAGAGTTTGCGCCGCGTCATTCGCGGCAAAGACGACGTGCTCCGCCTCGCGCTGGTTTCCATCTTCGCCAAAGGCCACCTGCTGATCGAAGGCGTTCCCGGAGTCGGCAAGACCACGCTGGGCCAGGCCCTCGCCCGCGCCATCGACTGCACGTTTCAGCGCATACAGTTCACCAGCGACATGTTGCCCTCGGACGTGCTGGGCATTTCGATTTACTCCGCCATTGAACAAAAGTTCGAATTCAAGCGCGGGCCGGTGTTCGCCAACGTCTTATTGGCCGACGAAATCAACCGCACTACCCCTAAGACGCAGTCCGCCCTGCTTGAAGCCATGAACGAGGGCCAAGTTACCATCGACGCGCATTCTTATCCGCTGCCCCAACCGTTCTTAGTCATTGCCACGCAGAATCCCATTGAGCACCACGGCACTTATCCCTTGCCCGAGTCGCAACTCGATCGCTTCCTGATGCGAGTGCGCATGGGATATCCCGAAGGCAACGCCGAGCGCGAGATACTGCGCGCTGAAGCCGGCTCCGCCCAGCTCGAAAACCTGCGCCCCGCGCTTAATGCCGCCGACGTGGTCGAAATCCAACATGCCGTCGCGCAAGTCCGCGTGGACGAGTCGCTCATCACTTATATGTTGAATATCGTCGGCAAAACGCGCGAGTCGGAGTATCTATCCCTGGGAGTATCTCCGCGAGGCTCGCAGATGCTCTACCGCGCCGCCCAAGCCATGGCCTTTCTCGATGGCCGCGATTACTGCACGCCGGAAGATTTCAAGCCGTTGGTCGTCTCCGTCTTTGCCCACCGCGTCGTAGTGAGTTCGCTCTACGCTTCCACGCTGAAGAAATCCGAGCAAGCTGAGCAAGTACTGCGTGAGATCGTGGAGAGCGTGGCGGTACCGGTGTAGTTACCGGGAACAAGTACGTAGTGTGGTAACCAATAATTAGCGGAATTTGTTCTGTTAGCAAAATTGTTTTTGACCAGGACTTGTCCGACGCCTGTATGAGTTCTTTCGCAACTTTCTATTGACCTTAATAGAGTGGTTTCTGAACTTCGCACTGGGGAGTAAAGTGTAAGCTGTACGAATATATATAGAGATTCACGAGCTCGGTATAGTCAACCTGGATTAATACAATCCGACTGTGCGGCATTACCCGGATTCGTACTATGACTTGTTTGGGACCGAGTTCGATATCATGTTTTGCCGCTTTGCGAATGACAATGTCACGCAGTTCCTCGCTTGACTTCGAATCTGCCAATCCGAAGCGAAAGTCAAGCTCTGCCGCTGTATCTTGCAGCTCATCTTGAAATATAGTGTTGACTATAATGGGTTTCAGCATGGACCAACTCGCAATGATCAGCGCGACGACTACGGCGACCCACAAGATATACTTCATCGAAAATTTCTTTCCGATTTAAAATAACTTCCACCCCTAGCCAAGCTGCATTACTCGCCCGAGGCCGCCGGCGGCGCCGGCTGCAAGCTGGAAAGCCGCGAGATGGTTGCCACCATCATTCCGGAGAGGAACTGCATGGTGGCTACGTCGTTGTTATCGAACGCGTGCGGCGTGGACGACAGCACTTCGAAAACTCCGAGCGTCCGCCGGAAGTGGCGCAGCGGAGCGACCAGGATCGAACGCACGCCCAGCCGCCGGGCGCTCGCCCAATCCACGCGCGGGTGCGACTCGGCGTCATGGCAGAGCAGCACCTCGCCGGTGCGCACGCATTCGGCGGAGAGCCCGCTATCGGTTTGCAGGCGGACGCCGATATCGGGAGCGGTGCGGCCGGTGCGGGCGCGGCAAACAATTTCGTTGCCCCGGCGCAGCGCGATGGCAGCTCCGGTCGCGCCGGTCAGAGTTTGCGCCTTTTCCGCGATGATGCTGATGCCGGGCTCCAGGTCGATTTCGCCGGCATTAATTAGCGGATGCGGCGCGGGGACGGACCCATGATGGCGAGGCCTCATGCGATGGCGAGTGGAAAAAGCCGCTCCGGCGGGGAACTCTACGGCATATTCATCGGGCTCTTCGCCAGCCGCGGGAATTTGCGGGACCGTATGGAGCAGCGAGCGCACTAGGCGGTCGAGTTCGGCATCGGCGATAAGGTGCGCGGTTTGCTGCCCGCGCAGCGATCCGCCGAGCACGCGCGCCAAGCTAAGCACGGCACCGCTGCCGCAGGCCAGGCAACGCGGCGTGTTGTTTTCGCTGAGCAATTCGCACTGCACGCAAAATACCGCCGACTGCAACGACAAGAAATCCACGTCGGTGGCCCTCAACGAACGCTGCATTCCGATGGTTTCCTCCCCAAGCGCGGGAAGATTGAGGGTAACCAGTTTGCGCGTGTGGGAGTAAGTGACAGCGTTGGTTCGGGCTGTGGATAAGTGATCAGGTTTATAAATGCTCTGGTTCATCAGAGTCGGGATGACAATTTATGATAGGCTCTGCTGGCGCAGCTATAATTCCGCTCATGTCGTTTCTCCGGTTCGTTATGCTGTTGTCGCTCGTGGTCTGGCTCGGCGGAGTGATTTTTCTTGCCTTCGTGCTTGCGCCCACGGTTTTTTCGCCCGGGCTTCTACCAACGCGCCACTTGGCGGGGACGATTGTGGGCCGCTCGCTCGACTTGCTGCACTACATGAGCATCGTTTCCGGAATTGTTTTCCTGGTTGCGTCGATGCTCTACAGCCGAATGGCGGCGGGAAGCGCGCGGCCGCTGGCGGCGCGGAACCTCCTTATCGCGCTGATGCTGTTGTTGACGGCGATCTCGCAGTTCGCCATTTCTCCCAGGATGCACGCCCTGCGCGCCAAGGTGGGCGTGATCGACAACGTACCATTGGACAATCCGCTGCGCCTGGAATTCGACCGTCTGCATGTGTGGTCGGAAAACTTCGAGAAAGCTGTGCTGGTGCTGGGGTTAGCGGCGCTGTACACGACCGCGCAAGCGTTCTGGCGGGAGGGCGACCGCTAGCCGGATTTTACGATTCTGTGCACGGCACTTCAGCTTCGCACAGCGAATCTCGCGCGCGTAGGCGTATTGAGCGCGATGATTTATTCTTCTTGTTGGCCTGAAACCCGAGACCTGGGACCTAAGACCTGAGACCTAACCATGAAAACTGGCATCATCGGTCTGCCGCAAACCGGCAAGACATCTTTATTTCGTATATTGACGAAGGTCGATCTTTCGGAGCAGGCGTTTTCCAACCCCCGCGAGGCGCACATCGGCGTCGCCAAGGTGCCCGACGAGCGGCTCGACAAGCTGGCTGCGCTCTACAAGCCGAAAAAGCTGACGCACGCTTCGGTCGAATATGTGGACGTTGGCGCCATCGGCCAGGACGCGTTGAAAGAAACCGCCTACATCGGCCATCTGCGGCAGGTGGATGCGCTCATTCATGTGCTGCGCGCGTTTGAAAACGATGCGATTCCGCACGTTGGCGCCATCGACCCACTGCGCGACATCAAGAATGTCGAGTTCGACCTCATGGTCAGCGATCTCGGCCAAATCGAAAAGCGCTTGGAGCGGCTGGAAAAAGATTTGAAGAAGATGAAGACCCCGGAACTCGAACGAGAAAACGAACTGCTGATCAAGGCCAAAGCTCATCTTGAAACCGAAAAACCGCTGCGCGAAATGGAAATGACGCCCGAAGACAAGAAGCGCTTGCGCGGCTTCATGTTTCTCAGCGAGAAGCCGATGCTCTATGTGCTCAATATCGGAGAGAGCACGCAGTTAGGCAAAGATCTGGACGCGGCGACCGCGAAATATAACTTGAGCGATGTGGCGACGCGCCCGAATGCCGGAGCGAGCGCGATCTGCGGCAAGGTGGAAGCTGAACTTACCGAGATGAGCGACGAAGATGCGGCGGAATTCCTCGGCAGTTATGGGCTCACCGAAAGCGGACTCTCGCGGCTGATCCGCAAGAGCTATCACCTGCTCGGCCTGATTTCGTTTTTCACTGCCGGCGAAGACGAATGCCGAGCCTGGACGATCCCGCTCAATACGCGCGCCCAGAACGGCGCCGGTGCCATCCACACCGACTTGGAAAAGCACTTCATCCGAGCCGAAACGATTCGCTGGGACCAGTTGCTGGAAGCGGGTTCTGAAGCCAATGCCCGCGCCAAAGGTACGATGCGACTCGAAGGCAAAGACTACATCGTGCAAGATGGCGACGTGATGCACATTCGGCATAGTGGGTAGTTGAGCAACGCGATTTAGGACACAAGGAGGTTTCCAGCATGGGCTGCTTTAGGTTTCGCTATCCCGAGTGGGCAGAGGTTGATCCGAGTGCATGGATCCAGAAGTGGGTAGCTGTGTTTCTGTTGGTCAAGGAGCGCACAGAGGACGACCGAGTCTACAAGGCACTGATGGAGAAGAATGGTGTGCTATCGGGCGACGACTTTGAACAAATTGGGCGATGGAAAGTGGGGAGCTTACAGAAGGACGATGGGAAGGACAGCAAGATGTGGAGTCCGAAAACAAGCGCTGCCTACGAAGTCTGGATGGAAGCCAAGCAGAATCCGCCGCCGCGTCCTGCGAATGACAGTATCAATGAGATGTTCGCTCGCCAATTCTTGATAACGTGGTCCGAATAGACTTTCGAAATGAAGGTGCGGGGCGGGAAGGAGAAAGGAAAGCGATTTGGCCTCTCCTTTGCCACCGCCCTGCTTCATTTCATCAGCGTGGGACGGTTCCCGATCTATGACGACCTGGCACGGAAAGCATTGTGCCGATTGGGCTCGCAGCTTCCCTCGAACATGACGGTTGACGCGTACTTGGAAAAGTTCTGTCCGCTATTCTCCTCTATCGCCACTGAGTGCGGCCTCACCCAGAGTATCGAAGATTTGCGAAAGCTGGATAACGCGCTTCGTTGCTATGGCGCGGACAAATTTCCTATCTCCGAAATCGCGGAACCTCAAGCGAGTTAATGCACATGAAACACACGATCCAGCGCAAACATGCACGCGGCTCCGACGAAGACTAGCAAAGCCATCTTCACTCCGGGTTCTTTGTTTACTTCCGGAATCAAGTCCGACGCGGCTACATAGATGGTGACGCCCGCCGATAGGGGCAAGCCGAAGGCCACTTCGTGGTGGAAGATAGCCATCGTCATGACTCCGGCGACGGTGGCGACGCCTAGCTGCGCGGAGGCTCCCCAAGCGAAGGCGCGGCTGCGGCCACTGGCCAGCATCACCGATGAGACGGTAAACCCTTCTGGAATTTTGTGCAGAAAAACGGCCAGAAAAATAATCCAGCCGAGCGCCGAGGAAACCAGAAAGCCCGAGGCGATGGCGATGCCGTCGAAAAAAGTATGGATCAGCAAGCCCATTAGCACCGAATATCCCTTGTGCGAATGCGCGAATTCGTCGGCGTGGGTTTCTTCTCCAAAGTGAAAATGCGGAGTGACGGTGTGCTCGAAAAAATGCACGAGCAGATATCCGCCGAGAATCAGAAACCCGGCGTAGGCGCCGCGCAGCTTGATGCTCTCCGGCACCATTTCCACGAGCGCTGTCGCCAGCATGAAGCCGGCGCCGAGGGCGACGAAATAACGGAGGTAAGACCGCTCCCAACTTCGTTGGACGATGATGGCGCCGCCAAAGACATTCGCGCCCGCCGCCGTCAGGCCGAGCAACACACTGGTCAGGATAGGAGACATTGGGAAGAAGGATATCAGGTTACAGCGGGCAGTGGTCGGTGGCCAGTGATCAGTTCGATTTGCCGCCCGATCTCTGTGCATGGCCAGCTATAATCCGCAGTAACTGAAGACTGATGGCTGAAAGCTGATAGCTGCTCCTATGCGCTTTGAACTTTTTGTGGCAACTCGATATTTGCGCGCCAAACGGCGGCAGGCGTTCATTGGCATCATCACGGGCATTTCCATCCTGGGAGTGGCGGCGGGCGTGGCTTCGCTGATTGTCGCGCTGGCCGTCAACAATGGATTCCGGCAGGATTTGCAGGCGCGGCTGCTGGGTTCAACCGCGCACATCAGTCTGCTGCGCGTGGAGAGCGATGGCATGCGCGATTGGCGTCCGCTGCTCGATAAGCTGTCGAAGCAGCCGCACGTGGTGGCGGCGGCCCCGGCCATTTACGAGCAGGTGCTGATTTCACGCGGGCCGCGAGCGCGCGGCGCGGTGCTGAAAGCGATGCTGCCGCAGTATGAGCGGAAGGTCAGCGATCTGTTGCAAACGGTGACGGCGGGATCGGCGGCGGCGCTGGAAGAAACTGCGGCTGGGGCGGGCGGGGTCGAAGAAACAAGGTCAGAGGCAGGAGCAAATTCAAGAGCAAAAGCAAATTCAAATTCTAATGCAACAGCAGCGGGCGAGGGTGCCCGCTCCACACAGGCTGAGTCTCCCGACGATCTCGCGGGCGTGCGGCGGCGGGTGGCGGCGATGCCTCCGATTATTCTCGGAAAAGATATGGCCGACGAGCTGGGCGCGACCGTCGGCTCGGTCGTGCTGGTGACTTCTCCGCAGGGCGAACTGACGCCGTTTGGCATGGTGCCGAAGTACATTCGTTTTCGCGTCGCGGGAATCTTCAACTCCGGCTTTTTCGACTACGACTCTTCCTGGGCGTTCATACGGCTCTCCGACGCGCAAGAATTGTTTGGGCTAGGCGATGTGATCTCGGTCATCCAATTCAAGATTGACGATATCTATCTGGCTGGCGGCGTTGCGCGTTCGCTCGAAGAGGCCGCCGATCTTATCTCAGGAAGCCACGGCTTCATGGCCACCAGTTGGATGGAGCAAAACAAGCCGCTCTTCCGCGCACTGCGGCTGGAGCGTGTCGTGACCTTCATCACTATTGGCCTGATCGTCTTCGTGGCCGCGCTCAACATTCTGATCTCGCTGATCATGATGGTTATGGAGAAGACGAAAGATATCGCCGTACTCATGTCGCTCGGCACAAAGAAAAAACAGATTCGCCGCGTCTTCATCGCGCAGGGTGTGCTGATTGGCGTGATTGGCACGGTGATCGGCCTCGTGCTCGGCTACGCGATCTCATGGGCGGGCGGACATTATCACTTTATTTCGCTCTCGCCCGAAGTCTATTCGATCAACTACGTGCCATTCGCCCCGCGGCTGATGGATGGAGTGATCGTGGCGCTGGTTTCCATAGGGATTTCCTTTGTGGCGACGATTTATCCATCGTGGTCGGCGGCGCGGATTTTGCCGGCGGAGGCGCTAAGGTACGAGTAAGGCACGGCAGTTTTCTGGACCACTGGCAAACTGCAGATCCCTCGCTCCGCTCGGGATGACAAGCATGAAAAAATTCTTTTTCCCCTCCTATGACCACGGTCACGTTGCAATTATTTTTCAGAGGTATACAGTCTTGCATACTTCATTCCCGCAAGTGGAATCTTGGGAGCGGGGGGCCTCATGCCCTAACGGATCATGCTCTGACGGATCATTGTCTCTTGGATCGTGGTCTAATGGATTAGGTGCCTTTTTCGCTGCGTGCAGCGGGAATGCGGCCAGCGACCTTTGGTACTTAGGAGGGGACGTTTGCATCTAACAACTCAAGATCCTCTGCTGAGGGTCGAAGGGTTAAGTAAGGTGTTTCGCTCAGGCGAAGCCGAACTCGTGCTCTTTGAGAATCTGTCTTTCGATGTCGCCAAAGGGACGATGCTGGCCATCGTCGGGCAATCGGGCGCCGGAAAGAGCACTTTGCTGCACATCCTGGGGGCGCTGGATCGGCCATCGGCGGGTGCGGTATATTGCGCGAACTTCTGCGTGAATTCGCTCTCCGAAGATGCCGCCGCCGAGTTTCGTAACCGCGAGATCGGCTATGTGTGGCAGTTTCATTACCTGCTGCCGGAATTTACCGCGCTGGAAAATGTCGCGATGCCGCTACTGACACGCGGGCAGGCGATGTCCGCCGCAAAACAGGAAGCTTCGCGGTGGCTCGGCGAGGTGGGACTGGAAGCGCGTGGGCATCATCGTGCGGGAGAGCTTTCCGGCGGCGAGCAGCAACGGCTGGCGCTGGCGCGGGCGCTCATCACTCAGCCGCAAGTGCTGCTGGCCGATGAGCCTACCGGCGATCTCGACGGACGCACCGGAGAATTGGTTTTTGAATTGGTTGCGCGATTGCATCGTGAGCATCAGTTGACCTCTTTGATCGCAACGCACAACCTGGCGTTTGCACGACGGTGCCATCGCGTTCTAAGGTTGGATCAGGGCAGAATGGAAGAAGTGGCGCCCGCGTCGCTTTCGGCCTGAGGGAAGACGGAAGTAAGGTTGAAGAATCGGAGCCCGCGAAAGCAAAACTGTACCGGTTACTATCGGATCGACATGGTTTGGGAGATTCGGCGATAAGAATGCATAATTAAGAGTGGGGCTAAGTGGATTGGCGGGGGGCGGGACCTTCCGCGAGAAGTCGGGGAGAATTGGTATATGTTCGAACGCTACACGGAGAAAGCTCGGCGCGTCATCTTTTTCGCGCGGTACGAGGCCAGCCAGTTCGGCTCTCCTTATATTGAGACCGAACACTTGCTGCTCGGGCTGCTGCGCGAAGACAAGGCCCTGACCAACCGTTTCCTGCGCTCGCACGCGTCGGTGGAATCGATCCGGAAACAGATCGAAGGCCACACCACCATCCGCGAAAAGGTTTCCACTTCGGTCGATCTTCCTCTCAGTAACGAATGCAAGCATGTACTGGCGGCTGCGGCGGAAGAGGCCGAGCGGCTTGCGCACAAACATATTGGGACCGAGCATCTGCTGCTGGGATTGTTGCGCGAAGAAAAATGTTTTGCGGCTGAGATTTTGCACGAGCGCGGATTGCGGCTTTCGACCATCCGCGAAGAGCTGGCGCGCACCAGCCAGGAAAAAGCCGCTCCGCAGCGCGGACAACGTGAGTCTTCTTTACTAAGCGAGTTTTCCCGCGACCTGACGCAGTCGGCCATGGACAACCAACTCGATCCGCTGGTGGGCCGCGACAACGAACTGGAGCGGGTGGTGCAGATTCTGTGCCGCCGCACCAAGAACAATCCCGTGCTGATCGGCGAGCCGGGCGTGGGTAAGACCGCCATCGTCGAGGGGCTTGCGCAGCGCATCGCCGACGGCGAAGTTCCTTCCTTCCTCGCCGACAAACGCATTCTGGCGCTCGATCTTTCCTTGATCGTCGCCGGCACCAAATACCGCGGACAGTTCGAAGAGCGGCTCAAGACCATCATGAAAGAGTTGATGGAGTCGCAGAATTCCATCGTCTTCATCGACGAACTGCACACCCTCGTCGGCGCGGGCTCCGCGGAAGGCTCGCTCGACGCGGCCAACATCCTGAAACCCGCTCTTTCGCGCGGCGAGATCCAGTGCATCGGCGCGACCACGCCCGCCGAATACCGCAAGTCGATCGAGAAAGACCGTTCGCTCGAGCGCCGCTTCCAGTCCGTAAAAGTTCCGCCGCCCAACGAAGCCGACGCGGTCAAAATTCTTTTCGGCATCAAGGAACGCTACGAAAAATTCCACGCCGTCACTTACACCGACGACGCCCTCAATTTTTCCGTGTCGCATTCCAACCGTTATATTCCCGACCGCTTCCTGCCCGACAAGGCCATCGACTTGATCGACGAAGCGGGCGCGCGTGTCAAGCTACGCCAGACTTCGTTGCCCGAGGAATTGGCCGAAGTCCAGAAGCGCATCAAGTTCATCGTCCATCGCATGGAGAACGCCATCGCCAACCACGAGTTCGAGAAGGCGCGCTTCTACTCGGACGAAGAACGCAAGGAGCGCGAGAACCTGCGCGCCCTTCGCGAAAAATACCACCTCGATGAATCCTCCGCCGGCGTCGTCGGTCGCGAGGACATCGAGGACGTGGTATCGCGCTGGACCGGCGTTCCCATCACTTCGATCAAAGAAGAAGAAACGCAGAAACTGCTGCGCATCGAAGAAGAGCTGCACAAGCGCATCATCTCGCAAGACAAAGCCATCAGCGCCCTGGCGCGCGCCATTCGCCGCTCGCGCGCCGGCCTCAAGAGTCCCAACCGTCCCATCGGTTCGTTCCTTTTTCTCGGTCCCACCGGCGTCGGCAAAACCGAAGTCGCCCGCACCTTGGCCCAGTTTATGTTTGGCAGCGACAAAGCCCTCGTCCGGTTCGATATGTCGGAGTTCATGGAGAAGCACTCCGTTTCGAAACTGATCGGCTCGCCTCCCGGATACGTTGGCTACGAAGAGGGCGGACAGCTCACCGAGCGCGTCAAGCGCGCGCCCTACTCCGTCGTGCTCCTCGACGAAATCGAGAAGGCGCATCCCGATGTCTTCAACATCCTGTTGCAAGTTTTTGAGGACGGCCAATTGACCGACGGCCTGGGCAACACCGTCGATTTCAAAAACGCCATCATCATCATGACCTCGAATATCGGCGCTCGCCACCTGATGAAGCGCGAGGGCCTCGGCTTCCAGTCGTCGAAAGACGAGATGGTTTCCTCGAAGGTCGAAGACCTGGTCAAGGGCGAAGTCAAGCGCACCTTCAACCCGGAATTCCTCAATCGCGTCGATGAAGTCATTCTCTTCATGGCGCTCACCGAAGTGGACCTGATCCAGATTCTCGAACTCATGGTCAGCCAGCTCAACCAAAATCTCGCCCAGCGTTCCATCACGGTGACCGTCGCCGACGAAGCCAAGCGCTGGATCCTGAACCAGACCCTGACCGACCGCAACTACGGCGCCCGTCCGCTGCGCCGCGCCTTACAGAAATACATCGAAGACCCGCTGTCCGAGGCCCTGATCCAAGGCACCATCACCACCCGTCCCGCCTTCATCGAGGTCTTTTTAGAAGCCAACAAACTCTATTACCGCCCGGTAGATTCGGAGAAGACGGAAGGCGTGCTGCTGTACGAGAGCTAGTTCTCAGTTCCCAGTTCTCAGTTCTCAGAAAAGGCCGTCAGTGGAAGCTGGCGGCTTTTGCTTTTGTGCGTGTGGGGACGGGCGCCCCGCCCGTCCAAGCCGAGCGAAGCTCGGCAGGGATCTTCAGCGGTTAGAGCGATGCCCGCGACGGTTGCTAGCCGCAGCCGCCGCCCCTGGATGGAACACCCTCCTTTGACTCAGGGGCAGCGACCGGCAGTAAGGTCGTCACTCTCGAAGCAAACAATTTCAGGAGTTCTGATCGGAGCTTTGAAAGTTCGACGTCGGTTCCGGGCAGCCGCAGCTTCGCATGACCATACCCGAACTCGGATGTGCGCAGTCTTCGATCCGTGCGATTCCTAAATAGGAGCGATTCAAGTCTCTCAACGGTGGCATCTTGGCTGCGCCACCTGTCCGGCACGCCCTCTTCGCGCCGGTAGGTGGAAACGTGCAGCGGGGTTCTGAGGTCAAAGCGAGACACATTTTCATCGAAGAGTATGTACGGCGAACGGATACGTTTTGTTTCCCAGTCGTCGTGCTCAGGACGAAAATATTCGCGGTGCCTCCCGTCAGGCGCTACAAGTACGTTGAAAAAGCGCCCGTAGGCGGCAAGTTGGTGTTCGGCCCAAATATCACGCCGGTCGCGAACGAGGCGTTTGACCGTCCCGAGCCCAACCCAGTAGTACTCCCATCGATCGTCCAGCGGAAGGCCCGCGAAAAACACCACGAAGCTGTTTTCGCCCAGCACCCCACGAACGTCAGGGCGGCACACTCCCCAGCTCGCTCGGCGAACGTCGCCGAGAATCTGTTCTGCAGCGAAGAAGGCCGGATCGTCTCCCCAGTCCAGAAAACTCTGGTCGTACCTCTTGAGGAAGCACCCGAGGATCGGGTTCGATGCCGCAATAGACTCAGTTCGAGCGCGCTCTGTAGGCGTGGGGCGGTACCGACGATATACACAAGCGTAAGCAATCATGGCTTTCTCCAGTCTTCCACATCAATCGCCCATAGCGGCAGATCCCTTCCGCCTCGGCCGCCCGCCCTTCAACCCATTCACCCGCGCCGCCGCCTTCTTGGCCCTGCTGCGTGAGCGTCCTCCAGCTTCTCCCATCCGGGCCGCCATCCATTTCCGCGATCCCAGAAATCCTTCCAGCAGGGCCGGCACATACAAATCCGCATCCAGCCGCGGAAAGTGAATGCCGAATCCCGACGGGCTTAACTCAATTTCTGCCAAGTCCGCTGCTTTCGCGTGTTCCAATCCCTGAGCATCGCTCGGACGAAAACTCACGGCCAACTTGGAACTGAGCTCGATCACGATCCGATCGTTCGCACGGTCGTAATGCGCGGAGATTGCGCGGGGACATTTCTCCCGCAATTTTCGCGCTCGTTCCATCGCAGCATCGAAATCCTCCATCCGCACGCTCTTAGCCATGAATTCTCTCCCATGCCTCGCAGAGGTCTCCCACGTTACTGTTTAGCTCCTGCTGAATATGTCCAAGTTCGCGACGGGAGAATCCGAAGTTTACCCGAAGTTCCACCGGCCCCGACGCGCAATTCAGATTGAAAATTGCCTCTAGTCCCCGCCCCATCACATGCACGTGCGCCGGACGGTGATCGTTCGGATACACCACCACGCGGAGCCCTCCAAATCTCAAGACGGATGGCACAAGAACATCCTATCATATTACCTAAGCGGTTGGGTTAGTTCTTATTTTCATCACCACCGCGCATAACCAGAATCCCGACCCAATCTGGCTTCTTGCGTCGATTTCTGCGCTGCTGCATCCTATCCTCAGCGAGGACGATCGCCATGTCCAAAGTCAACATCGCCGAAAAGTTCACCAAGATTGGCGAATACTGGAAGCCCCACATCGCCGCTGAACTCAATGGCCAATGTGTGAAGCTCACCAAGTTCAAGGGCGAATTCGTCTTTCACCATCACGAGCACGAAGACGAAATGTTTCTGGTCGTCAAAGGCCGTTTCCGCATGGAGTTTCGCGACCGCCATGAATGGATTGAAACCGGCGAATTCATTGTGGTACCGCGCGGCGTGGAGCATCGTCCCGTAACCGACGAAGAATGCTGGATCCTGTTGTTTGAACCGGCCTCAACTCTAAACACCGGCAATGTCGAGAACGATCGCACCGTGCGCGAACTCCAGCGAGTTTGACGCCGAACTCTCAATCGTCGGAAACTTTGTAGGCCCGATCTTATGGAAATCACCCTTTATTTCGCCCCCTGGTGTCCGCATTGCCGCGAGGCCAAGCGTTTCCTCGACCGGCACAACCTGCCCTACACCGACATCAATATCGAGTCCACTCCCGAAGCCGCCGACGAGGTCGTGAAACGCACCGGTAAGCGCGCCATTCCGCAGTTTGTGATCGACGGAGAATGGATCCAGCCATATCGTCCAGGCGTGGGTTTTCTTTACGAAGAAATGGCCAAGCGCCTGGGCGTTGAGCCATAGCTCCTGTAGAGACGGGGCTTGCCCCGTCTTCCCGAGCCGCTCACCGACGCCGAGACGCGGCAAGCCGCGTCTCTACGCTCAGTTACCTTTGGCCGCCTCCCAACGGACTTCTGTACCCTTCTCGCCCTTGCCCGAATGCGTCAGGATAATGACTACCCGGACATCTCCCTCCTAGCCGGGCTTGGCGGCTCATGCCCACTTCTGAAAGCAACGAAAATCGCGAGGGAAATAACGGCGAGAGCGAACTGGTGGAAACTTGGCGGCGCTTTGTGCAGGGGCTGCTGGGCGTCGTGGCGCTGGTCGGCGCTCTAACCATGGCGCATTACTACGCTCCTCCAGAAACCGCCAGTCTCGAGCAACAGGTGGGCCAGCTCACGCGCCAAGTGGCGGACCTGGAACGCCAGCAGTCGTTTTCGCCGGCGGCGGTGGACGATGCGCGGGCATCGGTGGCTTATATCTACGGGATTTACCATGTGTCTGGCCATGCGCAAGATCGAAGCCAAAGCCTGCGCGCGCGTGTGGCGGGCACCGGATTTATCGTGGCTCCCGGACTGCTCGCCACCAATCGACACGTGGCCGAGCCCTGGTACGGCGACCGCGAAGTCGCCGTGGCCTTGCGCGCGGGCGGATCGCCCGTGCTCGAGAAGCTCGTGGCATATTTCCCCGGCTCGCCGCTTCCGGTCAATCTGGAAACGGCCGCCGTGGCCACCCATGGCGATCTCGCCGTGCTGCGCCTGGAAGCGACCGCCTTCACCCAAAAACTTCTTCCGCTGACCTTGTGCGCAACCCCGCCGCGCGTTGGCGAGCCGGTGAGCGTACTGGCGTATCCCATGGGAGTCACCGGTATGGTGGCAAAGTCTCCCGCAGCCGTCTACGAGCGGCTTTCTTCGCATCCCGACAATGCCGACACGGCGGCCGAGTTGGCGGCGCTCTCGCTGATCCGTCCTTCGGCGACCTTCGGACACATCGGCGACGTCAGCGGCGACAAGCTGATCTACGACGCGCCCACCGCGCGTGGCGGCAGCGGAGGCCCCGTGCTCAACCTGAGCGGCGAAGTCGTCGGCGTCAATTCCGCCTATATCGACGGCTTCTCCGGAGGCACGCTCGGAATCGCCGCCGCCGAGTTGCGTCCGCTGCTGGAAGCGGCCAAGCGCGCGGCTGCGAAGACAGATGCCGTCGTCCAGTGAAGAAGCGGTTCCCAGTTCCCAGCGGAGTAGCCTAGAGCTTGTTGTATAAATAGGTTTGGGTAGGGCACGGCTTCAGCCGTGCCGTTTAGGTCTGCAAAAATGCGCGCTTTAGCCCCTGAGAGATATGACTCCCGAGTGGAGAGGCATTTATGCAACCAGTTCTCGTTCTAACTGAGAACCGGGAACTGAGAACTTCTTGTCTATCCCCGGAAGTTGCAACTCTTTGCGCACGAGGCTATGCTGGCTGCAGTTCGCGACTTCTCCCCCAAAGACGAAGTGCCTTGGATTCAGGTACATTTGTAACCTGCTGATTTGAATAACAAATTGGCCGTATGCCTGCTACAACTTTAGGATAAGTCCCAGTAGCAGACATGGATTCGCGCCATGCTTTCGGGCAACGGATTCCCTGACGGGTGGGTTCAAAGATGTTGGTCAGAATGACTAGAGCGTGTTTCATAAATCGGTTTTGGGCAGGGCACGGCTTCAGCCGTGCCATCTAGGGCCAAAAAAAATGCGGGCTTTAGCCCCTGAGGGCCGCGCCTTCCGACTTGAAAGGTATTTATGAAATACACTCTAGGTTCAAATAGACTGGTTCCATAGATTTTGGTGCAAAGAGATCCGATCATGATAAAAAATTTTCTGTTGGCGGTGGCTGTGTTGAGTCTGGCGTTGGCTGTTGGTTGCGCCAAGGGTGGCAACGGCATAGGCATTTCGATTGACGTTGAAGTCTCCCCTAGCAAGATTGACACGGTGCCCGTGTCCCAGTCGGTAGTGCTTACGGCCACGGTGACGGGCACGTCGAACCCAGCCGTTACCTGGACCGTGAGCGGCACGGATTGCACAGGGAGCGCGTGCGGCACACTCGCTCCCGTCACGCCGGCGACAACCCCGGCATCCGCGACCTATGTGGCGCCGCCAACTGCGCCGAGTCCATCGCCTTATGTGACGATCACGGCAACATCGGCAGCCGACAACAAGACGACCGGCACTCTACAGCTTAAGGTAGTGAAGGTCACGGTGGTTGTGACGCCGACCCCAGTGACGGTTGGGGCAGGGCTGGTGCAGCAGTTTGCCGCCGTCGCGAACCCAACCAACGCGCCCCAAACCTTCACTTGGAGCGTGAACTGTACCAACGGTACGAACTGCGGAAGCGTTTCTTGCGGCTCAAACAATCCCACTTGCAGCACCGCCACGTCCGATCCGGCGGTCTTCACCGGGGGAACGCCCCAGAGCGGCGTGCTGGTAACGGCGACTTCGACCGTGCAAGAAACCACTACAAACTACGGTTCTGCTGCGGTTACGGTTGCGGCCTCGCGCCTGCCTGCAGGCACCTACGCATTCCAGTTCTCGGGCTATAACAACTCGGGCCCCGTGGCAATGGCGGGGAGTTTGACTTCCGATGGTTCTGGCAATATCACCAAAGGCGTGGAAGATGTCGTGATCGACGGCTCGTATATACAGTACGCGCCGGTGACGGGATCCTACACCGCAACCAACAATTCCAATAACGCGGGCATACTCACGCTGAGTGCGAGTGGCGGGCCCGCGTACACCTACACCGCGGCCCTCACCGCGTCGGGCATCGTTCGGATGGTCGAATCCGACGGCAACGGAACCGGCTCCGGCGTCATGCAAAAATCGGCGGCAACGGGGGTATTCAACAACGGCGCGCAAACGTTCGCCTTCGGATTCACGGGCGTGGATTTGTCCGGCAACCGGGTTGGGTATGTTGGTCTGCTGCCGATGGGCGGAAATGGAAATATCGCTAACGGCTTGGCCGACAGCAACGACGGCGGAACGGCAAATAGCTATAGCAGCGTTACGGGCACCTATAGCCAACCCGACGCAACAAATCTTCCCGGGCTGTGGCATGCGACGTTGATGTCCCCGGCGCTTGATTTCGATTTCTTTGTCGCTGGTGGGAAAACACAAACCACCACCGAACCCGGCCCGCTGACGCTCTACGCCATTTCCACCGATTCGACCTATCAGGCGCTTTCCGGGTCCATGGTGTACCAGGTCCCGATGACCTACAACAACTTGGCCTTCTGCATGTCTTCCAGTGCGTCTTGTACATCCGTTTCCAATCTCACGGGAGCTGAGGTCGAGAATTCTTCACCGGTCGCGAACTCTTCCAATGTCGCGCTGATACTCGGCATTACCGATGGCACATCGAGCGGAACGGGTGGCACGGGCGGCTTCACGGGTACCTTCGATCAGGACAATAATGGAACGATTCTTTCCGTGCCGCCGTCATCATCATGCGTGTCTCCCACGGTGTGCTCCTTTTCGAACACTTACGTGGCAAGCAGCAGTAACACTGGACGCTACGTCTTCCAGATGTTGGGCAGTCCGAATGCGAGTCCGGTGGTTGCTCCGATTCCTTTCGTTCTGTATGCCAGCGGGGCGGACCGTGGTTTCCTGCTCGATCAGTCCAGCCTGGCGGTGATGACCGGGACCATGGATCCGCAACCGGCAAGCGCGGTCGGCACTTACGCTGCATCGTGGATGCCGGGCACCTTTGCGGCGGCAACCATCCTCAACAGCGATAACCCCGGCAGCGGCAATCCCGATATCGCGCCGGCGGTCGATAACTTGCTCTTCACTTATTCCGCAACGAACACGGGCAACCTGACAGGGACCGAGAACCCCGGCAATGTAACGCAGGCTGGGACTTACACGATGACGCTCGATTCGGGCATTGGAGCGATCACGCTGACCGAACCGGCTGCGGCGATCTATGTGTTTTACGCCATCGACACCACTTCGCTCAATGGCGGAAATTCCGCGATCGCGGATTTCATGACGATCGGCAGTTGTACCCCTCAACCTTGTACCACCGGAACCCCAAGTTCCATAATTTTCGCGCAGCAGTAAGAACATCTCGTGTGGGTCCCAACCGGGTGCCCCCGCAAGTCTGCTTTGAGCGCAGCCGAAGGGCCCGCGTAGAGACAGCCGGCGCTGCTCGTCTTCCACGCAGTAATCGTCATGCGGTCACGGCACTTGCAAAAGGTTTTGCCAGGAGAGGGGGCGCTTTCCCATGGCCCGCAAAATATCCCAACCGCAGAGTACTTGCATCTATACTAATATTGGAGTTTTCGAGGAGTTCCCCATGATTCCCAGTGTATTTGGCGGCCGCAAGCGGGCACCGGCGGCATTCCGCAGACGTGCGATTCTACTGGCGTTGGTTCTTTTCTGGATGGCGTCCGCGAGTTTTCCGGCGCGGGCCTGGGCTCAAGACGCCTCGCAGCAACCCCCGGCGAATCCGAACAAGCAGGAAGCCCCACCCGAAGCCGGCGGGCCGCAAAACGACGTCGGACCGTATGTGGTCCCCAAGAAGAAAGAAGAACCGCCGCCTCCGGCGCCAGAAAAACCGAAGAAGATCGCGAACATGCCCGACTACTCGATCTCGGTCAACGTGCCCTTGGTGAACCTGGATGTGCTGGTGACCACCAAGGACGGCCAGACCATCCCAGGACTGAAAAAAGAAAATTTCAAGATCATGGAAGACGGCACGCCACAGACGATTGCGAACTTCAGTCAGAGTCAGGCTCCGATCACGGCGGTGCTGCTGGTCGAGTTCGCATCGACCAACTATGACTTCGAGATCGAGGCCTTGCGTGCATCGTACGCCTTCGCGAACACCCTGCAGAAGGACGACTGGGTGTCGGTCGTTTCCTATGACATGAAGCCGCAAATCTTGGTGGACTTCACTCAGGACAAACGCGCTGTCATGGCGGCATTGAACCAACTGCGCATGCCGGGATTCTCCGAAACCAACTTGTTTGACGCGCTGTTCGACACGTTGGATCGTATCGACCGCATCGAGGGCAAGAAGTACATCATCCTAGTTACCACGGGAGTCGATACTTTCAGCAAGATCAACCTGGATCAAATCCTCAAGAAGATCAAGTCCACCAAGGATGTCACGATCTACCCCATCAGCGTCGGTTTCACGGCCCGCGAGTATTGCGAGGTGCACCATTGCCGCACCCGCGGAATGATACCGGTCGGCACCATGGATTACCTGCAAGCCGACAACGAGATGAAGACGTTCGCTCAACTGACTGGAGGCCGCGCCTACTTCCCGCGCTTCCAGGGCGAACTGCCGGAGATGTTTCACGACATCGGGGCCGACATCCGCAACCAATACAGCATCACTTATCACCCCACCAACGCCAAGCTTGACGGCACTTATCGCAAGCTGAAAGTCGAACTGCAGGCGCCGGACGGCGGTCCGCTCAAAGTTCGCGACCAGAAGGGCAAGGAGCAGAAGGTCGTCGTTTACGCGCGCGATGGCTATACGGCGAAGCACACGGTGGAGTGAGCGGAAGAAATCGGGCCATCGGGTGATCGGGCCATCGAAAATCAGATGCATTTGAACTTAGATAACCCGATGATCCGATCTCCCGATCACCCGATTTCTTTGCCCTGCGCTCAACTGTCCGTGTGATATACAATCCTCAGTTCCCCCCACAGGAGAGAGCGCCGTGATCCCACGCTACACCCGGCCCGAGATGGCCCGCATCTGGAGCGACGAAAACCGCTTCCGCACCTGGCTGGCGGTCGAAGTCGCCGCCACTGAAACGCTGGCCGCCGCCGGCATCGTGCCGAAAGAGGCCGCCAAAGCCATCCGCGCACGCGCCGGTTTCAACGTTGACCGCATATTCCAGATTGAAGCCGAGGTCAAGCACGACGTCATCGCCTTCACCACGGCGGTCGCCGAGATTGTCGGCCCGCACGCCCGCTGGTTCCACTACGGCCTCACCTCGAATGATGTGGTCGATACGGCGCAGGCGTTGCTCATCCAGCAGGCCTCGTCGTTGATCGAGAGCAATCTGGAGCGGCTCGCCGAGGCGCTCGAACGCCGCGCCTGGGAGTTCAAAGATACGCCCATGATCGGGCGCACCCACGGCGTCCACGCCGAGCCCATCACCTTTGGCTTCAAAATCGCCAACTGGTATTCGGAAACTTTACGTAACATTGCGCGTTTTGAGGCCGCCGCCGAAGATCTTCGCGTCGGCAAGTTCTCGGGAGCGGTGGGAACCTTCGCCCACCTCACGCCCGAACTCGAAGAAAAAATGTGCGCGCGCCTGGGATTGAAGGCCGCAGCCGTGTCGTCGCAGGTGATTCAGCGCGACCGCCATGCCCACTATCTGGCGACGCTGGCCACGGTCGCGTCCACGCTCGACAAGATCGCAACCGAAATCCGCCACTTGCAGCGCACTGAAGTCCGCGAGGCCGAGGAGTACTTCAGCGAAAAGCAGAAGGGCTCGTCGGCCATGCCGCACAAGCGCAATCCCGTGACCTGCGAACAAATCTCTGGATTGGCGCGCGTGGTGCGCTCGAACGCGCAAGCCGGATTCGAAAACGTCGCACTCTGGCACGAGCGCGATATTTCCCACTCCTCGGCCGAGCGCATCATCATTCCGGATTCGACCACGCTCGCCGACTACCTGCTCAATAAAACGGCGAACCTCATCGAGACCATGTTCGTCTATCCCGAGCGCATGATGGCGAACCTCGAGAGCACGCGCGGCCTCGTCTTCAGCGGTCAGTTGCTGCTCGACCTGGTCGAGAGCGGAGTTTCGCGCGAGGATGCCTATCGTCTCGTGCAGAGTCACGCTATGCGCGCGTGGAAAGAAGGCCTAGATTTTCACGAGCAGATCCTGAACGATCCCGAGATCGGCGGACGAGTGCCGCGGGCAAAGATCGAGCGCGCTTTCGACCTAAGCCGCCAGCTCAAAAACATCGACAAGATATTCGCACGCGTATTTCCGAGCAAGGCTGCCGCTAAGAAGAATGCCGCATCGTCAAAGAAGAAAGTTGCCAAGCGGAAGAGATAGCGATAACAATTCTTACTCGGCACTCTCGGCGTCTCGGCGGTGAAAAGCTTCGGGCACTCGGGTGATTTCGATCCTCACCGGCTCTGCGCCGCCGGTTTCCACTTATTCAGGAAGGCCAGCACGTCTTCCGGGGCGAGCGCCCGCGCATTCTCGAACTCGCCGTTCTTCTGGCTGTAGACCAGCTTGCCATCGGCCTCAAGCACGGCCAGGCCGGGAATGCCGCGCTTCATCGGGACCTCGTACTTCGCCATCAAGTCCTGGTTCTTGTCGCCTTTCCCGATGTCGATGTGCACAACTACATAGCTGGCGGTAAGGACCGGCGCCACGTCCGCGCGATGAAAAACCGTGTCGAGCGCGTGGCAATCGAAACACCAGTTGGCTCCAAACACGACGATGACACGCTTATGCCCCGCTGCGGCCTTGTGCAGCGCCTCTTTAATTTCGACGCGCGCATCGGCGCTTTCGTCGTAAATCGCTTTCGTCTTCGCGGCCGTTTGAGAAGCCGCCTGGCCAAAACAGACTGTGGCCGCCGCTGCTAGCGCAAGCGCAAGACTCAACGTAATAATCCAACGGTAGAGTTTCATCCATGTTCTCCTGCACCTGAGAGGTGACTCCTGAGTATAACAATAGAAATAACTCTGTCCGAGCCGAGGACCTCTATTTCAAGCTCACCGGTTGTTTCAGCGGCAGGTTCTGCGACGAGCCTCCCACCAGGAATGTGTACTCCCCTGGGACCAACCGCCATGTGTTCCGATCGGTGTCGAAGATCGACAAATACCGCGGATCGACCTCCACAACCACTTCCTTACTCTCTGCCGGATTCAGTTTGACCTTGCTCCAACCTGCCAAGCGTTTCGGCGGTTCAGCGGCAGCGGCGGGCAAGGCCGCGTAAACTTCCGCAATCTCAATCCCAGACCGCTTGCCGGTGTTAGTCACGGTGAAGATCAGACGGACATTTCCACCGGGCGTTCCGCCAGGCGTAACTCGGAAATTGGAGTAACTGTAAGTCGAGTAAGAGAGGCCGTAGCCGAAAGGAAATAGGACTTGTTTCTTTTCGGTGTCATACCACTTGTATCCCACCTTCAACCCTTCGTCGTAAGTGGTCTGAAATGCAGGCAAGCCGGCGGCGTTCTTCTTCTCGGCATCGGGATCGTCATCCCTCGTCGTGGATTCGCGAGGAGGTCGTACGATGCTGCGATGCGGCAAGTCGGCCTCACTTTGGGGAAAGGTGATTGGCAGCTTCGCGCTCGGATTCACATCGCCGAAGATCACGTTGGCCAACGCCTCGGCGCCCTGCGTGCCCGCATACCAGACTTCCAGAATGCCACTGACTTTTGCGGCCCATGGCATGGTCACCGGACTGCCGGTTTCGAGTACGACGATCGTATGCGGATTCGCCGCCGCAACCGCGGCGATCAACTCATCCTGATGTTCCGGAAGCGACAGGCTCTCCAGGTCCATGCCCTCACTCTCCCACTGGTAGGCGAACACAATGGCAACCTCAGCCGCCTTCGCCAACGCAGCCGCCGAGGTAGAATCCGTGCCCGGATCGAACTGGACCTTAGCGCCCGGAGCCTTGGCGCGAATGGCCTTGAGCGGCGAAGTGGGAAACCAGACCGGTATATCCTCGTCAGTTTGGCCCTTTCCGGGCGGTGTGATCGCATTCCCGCCCGGTGGATCGACCTGCGCCGATCCCGCTCCCGAAATCATCGCTATGTCGGATTGAGCGCCGATCACAGCGATACTGTGCACGCGCGACGCATCCAGCGGAAGTTGCGCCCGGCCGTTTCCGAGAAGTTCGTTCCGGAGCAGAACGATAGTCTGTTCCGCAATTTTCCGCGCGACCTCGAAACCGCCCACCACATCGATCACGTTCTTCCGCGGCGGATCGTCGATCACGCCGTTGGCGAACATGGACCTAAGAATCCTCCGAACATGATCGTCCACTTCGGCCATCGGCACGCGGTCCGACTGCACCGCTTCCTTCATCGCGTTGCCAAAGAAAAGTTCGCCGGGTTCCTCCTGGTCCAATCCCGCCGCAGAGGCTTTGGCGGTGCTATGCGTTCCTCCCCAGTCCGACACCACAAACCCCTGGAATTTCCAGTCCTGCTTCAGAACGTCGGTCAGCAAATACCGGTTTTCGCACGCGAAGTCTCCATTCACCCGGTTGTAGGAGCACATGACAGCGCCCGGATTCGACTCGCGCACGGCAATCTCGAATGCCAGCATGTCGCTTTCCCTCATCGACCGCTTATCGATATTGACGTTGACCGCGGTCCGTCCACTCTCTTGATCGTTCAGCGCGTAATGCTTGATGTCGCCGATAACATGCTGCGCCTGCGTCCCTCGAACCACCGACGCGACCATCCGTCCAGCGAGGAGCGGGTCCTCGCCCATATACTCAAACGTCCGGCCATTGCGCGGCTCGCGGGCTAGGTCCACTCCTCCGCCCAACGACATGTTGTAGCCTTGCGCTCGCAACTCGCGGCCGATCAAAGATCCGTATTCGTAGCCAGCGTCCAAGTCCCAGCTTGCCGCCGCAGCCAGATCGTCCGGCAGCGCTGTGGAGTAGCGGCCATTGTCCCCGCTAAGCGCTACGCCGTAGGCTGCGTCCGACATTTGGATGGCTGGGATCCCAAGGCGCGGAACGCCCACCACAAATCCGGCGCCACCGTTTGATTGTGGCGCCAGCGGACCAAGTGAACTGAGGTCTTCCGTGGAAGTTCCATGCAACAAGGAGATCTTCTCGTCAATCGTCATCTCCTTGACCACCAGTGCAGCTCGTTCATCCGGCGAAAGCCTCGTGTTCATCCAGGGGGCTTTCTGGGATGGATTTGACTGCGCCGATGCCGGTGCCAGCGCAAGGCTGAGTACCGCAAGACCTACGGTCGACAGGCTGGTATGTTGCGAGTGGCGGGACAAGTCCATTTTGTTCTCCTTTAACAGCGTCGCTCTTCCGAGTGAATCGGTACAGCCAAAACAAGGCGTGCATGGCCCCAGCAGGCCGGTGGCGAAATCGCCGTTCGGCGCCTAATTCACCGTGCGCGAGTGCACCAGCTTCAGGCTGTCGCCCTGTAGGATGCGCTGGATCTGATGTTTGGCGTGGATGGTCCAGGGGCCGGTGGTGTCGAGCTTCACGTAGGCGCGCCAGTGTTGCAGCGCCTTGCGCGGCGCGCGCATCTTTTCATAGGCCAGCGCGATGTTGTAGTGCGCGTCCGCGTAGGTGGGCGCGAGTTGGATCGCGATCTTATAAGTGTCGATGCCTTCTTCGATGCGTCCGGTTTCATCGAGCACATTGCCCAGATCGAAGTAAGCGAGCGCGTAGCGCGGGTCGATCTTGATCGCCGCCCGGTAGTGCTTTTCGGCCAGTGAGTATTCCTGACGGTTGTAGTAAAGCGTACCTACATTGATGTGCGCGGCGGCGTGTGTCGGATCCATTTCGACGACCTTCAAATAGATGCCGATCGCCTCGCTCTGCGTCGAGGGATCTTCTTCCAACACGATCCCGCGCGTAAACAAATCGATAACGTCGGTGACCACCAGTTCCGGCCCATTGCGCGTCGGGCTGGTCACGACTTTAGTTTCTTCGGACGAGAAATCGAGCATGAACTGTCCGGCGATTGGCTCCAACAATAGGCCCTGATGGCGGAAAGCGACGCGACGTCCGCTCTGGTAGGCCCCGGCCTCGAGCAGTGGATTCGACATGCCCGCAACCTGTTTCTGCATGGCGTCGAGCGATTGCCGGATCACTGCCGGACGCACGCGCTGGGCGCACAGGTCGCGCACTTTCTTGATTTGCGCCAGATCGACAAAAGAATAATCTTCGCCCGCCGTAACCAGTCCCGCCTTCTCCCAGGTTTGAAGCTGGCGAGGAGCGAGCCGGAGAATGCGCACCAGGTCTGCGCGGCTGTAGCGGTACACGGCGATCCAACTCTCTTGCACGATTATCCTGAACTCATGCGCCGGAATGCAAGTAGCAAGCCGGTGGATGGCTGTGGAGAATTAGGGAGAAATAGCGCGAGGGTGGCGGCTTTTCTTGCCGGGATTTCCAAGCGCGACAGGGTCGTGCAACGCAAAACGGGAAGCAGCGTATGTCCTCCGCCGCTGCCTTAGAGCCTTTCCAAAAACTCACGCTTTGAAGGGGACGAGCTTTAGCCCGTCCGTTGAGGCCACAAAACGAAGCGGCTTCCAGCCGCTGAGGGAATGGGTTCGCAAGTCGTGCCGCCCCTCGGGGGCTGAAGCCCCTATCATTTTGCGTTCGTACGTACGGGCTGAAGCCCGTACCTTTCAATACCCAACAGTTTTAGGACAGATTCTTAGAGCGCGGCGGGCGGGGCGGGCCCATGCAGCCGGTGCTGCACTAGAAATGCGTAGTGCACGGCGGAAACGATGGTGAAGGCAAACGTGGCGCGTAGGAAGGTAAGGCGCGCGATCCAGATCCAACGCACAGGCTCGATCAGCAGCAGCAGCGCGAAGAAAATTGCCGACACCTGTGCAAACGTGTTGGCCTTCCCGAAAATACTGGGGCGGAAATCGCGCAGCCCGGCGATCATGAACAGCACGCCGCTGATCAACAGGATCGAGATATCGCGGCTGAAAACCACGATCGTATATTTCCAAGGGATCGTCCGTTCGATCGAGAGCACTAGAAACATGGTGCTCATCAGCAGCTTGTCGGCAATGGGGTCGAGATACTGGCCGAGCAGCGTTTGCTGGTGCAAAGTGCGGGCCAGCAGTCCATCGAGGGCGTCGCTCATCCCGGCGAGAATGAACAGCGCCAGCGCCCATTTGAAATCGTGTTTGACCAGATTGATGACGATAAAGGGCAGAAAAATCATGCGCAGCAGCGTGAGCTGGTTGGGCGCGGTCAGGATTTGCCGTAAGTTCACCGCGCCTTTTCTCCGTGCGCATGTCCTCCGGCGCCGCCGAGAAACTCGCTCGCCAGCAGCGGAGCGGGGTCCTTCCCCGTCTTCTCCGCGAAGCGCTGAGCGAGCGAGAGAAGGTTGCCTTCAGGCAGGTCCAGTTCCATTCGCTCCACGCGGTGCATGGGGAAAAAGACGACGCCGGAAGTGAAGGGCTCGCCGTTCTTGATCTGCGAAGCCAGATCGTCGAACGACGCAAGATCGACGCCGCGCAGGCTGACGCCTTCGCCCGAAAGATGGAGAATCGCGCCCCAGAATTTTTCGCGCGGGTTGCCCAACGTGGCGATCACCAGCGCGCCAGGACGAAAGGGACTGACCGCTCGGGGTTCCTCGTAAAAGCTAGTGCTGGTCACGATGCGATTGTCTCTGCCGGGGATGGAAATTGCAAACGGAACCTAGTGTCGTATCCTGTAAATTCTCGACAAAATAAATGAGCGCGAGCAGCTTCGGATTGAGCCGCGACTATGCTGTCATTCTTGTGACTACGATCATCCTGGTCTTTATTGGTGCGCGACGGTATCCCAGGCTTGCATCGTGAATCGAAGGTCAGAAGCGATTGGTAGAATCATGAATGTCCCTTTGGCGTTATTGCTAGACACCATTTTGTGGTGAAGTCGATCGAACATTGTTTCGCGCGTAGCGAGAAACGACCCGGCCCGACGATGTGAGAGCGGATGCTAGTCGTGAAGGACGATATTTAGAAGCGAACTATGAACTTGCAACCCACTCCCGGCATCATAGGCGATGAAGCCAAGCTTCCTGAACCTGTTCATGAAAAAACTGACCCGCGACCGGGTTGTGCCAATCATCGCCGCGAGGGTCTCCTGGCTGATCTTGGGAATTACAATCTGGGGTACGCCTTCCTTGCCGAAATGAGCCAGCAAGAGCAAAATCCGAGCCAGCCTTTTTTCGCTGGAGTTGAAAAGTTGGTCGACTAAATCCTCTTCATATCGGATGTTCCGCGCTAACAAATAAGCCACGAACAGGTCGGAAAATTCGTGTCCCCGGTGAAGCGCAAGCATCATTTCCTTTTTATCAATGCGCAGAAGTTCGCAGTCCGTCATGGCGGTCGCAGACTTCATGCGTACGAGCTTTCCGACCAAGCAACCCTCTCCGAAAAAATCTCCCTCGCTCAATATGCCAAGAGTTGCTTCCTTGCCAACCTTGGAGACGACCGTGAGTTGGACCTTGCCTTTCTGAATATAGAAGACAGCATTCGCTGGGTCGCCTTGTGTGAAGACGGCTTCTTTTTTTTTCAGATTAACCACCGTCTTGCCGACGCCGGTTATTGCGAGAAAGGTTTCAGGGTCAAAACCCGTGCTCGACTTTTTACCCTCAACCAGAGAAATTCCCGAATTTGGCAGTGGGAGGGAGGCGTTTGATGTCATTCTCATCGCTTTGTTCTCCGATCGCCGGCGATCAGTTTGTGACCTGGATTCGCGGGGGAAACTACACTTTTTGAGCTTATACAATAGTGTGCTGCCCATGCAATAAGCGGAATATCGGGGATGCTGCTAATAATTGGCGGCTTTGTCGGGAAAAACCCTGACAAAAAGGCGCAGGCGCGCTCCATTCGAGAAAAGCGGTCTGGAACAGAATTCCTACCGAGCCGATTCGTCCGGCTCGCTCTCCAGAGCTTCTGGGGTCAATAGACCCATTTGCACGGCAAAACGAATTACATCACTGCGCGTGCGAAGGGCGAGCTTCTCGGCAAAACGTGAACGATAGGTCTCGACAGTTTTCACGCTTACAAAAATCCGTTTGGCTATTTCCGCACTGCTGTAACCCTGCGCCACGAGCCTTAGCACCTGCAACTCACGGTCGCTGAGGATACTTACGGGCCGTTTGGCGCCAGCCCTTGCACCGCTCTTCGCCAGCACGTCCTGGACAAGAACGTCGGCTAAACGCGGGTCCACGAAGGTTCCTCCGCGATGCACGGCTCGAATGGCGGCAAGCAGTTCCACATCCACCGCCCTTTTCAACAGGTAGCCAGCGGCCCCAGCAGCCAGTGCCGATCGTAAGTACGCAGGGTCATCGTGCATGGTGAGGACGAGCACCCGGGTTTCGCGGCAGTTACTCGCCATCTCCTGCAGCGCCTTCATACCGCCGACCCGGGGCATGGTGAGGTCCAGCAAGGCCACATCCGGTCTCGTTTCCCGTGCCGCTTGAACCGCCTTCTCTCCATCGGGAGCCTCCGAGACAACTTCCATATCGGCCTGGGCATTGACCAGCATTTTCAGTCCAGCGCGGAGAATTGCGTGATCGTCCACGATCATGACTCTGATCTTGTGTGTTCGCGCCGGCATTTCAGGTGTTCCTCCGCCCCACCGAGGGCTGGAAGTTCTGCTTGGCAAGTGGGATTTGCACCAGAATCTTGGTCCCCTTGCGCTGGGATGTGAAACTGACCGTTCCGCCTAACATTGCCGCTCTCTCTCGCATACTCTGAAGCCCCAGGCGCTGCGAGGAGACAGCCACGGCTTTAGCGTCAAAGCCACATCCGTCATCGATGACCGCTACTTCCAAAGCCGAAGCCAAACGGGCGAATCGAATGCTGACCGCCTTGGCTCCAGAATGTCTGGCAACGTTGGTCAAGGCTTCCTGGAGAATGCGATATAACGCGATCTGGATTGCTGGCGGCAGGTTGCTGGAGTCAAGTTCGCTCAGTATGAGATCCACACTTATGTTGTGGGTCTTAGTGTACTCGGTAACATATCGACTAAGTGCAACACCTAGGCCGTGATCGTCCAGTACGGTTGGGTGAAGCCCGCGAGCGAGCCGACCGACTTCGTCGATGGCCTGGGCAGTGATTTCCCGCAGCCGACGTCCCTGTACCTTAACGTCTGCCAGTTTCCGAGCGTCTTCCAGAGTACGCAGGCCGACCAAAAGAGAGGTCAGCAATTGGCCGGCTTCGTCATGCAATTCGCGCGCAATCCTGCGCCGTTCCTCCTCTTGCGCCGAAAGCTCGTGTTCCAGTAGGAGCCGGTGCATGGCTTCGGCCTGCTTGATTTCCGCAGCCTGCTTGCGTTTTTGCTCGCTCAGATCGGTGATCACCATGCCCAGCGCCTGGCCCTTGTATCCACGAAACTGGTTAAGAGACAAGTAGACCGGGACCAGACTTCCATCTGTGCAACGCAGGTTGAATTCGCCTTTCGCAACCGCCTTCTGCGCCTCGGCCAGCAGAGTTTCAAATCGGCCTCGCTCGGTGTGGGCAAGCAACGACTGTACCGCAATCCCGATAATTTTCCCCGGTGGCCTGCCCATCAACTCTGCAAACCTGCGATTGCAGTAGAGAACGGCGCCGTTCCGGGACAGCGTCGCCGCGCCCTCGCTCATGGCCTCCACTAACATGCGATAAGCGGGTTCGCCGCCTTTCAGAGAAACCACCTGCTCTCCGCGGCGACCGGAGACCATCAAAGCATCCACTTCGCCAGACTGGATGGCGCGTAGAGTTTCCTCCGCAGCTTCGAGCCGAGCGAGGAGCTTGGTTTGCCGATCCGGTGGCGTGGATGACGGCGGTTTGCGTGGAGAAGATCCGAGGCTTCTGCGAGTTGCTTTCGGCGCGACTTTGCCGGACAAACGTCCTTGGAGGACTCGGCCATCGGAACGCGCTCGCCTGTTAGGCATCTGCTATTTAAGCCCTTTCTTTAGCGCAAGGGCTGAAGATCCAACCCCACAATGACACTCTCGGTCTTGGAGAGGTTGCCAATGATTTTTTTGACCGGCGGCGGGAGCCTTCTCACCAGGGTCGGAATGGCGATGATCTGATCGCCCTTGGCCAGTTGCGGCTTCTCCAGCAAGTCTACGACTTCGATAACGTACTTGCCCCGCAGCTTGTCCTCACAAATCTTCTTGAGGTTGTCGATCGCAGCAATTGAATTAGGGGTCTGGCCGGCGATGTAAAGGCGCAATCGGTAAAAGTCACTCCTGGTACGCTTGGCGGGGCGGCGCTTTTTTGCTGATTTCTTCTTCATGTTGGTCCTCGGCGACTGGTCCAGATGGACCAAGATTCCTACTTGGTTGACGCGACTGCGCTTGGGCCTGCGGCCGTTGTGGCCGGCGCAGGATCCGTCAGCACCTCACCCAATTCGAGGCCTCTCTCGCTCACGATTAGCTCACGAGGTTCGCGCGAATGTGCCATGCCGCGGGATTTCAGGACGTAAAGCTCGCGTCTCCGTCGTCCGTTGGGTTTGCTGTCCCGCAACACAATCCAGGTGTCCATGAGAGAGGAGACAGCCGCCGCAGTTCTCTCCTGGGGGTCTCCTGCGAATGTCAGATTGGTGAACATCGACGTGATATATTCCACCTTCAGAAAATCGACCAGGCGCATGAGCAACGATTTAACGTCATAAGTGCCCGCGGCCGAAACCAGGTTCGTGATCGGGTCGATGACCACGACCCTCGGTCGAAGCTCGGCGATCAATTTGTGAATAGCGGCCAAGTGCCCTTCCAGGCCGATGCTGGTTGGCCGCATCGCGTGGAAGTGCAATAAATGTTTTTTTATCCACGGCTCAAGGTTGACGCCCACCGAGTGCATGTTACGGAGAATCTGACTGGGAGACTCTTCAAATGCGAAATACAGGCAATTTTCGCCACGGGCGCAGGCGGCGCTGGCGAAGTTTGCAGCGAAGCTGGACTTCCCGGTTCCCGCCGTGCCCGACACCAGCACACTGCTTCCGCGGAAGAACCCCTTACCTTCCATCATCTCGTCCAAAGCGGGAATTCCGGTTGAAACGCGGTCCGTCAGTGCTTTGTGGGCGAGCGCCAGGGAGCTGAGCGGCACCACCGAGATGCCCTCTCGATCGATCAGGAACGGATATTCATCGGTGCCGTGGGAGGTACCCCGGTATTTGACGACTCGCAGGCGGCGCGTGGAAATCTGTTCCGTTACCCGGTGATCGAGCGAGATCACGCAGTCGGCGATGTATTCCTCCAGCCCGTGACGGGTCAGCGTTTGCTCTCCCGCTTCCCCGGTAACGACAGCGGTAAGCTTGTGTTCTTCCAGCCAATGAAACAGGCGGCGGAGTTCCGCTCGCAGTATCGTTGAGTCGGTCAATCCGGAAAAGAGCGCCTCGATGCTGTCCAGGACAACGCGCTTTGCTTTGATCGCTTTGACCGCGTGGCCCAACCGGATGAACAGGCCCTCGAGGTTGTAATCTCCCGACTCGGCAATCTCGTTTCGTTCCACGGCGACGTAATCCACCAGCAGCTTCTTGCGTTTGGCAAGCTCACGCAAATCAAAACCCAGCGATGCGACGTTGGCCGTCAGCTTCTGCTCGGTCTCTTCGAAGTCCATGCAGACGCCGGGCTCGCCGTATCGAATAGCGCCGTGCACCAGAAATTCCATCGCGAGTAGGCTCTTGCCACATCCCGCGCTGCCACAGACCAGCGTGACACGGCCTTTCGGCAGGCCGCCGCCGGTGACTTCATCGAGTCCTTGGATCCCTGTCGGGGTCTTGGCGAGCGAAGTGCGAACAGCTTTCGGCTTGGCGCGGTGCATAGCGAGACTCCTGATATCAAGTCCCTTTGGTTTGGATTTCAGACAAACATTGTATCTTAGCATCATGGGCTCCTGATGTGGCCCTGCCGCTCCCGTAGTGGCTCAGTTTGAATTTGTTTTGAAAGGGCACGGCTTCAGCCGTGCCGTAAGTGTCGCAAAGTCAACCGCGGCTTTAGCCGCTGAGGGAATGTTTCTTTCAAACTGATCCATTGCCGCCGCTCCGCGAATGTTTTGAGAATGAGCAATATTGAGCATCTTCCCTGCTGTGAACGTTGCATTATCTTCTGGTGAAGACCAAAGAACTTACCCCGAAACAAATATTGGCCGTGCCTTGTACCACCTGTGGCGCGGCAATCGGCGAAGTTTGTGAACTGCACACGGGCGATCCGCGCACCGAGCCACACCGTGACCGAAAGCTTTCCGCAGCCGACGCCGTGGAAAAACACACCGGTAAACGATGCGACCCGTGAGTACGAGAGACGACTTCACCTGCATTACGGCCGTCCGCCATATTGTTTGCACGAAGACGAACACGTGTCTTCCGCGATTAAGATCGCCGTCTAACAGCCTGTGGCGAAAGTTTGTTTTGTATCAGGGCACGCCTTCACAGCTTGCGGAAAAACTCGGATGCGAACGGGTTTTGGGAAGGGCACGAGTTTACTCGTGCCGTAAGTCGTTGCGAATATGTTCGCGCTTTAGATTCTCTGTTGAATTGCAAGCAAAAAAGTCAAAACCTTCCTAAGAAGAGGGTGGAAGGGTTACGCAGCACAGGCGGCCTCGGGCTGCGCGGCGAGGGTGAGAGTGGGACAAAGTTTAGCG
>Ga0326728_10002530_pt1 | contig 60320 bp, 43 predicted proteins | sample MB3enrmetagenome_FD_207602 | JGI IMG/M metagenome (GOLD analysis project Ga0326728, IMG submission 207602) | Lab enriched peat soil microbial communities from McLean, Ithaca, NY, United States - MB31MN | ecosystem: Environmental > Terrestrial > Soil > Wetlands > Peat | place: USA: New York... | reverse complement strand
ACTGATACGCGGCTTCGCACACACCAGGGAACGAACGACCTCTGTGCCGAGAACGCATACAACTTCTATAACATCCCCGTTTCATCCATCGAGGTCGGAAACGCCGGTGGGGGACTGATACAAAACTTAAGCGATGAGATTTGCAGCGGACTACGCTTGTCCCTACGTCCCTAGCCCCTCGGTCTCTGTTTTTTTATTCCCTGTTCCCTACTCCTTATTCCCTGCCTTTTTCACTCCGTGTCGGGATTCGGCAGGATCACGTCGCGCACGATGGCGTTCATTTCGGCAACGGCGGCGATGAACTGGCGCAGGGTGCGGCGTGTGGACCCGAAGGTGTCGAACTCCGCCGTCGTGAGGCCTTTCTCGTTGTAGGCGCGGGCGAAGTCAGGGAACTTGTCGAGCAGCGTTTCAACGATGCGGGGCTCGACCGGCGTGTCGATGCGGTTGACGACTTCGATGTCGCTCTTGTTGTAGCGCTTTTGCCAGGCGCAGGGCGGCGAGATGACCACGTCGCCGCCGATGAATTCGCTCCAGTGCATGTGATTGCGAAAGGCCGCGGAGAGGAGGCGCAGGCGATAGCCGCGGGCACGGAAGATTTGGTAGGCCTTCTTGAAGACGGCGACGCCGGCCCACTCGAGATAGCCGGGATCGACGGAGAGATTGTGCTTGTCGTGGAGGACCTTGAGCCAGTCGTCGAGGCGGCCGACCATGAGCGTGCAGATAGGGCCCATGGTGGAGATGTCGAGACCTTCGGCCTCGCGGCGCTTAAGGCCGCGCTCGACCGCCTCGGCCACGGCGATGGCTTGGGGGAGGGTGAAGCTGACAGTGGCGTTGATGCTGATGCCGCGGTACGTAGCCTCTTCGATGGCGGGGATGCCGGCGTGCGTGGCGGCGATTTTCACAATCATATTGGGCGCGAGCTGGCTGAAGTGGATAGCCTGCTCGAGCATGGCCGCGGTGTTGCGGTAGTTGCGCGGGTCAGTCTGGATGGAGAGGCGGCCGTTGCGGCCCTTTTCGCGCTCGAAGATGGGCAGGAGCAGGCGGGCGGAGTTGGCCGAGATCTCTTCGACGATGCGCCAGGCGAGACCGTCTTCGGTGAGTGCGGGCTCGGCGGCGGCAAGCTCGAGGATGCGCGGTTTCCAGACAGCGAGCTCTTTCTTGAGCACGCTGACGGCGATGGAGGGGTTGCAGGTGGCGCCGACCGCGCCGTGCTCGATGGAGTAGGTGAGCTCTTCGACAGAGGCCGAGTCGTTCCAGAGGCAGGTGGGGGTGGTCTGCGTCATTTTGTGGAGCGGGCTTTTGTAGGCGAGCGAGGGGGTAACGGGAGCCATGGGTCCTCCAACTTATGCAAACGTGTGCAAAGGAAAACGTAGCACCGGCCGAAGGGGCAGGTCAAGATGGGTGCGGCTGCGCCGCGAACTTTGTTTATTCAAGAATTCTGATGAAGCGGTTCGGCAGGGGTGAACTTATGCCCTGATACAGGGCTCTTCTCTGCGCAGCCAGTCCCACCCTTTTCACGTTGAAGCTGTGAAAAAGGGTGGGGCAACCGCAACCGGTGAGGCAAAAAGCAACCGCAGATCTTTCGACTTCGGTCCCTGTCCGCGCGGGCGGACAGTGACCGCGCTCAAGATGACAAATCGGAAGGGAGGGGCCTGCCGGAGAGACCGTTATCCCGGTTGACAGGCGGGCCGGGGGTGTAGATGATAGTTGGGTGCACACGTGTGCAGACTTTGCTTGTCTTTTCGTTCGGCGCGGGTCAGCGGTGGATTTGCCGGCGTTTTGTGTAAGCTTCCCCTTTGGGCAGATTTGGAGAGATGATGAGTGACTTGCTGGTCCGGCCGGAGAAGTTTCGCGACCGGATTGAAGATTTCGGTTACGAGTATCTGTCGTTTGAGACACGAAAGCTGGCAGCTGGCCAGAAGTACAGCGGCGAGACGGCCAACCGCGAGCTGGCCATTGTGGTGCTGGGCGGCGTTTGCTCGGTAAGGAGTTCGCGGGGCGAATGGCTGGGCTTCGGGCAGCGCGCCACGGTCTTTGACGGACTGCCGTACACGCTTTACCTGCCCATCCGCACCCGTTTCACCGTGAGTGCCGACGCGGCCTGCGACCTGGCGTTCTGCTACGCGAAGGCGGAAGACGAGTACCCGGCGAGGCTGGTGACGCCGGCGCACGTGGGCATTGAGATTCGTGGCGGCGGAAATGCGACGCGGCAGATCAATTCCATGCTGCCGCCGGAGTTTCTGGCGCAGCGGTTGATGGTGGTGGAGGTGTTTACGCCGGCGGGAAACTGGTCGAGCTTTCCGCCGCACAAGCACGACATGCACAACCCGCCTGGTGAGGTGGATCTGGAAGAGATTTACTACTACCGGATCGAGCGGCCGGAGGGATTCGCGGTGCAGAAGGTGTATACCGCGGACCGGCGCATCGACGAAACCCTGACGGTGCGCGACGGCGAACTGGTGCTGGTGCCGGAGGGTTATCATCCGGTGGTGGCCGCGCATGGATATAACGTCTACTATCTGAACGCGCTCGCGGGTTCGGCGCGGTCACTGGCCGCTTCCGACGATCCGAACTACGCGTGGGTGCGCAGCGGCTGGAAGGAAAAGGATCCGCGGGTGCCGATGGTGAAGAGATAGGGACCGAGGAAGGGTGGACCGTGGATCGTGGGCGAGAAAAGCAGTGAATGAAGTGAAAATGTAGTCGCGGGGGTCGGGGGAGCAAGTATGAAGACGCGGCGCATGACGATGGCCCAGGCGCTCATCCAGTTCCTGAAGCAGCAGTATGTGGAGCGGGATGGACGCGAGCATGCATTCTTCGCGGGCATGTTGGGGATTTTCGGGCACGGCAACGTGGGCGGGATCGGGCAGGCGTTGCAACAGAATCCCGATTTCAAGTACATCTTGGTGCGCAACGAACAGTCGGGCGTGCATATGGCCGCGGGATTTGCCAAGGCGAGCAACCGGCTGCGAACCTTTGCCTGCACCTCTTCGATCGGGCCGGGCGCAACGAATATGATCACGGGTGCGGCGCTGGCGACCATCAACCGGCTGCCGGTGCTGCTGCTGCCGGGCGACATTTTTGCGCGGCGCAATGTGGCGCCGGTGTTGCAGCAGTTGGAGTCGCCGTCCACGCAGGACACGGGCGTGAACGACTGCTTCAAGCCGGTGTCGCGCTACTGGGACCGCATCTACCGGCCCGAACAACTGATCACGGCGCTGCCTGAGGCAATGCGCGTGCTGACGTCGCCGTCGGATTGCGGCGCGGTGACGTTGGCGCTGCCGCAGGATGTGCAGGCCGAAGCCTACGACTATCCGGAAGAGCTCTTCGAGAAGCGCGTGTGGCTGATCCGGCGTGGGCAACCGGATCGGGTTTCGCTGGAGCGCGCCGTTGCGGCCATCTGCAACGCGCAACGCCCGCTGCTTGTGGCCGGCGGCGGCGTTCTGATGAGCGAGGCGTCGCAGGCGCTGAGCGAATTTGTGACAAGGACCGGAATTCCTGTTGCGGAGACGCAGGCAGGCAAGGGATCGCTCGCGTGGAATCATGCGCAGGAGGTGGGCGCAATCGGAGCCACGGGCACACTGGCCGCGAACCGGCTGGCGAAGACGGCAGATCTGGTGATCGGCATTGGTACGCGCTATTCCGATTTCACGTCGGCCTCGATGACGGCGTTTCAGAATCCGGCGGTGAAGTTTGTGAACATTAACACCGCGGAGTTCGACGCCTACAAGGTGGGTGCGATTCCCGTGGTGGCCGATGCGAGGGTGGCGCTGGAACAGCTGGGCGCGGCGCTCGCGGGCCACACAGTGAGCACGAAGTATGCGGCCGAGATCGCGGAGCTGCGGGCCGAGTGGGATGCGGAAGTCGATCGGCTCTTCGACCTGAAGAATCCCGGAAAGCCCGCGCAGAGCGAAGTGATCGGCGCGATGTGGGAGGCGGCAGGCGAGCGCGACGTGCTGCTTTCGGCTGCGGGCAGCCATCCCGGCGACCTGCACAAGCTGTGGCGCACGCGCACGCCCAACGGCTACCACATGGAATACGGCTACTCGTGCATGGGCTATGAGATTCCCGGCGCGTTGGGCGCCAAGTTGGCCGACCCCAGCCGCGAGGTCTACGTTTTCCTGGGCGACGGTACCTACCTGATGATGCCCACGGAGATCGTGACGTCGGTGCAGGAGGGGATTAAGATCATCATCGTGCTGGTGGACAATCACGGGTTCGCCAGCATCGGCAGCCTGAGCCGTTCGCTGGGGCAGGGCGGGTTCGGTACGCGGTATCGTGCACGCAACGACGCCACCAAACAACTGGACGGCGAGCTGCTGACGGTGGACTTTGCGGCCAACGCGCGCAGCCTGGGCGCACATGCGTTGAAGGCTGGTACGCTGGATGAGCTGAAGCAAGCTCTCAAGGAAGCCAAGACGCTGGACCGCACCACGGTGATCGTGGTGGAAACGGACGTGTCGGCGGGTGTGCCGGGCTATGAGTCCTGGTGGGATGTTGCGGTGGCAGAAGTTTCGGAGCTCGAAAGCGTGCGCGAGGCCAGGGCACGCTATGAAGAAGCGCGCAAGCGCGAACGGCATCATCTGTAAGAGCAGAGGAGTTAGCGGGGTTAGCATTTCGTCTGCGGCAGGCTCGAAACGCCGGCGGGAATTAAGGAGAGAAACACCATGGAGCGGTTGCAGAACTTTATTGACGGAGGGTGGCGCGCGTCGAGCGGAAGCGATGCGCTGAACGTGATCAATCCCGCGTCCGCCGCGGTGCTGGCGGAAGTTCCGCTTTCGCCGGCAGCGGATGTGAATGCGGCTGTGGAAGTGGCGGAGCGGGCGTTTATCGAGTGGCGGCGAACGCCGGTGGTGGACCGCATTCAGCCGCTGTTCCGGCTGAAGACGCTGCTGGAGCAGCATCGCGACGAATTGGCGCTTTCGATCACGAATGAATGCGGCAAAACGCTGCCGGAGAGCAGGGCCGAGGTCCTGCGCGCCGTGGAGAACGTGGAGACGGCGTGCGCCATGCCCGTCCTGATCCAGGGAACCAATTGCGAGGACATCGCACGGGGCATCGACGAGCACATGATCCGGCAGCCGCTGGGCGTGGTGGCGGCGATTGTGCCCTTCAATTTCCCAGGGATGGTCGCGTTCTGGTTCTTCCCCTACGCGGTGGCGGCGGGCAATTGCTTTTTGCTCAAGCCGTCGGAGCGCGTGCCCATCACGTCGCAGAAGCTGTTCAGCCTGATTCAGGCGGCGGGCTTTCCGCCGGGCGTGATGCAACTGGTGAACGGCGGACGCGACACGGTGAACGCCATTTTGGACCATCCGGGCATTAAGGCGGTGAGCTTTGTGGGATCGACGCAGACCGCGAAGTACATTTACAGCCGTGCGGCGGCCAACGGCAAGCGCGCGCAGTGCCAGGGCGGCGCGAAGAATCCGGTGGTGGTGATGCCGGACGCGGACATGGAGATGACGACGCGGATTCTTGCCGATTCCGCGTTTGGCTGCGCGGGGCAGCGGTGCCTGGCAGCATCGGTGGCGATTACCGTGGGCGATGCACGCTCCACATTCACGGATCAGATTGCGGCCGCGGCCAAGAGCCGCAAGACCGGTTACGGCGCACTGCCGGATGTGGAGATGGGCCCGGTGATTTCGGCCGAGAGCAAGGCGCGGATCGAAGGGCTGATCGCCAAGGGCGAGCAGGCCGGAGCACGCGTGGTGGTGGATGGGCGCGGGAAGAAAGTAGTGGGCTACGAGGATGGTTATTTCGTGCTGCCCACGGTGCTGGACGACGTGCCGCCGGATTCCGAGACGGCGCGGACGGAGATCTTCGGTCCAGTGCTGAGCCTGATCCACGCGCAGACCATTGAAGAGGCGATTGCGCTGGTGAACGGACGCAGATACGGCAACATGGCCTGCATCTTCACGACCGACGGCGCGAATGCGCGGCGTTTCCGCTACGAGGTGCAGGCGGGCAACGTGGGCATCAACGTGGGCGTGGCCGCGCCGATGTCAACCTTCCCGTTCAGCGGGTGGGGCGATAGCTTTTTCGGCGATCTGCACGCGCAGGCGCAACACGCGGTGGAGTTCTTTACGCAGACCAAGGTCGTTGTGGAGCGGTGGCCGAAGGAGTGGAGCCGCAAATTCTGAAAAGCAGCTACTAGCCTCTAGCTTCTAGCTGCTAGCTTTTTGTTGCGATGCACACGTGTAAAACGTCGACATTGAAACGAAGAAACCGAGGCTGAAACACCCGCAGGAAGTGAGGAGAACACATGAATGAGCTGCTGGTTGGAAATGCACCCTGTTCGTGGGGCACGCTGGAGCACCAGGACCAGAGTCAAGCGATTCCATACTCCCAAATGCTCAATGAGTTGGTGGAGACGGGCTACACCGGAACGGAATTGGGCGACTGGGGCTACATGCCCACCGACCCGGTGCGGCTGAGCGAGGAACTGACGAAACGGAACAACGTGGTGATGCTGGGCGCGTTTGTGCCGGTGGAGCTGAAGAATCCGCTGGCGCACGCGGAGGGCACGGCAAGGGCAGTAAAGACCGCGAAACTGATTGCCGCGGTGGCTACCACGCAAGCGCCGTACCTGGTGCTGGCTGACGACAACGGGACCGATGCGCAACGCACCAAGCTCGCCGGACGCGTGCCTGCGAGCGCGGGACTGAACAAAGATGAGTGGAAGGTCTTCGCCGGCGGCGCGGACCGGATTGCGAGTGCGGTGTTCGACGAGACGGGACTGCGCACGGTATTTCATCATCACTGCGCGGGCTACGTGGAGACGCCGGACGAAATCGAAACGCTGCTCAGCATGACCAACCCGGAGCGATTGGGACTGGTGTTCGACACCGGCCACTACGTTCACGGAACGGGCCGCGAGGAAATCGATCTCGTAGCGGCTCTGGACCGCTTCAAGGAGCGCATCTGGTACATCCATTTGAAGGACATTGAACCGAACGTGGCGCGCCGCTCCCGCGAGGAGGAGTGGGACTACTTCACGGGCATGCGGCACGGAGTGTACTGTGAACTGGGCAAAGGATGCGTGGACTTCCCTGCCCTGTTGCGCTGGCTCGCCCGCCGCGATTACAAGGGATACGTGCTGGTGGAGCAGGATATTCTGCCGGGAATGGGCACGCCGAAGGAAAGTGCGGCGCGCAACCGGGAGTATATTCGTTCGATCGAGCTGAATTTTACGGAAAAGCAGCTTTTAGCTCTTAGCCGTTAGCTCTTGACCTCGCACTGCAGATCGGCTGGCGCGCAAGCGGAGCTAAAAGCTAAAAGCAAACGGCAAAAAGCTGTAATTCGGGAGAGAGTATGAGCGGAAAGAAACTTCATTTCGGAATCATCGGAGCGGGACGGATCGGGCGGGTTCATGCGGAATCGCTCGCCTTCCGCATGCCGGAGGCGGAGATTGTCTCCGTCTTCGATGTGAAACGCGAGGCCGCCGAGGCATTGGCGGCGCATTGCGGCATTCCCAACGTGGCGTGTTCGGTGGACGAGATCCTCGGCGACAAGCGCATCGAAGCGGTAGCGATCTGTTCGTCGACCGATACCCACGCCGACCTGATCATCCGCGCGGCAGAGGCGGGCAAGCACATCTTTTGCGAGAAGCCGATTTCTTACACTCTCAAGCAGATCGATGACGCGCTGGCCGCGGTGAAAAAGGCCGGCGTGAAGCTGCAGATCGGCTTCAATCGGCGCTTCGATACGAACTACGCGCGGGTGCGCAAGGCCGTGGCCAACGGCGAGATCGGCAAGCCATGCCTGGTGCACATCACCAGCCGCGATCCCCTGCCTCCGCCCATCGACTTTGTGCGGTTGTCGGGCGGAATGTTCCTCGACATGATGATTCACGACTTCGACATGGCGCGTTTTTTGACCGGTGACGAGGTGGAAGAGGTGTACGCGGCCGCCGGCGTGATGGCCGATCCGGCCATCGGCGAACTGGGCGACGTGGATACGGCCGTGGTCACGCTGCGCTACCGCAGCGGCGCCATCGGCACCATCGACAACAGCCGCAAGGCAGTCTTCGGCTACGACCAGCGCGTGGAGATTCTGGGCACCGAAGGCAAGATTGCTTCGGAAAACCGATTCCCCAACCAGGTTGTGGTGAGCACCGGAAAGGCCGTCTACAGCGATCTGCCGCTGAACTTCTTCATGGACCGCTACACGGACAGTTTTGCGGAGGAGTTGAGACAGTTTACCCATGCGGTGCTGGATGGTAAGCCCGTGCCCGTGACCGGCGCCGATAGCCGCGTGCCCGTGATCATGGCGATGGCGGCGCGCAAGTCCTACGACGAGAACCGGCCGGTGAAATTGACGGAGGTGGAAGCTTGAAGCGATCGTGCTGGATGGCCATCCTGACTGACGTGCATCTGTGGGTGCCGGTGGTCGTGCTGATTCTGGGAACCGCACTCCTGATGACACTGAGGTGACACGATGAGCCAGGGCACCGCCGCCGCGGCAGCGCGGTCGACGATCTCGTTGCACAAACTGGGCGTGTTTTGCGGGCTGTCGGCTGCGGTGTGGCTGGGCAGCGCGGAAGCGCCCACCAAGCTGGTGAACGCGGGATTCTCGCCCTTCATCATTTCCATGGGAATGGTGATGGGTGCGTTCGTTGCGCGCTGGACGGTTCCCACGCTGCTCAAGGGCACGGGATTCCTGTTCAACGACCTGCGCGAAAAGCCGCACCTGATTGTGTGGGCGCTGCTGGCCGGGATGCTGTGGGCCGTGGCCAATACGCTCACTATCTTCGGCGTGCGTAACGTGGGTCTGGCTATCGCGTTTCCGCTGTGGAATACGAACAGTTTGGTCGGGCTCTTCTGGGGCTGCCTGCTGTTCAAGGAACTACGCGGATCAAAGGCGAAGAACTGGGCCAAGGTGGTGGGCGGCGCGGCGGCAATCGTGTTTGGCGCGGCGCTGCTGGCTTTGGCAACGGCGCAGCAAAACGCGGGCACGCCGGGCAAGGCGGCCACCGGCATTATCGCTGCTCTGGGCGCGGGCGTGTTGCTGGGCACCATGTACATTCCCTACCGCAAGGCCTACATCAGCGGCATGAATCCGCTCTCGTTCGTGACCATTTTCACGTTCGGCGAGCTGGGAACCGTCACGCTGCTCACGGCGATCAACTGCGGCGGCGTCTCTCAGGTGATGGCGCAGCTGCACCTGGCGCGAACCATGCTGTTCTGGCCGTTTGTGGGCGGCTTCTGCTGGGTGATCGGCGATCTGTTCCAGCAGTACGCGGCCAAGTACATCGGCATCGGGCGCGGCATTCCGCTCTCCAACACCAACCAGCTTTGGGGACTGGCGTGGGGCGCGCTCGTGTTTGGCGAGTTCGTGGGACTGGCCATGGGCGGACGGCTGCTGATCCTCACTGGGTCGACCATCATGATCGCGGGCGCTTTGTCGATCAGCATGGCCGAGCCGCCGCCCTCCGAGATGGAGAACTGGAACACGGCCATGCATCGCGAGTGCGACCGCTATGAACTCGACAGGGAGAATGTGACCGCGGTGGTGGCCGGCAACGATCCACTGGCCGACAACAAGCACCCGCGGCGCTGGTGGGAAATTTTGATCATGCTCGTTGCCACCGGCATCTTTGTGTGGCTGGCGGTGGGCACGCGCACGCAACACCTCCACCTGAATTTCCCGTGGATGTTTGTGCTGATTGTGGGCACGATTGTGCCGCTGGGGTTGTGCGGAACGTTGCTGTGGAGAAGGACGCGGTTTTCTTGAGGCGCGCAATCTGAGCAGTGCTGAGCGGCAAGCCTTGACCTGATGGGCGCGGCCGGCTTTCGAGAGCCGCGTCGCGCCTTTTCTGTATCCAGCTGAAAAAGCACCGGTTCTGAACGATTTTCGCCCGCAGATGGGGCCGCGCGCAGCCGTGTGCACGTCGTGACCGGCCGGGCTTTTCTGACCAGCAGAAAGGCTCGCCGGAAGGCCTTGCGTTGACCGGTAACACGCCTGCTTCCTTGGGCTTGTGGAGCGTGAACCATATCACATCCCGGCCTTCATCCCGCGGCATAGAATGACGGCGGTACGAGAAGGGCGAGGTGCGCCTTCGGCAAAACCAGAGTTTATGCGTCCTGTTGAGTCCATTGAAGGTCGCCGCTCCCTGTTGGTCCCACCCCAACGACGAAAACCTGTTGTTGGGGGCCCCGGCTGGTCGCGTCGACTTAGCAGTTGTGGCTTCGGGATACAGTAGCTCTGGTTTTGCGATTGCGCGCAGAAGGTGGGAGTATGCGCAGTTTTCCCCAGGTGAAGAGATGGTGACTCAGGAAGAAATTACGCAAAAGAAAAGCATGGACGACAAGGTTGCGGAGCTGGAGGTGAAACGCGCGGAGCTGGAGCTGGGCGGCGGGCAGGAGCGCATCGACCGGCAACACAAATCGGGCAAGCTTTCGGCGCGCGAGCGCGTGGACCGGCTTGTGGACAAGGGCAGCTTTGAGGAGATCGGGCTATTTTCCCGGCACCGGGCCACGTACTTCGGCATGGCGGACAAGGAGCTGCCCGCCGACGGCGTGGTGACAGGATGCGCGACCATCGACGGACGGCTGGTGCACCTGGCGAGCCAGGATTTTACGGTGGCGGGTGGCGCGGCGGGCGAAACGCACTGCAAAAAAGTGGCCGACATGATGGCCATGAGCCTGAAGACGGGCAGCCCGTTCGTGTTTATCAACGATTCGGGCGGAGCACGCGTACAGGAGGGGATCGATAGCCTGGCGGGATATGCGCGCGTGTTTTACAACAACGTGATGCTCTCGGGAACGGTGCCGCAGATTGCTCTGATTTGCGGGCCGTGCGCCGGCGGGGCGGCGTACAGCCCGGCGCTGACGGATTTCGTGATCCAGACCGAGCAAGCGCGCATGTTCATCACCGGACCGCAGGTGATCAAACAGGTGACGGGTGAAGAAGTGAGCGCCGAGGAGCTGGGTGGACCCCAGTCGCAGATGCACTACTCCGGCGTGGTGCACCTGATTGCGCGCGACGATCAGGAGGCCATCGAACTTTGCAGGCGGCTCTTGAGTTTTCTGCCCTCGAACAACCTTGAGGATCCGCCGCGGCTGAATTTTGGCGGGCGGCTGAAGGCCGATGGGGAGATGAGCAAAATTGTCCCCGTGGATCCGAAGGTGGCCTACGATGTGCGCGACGTGATTGTGCGCGTCGTGGACAACGAAGATTTTCTGGAGATTCAGCCCGGGTTTGCCGCGAATATCGTGATCGGCTTCGGACGGCTGCAGGGGCGGCCGGTAGGAATTGTCGCCAACCAGCCGTGCGTATTGGCCGGGGCGCTGGACATCGATGCGTCGGACAAGTCGGCGCGCTTTGTGCGCTTCTGCAATGCCTTCAACATTCCCCTGCTCACGTTTGTGGATGTGCCGGGATTCCTGCCCGGCGTGGAGCAGGAACGCGGCGGGATTATCCGTCACGGAGCCAAGCTGCTGTTTGCGTATTCGGCGGCGACGGTGCCGAAGATTACGGTGGTGCTGCGCAAGGCCTACGGCGGCGCGTACATTGCCATGTGCTCGCGCGGGCTGGGCGCGGATCGCGTGCTGGCGTGGCCCACGGCAGAGATCGCGGTAATGGGAGCCGAGGGCGCGGCGGAGATCGTATTTCGCAGAGAGATTGACGCGGCCGAGGACCAGGCGGCGCGGCGCAAAGAACTGGTGGACGAGTACCGCGACACGTTCTCGAATCCGTATGTGGCGGCAGGACGAAGGCTGGTGGATGACATCATCGAACCGGCCGAGACACGCAGGGCAGTGGCGCGGGCGCTGGAATCGCTGCACGGGAAGCGCGAACTGCGTCCGCAAAAGAAGCATGGATTGATTCCGCTTTAGGGTCTGCTCACCCTACTGGGATGGCGGCGACGGGAGCCGGTTTTTCTCAGTTCTGGGAGCGAGGAGCGAACTGTGATGAATTACTGGAGTGACGAGCGACGACGAAATGGGGAAAACCGGCCCCATCCCTTCGGGCTGCGGCGCAAATCGCGCCATACTTCGTTCTCGCCCTCGACAGTGGGGCCGCCACAGCCATCGGGCTCGGCCTCGTCTGGCGCGATTTTCGGAAGCAGCGCCGTCCACCCCAGTAGTGTGAACAGGCCCTAGGCTGCAGGCCGGGCGGCAGGGTTTTGCGCCGCGAGATGAAAGGAAGCGCATGAAGCTGCATTGGACGGATTGGGCGGTGATCACGGTGATTGCCGGCGCGGGTTGCGCGGCGATCTATGCCGGGCTGGAGCGCGCCATGCGGCGTACCGTGCGGGAACGGCAGCGCGACATGGAGCGGCAGTTGAATGCCATGGCGACCACGGTGAAGGCTTTGCAGGCGCGTGTGGCGGAACTGAGCAGGTTGCAGGCAGCGCGGGGCGCGGTGGGCGAGGTGGCCGTGGTGGCGTCGCCAGAAACCGCGGGCCAGCCGGCGCAGGCACAGACCAAGCCGGAGATTGTGGCCGCGCTGACTGCCGCGGCAACGACATTCCTGGGCAAGAAGGCGCGCGTGCGGTCGGCACAGTTGCTGCCCAGCGCGCAGGATGGCGCGGGCGCGTGGGCGCAGCAGGGACGGGTGATTGTGCAGACCTCGCACAACCTGCGGCAAAGAGGATAAGGGCAGGGAGAAATGTTGCGAGAAAGGAAACAGCACGTTGAAGCTTCAAATCACGATTGATGGCAAAGCGTACGAGGTTGACGTAGAGGTTCTGGAGGACGAGGAGAGCCAGCCGGAGCCGGGCTACTTGCCCTACCACGCGGCGCACAGTGCCGCTGCCGGGCACGCACAGAGCCCGGGCGGCACGTGGGATGAAGATGGAACGCTGTGCCACAGCCCAGTGATGGGGCTGGTGATCAAGGTCAACGTGGAGCCGGGGCAGGCTGTGGAGGCGGGCGCGCTGATCCTGGTTCTGGAAGCGATGAAGATGGAGACCAATGTGACGGCGCCGCGCGCGGGAACGGTGAAGAACGTGCATGTGAAGCCGGGCGATCCAGTGAAAGTGAACCAGTTGCTGGTGGAGTTTGAGTAAGCAGGGCTACGGCATTTCTCCTTCAAACGTAGCCTTTTCAGGTGACGTGCAAGGTTGCGATTTCTTGAGGAAATCGCAACTTAAGAATCGAGGCTTCGAGACACATCTGAAGGAGAAATGCTTCAGAGATCGGCCCAGGGGTTGAGAGGAGCGGCGTGCAGGAAGAGCTGAAGAATGTTCCGGGGATCCAGTTCGTGGATCACGTAGCGATCGCGGTCAAGCAGGGCGAGCTTGAGGGCCAGGTGAAAGCGTACGAAGCCCTGGGCTTCAGGGAGATTCATCGCGAAGAGGTGCGCGGAAGGGACCAGGTGCGCGAGGCGCTGTTGCAAATTGGCGAGGGGCCGAACTTGATCCAGCTACTCGAGCCGCTGACGGCGGATTCGCCGGTGCAGAAACTGATCGATAAGAACGGCGGGCGCGGCGGCCTGGCGCATGTGGCGTTCCGCGTTGGTAACGCGCAGCATGCGTTCCAGGCGATGTGTGCCGAAGGGTTTCAACTCATCGACGAGGCTCCGCGCAAGGGCTCGCGGGGAACGACGGTGTTTTTTGTGCATCCCAAGTCGAAGGCCGAGGGCGCGTTCGGAATCTTGATTGAAATGGTGGAAGACCCTGCGGGCAAATGAAGACCATGGAGACTGACAGATTGCTTGAGGGGTTCCCGCCAGTCAGCACCGCGGAGTGGCAGGCGGCGATTGCGCGGGATTTGAAGGGCACCGATCCCGAGAAGAGACTTACTTGGCGGACGGAAGAAGGACTGGCAGTGAAGCCCTTCTATCGCGCTGAGGATATAGAGGGTCTTGCGCGCCTGGACGCAACGCCCGGGGATTTTCCCTACCGGCGCGGCGCGCGCACCACCGGCGACTGGCGGATTCGCGAGGAGATTGACGCAGCGGATGCCGAAGAAGCGAATCGCATGGCGCGCGCGGCGGTGGCGGCGGGCGCGGAGCAAATTGCATTGAGCGGAATTTTGGTCGAGAGTGCGTTCGAGCTCGAAAAGTTGCTCAAGCATCTCGACGAGATTCCGGTGCATTTTGCGCGTGCCGGCGAGCGGTTGATTCAGATTCTGATCGAGCGGCAGAACGGAACGCCGTTTGCCGCAGAGATGACAACCGGATGCGATGCGCTGGCGAGCCTGGAGTTTGCTGCGGAAGTAATTGCGGCCGCGCCGCCGGGGCTCGTGCCGTTCACGATTCACGGCGCGGCGTTTCGCGAGGCGGGAGCGACGGCCGTCGAAGAAGCCGGCTTCACCCTGGCCGCCGGAGTGGATTTTCTGGCCGCGCTCGCAGAACGCGGCGTGGATGTGAGCCGCGCGGCGGCGGCACTCGAATTCAGCTTCGCCGTAGGCTCCAATTATTTCTTCGAGATCGCCAAGTTGCGTGCGTTCCGTATGCTGTGGGCGCGGGCGGTAGAGAGCTTTGGCGGCACGCATGAGGCGGCGCGGGCGCGGATTGCGGTGCATACCCTGCACTGGAACAAGACCGTCTACGATCCCTACGTAAATATTTTGCGTGCGACCACCGAGGCGATGGCCGCGGTGCTGGGCGGAGCGGACGCGGTAACGGTGGCACCGTTCGATGCATGCTGCAAAGCACCGGATGAAGCGAGCCGGCGGCTGGCGCGGAACACGCAACTCCTGCTGAAGCACGAGGCGTGGCTGGGACGCGTGGCCGACGCCGGCGGAGGGTCGTACGCCCTCGAGGCGATCACGGATTTTCTGGCGCGTGAGGCCTGGAGGGTGATGCAGGACGTGGAAGCGCGCGGCGGATTCCGGAAGGCGCAAGCAGAGGGAACGATTGCGCAGGCGCTGGAACGGGGTTTGGCAGCGCGCGAGCAGGCGGTTGCATCGCGAAGGCGCGTGCTGGTGGGCACGAATCAGTATGCGAATCCGGCCGAGCGGGCGCTGGACCGCATCGACGAACGGCGCATGCATGCCGATTTGCGCGGAGCACGGGCGTACGAGGAGTTGCGGCTGCGCACGGAGCGGCATGCGGCTGCGGGGGGCAAGACGCCGCGGGTGCTGCTGGCGGAGATCGGCGACGTGAAGATGCGCGCGGCGCGAGCGAATTTTGCGGCGAATTTCTTCGCCTGCGCGGGATTTGCGGTGCAAGCGCGGCGTTTCAAAAAAGCCGAAGAGACCGCGGCAGCGGATGCAGATGTAATTGTGCTGTGCAGCGCGGATGCGGAGTATGCGGCGCTCGCCGGCGAGCTGATGCCAAAGCTGAAGGCGCTGGGCCGCGAGACGCCGGTGATTGTCGCGGGGAATCCCGAGAACGCGGAGGAGTTGAGGGCGGCGGGGATTGCGGATTTCGTGCACCTGCGCAGTCATCCGCTGGAGTTTTTGGCGAAGTGGCAGGAGAAACTGTTGATTTGAAATCGGAAGGTTGAGGTTCGTGGTATCCCAGGTCTCAAAATCGAGACTTGGGGCACCGATGTTTCGGTGAGTTGAGAAGAAAAATGCGTCCGGATTTTACAAAGATCGATTGGAAGCCTCGAGCGCCGGAGACGGCTGCGCACGAAGCCGATGAGTGGCTTTCGCCCGAGCACATCGCGCTCAAGAAATTCTATACGCGTGCGGATCTTGAGGGGCTCGAACATCTGGAATACGCGGCGGGCATTCCGCCGTATCTGCGCGGGCCCTACACCACGATGTATGCCACGCGGCCGTGGACCATCCGGCAGTATGCAGGGTTTTCGACGGCGGAAGAGTCGAATGCGTTTTACCGGCGCAACCTGGCGGCGGGGCAGCGGGGGCTTTCGGTGGCGTTCGATCTGGCGACGCATCGCGGATACGACTCCGACCACGAGCGCGTGACGGGCGACGTGGGCAAGGCGGGCGTGGCTATCGACTCGATTCTCGACATGAAGATTCTTTTCCACCGCATCCCGCTGGAGCAGATGTCGGTGTCGATGACGATGAACGGCGCGGTGCTGCCGATCATGGCGTTCTATATCGTGGCCGCCGAGGAGCAGGGCGTGCCGCCGGAGCAGTTGAGCGGGACCATCCAGAACGACATTCTGAAAGAGTTCATGGTCCGCAACACGTACATCTATCCGCCCGAGGGATCGATGCGCATCATCGGCGACATTTTTCGCTACTGCGCGGAAAAGATGCCGAAGTTCAACTGCATCAGCGTGAGCGGATACCACATGCAGGAGGCGGGCGCGACGGCGGATCTGGAACTGGCTTACACGCTGGCTGACGGCCTGGAGTATCTGCGCACGGGCGTGAAGGCGGGCCTTGATGTGGACGAATTTGCGCCGCGGATTTCGTTCTTCTGGGGCGTGGGCATGAACCATTTTATGGAGATTGCCAAAATGCGCGCGGCACGCTTGCTGTGGGCGAAGATTGTGCAGAGCTTCGGCGCAAAGAATCCCAAATCGCTGGCGCTGCGCGCGCACTCGCAGACTTCGGGATGGAGCCTGACGGCGCAGGACCCGTATAACAACGTGGTGCGCACGTGCGTGGAGGCACTGGCCGCGGCCTTCGGCGGTACGCAGTCGTTGCACACCAACGCGCTGGATGAAGCGCTGGCGCTGCCCACGGATTTTTCGGCGCGCATCGCGCGCAATACGCAAATCTACTTGCAGGAGGAGGCGGGCATCACGCGCCTGGTCGATCCGTGGGCGGGATCGTATTACGTGGAGCGGCTGACGCACGAATTGATGCACGCGGCGTGGGACCTGATCGAGGAGATTGAAAAACTGGGCGGCATGGCCAAGGCGATTGAGACCGGCTTGCCCAAGATGCGGATTGAAGAGGCGGCGGCGCGCAGGCAGGCAGGGATCGATTCGGGAAGCGACGTGATTGTGGGCGTGAATGCCTACCCCGCGCCCGAGGAACCGGAGATTCCCGTGCTCGACATCGACAACGATGCCGTGCGCAAGGCGCAGATAGAGCGGCTGGAGAAGTTGAAGCGCGAACGCGATGGGGGCGCGGTACGCGAGGCGCTCACAAAACTGGAAAAGCGCGCGGCGGCGGGCGAGGGGAATCTGCTGGAGTGCGCTGTGGAAGCCGCGCGGAAACGCGCCACGCTGGGCGAGATTTCGCAGGCACTGGAAAACGTGTGGGGACGGTACGCAGCTACGACGCGGACCATCGCCGGCGTGTATTCGGCGGCCAGCGCGGGCGGTGAAGAGTTCCACAAGGCGCGGCGGATGGTGGAGGAGTTTGAGCGCGAGGAGGGGCGGCGGCCGCGGATTCTGGTGGCGAAGATGGGCCAGGACGGGCACGACCGCGGCGCCAAGGTGATTGCAACGGCGTTCGCCGACATTGGATTCGACGTGGACATTGGGCCGCTGTTCCAGACGCCGCGCGAAGTGGCGCGCTTTGCTCTCGACAGCGACGTGCACGTGGTGGGCGTGTCGAGCCTGGCCGCGGGGCACAAGACGCTGGTGCCGCAACTCATCGCCGAGTTGCGCGCGTTGGGCAGAGACGACATTCTGGTGGTGGTGGGCGGCGTGATTCCGCCACAGGATTACGAATTCCTTTACAAGGCCGGCGTGGCGGGGATTTACGGGCCGGGGACGGTGATTCCCGTGTCGGCGCAGAAGATTGTGGAGATGCTGAGCGCCAGCGTGATAAGTTAGGTCTCTGACCGCGTGAATTCGTACTCCAACATCCCGGTTTCCCAGGTCTCAAAATCGAGACCTGGGGCACCCCAGGACGGTGCAGGATCAAGCGGTCAGAAACCTGGCGAAACGGATGGGCGTATGCCATGAAGAGCGCAATGCGTGAGATTGCCGGGTGCAAGACGCCGCACCCAGAGGGTTCCCGCCAGCGCGTCACGCAAAAGCGCAGGCCGCTCTCGCGCGAAGAGTATGTTGCAGGAATTTTGCGCGGCGACCGGACGGTGCTGGCGCGCGCGGTCACACTGATTGAGAGTGCGCTGGAGACGGATCGCGCGCTGGCCGAGCAGATTGTCGAGAATTGTCTGCCGCACAGCGGCAACTCGATCCGCGTGGGCATTACCGGCGTACCGGGCGCAGGCAAAAGCAGCCTGATTGAAGCGCTGGGCGGGTATTTGATCGCGGAGCAGAAGCAGAAGGTGGCGGTGCTGGCGATCGACCCCAGCAGCCAGATCTCCGGCGGCAGCATTCTGGGCGACAAGACCCGCATGACGACGCTGGCCGCGAGCGAGATGGCCTTCGTGAGGCCGTCGCCCTCGCGCGGCATGGCGGGCGGCGTGGCGCAGCGGACGCGCGAGGCGATGCTGCTGTGCGAGGCGGCGGGATACACGAACATTCTGGTGGAAACCATCGGCGTGGGGCAGTCGGAGACGGCCGTGCACGAGATGGTGGACTTCTTTCTGCTGATCACGCTGGCCGGAGCGGGCGATGAGTTGCAGGGGATCAAGCGTGGCGTGATGGAGCTGGCGGACCTGGTGGCCGTGAACAAGGCCGATGGCGCGAATGTGGCCGCGGCAGAGCGGGCGCGGGCCGAGGCGCAAAACGCGTTGCACTTTTTCCCGGCGGCGGAATCGGGTTGGACGCCGCGCGCCGTGACGTGCTCGGCACTGACCGGCGCGGGGATTCGCGAACTGTGGGAGTGCGCACTGGAGTATACAGCACTGACGCGGGCAAATGGGTGGTTCGGCAGTGCGCGGCGCGAGCAGCAGCGGCGATGGATGCACGAGATGATCGATCAGGCGCTGCGGCAGCGGTTCGACGCGCATCCTGCAGTGCGCAGCCGCGTGGCGGCGCTGGAGCGGGACGTGGCGGAGGGCCACACCACGTCGTTTCGTGCGGCGCGCATGCTGCTGGATGCATATACGCGCGGATCGTGATGCAACCACGCGATTGAATTAGAGCAAAAATTATGGGATGCGGCCGGCGAGCGTTGCAGCCAGCGTTGCGGCCTGCTGCGGCGTGGGCAGATTGACGAAGCCGGCGAGGACGCGGCCTTTGCGGAAGATGCAGAGGCCGCCCAGGTATTGCGCGTTCGAGATCCATGCCTCGTCGCCCACCAGCGCCGGGACCGCGCCGGGAAAGTGCTCGTGAAGGGCCTTGAGTACGAGAGACGCGGATTCGGGTGTGGACTCGAGGACGATGAAGGCCTGACCCGCCTGGTACCTGGCCACGTAGCCGCGCTTGAGCTCGCGGAGGCCGAGAACGCTCTGAGGGACCATGCGGACAGGCGCGACATTGTCCGGAGGAAACCAGCGTAGCTGCGCGGGCGGCGTCACACGACCGGGAAGACGCACTTCGAGCGTGGAGGCGATGCTGCGCAGCGTGGAAGAGTCGTCGGCGTTCGCATCGGCGGCAACTTCGACGATCTCGACGTAGAAATTTCCCTTAGCGAAGGTAGCGCTCAGCGGCTGCACCTGGCCGCCCATGCCGATCTGCGAGATGGGCGAGGTGGGATCGAGGTTGGCGGCGAAGAGTCCATAGGCAGCGTCGGCGTCGGTCATCTCGGAAAGATCGATGGTGAGCGTGTTGGCGCCGGACTTACAGTCAATGGCGTTCATGCGCACGAAGCCGAAGATGAGGTAGCCCTCCGCGCCGCCGTCCTTGTATTCAAAAAGATTGCCAGAGTCGTACTGGCGGATGGGGCCGGACTGCTCCCAGCCGGGGGCGATGTGGCAGTCGAGAACGCTTTGCGCAGCGGCGGAGCCGGAGGCAAGCAGAGCCGAGAGCAGCAATACGGGAACCTTCATGCAAAAAGCTCCTGTGCGCGAGCCATGCGACTGGCGACATGCACGCCGTGCGGGCAATGTACGGTGCAGGAAGTGCAATCGGCGCAGCGGGCAACAGTTTTGCCGGGGGGCGACTGGGCGAGCTCGAGATAACGCTCACGGCCCAGCGCAAACTGGCCGTAGCCCTCGGCATAGGTGAGGCAGCGCAGCACGTCGGCCACGGGCAGTCCTTCGCGGCAGGCGCCCTCGCACGCGCCGCACATGCGGCAGTAGAGCGGGCGAATCCGCTCCAGATGTGCGGAGAGAATGCTGGCATCGACGGATGAGTAGGCGTGCTCCATCGCCTTCAGGTTTTCGTCGAGCTGATCCATGTCGGTGATGCTGGGAATGGTGGTGGCCACGTTGGGGTTTTTGACCACCCATTTGAGCGCGGAGAGCATCGCGCCGGGTTGCGCAAGCTTGCCGGAAATGGGATCGCCGGGCCGATGGCTGCGCGATCCGCCGGCCATGACCTTCATGGCGACGACGCCGAGACCGGCCTTCGCTGCGGTTTCCACGGCCTGGTCCATGGCGGGATCCATGGTGAAGTTGTAGGCCGCAAGAACTACGTCGAAAATTTTTTCCTGGACCATCCAGGGAATGAGCCGCGGCTGGCCGCTGTGGGTGCTGACGCCGATAAAGCGGACCTTGCCCTGCTGTTTAGCGAGTTGCTGGGCCTCGATGTGATCGTCGGGAATGTCGGCGGGGTCGCTGCGGCCGTGCAGATACCAGATGTCGATGTAATCGGTCGAGAGTTCGCGCAGGCTCTGATCGAGATGCTGCATCATGCCGGCTTTGTCGGCCGCGTGGGTTTTGGTGGAGAGAACCACCTGCTTGCGCCTGGCGCCGAGCGCCGCGCCGACCATGCGCTCGTTGTTGCCATGCTGATAGCCGCGCGCCGTGTCGAAGTAGTTGATGCCGAGGTCGGCGGCGCGCTCAATCACGCTGGGGTCGGAGGTGATCATGCAGCCGAAGCCGACGGAGGTGACGCGGAGGCCGGTGCGGCCGAGCGTTTTGTAGCTGAGCTTGACGGCAGAGCCGGAGGGCGCATTGCCGGATTGCGGCGTGAGGACGCCGATGGCGGGAGTTGCACCGGCCAGCGGTGCGAGCAACCCTGCGGAAACACTGGCGGCGAGGAAATCGCGGCGGGAGGTCCTGGAAGGCATGAAGACACCTCGACTTTCGTGAGCGCCAACAGTGTAGAAAGCCCCCAGAGGCGTGAATAGGACGGGCGTCACATTACAGGGTTCAGGTTTCAGGTGTCAGTTCACGAGCCGTCGCTGGTAGCTCAATTTGCGTTGCGGAGGGCCTGGAGGGTTTCGTCGAGGGCCGCTTCCCACGGCGAAAGCTCGACGCCGAAGCGGGCCTGCAGTTTGGCGTTGGAGAGCACGGAGTAGTGGGGCCGCGCGGCGGGCGTGGGATAGTCCCTGGTGGCGATGGGGGTGAGGGCGGGCGGCTTGATGGCGAGGAGCGCGGCGGCGCGGGCAAAGATGGCCTGGGCAAAGCCGAACCAGGAGACGGAACCGCCGCAGGTCATGTGATAAAGGCCGGCCCAGTCCTGCGGAGCGCCGAAACGGCCGGCAAGAATGCCGGTGACGATCAGGTGCGTGGCGCGAGCGAGCTCGATGGAGGTCGTGGGCGCGCCAATCTGGTCGTCGACGATGGAGAGGCGGTCGCGCTCGCGTGTGAGGCGAAGCATGGTGAGCAAAAAGTTGTGGCCGTGAGGGCCGTAGACCCAGCTGGTGCGGAAGATGAGGAATTTGCCGCCGGTGCTTGTGACGGCTTGCTCGCCCGCAAGCTTGCTCGTGCCGTAGACATTGAGTGGATTCGGCGGGTCCGACTCAATCCACGGCGAGGATTTGCCGCCGTCGAAAACGTAATCTGTGGAGTAGTGGACAAAAAGGGCGTTGTGCTGCAGCGCCTCTTCGGCCAACACGCGCGGCGCCTGCTCGTTGATGGCGTAGGCAAGATCGCGTTCGCTCTCGGCGCGGTCGACGGCGGTGTAGGCGGCGGCGTTCAGAATGACATCGGGCGCGGCGCGGCGAACCAGTTCGCGAGTTTGCCCGGCATCGGCAAGATCGACAGATTCGCGATCGACACCGACGATGGGGCCGACGCCTAAAAAGATTTTTTCGAGTTCGCGGCCGAGCTGTCCGGCGTTGCCGACGATGAGGATGCGGGGATTGGCGGCCGTGGTGGGCGTTTCGCTCATGCAGGCGAGCTCCGGGGATCGTGTCTAGTGTACTGAAGGCATTCTAAATGGCCGTCGCGGTGAGGCTGGTTCGCTTGGAATCGCGATTCCCCGTACAATTTAAAGGTGGAGTCTTCCCCGATGCGCCGCGTGTATTGCGATGCCAATGCGACCACGCCTCTGCTGCCAGAGGTGATGGAGGCGATGCACCCCTATTTGATGGAAGATTTCGGGAACGCGTCGTCGATCCACTTGCAGGGGCAGCGGGCGCGGAAGGCAGTGGACCGGGCGCGCGAGACGCTCGCCCGCTTTTTCCATTGCCGCGAGGCGGAGGTGGTGTTCAACTCCGGCGGGACGGAGGGGGACAACACGGCGATCTTCGGGCTGGTGCGCGTGGGCGATCACCTGATTACGACGGCCATCGAGCACTCGGCGGTGCTGCGCGCGGCAGAGCGTGCGGCGGAGCGCGGCGCGGAGGTGACGTTTATCGCGCCTCGTGCGAATGGACTGATCGATCCCGAGGAGATTCGCAGGGCGGTGCGGCCCGCTACGAGGCTGATCAGCGTAATGCTGGCGAACAACGAGACCGGGGTGCTCCAGCCGGTGGAAGAGATCGGCAAAATTGCCGCGGAGGCGGGCGCCTTCTTCCACATCGATGCCGTGCAGGGCGCGGGGAAGGTCGAATTCGACGTGCGGCGATTCGGCTGCCACCTGTGCTCGATCAGTGCGCACAAGATGCACGGGCCGAAGGGCGTGGGCGCGATGTATGTGCGGCGCGGCACGCCGTTGGAGCCGCTGATTGTGGGCGGAAGCCACGAGCGCCGCCAGCGGGCGGGCACGGAGAATGTGCCCGGCATCGTGGGACTGGGCAAGGCCGCGGAACTAGCGATGGAAAGCCTGGCGGATGGAACGATGGCGCGCATTGCAGCGCTGCGCGGCCGGCTCGAAGCAGGAGTTTTGCGGATTGCGGGCACAGGCGTGAACGGCGCCGGCGCGCCACGCGTGGCGAATACCACGAACATCCGCTTTCAGCAGGTGGAGGGCGAGGCGCTGGTGATCGCGCTCGATCTGAAGGGTGTGGCCGTGAGCGGAGGATCGGCGTGCCACTCGGGCTCGACCGAGCCCAGCCACGTGCTGATGGCGATGGGACTGGACAAGAACGCGGCGCGGGCGAGTTTGCGGTTCAGTTTGCTGAAGACGGCGACGGAAGAGGACGTGGATCACGTGTTGCGCGTGGTGCCGCAGGCCGTGGAACATTTAAGGGCGCTGGCGCCGGTAGAAACAGCTTCTAGCTTCTAGCTCCTAGCTACTGCAGTTGTAGATTGGAAGCACGTTGAAAAGCAACCGCAGGTCCTTGGACTCGCATTGGCGCATGAAATGCGCCAATGCTCGCTCAGGATGACATCCGATGTTTATTTGCTCAAGATGACAGAGTATTTTTGATGCGAACTTTCGAGACAAGACGCTATCAGTTTGAGATTTGCTCACTTCTATGACTGAACGCACGACCATCGCAGTGGCCATGTCCGGAGGGGTTGACTCCTCGACGGCGGCGGCGATCCTCGCGCATTCGGGCGTCAATGTTGTCGGCCTCACGCTGCATCTTTGGGATCAAACGCGGCTGGCTGGCAAGCATGGGATTCCCGACACGCCGAAGGCGGGACGATGCTGTTCTCTCGACGATGTGTACGACGCGCGGCGCGTGGCCGAGCACCTGGGGATTCCATATTACGTGGTGAACCAGGAGGAGCGGTTCGAGCGCGACGTGGTGCGGCCGTTTGTCGACGAGTATCTTGCGGGGCGAACGCCGATTCCCTGCTCTCTCTGCAACAACCATTTGAAGTTCGATCAGCTGCTGAAGACGGCGCGGAGCATCGGAGCCGAGCGCATTGCCACCGGCCATTATGCGGTGAACGAGTACGACGAGAAGCGCGGGCGCTGGATCTTGAAGCGGCCGGCGGATTTGGCGAAGGATCAGACGTACTTTCTCTTCGGGCTGACGCAGGAGCAGTTGTCGCGGACGCTGTTCCCGCTGGGCCGCATGACCAAGCCGGAGGTGCGCGAGGCGGCACGGCAGCATGGATTGCGGCTGGCCGAGAAGCCCGACTCGCAGGAGATCTGCTTCATTCCCGGCGGCGATTACAAGCAGTTTTTGACGGCGTATCTCGAGGAGCAGGGCGAGCCAATGCCGGAGACGGCGGGCGAACTGGTGGCTTCGAACGGCGAGGTGATCGGGCGGCACGAGGGAATCTTCAACTTCACGGTTGGCCAGCGCAAGGGCCTGGGCGTGGCGTCGCCGTCGCCGCTTTATGTGCTGCAAATCGATCCGGCAAGCCATCGCGTGACGGTGGGCGCGGATGCCGAACTGGCGACGCGGACGTTGCGCGCGCGCCGCCTGAACTGGATCAGCATTGCCGAGCTGACGGGGCCGATGCGGGTGCGGGCCAAGATCCGGCACCGGCACGAGCCGGCGTGGGCCACGCTGGAGCCTGCGGGCGCGGATGAGGCTGTGGCCACGTTCGATGAGCCGCAACGCGCCGTCACGCCCGGACAGTCAGCCGTGTTCTACGACGGCGACGAGGTGGTAGGCGGCGGCTGGATCTTCTGACTCCCTTGCACAAGCTGCGTCGCTATTTCGGCCGCTGCATCTCGAAGCGGTCGCGCGTGCGCGTGTACGTCGGGCCGCCCATGCGGCCGATGGCGTTGAGCCGGTCGGGATCGATCTTGTAGCCGTCGAGAAGCGACTCGAGCACGTGGAAGCGCAGGACCTCGCCGAGGACCAGAATGCCGCCGCCGGGCTTATCGCTGACACGAATGATCTGATGCAGGCGGCACTCCATCTGCACCTTGCTTTCGGCCACACGCGGCGGCTTCACAAGGTCGCTCGCCACCGGCGTCAGCCCTGAGAGCTCGAATTCATCGATTTCAGGTGGTACGTCGGCAGAGCAAAGGTTCATCTGCCCGGCGAACTCCTCTGAAACGATGTTGACGACGAACTCGCCCGTGGCTTCGACGTTGCACAACGTGTCCTTGTAGGGGCGCGAGCCGCTGCGGACGGAGGTGCAGAAGCAGACCACCGGAGGGTTGGAGCTGCACGCGGTGAAGTAGCTGAAGGGGGCGAGATTCCGGATGCCGGAGGCATCGATGCTGGAGACGAAAGCGATCGGCCTCGGCACGATCATGCCGATCATGAGCTTGTAGATGTCGTTGGGCGCGATTTGAGCGGGATCGAGTGTGCGCATGTTGAGTTTCTATCGAGTGCCGATGCGAAGCCGGCCGCCTGGCTACACGAACAGATCGTTATCGCCGGACGCGCGATTTGCCTCCGCGCGCGGCGTGCCTTCCGACCTGCGCAGCGACTCGACGACCGCCCTTGCGGACGCGAGGAACGCGGAGAGCTGGCGCATGGGCTTGGACACGGTGTCGGCCATAAAGGCGCCGGCACGGTCCACGGCGTCGAGCACGCTGGAAAGCATGGTGTCGACGCGGGTGGCCTGGTGCCGTGCGCGCGCGATGATCTCATCGGCCGCCGCTTGCACGTCGGCGGTCTGGTCGCGCAGGGCGCGCGTAAGCGCGGCGAGGTCGGACGTGGTGGCTTCAATCTTGGGTGCGAGGCGCGCGAAAAGGTCGCGCGTGCTTTCGATGACAGGCATGACCGAGGAGCGCAGGTCTTCGATCTCTTCGCTGATGGACTTGGCAAGTTTGCGCAGGACAAAGAGTGCGGCAACGAGCACGATGGCCTGAATCACTATGGCCAGCGCCACCGCGGCGACCAAGGCGAGCTGAATGGTCTGGGTATCGAGATTTGGCATGGCGTTGCCCTCGCGCAGGGGTTCTGCGGGCTACAGTCAAAACCGGTCAAGACCGGTGGCGCACGCTTCCGGGGGAAGAAGCGGCGTTAGGGGCATTTCTCCTTCGATCATAGCCTTCTCGGATGCCGTGCAGGGTTGCGATTTCTTGAGAAAGTCGCAATTTGTGGTTCGAGGCTTTGGCATATGTCCGAAGGAGAAATGCTTTGCCCGGAGCCGGCACGTGAGCTTGTCGATCCTGCTCGCGCGCGCGGCGCCGGAAGAAATAATGCAACCGCATGAGGCCGGGAAGAACCTGAAACCGGAACCGCCCGCTCTCAGACCTCGTGGCTCTCGGGTTCGCTGGTGGATGCCTCCTGATACGCCTGGCGGCCCGCATCGACAGCAGCGCCCACCCGCGAGGTCTGGTCGGCGACCAGGTTCTTGCCCCGCTCCACAAACTCTTCCCATTGCGCGCGTCCGCGATCGATGGCGTCACGGCCGCGATCCACGTACTCGCCCACCTGTTCCTTCCTTTTGTCGACAAAGGCGCTCACATGTTCCCTGCTCTTATCGACCAATGCGCTGACATTCTCCGCGGCCTCGCGTGTGCGGGCGCGCAGATACTCGGTGCCCTCGCGGGCGCCATGCGCGATGTCCTCGCGGGTTTCGCGGCCGCTCTTGGGGGCGTAAAGAATGCCAACCAGTGCGCCAACGCCCAATCCGGCCAGGAACCACGCCAATCCGTATGATTTATTTTCCTCTGCCATGATGAAATTTCTCCTTTCGCTGCCCTAAAGCCGTTCTCCAATTGGTGCAGAGCAGAACCTCTGCCCTTGAGCGGCGTTTCCCTCAAGAAAACGTCACGTGCACACCCCTTGGCGACTCCTCATAAACTGGAGAACCGCCGTACAAAGGATGCCTGAGGGTACCAAACAGTCTAAGTTTACCGCAAGTTACCGGTGCGACGCCGGCCAGGCGCAGCGGGCAGGCGCAAAACGTACCGCACGTAGTCCTCCCGATATTGGATGCCGGATTGAGGAAACGGGCTGCACGGCGGACTGCGCGCAGGCCGAGGCGGCGCGATTCACCCGCCGCAGCGGCAGGTGTGCGCCAGAACCTCGGCAAAGTGGAGCACTTTGGTGTGAGCAAGCTGGTCGATCTGCTCGCGGCAACTGAAGCCGTCGGCGACCACAATCGTGGTCGGCCCCGCGGATTGAACGGCCGGGAGCAGGCCCTGGTTGGCGATGGCCTTCGACACCTCGAGTTTATCGGCTTCGAAGCCGAAGGGGCCGGCCATGCCGCAGCAACTGGCCTGGATGGGTTCGACCGTGGCGCCAGCCTGACGGAGAAGCGCGATTTCGTTGCCCGGACCGCCAAAGACCGCCTTGTGATGGCAGTGGCCGTGGACAAGAATGTGCGCGCCCCCGAGCGCATTCTTGAAGCGGTCGGAGACGAAGCCGGGCGCGCGCGCGGCGAGAAAGTCGGCAAAAAGCCAGACGTGCTCGCTCAGACGCTTGGCGCGGGGATCGTTGGGGAAGAGTTCGAGGAGCTCGTCCTTGAAGACGCTGGCGCAACTGGGCTCGAGAAAGACAAAGGGCAGGCCGGCATCGATCTGCGGAGCCATGCGCCGGAGAACCTGCGCGAGATAGGAGCGTGCGGCGGACAGCAGGCCGAAATCGTAGAGCGGGCGGCCGCAGCAGATGTGCCCGCGGGGCGTTTCGACGCGGAATCCGGCAAGGCTGAGGACGGTTTCGGCGGCCTGAAGGGATTGCGGGTGGTAGTAGTTGTTCCAGGTGTCGGGCCACAGGAGAACCACCTGCGGTGGGGCAGCCTTTTGGACGAGATTTGTGGACGAATTTCGCGCTTTCTGGAAGCTCTTCGGCGCCAGACGCGGCAATTGCCGCTCGCGGGCGACCCCGGCGATGCGCTTGATGAGTGGGCTGGTGAGAGGGCCGGTGAGGATTGCATTGGTCAGCGCCGGCGCGAGCGCGCCGTAGCGGGCGAGTTGGTCGGCAAAGCCAAAGATGTAGTGGTGGAGCGGGTGCAACCGGCCCTTGTAGCGCTGGGCGAGAAACTCGGACTTGTAGGCGGCCATGTCCACCTGCACCGGGCACTCGGATTTGCAGGCCTTGCAACTGAGGCAGAGATCGAGGGCCTCGTAGACGGCTCGGCTTTGGAAGCCTTCGTCGCGCAGAGCGCCGGAGAGCATTTCCCAGAGCAGGTGCGCGCGGCCGCGGGTGGAGTGCTGCTCCTCGCCCGTGGCGCGGTAGCTGGGGCACATCACGCCGCCCACGGTGTTGCGGCAGGAGCCGACGCCGACGCAGCGCTCGGTAGCGCGAGCCAGGGAGCCGTTGTCTTTTGCGAAGGTGAAGTGCGTTTCAAGAGTGGTCAGCGCAGTGCTCTCGCCGGCCGGTGAAGCGTGGCGGAGATTCTCTGTGGGGTCGTAGACGCGCACCGCGTCAGAGAGCTTGCCGGGATTCATGCGGTTGTCCGGATCCCAGAGCCTTTTGAACTCGCGGAAGGCCTCGATGAGCTCGGGGCCGAACATCTTGGGCAGCAGCGCCGCACGCGCCTGGCCGTCGCCGTGCTCGCCGGAGAGCGATCCACCGAACGAAAGCACGACATCTGCCGCGCGATCGATGAACTCGCGGAATTTTTCTATTCCCTTTGGAGTAGAGAAGTCGAAATTGATGCGAGTGTGCACGCAGCCCTGGCCGTAATGGCCATAGAGCGGGCTGCGGTAGCCGTACTCAGCCATGAGCTTGTTGATGGCGCGCAGATAGTTGCCGAGTTGGGCGGGCGGAACGGCGGCATCTTCCCAGCCCTCCCAGCGATCGGGCTCGCCGGGCACAAAGACCATAGCGCCGAGAGCGGACTCGCGCACGTGCCAGACCGAAGCGGCTTCTTCCGGCGTGCAGATGTGCGCCACCGGCGGGGAGGGCCAGGATTGCGAGGCGCGGGCAACAGATTCGGCCTTGGCCTGCGCTTCTTCCTGGGACCACGCGCCCATCTCGACCAGCAGGAATCCGACGCCGTCCGGAAGCCGGTCGAGATCGCGTAACGCGAGACCTTTGCGGCGCATGAAATCGACGAGCAGGTAATCGAAGCCTTCAAGGCCGATGGGCTTGTGTTCGAGGGCAAGGGGGACGGCATCGGCGGCGAGAAAGGCATCGCTGAAGCCGAGCACAGTGGGCACGCGGAAGGGCGGGCTGGCGGTGAGACGCAGCGTGGCGGAGACAATGTTGGCGCAGGTGCCTTCGGAACCCACCAGCGCGCGCGCGACGTGGAAGTTGTTTTCGGGCAACAACTCGTCGAGGTTATAACCGGAGACGCGGCGGGGAATGCGCGGGAACTTTTCGCGCACCAGGGCGGCGTAGCGGTCGCGGATGCGCGCCAGGCCCGAGTAGATTTGGCCCACGCGGCCGCCGGCGCGGGTCAGCGCGTCCAATTGCTCCTGCGGAGTCGCGCCCACCGTCATCTTTGTGCCGTCGTAGAGGACGATGTCGAGCGATTCCACGTTGTCGACGGCTTTGCCGCCCAGCAGGCCGTGCACGCCGCAACTGTTGTTGCCGATGATGCCGCCCAGAGTGCAGCGGGAATGCGTGGCGGGGTCGGGCGCGTAGGTCAAGTGATGAACCTCGGCGGCGTCCCGCAAGCGGTCGAGCACGATGCCGGGCTGCACGCGCGCTATCTTGGCCCCGGGATCGATGGCGTCGAGTGCGTTCATGTAGTGCGAGTAGTCGAAGACCACGGCCACGTTCACGCACTGGCCGGCCAGGCTGGTGCCAGCGCCGCGCGGCAGAACCGCAGCGCCCGTGACGCGGCAGGCCGCCAGCGCGGCCTCCACGTCGGCGGCGTCGCGCGGGAAAACCACGCCGACGGGCAACTGACGGTAATTCGAGGCGTCGGCGGCGTAGAGAGCGCGCGAACCGAGATCGAAACGAACAAGATCGGAGGAAACCGGGCCGCGCAGGGATTTTTTCAGGAGGCTTTCCAGCTCGCGATGCGCCGAGAAGCGTTCATGCTCGAGCGGAGCGGGATTGGAGAGGACGGAAAATGAAGAAGTGCTCACGCTGAAATGGTAACGCTTTACAGGGCGATAGGGTGCGCGTCAGCGCGAAGGCCACTCTTCGACAACCACGCCGAGATCGTTGAGCTGCTTGATGGCGGCTTCGACGTTGCGGCGGACCATGGGACGGTCCTTGGGGGCGGCGGAAGGCGATTCCGCAACCGCGATCACGCGACCGTAGCGCCACGCGCCGGCCGGGATGGCGGCGACCGCCTTATCGAGATCGGAGGACCGCAACTCGAGCTCCTGGCGGCGGGCGGCCTCGGGGCGCAGCAAGCTTCCCTGCCCTGCCGGGCTGGGATTGGCGTCGGGCAAGAGGATGCGGAGCGTGATGGTGTCGGGGCCGACCGAGAGAAACGGATTTTTCCACGCGGCCGGATCGTGAATATCGATATAAAGGCTCTTGGTGGGCAGAGGAATCTGCTCCAACTGGGCGCGCTCCTGGTCGAGTTCGGTCTGGTTGGCCTGGACCTTCTTCTCGGCCGACTCTGCTTTGTGGACCACGCCTACCACGCCCTGCTCTTCCTTGTGGCAGGCAGCCAGCACAAAGGCCAGCAGCGCGGCCATCACGAAGATCTTCTTGAGACGAGAACGCACCATCACGAGATCAAGAATATCAGGGTGGATGCGTGCGCTGCGGGGTCGAGCGCCTGCAGTGTGGGACGGCGTGAGGCGCATCACGGCGCGGGTCATGAAGAAACGACTAGTCTGCGTGCGAAGAGGGACGGAGGACGAAATGGGCAAGCGCGTCGTGGCCGTAGTGGGCAGCTACCGCATGGGCGGAGCAACAGAGAGCGCCGTGGAAGCGGTCCTGGAGGGCGCGCGGGCAAGGGGCGCCGAGATACGAACCTTCCATCTGCGGGACCAATACATTGAGTTCTGCAAGAACTGCCGCGCCTGCACGCAGACGCCGGGCGCGGAGCGGGGCCGGTGCGAGCAGGAAGACGATCTGGAGCCGATGCTCAGAGAGATTGAAGCGGCTGATGCCGTGGTGTTGGCTTCGCCGGTAAATTACTACAACGTGACGGCGATCTTCCGCAGGTTCCTGGAGCGGCTGCTGGGATTTGCCTATTGGCCGTGGGGACAGATGGCTCCCGCGCTGCGCAGCAAAGTGCAGCCGCGCAAAGCGGTGCTAGTGGCGTCGGCGGCGGCGCCGGGATTCCTGATTCCGCTGATGACGGGAGCGCCGCGTGCCCTGCGGCTGGTGGCGGAGATGCTGGGCGCGAAACCGGTGGGCAAGTTGTGGATAGGGCTAACCGCAGGAAAGCCGGACTACGCATTGCCGCAGCGGACGCTCGAACGCGCGCGGCGCATGGGCGCGATGCTGGCGTAGGTTTCTGCTTTCCCACGTCCCAAGATCGGGGCGTGGGGCACCCAGGTTCGAGCTGAGTTGAAAGAGGCGGGTTGAGAGTTGTGCTTTCCCACCCTTCCGGCAAAAACGCCGGAAGGATGGGGCACCCGCAAGGGAGCGATGAGCGATCCGATGGGGGATGAGCAGGGGCCGCTTACTTCCCGATCAGGCTCCGCGCAATCGAGTCGAGCACGCCGTTGAGGAAGTTGCTTGACTCCGGCGCGCAGTAGCGGCGGCCGATCTCGAGCGCCTCGTTGATGACCACCGGAAAAGGCGTGGATTTGAAGCCGACCAGTTCGGCGACGGCCATGCGCAGCAGGTTGCGGTCGACGGCGGGCATGCGATCCAGCCGCCAGTGCGTGGAGTGGCTCGCAATGAGCGCGTCGATCTCCTCCTGGCGCTCTTGGGCGACGAGAAAGAGATCCTCGGCAAATCCCCGGACTTCAGGCTCGACGGGATCGGCGGCCTTCCAGAACGTGGCGCGCACCTGGTCGGCGTTCTGGTGGCCCACGTCGGCCTGAAAGAGCATTTGCATGGCAAGCTCGCGGGACTTGCGGCGATGGCGGCTGGTCAAGCAGGACCGCCTTGCTGCACCTTGCGGCGCAGGCTCACCATTTCAATCGCAACCGCGGCGGCCTCGAAGCCCTTGTTGCCGGCCTTGATGCCCGCGCGGTTCAGCGCCTGTTCAAGCGTTTCGCAGGTGAGCACACCAAAGCTGTGGGGAATGCCCGTCTCCTGCTGCGACTGGCCGATGCCGCGGGCCACTTCGTTGTAGATGGCCTCGTAGTGGGCAGTTTCGCCGCGCAGCAGGCAGCCCAGCGTAATAACGGCGTCCACGCGGCCGGCGTTGGCGCAGACGCGCGCGGCGGCGGGAATCTCCCACGCGCCGGGAACGCGAATGACTGCGATATCGGAGCGGTCGGCGCCGCTGCGCATGAGCGCGTCGAGCGCGCCCTCGAGCAGCCGATCGGTGACCACGGCGTTCCAACGCGCAACGATGACGGCAAATCTCATTCCCGCGGCAGAAAGATCGCCTTCGAGCGCGACGGGCTTGCCCTTCACCGGGTCGGACCACGCCCAGAAACTGAAGCGGAAGCCGGGTTCGGGCTCGACGGTGAAGATGCGCGATTTCCAATGCGTCTCCGAGATGGGCGAGAGGCGGCTGACCGCCGCGTCATCGCCCTGTGCGCGCAGCCACGCTTCAGCCACCTGATGGATGGCGTCGAGCGAAGTGACTTCGATGAGCAGATCGGCTGTCGCGGGAAAGCGGCCATCGACGAATTCCAGATTGCCCAGCGGAGCCAGGAACGAAGCGCCGCGCGAGTCTTCTTCCTGCCATCCTTTGCCGGGGGCAAAGCCGAGCGCCGCAAAGAAGCCGCTCAACCGTTCGTAAGCCGCCGCGTTGCCGGCCGGACGCAGAATCGAAATGCCTTTGATCATGAGTTGATTTTAGCGGAGCTAGCGGGGTTAGCGGGGCTGGCGGAGTTATTGCCCCGGCCCATAAACAGTGGTACACTTTCCCACCCTTTTCCGCCCAGCCACCCCACGAACGAAGACCTGTTCGTGGGGGCCCAGGTCACGCGGAAAAGGATGGGGCACGGTGGCAGTATTCAGGGGACGGGTCAATAGTGGCACATTACCCTACGTGACCGAGCGCGGCTTGACGGTGATGACGGTTGCGGGAACCACGGTGTTGGAGCTGGGCGCCGTGGGATAGAGGCAGCCGGCGTCGTTGCCGCCTGCTGAAACCGGCGTGCAGGCGGGCAGATTGGGGCTGTACTGCTGGGAATCGGTGGGTGGCGCGGACGTGCTCACGTTGGTGGAAATGCTGATGAAGTGGATCTCGTTGTCGCCCGCGGTGGAGACAAAGAAGATCGAGTTATCGGGCGAAAACGCGCCGGTGAGCGGAGCGGTGGGGGGCGTGGACGAGGAAGCGTCGGCAAATTTCACGTAGCCCACGGGGCCTATGCCGCTGGCCTGCGGCAGGTAGTACGGGAGCTGGGCTGCCGTGGTGGACGTGGCGGGCGTCGAGTAGGTTACGAAGGCGATGGGTGCGGCCGTGGTGGTGGAAGCAGTGGTGGGCGCAGCGCCGGTGACGATCTGGTTGACGGCGGTGGCGTTGGTGACGCCGGTGAGATTGACCGCGCCATTGAGCGTGGGGTTGGTGGAGAGAGGCGTCATAGTCTCCACCTGACTCGGCGGCGTGCCGGTGGTGGATTCAGGGCACAGCGGGCTGGCCGAAATGGCAACCCCGATGTCGTCGAGCGTGATGCTCGAGCCGCTGAGCGAAGCTCCAAGCATGTGCGCGCCGTCAGAGGTGGCGCCCAGGACGCTGGTCGTCACATTGAGGGAATCGCTTTGCGGATAGAACTGAATGCTGGCGTTGTTGCCGACCGTGCCGGAGGGGCACCAGGTGTGGGCGACAGTAGGATTGCCGGCAAGATAGGCGCCAATGCCGGGGACCGTAACGGCCAGGTTCTGGGAACCGCCGGAGGCAGTGAGATCGTAGGTGCTCCAGCCGGTGCTGGTGTTATAGACGTAGAGCTTGTTGGTGTGATTGCCACCCGCGGCGGCGCTATCGACGATGTAGACGGTATCGGAATCGGGCGTCCATGCGGCGGCCACTCCCATTCCGCCGTAGGTGGAGGTTGGGCCGGAGGAGGAGGTGTAGAGGTAAAACAGTCCGCGGACCTGATCGTTGATGACCAACTGATTGTTGCTAGGCGAGACGGCGAGCACAACGCCGGGGGCCGAGGTGTCCTGCTTGGTGAGGGAGTTGCCTGCCGTGGAGTAGATCATCAACTCGCGGGAGGAACCGAAGTAGAGGTTGTTGCCGCTCTGGTCCATGACCACGGAGTTGGGCACGAAGGGCAGGCGCACGGTGGAGCCGGGGTTTCCGGTGAGCAGTTCCATGGAAGCGAAATACTGCGACTGGCCGGGCGCCGCGAACCAGACGAAGTCGCTGGTGGCGCCGGGGACGGTGATGCCGACGGGATTGGAAGTGAGCGACAGGCCGGTGCCATTGAGGCCGAACTCATTGATGGGGGCCGGATTGCAACTGGAGGGCTCGCACACCGCATAGACGGAAGCGACACCGGGGTAAGCGGCGGTGATGGCGCCTGCGCTGGTGACCGAGATGTCAACGGGGTTGGTGGACTCGTAAGAGAGGTTCAATCCGGTGATGGGATTGCCCTGCGTATCGAGGACCGTGGCGGAGAGGTTCTGCGACACGCCCTGCGTGACGACGCCCTTGGTGGATCCGCCGGCCAGCGCGACTTTGACGGACGCGGGCGGGCAGGTGGAGAAGTAGCCGGCCGACGATGCCGATTGCGCGATGGTTGCGGTGATGGACGTGGTGCCGGGCTGCTGCGCCGTAATGACATCGTTCGTGGAGTTGATGGTAGCGACGTTGGCGTTGCTGACCGAGTAGTTGAGCGTGCCGATGGACGATTCGCAACTGGGGACCGAAGTAACGCCCGGCGCCAGGCCACCCGCGCAAGCAGAGTTTGCCGCGGATACGGAAGACGGGGCGCAAAACTCGTATTGCGTGCCGTTGCTGACGTAGCAGGCCTGGGCGTCGAGCTGGGCCTGCTGGTTCTGCGAGAAGCATTGCTGCGACGAGGAGCTGGAAAGCGACGTGGTGACCAGACTGATGGCGGTAACCGGCGCGTGAATGTATACGGCGACGGGGTTGGAGGTGACGGAATAGGCAGTGGCCGTGATGTAGGCGATGCTGTAGGGCAGGCCCTTGGTGGATGGCAAGGGATTGGGGTAGTAGCAGTAGGTGTAGTCGGCGATGCCGCCGCCGGTATTGCGGTTCCATGTGCCGGCGCAGAGCTGGCCGCTGGGAGAGACGTCGGCGAGCTGATTGTTGGTGGTGCCGTAGCTAACCGAGTTGGAACCAACCGAGGCCGCATTGCCCTTGCAAGTAAAAGCAGAGGGAGACTGTATCTGGATGGTCTGCCCGTAGGCCAGCGAGATGCCGGCGATCTGCGGCTGCAGGGTGATCGAATAGACGTCGGTGTCCTTCGGGCCGTAGCCCAGGCCGTTGCAGTAGTTTCCTGCCGGGTTGCGCACGCAACCGGAGATGGAAATCCCAGCCGGAAGGGCCAGGCCAAGCAAACAAACAAGCGTCAAGAACCGCCGCATGAATCCTCCCCGCTCCGCGCCGTCGAACCGCGGAACGGTCGCTAAGAACACGTTAAGAAAAGTGAGTTATTGCCGTCCCATTTCCTGCTTCGGGCCGGCCCGCAACAGGTGGATCGCACCCAAGCTCGAGATCCCCGGCGGCACACTGCCGCACGCGGCTGAAGAGGCGAGACGCACACTGAACACTCCAAGAAAAAAGTGTATCAGGGCGGGCCTGCCTCTGGCACAGAACCAGCCTGTGATGCGGTTCTGATCAATAGACTGGCGCGGAGCCGGATGGGGAGCAAGTAGACAGGGAGCGAGGGAGCAAGGGAAGAGCGGACCCGCCGCGTCAAGGGGTGGGGGGCATATAGCGGGCAAACCACTCGACGGCGCGTTGCTGGACATCGCGGCGGTGGGCCGGATCGGAAAAACCGTGGCCCTCGTTGGGATAAACGACCAGCTGCGCGGGGACGTGAAGGTCGCGCAGGGCATGCCAGAACTCAAAGGATTGGGGCGCGGGACACTCGCCGTCGCGGTCGCCCACGACCGTGAGGGTGGGGGTGGTGACGTTTTTGATGAAATTGATGGCGGTGCTTTTGGCGTAGACCTGTGGGTCGTCGTACACCGAGTCGCCGAAGTAGGGAATCATCCACTGGTCGATGGAGTTTTCGCCGTAGTAAGAAAGCCAGTCTGAAATGCCGGCTCCGGCGACGGCGGCCTTGAAGCGATGGGTCTGGGTGACGGCGAACATGGTCATGAAACCGCCGTAGCTCCAGCCGGTGATGCCCACGCGGTTGGGGTCGACGGGATATTTGGCCAGGACTGTGTCAACACCGGCAAGGATGTCGCGGAGGTCGCCGTAGCCGAAGTCTTTGCGGTTGGCCTGAGTAAAGGCCTCGCCCTGGCCGTAGCTGCCGCGCGGGTTGGGCATGAGGACGAAGTAGCCGAGGGCGGAATAGCCGGTGGCGCTGAAGCCGCCTCCACCACCATTCCAACGGGAGGCAACATCGGCGGCCGGACCGCCGTGCACCTCGACGATGAGCGGATATCTTTTGCTCGGATCATAGTGCGCGGGCAGGAGAAGCCAGCCCTGAATGTGGAAATTGTCGTTAGTCCAGGTGAGTGAAACGGAATCTCCCCAGGTGGGTTGGAGGCCGTCGTTGAGATGAGAGAGCTGGGTGAGGCCGGAGGAGGCGGCGGGAGCGAGCGCGGCCGCGGGCGGGGCGACCGTTGATGCGGCGGAGCCGGCGGCGTAGATCTCCGGTGGCTGGTCGAAGGTGCTGGCCTGAAAGACGAAGAGGGAGCGATCGGCAGTGACGGCGAGGCCGTGATCGAAGGCGCCGATGCCAACCGTGCCGGGGTAGGTGAAGACCGGCGCGGCAAAGCTGGTGGCGACGCTCTCGCTGGTGCGGTCACCCTGCAAGCGAATACGGACGAGGCGGTTGACGCCGTCTGCGAGCTCACAGGTGAAGATGTGCTCGTCGTCGTCCCAGGCGATCCATTGCGAAGAGGCGGCTCGGCTGGGAGTGAGATTGCGGGTTTGGCCGCCGGAGGATTCGATGACCCACACGTCGCCGCCGGTAACGCCCTGATCGCTCATGAGACCGCCGATGAAGGCGATGGCTTTGCCGTCGGGCGACCAGCGGGGCACGGCGATTTGCAGGCCGTGGAGGGGGCCGGAGACGGCGGAGGGGGCGAGAATCGCGGAGGGGTTCGTTTCCCACCCTGCGGTTCCGCCACTTGACGTGGCGAAACCGGAGGATGGGGCAACGACAGAGGAGGATCGTTCACCCACTGCGACAGATTGAGTGTAGAGTTTGGCGACCCACCAGTTGTTTTCGCCGGGCGGATTGGCGGCGACGTAGGCCAGAGTCGCGGAATCCGGCGCCCAATCGAATTCGTAGACGTGAAGGCTGGCGGGGGTGAGGAAGGTGGGGGCGGCGGGCTGGGGTGCATCGGCAGCAACGGCAGCGACGCGCTGGACCTCAATGTGATCTTCGCCGATGACGCCGGAGGGGGCGTCCATGGCGGCGAGGGCCCCGGCAGGACGGGTGGCGCCTTCGACATAGAGGAAGGCGATGCGCTTGCCGTCGGGCGAGAAGGTGGGCGCATTGATATCGCCGTGGAGATGGGAGAGGCGCCGGGGCGGGTTGCCGTCGAGATGCGAGAGATAGAGGTCGGATTGGCCGCCGAGGTCCGCGCAATCGGAGAAGAAGGCGAGGGCGGCGGAGTCGGGCGACCAGACGAGATCGGATTCGGTGCAGGAGCCGTCGGGCGAGGCGGCGGTGACGCGCTGGCCCTGGTCGAGGCTGGCGAGGGGGCTGCCAAGAGGGGCGACACGAATTTCGCCGCGGTCGAGCCAGGCGAGGCGCTTGCCATCGGGGGAAACAGCAACCTGGCTGATGGACTGGGCGCGGCGCTGGCTGGAAGCGGCTTGGCTGGAGGGGGTTTGGTCGGGGCTCGGGGAGGCGGACGCGGGCGCGGAGGTCTGCGCGCAAACGGGCAGGAAGGAGGTTGCGCAGAGGAGGAGCGCCAGGGCGGCGCAGCGGAGGCTGCGAGGCGAGAGGGGCATAGGAAAAATGCTAACAGCAGGGAACAAGGAAGCGAGGGAGCAAGGGAGCAAGTCAGCGAGTTGGCGGGGTTGGAGCCGCCTCCGCTTCAGGGGAAGAGACTAAGGTGCGGCGAAGGTGGGCTCTCACGCTGACCGTGTTCGAGCGGCCTGAAGGTTCTTACTGGACGGTGACTGTAGCGTTGCCACCCTCTTTCCCGAACTCGAGGGTGAGGTCGACCACCGCGGCAGTTCTGTCAGGTTTGGGCGAAAAGCTGAATGTGTAGCCTTTTAGCAGTGGCTCATTCGAAATCGCGCGGTAAAGCTCCGTGATGGCTTGTTCGCGATAGAGATCCCCCGGCTTCATGTCGAAGATTTCTCGGACACGTTTCTCCTGCTCCGTATCGAGTTTTTCAATGGTCAGGCTCCGCAAGTGGTAAACGGGGCCGGGATTCACCTGGAGCGCGTAGGAAACGGTGGCATGATCGCGGTCGAAAACCGGGTCGGATGTGATATGCACGTCCGCATAGCCATACTGCTGGTAGAACGCGCGAAGTTGCGGGCCTAACTGACCGAAGGGAGACGGTACCGCTGGATCGCCTGGGCGCACGGTGAAGAATCTCGATAGGTCTCTGCCGGTCAATAAAGGGCCGCCGGCGGCGGTGATGGAGGCGATGTGGTATTTCGGGCCGGTGTCGATGAGAACGATCTCGTCCACGAGGTAGCGCTCGCCCTGTTTGTAGGGTTGACCGTGACGAAGACCGACCTGAGCACTGAAATAGCCGAGCTGTTTCAGGGATTTCTCTACTTCATATTGGGAGAAACTCAAACCGCTTTCTCCGAACGCCTTTCCCTCGTTTCCCTGAAGTTCTTTCTCCGCTGCTGTTTGGGCGTCATCGTTATTCGCCTGCACTTTGATTACGCCAATGCCTACCTGCGGCTTGACGAGCTCGAAGATGACGGAGGGTCTCGGGACCGGCGGCAAGTCATCCACGTCCACGCCAAAAAGGTCAGGGGGCGTTGTCCGAAGTTGCGTGGGAGACGGCTCCTCGCTCATCACCCGGGCGCTGATCCCCTTTTCCCTGAGCAGCGCGGTGAGGGCGTCGCGGATGTGGCCCTCGGCTTCGGTGGTGGTTGTAACTTCATCTCCGAGACTCGGGATGCGTTTCTTCAACAGAACTCGAAGCTCGTCGTCAGTCCACCAAACGAAATTGCTGAAGGAATACGGGAGGTGGGCGGGATAGGGCTGTTTCTCCGCCTGCGCATGTGCGGTGGGAAGGACGCCGGCTGCACAGCAGGCTGTGACAGCAGCAAAGATCGCAGTTCTTCGCCGGAACTCCATGTCGGTCCTCCTGGCGATTTGTTCCTGCACACCGAAGCGATTCCGCGGATGATTCCTGGACGGGATTTTGCTTGTGTGCGCCTCCGGTGATGCGAGGAGAAAATGTCAGGCTTGTCCCGAAGCATAAGAGGCGAGCGGGCGTTGTTTCAAGTGATTCCTCATTCTTCGCGTCGGGTCGACCGCGTCGCGCGACGGAGATCGATTTGAGGCGAGCAGGACGGGGGCGCGCGGAACTTGTCAAAGGTTGGCGAGGGCGGGATGGGGCGTAAGTTGTTGAAAATAAATATTTGTGCAAAGAACAAATCATTTGCAGATCATTCTTGCCAAATTGGGTAAGCTAATGGCATTCGTACCGAAATCGAACTTACGGACGGGAGAGCGGAAGGAGCTTTCCCGGTCTTCATGACTCCGCGGGCGCGGGGTGGGAACCCACCCTCAACGCAACATACGCGTTCAGGATGGGGTGCCTTGCGCCGGATTCCCACCGTTTTCGCAGAAAGCGCGAAAGGATGGGGCAGCGGCGGAAGGACAAAACAAGAAACCGGAGGGGCAACTCGGAGATGAGTTGCCCTTTATTCTTTTCCGCGGAAGGAGCGCGGAGGCGCGGACGGGGGAACCGGAAAGGTGGGCAGATGAGCGTGAGCAGCTTGGACCGGAAGATCAAAGCGGAGCAAAAGAAGAAGGACAAGGCGGCGAAGAGGCGGGCGAAGCCCGGCAAGGCGAAGGATACGGAGGAGACGGAGGATCAGAAAAAAGAGGAGAGCGTTCCCGTGGATCTTGGGGACCACAAGGGAGCGCGGAAGGTGCTGCGCCACGCGGTGAAAGCAGCGGTGAAGGTGAAGAGTGAAGCAATTGCCCAGAAGCTGGTGAACAAAGCGGAAGAGGGCGACCTGCACGGGACGGAGATGGTGCTGTCGCTGATGGAGAAGAAGAAGCAGGACAAGGACGCGAAGAAGAAAAAGAAACGGAGCGGGCCGAGCTGGGCGGAGCTGCTGGCATCGGAGCCGGAGTGGGACGAGAGTATGGAAGAAAACAGGGATCAGGGGGCAGGGATCAGGGATCAGAAGGCGAGTTCGCGGGGTTAGCGGAGTTAGCGGGGTTTGCGGGTTAGCGTGCGTTGGAAGAGGAACTTAGGGAGCAGCGACAAAGGGGTTTGGAAGCCTCGCGCGGTGCGGGGAGATGCGGCAGGGAGAAGGACGCGATGGGAATGAAGCTCATGAAGGACGAAGGGTTGCGGACGCCGAGCCGGCGACTCAGCGAGTCAGCGGGTCAGCAAGTTAGCCACGTTCCCACCCTTTTCGCAAAGAGCGCGAAAAGGATGGGGCACGGATCGCTGATGTGGATAGGGCAACGAGTTGCACTGGGTTTGCTGGCCATGGGGCTGGCGGCGATGGCGTGGGCGCAGGGCGTGAGCACGACGACGGTGCAGGGGACAGTGTATCTGGCGAACGGTCAGCCGGGCACGGGAACCCTGGTGATCAGCTGGCCAGGGTTTACGACCGTGGCGGGCCAGGCAGTAGCCGCAGACTCGATGACGGTGACGATTGCGCCGGACGGTTTTGTGAGTGTGAACCTCGCGCCGAACCAGGGAGCGACGCCCGCGGGAGAGTACTACACGGCCGTTTACTACATGAGCGACGGCACGGTGAACACGCAGTACTGGGTGGTTCCGGCGGCGGCAAATGCGACGCTGTCGCAGGTGCAGGCACAGGTGATGCCGGCGGCGCTGGCAGTGCAGACGGTGAGCAAGGCGTACGTGCACGAGGCGATCACGGAGATGACGCAGAGCCTGCTGACGGCATCGGGCGGGACGTTGAGCGGGCCGCTGTATCTGAACGCAGACCCGACGCAACCGCTGCAGGCGGCGACCAAACACTACGTGGATACGCAGGTGGCGACGGCGCTGCCCCTGACGGGAGGGACGGTGAGCGGAACGCTCAGCGCCCTCGAGATCGGCGCGGCGTACCAAGCGGATCAGTTTCCGGGCGTGGATTTCGGGGCCAAGCTCGAAGCCTGCCTGAGGGCGTTGAATGCAACCTACGGCGGGACGTGCGACGCGCGGAATTTTACGGGCAACTTGTCGATGGGATCGAATCTGACGATTGCCACGCCGAACACCGCGGTGCTGCTGCCGTGCGCCACCATTGCGACGGCGAACCAGATTGTGGTGACGGCGGGGACGCGGAACGTGTCGCTGCGGGGATGCGCACTGCGCGGCGGAACGGCGGCGAGCGGGAGCCAGGGCGGGACGGTGTTTGCCTACTCGGGCACAGGCGCGATGGTGGTGGTGGGCGATGCGACGTATGCCGTGGATACGCCAGGCTTCCACATGGATAACGTTGCGATCAATACCACCGCAGCGACGAGCGCAACGGCGCAGGGATTGGTGGCCTACCGGACACAGGAGATGGATCTCGAGAGCCTGTACTTCCTGGGCAATGCGAACCAGACAGGCATGACGCTGGATGGAACCGGGAATTACACGGGCGGCACGTTTTTGGACGACCAGTTTGGCGGGTTCGGGACGGCGGTGAATGCGATTGGCCACCAGGTGACGAATCCGGCGACGACAGACTGGATGAATGCGAGCACATTTGTGCGGCTGCACATCGATTGCCCGACGGCGAGCGGAAACCCGATCAGCGGGACGTATGGAATCAACCTGCAGCAGGGCGATGGAAACACGTTTACGGGTGGAGACGTAGAGGGATGCGCAACAGCATTGCATCTGGGAGCGAATGCGCAGAACAACACGATCGTGGGACTGCGCAACGAGAACTCGACGAACCAAATTGTGGCGGACACGGGCAGCCAGTACAACAACTGGATGACCGGCGGAACGATGTTTACGGGAAAACTAACCGACAACGGCACGCGCAACAGCTTCCTCGATACATTTCACCGGAGTTTCAACGCATTGAATGGTGACTGGTATGGAAGCCAGCAGGACGCGACGCTGACCAATCATTTCCGGCTGGGAATCGGCGCGGGGAATGAGCGCGGACTGCTGAACGAGATTCAAACGGATTACGGATACCGGTGGATCTACGGCTTCAGCGACGGCACCAGCGGGCAACAGCTTTACCAGATCCAGGATCTTCTGAACAACGTGAACCGGCTGCAGATTCAGCAATGGAATTACGGACAGAGCAGCACCAGCAACCAGACGGCGTTGAACGCGGCGGGCACAGGGAACGTGTGCTTCAACTGCTCGACCAACGCCGGAACGGGCGGCGTAAGTTTTTCGAGCGGCGGGACGTCGCCGGCGACGGTGGCAATCATGGACAATGCCGGAAACGCGCATTTCAACGGAACCTTGCAGGTGGGCGGTACATCGCAATCGGCGGGAACCATGACGGTGCGCAACAACGCCGACGCGGAGGTGGACTACTACCTGTGGCCGGGACTTACGACGAGCCAGAAGGGTTCGTACACCTACAAGGACTGGAACGGCAACAGCCAGTGGTACATGGTGAAGGACGCGAGCAACAACTGGGCGCTGAACTCGGCAGTCGGCGGGCTGGACAGCTTCAAGGCGTACCAGAGCACGAACAGCGGCGACACCTATATTGATGCCAGCAACGCGACGGGACACATCCGGCTGAATTACGAGAGCGGATCGGGCGCGGAGACGGACATCTACTCGGGATCGAGCGCGAGCCTGGTGGCGGCGTTTCTGGGGCCGACGAGCATCAAGTTCCCCGGACTGGCTGCGTCGTCAGGACACTTCTGCCTGCAGGTGGATTCGTCTGGATATATCACTAACACGGGCGCGGCGTGCGGATCTGGATCAGGATCGGGAGGAACGAGCGGCACCATTAACTCGGGCAACACGGGGCAGATTGCGTACTATGCCGCGAACGGCACGACGATCGGCGGGATGAATGCGGTTCCACTGACAGCGGGCGGAACAGGCGCGACGAGCGCAAGCGGAGCCGTTGCAAACCTGCTGCCGGGCGTGGCGTCGGATGGGAACAACGGAATGATCGTGACGGGCAACGTGCAGGCGGCGAAGTCGATCTCTGCCCTCTCGCCGGTGTGCGACATTCGTTCCCAGGGCGCCGTCATCGACGATGCCACGCCCATTGATAGCGCGGTGCAGGCGTGCATCAACATCGTGAACTCCGTCTACGGAGGCACGGGGACCGTGTTTCTTCCCTGCGTGCGGCAGGACAGCACAGGGCCGGCATGCTATCTGCAAAATTCCTCGATCCTTACCGGGCCACCGGCAGGCACCGTGAAGTTCGTCGTTGCGGGCGGCATTCAGCTAGGCTCAACTCTAGTGGGCTACGGTTGGGGAAGCTGGTTTGGAGACGGAGGCGGAAGTACTCTTCAGTTTCAGACTGGAACTGCTCCAGCTAGTTTCTACGGTCCGTCGGTTAACGGGACGCTTGGCACTGCTATTACTGCCGCGAATACAGCAACCACCATTACCCCGACATTTACGCACGGCGGCATTGCGAACCTTCCAGTAGAATCGGCCATCACCATCGCAGCGCTAACTTCCTCTACGGCATCTGCGGCACGGATTGTTTCAGGCACAGGCTACGGGCAGACGACGCTGACTACGGCTTCCGCAATCCGCATTCCACCGGGTGAAACCATTACCATATCGGGCTGCTCAGATTCGTCCTTCAATGCGACAAACATAATGGTGAGCGCCTCAGACTACACCGCGCAAACCATTACCTACTTCCAGACCGACACGACGCCTTCTTCGGCCACTGGATGCACGGTTACAGGGTTCAATGAGGATGCGTTTGAATCGGCCCGCATTCTCTGTTCGAACGGCATGGGTGGAACCTTTAACGGTGTAACCTACAACTCTTGCGGTGCGGGTCAGGTCACGATCATGACTAAACACACGCACTCTGCCAGTGACCAGTGGGGCGAAGTCGCGGTTTCTCCTGCATTCAACACCTTCGGTCCGCAAACGTGGAGCGATCTCTCGATTTCGTACCCCTCCGGCATGGGTTTTTGGGCCGAGGGCAGCACTAACCTGGTGATGAACCATGTGGCGGTGCAGGCAAGCTCGGCCATCACATCAGGAGCGGCAGAACTTAGTGCAAACTACATTTCGCAGCTTCACGATGTCTTCTTCCAAACGAATACGCCGGGGATTTGTCCGAATGGAGCTTGCCCACAACCTAGTTATCCCTATGCTCTGCGCTGCGATTCAGACGCTGATGTAGGCGGCTATTACAGTTACACCGTTAGCGCGTGCGATGCTACGGATATTGACCAAGGCAGTTGGTTCGTGGGTGGAATCAAGCTCGATGGCGATGGTGTACAACAAATTTTAGGGCTGCCGCGAATCACTAGCGCGACGTATGAGGAGACGTGGAGCGGAGCTATCACCATCGACAACCGGAATGGAATCGCAAGCAATAACTGCTTGAGGCTCACGGATCAATACCTGCAAGACAACATTTCAGACTGGTCTCAGAACCTCCTTATATATACCGACAGCAAAGCTCCGGCTGGATGTGTAGAGGTGGACAACAATGATCTAGCGGCCTCTCCGTTTTTGACTAACTCATATTTCAACGGAACCCTGAGCGTGAACGGAATATCTCTCGGTCAAATGGCATCCAGTTCCGTGAATCAGACCGCATCGAGCGGCGTCTACAACGAAGGCAATCTACTCAAGGGCGAGATTGAAAACAAGGGCGCGGATTTTGGGCCGCAGATTGTTCCTTATGGTTCTCTACCTATCACAGACTCAGTTTCATCGTGGAGCAGCCTTTGCACCACGGCAGGAAACTGCACGGTTAGCGCGGTAGTTGGTCCTGATGGGCCAAGTGGCCAGATGCCCGCCGGGGAGATGGACACAACCAGCACTGACGCTGACATCCAGATTGGCACTTGGACGGGCCCGACCTACCCCGGTGATCATTTCATTATCTGGTCGTGGGTGCGCCCGGGAATGAATCTGTCGATCACACAAGGGTTTATCGGCACCGCCATTGGTTATGGGAATGCGTTCTACATCGCTGCGGGAAGTAGTATTAGCTTCGCTCCAACGGCGGGTAACGGCGGAAACATTCATGCGTGCTCTCCGAGCGCATTTGGCACGCAACTAGGATCAAACGGATGGGGACCGCAGGTTGCAATCTGCACTATCACGACTGGATACTCAAGTCCGAGCGCTTTGTCTTTTCACTTAACAACATCGAATGGAGCGAGCGGACAAGAGCGGGGAAACCAATATGCGGAACCGGGATGGACGTTTATCCCTGGTCCGAACAATCCCGCCTGCACAGCGGCGGGAACCTGCAATTTAAGCGCAGACCAGATTGAGGAAGCGAGGCGGGATCAATACCACGGGTTTGTGCCTGCGGGCATGAGCGCGGGAACGGCGGCGACGGGAGAGATCGTGTCCGCGAATGGTTTCAAAGTGAACGGCGTGGCGCTGAATGCTCCCAGTGAGACGTACAACGCGTCGGCGAGCGGGTCGATCACATTGCCTGCGACGGACCGCGCGGAAGCGACCTACGTGCTGAGCGGCAACGTGACGGCGTCGATCGGCGCGGGCACTGGCGGCGGGAAGGTGACGATCTTCATTTGCCAGCCTGCGAGCGGAGGGCCGTATACATGGACGTGGCCAACGAACTGGAAGGGCGGCGTGACCGTGGGAACGACAGCAAGCACCTGTTCTGAGCAGACAGGAACGTATATCGCCGCACTGGGCGACTGGCATGGAGATGCCGGATCGACCAACGTGCCGCAATGAGAAAGACAGGGACTAGGGACTAGGGACCAAGGGATCCAGAGAACATCAGAGCGAAGGTCGGAGCGGGAACGCAGCAGGGCGCGCAAAGCGCCGGCTGCGCCGCCGGCCGCGGTCGTGTGGACAGGGAGCGGGCCACCCCAGGGGGCGACTTGTGCTCACTGGGGGCCCCGGCAGGGAGCAAGGGCGCAAGGGAGCGAGGAGAAGAACGATGAAGCATTGGTTGTGGGTTTGGATTTTAGCGGCAGCGCCAGCAGTCGCGTGGGGCCAGGCGTCGACGGGATTGCCGGCGCCGAGTACGAATGGGATCGGCGGAGTGCCGGTTCCGGCACTGGCCACGGGTTACCTCTACTACAACAGCGGGACAAACAGTTTCGTGTTTCAAACGCCGAGCGGATCGGGCACGGTGAACAACTGCGCTTCGGCTTACGCGGTGGCGTACTACGCCGGAAGCGGAACGGCGGTGAGCTGTTCGACAGCTGTCACGGGCCTGGGCTATTTTTCGACGGGGTCGGCGCCGGCAGCAGCGACGGCGCACAACGAATCGGTGCCGCGCACGTGCACCACAAGCAACAGCGGGAATGCCTATACGTGCACGACTTCGCCGAGCTTTACGCCGGCGGCGGGCGACACGATTTCAATCAACTTCAATGCGGCGAACACGGGATCGGCGACGCTGGCGGTGAATGGAGCATCGGCGGCGACGATCAAGAAATGGGGCAACAGCAGTAACCTGACGGCAAGCGATGTGCTGGCCGGACACTGGATCAACGCGACATATGACGGGACTTACTGGCAGTTAGAAGGCCAGTTAGGCAATGCCAACGCAACGCAGGTAAACGGAGCGAGCGTTCCGGCAAGCGCGAGCGTGTTGAGCAGCAATGCTTCGTCGCAACTGACGGCGGCAACGAACATCACAACCACCACCTCTTCGACTTTGGGAGGAAGCGCGAATCTCTTCAACAATGCAGCGGCGACGACGAATGTTGTGGAGATCCAGGCGGGAACCAGCGCGGCGCAGACCGAAGAGCTGCAGTGGCAGAACTACAGCGGGACGGCGGAGTGGGACAACACGGTCGATACGAGCTACACGTACCACATTCAAGACGCCGCCCACAGCAGTCTCGACCGCATCACGATCTACCAGGGCGGCGGAAATACCAATATCAATGCGGGCAACGGCGCGTATGCAGTGTGCCTGAACTGCGCGGCAAACAGCGGCACGAGCGGACTGCTGGTGCAGAATGGGGCGTCGAGTCCGTCGACGGTGCTGACCGTGACGGGAAGCGGGAATACGACGGCGACGGGATTTGTGTCGGGCAAGTTCTTCATGGGCAGCGGCACGATGTCGCTGACGGCCGGAGCGGCCGCCGGATCGAGCCCGTCGATTGCCTGCGCGACCAACCACGTGTGCGACGGCGTGAGCGGTACGGTGACGCTGACGACGGGAACCAGCCCGGCGACGGGGACCCTCGCGACATTGTCGTTCCCCAACACGCATACCAACTACGCCAACTGCATAGTGACGACGGAGAGCTCGAGCGCCGTGCTCACGACCAATACATGGATGGAGAGCACAACCGCGATCACGATCACGGCAAATGCGGCACTGACGGCTTCGACGGCGTACACGGTGAAGTATTGGTGCGGCGGGAACTGAAGAGGGGCAGCGGAGTTAGCGGAGTTAGCGGGGTTAGCGGGGTTAGCGGAGTTAGCTGAGTTAGCTGAGTTAGCTGAGTTGGCGGAGCTTGCGGAGCTGGCGGCGTTAGCGGAGTTAGTGTGGGGGTTCCGTGGAAGCCAGAGGAGATTGCGGGCCGAAGGTTGAGGCGTGGGGACTGCGCCTGGAGGAATTGCGGGATGACGAACTGGATCGGAGCGACCTGGAGTTCCTGGGGAAGGCTCTGGACCACCATCCCGCGAGCCTGCATGGGCCCACCGTGTGCGTGGCACTGGCGGAGAGACTGCTGGTGGTGAGGACGCGCGAGGGGCGGCCGGGCAAATTGAAGGCGAATAGCGTGCAGCGCGTCTTTGAGAATAAGCGCGGTCAGCGGAACATTGTGCTGAAGGCGCGGCAGATGGGGCTGACGACGTGGGTGGCGGCGCGGTTTTTTCTGAAGACGATTACGCAGCCGGGAACTCTGACGCTGGAGGTGGCGCACACGCAGGAGGCCGCAGAGGAGATCTTCCGTATCGTGCACCGGTTTCTGGATTGGCTGCCGGATGGGCTGCGCGAGGGGCCGCTCAAAACGGGGCGGGCAAACGTGCGGCAGATTGTGTTTCCGGAGATGGATGCGGAGTACCGCGTGGTGAGCGCGGCGGATCGGAATGCGGGGCGCGGATTGACGGTGCAGAACCTGCATTGCAGCGAGCTGGCGCGATGGCCGGGCGACGCGGCGGAGATCCTGGCGGGTTTGCGCGCCGCGATGGCGCCTAGTGGAGAGCTGATTCTGGAATCGACGCCGCAGGGCGTGGGCGGGTGCTTCTACGAGGAGTGGCGCAAGGCCGGTGAGACGGGAACGGTGCGGCACTTTTTTCCGTGGTGGATGGAGCGGCGATACCGGTCAGGGGCGGTAGATGAGGCGAGCCTGACGGACGAGGAACGCGGGCTGATGGACCGGCACGGGCTCAAGCTCACGCAGATCGCGTACCGCAGGCGGATCCGCGCGGATTTTCGCGGGCTGACGGCGCAGGAGTATGCAGAAGACGAAGAGAGCTGCTTTTTAGCGAGCGGCGAGAGCGTGTTTGAGCTGTCGGCGGTGGAGGCGCGGATGAAGACAGCGCCGGAGCCGGTGGAGCGGCGGAAGAACGGAGAGCTGGAGATCTGGCTGCCGCCCGTGAAGGGCAAGGAATACGTGGTAGCAGTGGATCCGGCGGGAGGCGGAAGCGACGGCGACTACTCCGCTGCGCAGGTGCTGGAGATGGAGACAGGCCTGCAGTGCGCGGAGTTTGCCGGACACATGGGCGGACTGGAGCTGGCGCGATTTGTGACCGGGCTGGCCAAGGAGTACAACGGGGCGTGGCTGGTGGTGGAGCGGAACAACCACGGCAGCGGCGTGCTGGCGCTGGCGGAGACGGCGTGTAAGTACGAGCGCATCTACTGTCAGGGAGGGCGGCAGGGCGGGCAGGCGGGTTGGTTGACGACAAGCGTGAGCCGACCGGCGGTGATCTCGCAGCTGGATGCAGCGCTGGTGGAGGAGCCGGAGCGGTTCCAGAGCCGGCGGCTGCTGGGCGAGTGCCGCAGCTTTGTGCGGCAGCCGAATGGGAGCTCGGGAGCGCGGTCGGGCACGCACGACGACCGCGTGATGGCCATGGCAATCGCGCTGGCGGCACGGGCGGAGCTGGCTGGGAAGCAGCGGCGTTAGCGGAGTTCGCGGCGTTAGCGGAGTTCGTGGGCCGGGACCGTGCAATCCCAGCTTCTAGCTGCTGCGCACTGCTTAAGATCTTGTTGTGTATCGAGCAGTTGGCGCGACCCGAAACGGCTGGGAGCTGGAAGCTAGAGGCTAGAAGCCGCCTTTCGAGACTTCCCTTCCCGGCGATTGCGTAAGCCGGAGAATCCCCCTACAATATTGATAGCGAAGAACGAGAGGAAAGGTTCGTCTGTCGATGCCGAAGGAAAAGATTCATCCAAATTACGCCGTGGTGCGCGTGATGTGCGCCTGCGGAAACAATTTTGAGACACGGTCGACCCACAAAGGCGACATTCACGTGGAAATTTGCTCGGTTTGCCACCCGTTCTTTACGGGCAAACAGAGGCTGGTGGACACGGCGGGACGCGTGGAGCGGTTCCGGCGGAAGTACGCGAAGAGCGACGCGGCGAAGGCAGCCAAGTAAGCCGAGGCGCGAGTTGGACGATTGGGCCTCCGCCGCGGCGGAGGCTCACGTTTGTTTGGGCCACGACGTTCCCTGCTACTGTGACCAGGAGCTGAACGAATGCCACGCCGAGGTTTCACCGTGAAGAAGCACTGGGACAATCCGGTGGAGCATGCCATGCCCGCAGAAGCGCGGGTACCGGCGGAGGTGCGGCTGGGCGCGGTGACGGTGCGGCCGGCGACGGTGCTGGCGCCGATGGCCGGAGTCACGGACACGGTGTTCCGGAGATTTATCCGGCATGCGAGCGTTTTCTCAAGAGATCAGAGAACAGAGATCAGAGATCAAAAGACAGGAAATAGAGAACAGGGAATAGGGAATAGAAATCACGGCCCGGAAGCAGCTCGCATAGAGAGAGAGATCACCAACGCAGAATCTGGATGCGGGCTGATCATGACGGAGTTCACTTCGGCGGATGGGTTGAGCCGCATGCGCGAGGCAAAGCGGCGGCGCTATCTAACGTTCTACGACGACGAGCATCCCATTGGAGCGCAACTGTTCGGGTCGAATCCCCAAACGCTCGCGGAAGCGGCGCGGATCGTGGAGGAGACGGGCTTCGACACGGTGGACCTGAACCTGGGCTGCCCCGCGAAGCGCGTGGTGGGGTGCAACGGAGGGTCGGGCCTGCTGCGCGACCTGCCGAAGATCGGCGAAATTTTCCGCGCCATCCGCAAGGCGGTGACGATTCCCTTCACCGTAAAGTTCCGCATGGGCTGGAACGAGAGCCAGATTGTGTGCGTGGAGCTGGCGCGCATGGCCGAGGCCGAAGGGTTGAACGGTTTGGCGCTGCATGCGCGCACGCGCGAGCAGGGCTACAGCGGCCAGGCGCAGTGGGACTGGATTGCCGCGGTGAAAGAAGCGGTGCGGCTGCCCGTGATCGGGAACGGAGATGTGCGCACGCCGGAGGACGCGGCGGCGATGGTGGCCGAAACGGGTTGCGATGCGGTGATGATCGGACGCGCGGCGCCGGCCAATCCGTGGATCTTCCGCCAGATTGCCGAGTACACGGCGACGGGTAGCTACGCGCGGCCAGGCACCGAGGACCGCTACCGGATGATTCGCGCGTACTTCGAGATGCTGATGGCGGAGGCCGAGGCAACGAAGGACCTGCCGCGCGACGCCAGGCTGGGCGATCCGGTGGGAAAGATGAAGCAGTTTGCCACGTGGTTTACGCACGGCGTGCCGGGCGGCGCGAAGCTGCGCGCGGCCATTTACCATGCGCGCAACGGCGCCGATGTGCTGAGCGAGGTGGAGCGGTTCTTTGTGGCGCGCATGGAAGCGGGCGAGAGCGCGGAGCCGGAGAGCGAAGACGCGGCCCAGGCTTTCCCTGACGCGGCACTGGTTTGCGACTAACGGAATTTGAGGCTCTGCTTCCGGCGCGCGGAGCCCGCCTGCTCAATTCGATTGTGCCGATGGTTACGGATTCATCCTGGAGACTGACTCTCGCCACGGTCTCTGTTGCGACGAGGATCGGGCCTCTTGCCCTTTCCTCCGCTCATTTCCGGCGCCATCGTCGAGTGATCTGCTTCACGATCTGCCTCATAAAGATGCCGCTCACGCGGAACCTTGCGCCTTGATTCATCAAAGCCAGCAAAACGCCTTCTCCGTCAGGGCTGATGACGGTCACGCTCCGCAAATCGACGACCAGCTCACAATGACCGCCATCCACTGCAGCCTTTTGACCGATGGTCTTGAGTTCGTCAGTCCAGGGCGTAATGAGCTTACCTTCGAGGACCAACTGGCGTTTGGTCCCGCCCTCGATGGTGGAGATTCTTAACATGCTGCTTCCCCCGCTATCAAATACGCAGGTTTCGTGCCAAGCGAATGCGGCGTTAGCGGGTTGGTTTTGAGGAAGTTACAGGTCTTGAGCGAGTCAGGAATCGAAAGTGTCAACGACACGACGATGGGGACCGGCCGAGCCCCATCGCGAGTTGACGGGTTGACATGGTGTCAATTCGGTCGTGTTGCAGAAGGCGGGAGGGTTCAGGCGAAATCAAGTCGATGGATTCCGCGTGATGCATTCAGAGATCGAGCAACGATCGCATTTCGATAGGTCATCTATCAAGGGTGAAAACTACGTTGATCGTTGTTTCAACTTCTATAGGCTCGTTATTGAGCATGTACGGCTTGTAGCGCCAGTTCCGCACGGCATCGACGGCGGCCTGCCGCAACATGACCGGCCCGCTCACAGCGTGCAAATCCTCAATCGTTCCTTTTGCGGAAATAGTGGCGTGCAGCTCCACAGTGCCAGCCACGCCGGCTGTTTTAGCGATGGTCGGATAAACGGGCGGCGTCTTCTGAATCAGCATTCCAGTCGCGACGCCAGATGAAACTGCAATTGGTTTGGAAGATGCAACTTTAACGACGGGCTGTGCGCGTCCATTGAAAATGCTGGCATTTGCGCTGCCGTCGCCCAGACCATCCGCACCGGCCGTGCCCAAGCTCTCAGGAGGTGGCGCATTTTCCGCGGCTTGCTTCGGAATCCGTGTTGGCGCGGTCAGTTGATCGTTCATCATATTCGTGTGCACTTGTGCCGGGGTCACTCCGTCCGCTTCGTTGGCCGGCTGGTTGTCCGTTGCCGGTTGCTTTTCGGTCGTTGCCAGCGGCTTGTCCTGAGTTAACGGTTTCTTAGCCGACGGCTTCGGCGTGTTCGTATCCAGCTGAGTATCGGTTGCTACCGGAACTGGCTGAACAGATGGTTTCGCCACGGACTTCGTTCCATGATGGATCAGCAGCGGGATCATGAGGATGAGCGGAAGCAGAATCGAACAGGCGCTAACGGCGACAACGGTCAGCCGCTTCTTTTTCGCCGTGTTCTGCTCTCTCATATCATGGAGATTCTTCGGTGAAAACAACTGGAAGATAGCCTCGTCAGCTGCGCGTCTCGTTTTCGCCGTGGGTTCGGGTGAGTTACGCATTTCATCCACCGTAGCGACGTTTGGCAAATCCGGCACCACGGGAACCTCATGCGTCGCATGGCGAGCCTCTGGCTTGTGCGAAGCGCGGCTGGGCGAACCATCTACCAACTCGTTAGTCAACTCTTGCTGCTTAACAATGACTCGTGCGGACGAGGCTGAACCCAAATCGCGGGGCCTGTCCACCACGGGCGACAGGAATGCTTCACGGTCAGCGGATTGCCCAAGAGGCTTTGGAGTCTTGCCAAAGGAATGAGCGGCGTCCCGTGCTTCCCAAACCGTACGGTTAACGGGCCGAAGCGAAGGAGAAGCTTCGCTATCCCAATCGATGAAATCCTTTTGCTGCTTAACAAAGACCGGTGCGGACGAGGCTGAGCCCGAAACACGCGGCCCGTCCACCAGGGATGCCAGGAAAGCTTCGCGGTCAGCGGATTTCCAAAGCGGCTCTGGAGTCTCGCCGAAGGAATGAGTGGCGTCCCATGCTTCCTTTTCACCAGAGTCAACAGGCAAAGGCGCAGGAGAAGCTTCGCTATCCCATTCGTTGAAATCCTCGGGAAGCGTTTCAGGCAGCAACGGAGCTATTTCTCTTGGAGATGCCATTGACCGTCCTCTCCTTTCTCGTAGATAGCACCTTTGTACTTGCGCGTTTCGCGCGGCTCTGTCTCGGTGGCGGTGCGTTCGTCCGTTACTTCCGTCGGCGCCGAATCTCCAGGGGCAGAGTTGGTTGCGGCGAAGGTCCACGCGAACTGAGTCTCAGTGGCTGCGGTTGGCAATGAAGCAATGTCAGGCGATTCTTTCACCTCAAGCACGACCACGGCTTGTGCCTTTGCGTATTTTTCGGTGTCCGATGGAGTAAACGATGCGGAGAGGGTATACCTCCCCGGCGCAAGTACGTGGCCCGCGGAAGGAGTATAGACAAATGTTCCTGGAACCGATGCCGTGGCATTCAACTGCATGTCGCTCAGTGCGGTGCCGTAGGAAATGACAGAGGGGACCGGCCACGTGATGAGGGGTGGTAACTTCTCGGTAACAGTGAGCGACACGACGGCACGCGCCGTTGTGTAATTCAAAGTGTCGGTCGGAGTGAAGGCTACTAAGAGCTCATGCATTCCCGGCGTGAGTATCTCGCCTGCAGCAGGTGTATAGGCAAAAGATCCCGGCACTGTTGCTGTGGCATTGAGCTGAGTGGCGCTGAGGGCGGCACCTTGGGCAATCGGCTCCGGTGTCGGCCACGTGACGGCAGGAGTTGCTTTGGCGACAGTCAGTGATACGGCGGCCTGCGATGTAGAGTAGCCCAGAGTATCTTCCGGGGTAAAAACCACGGACAGTTTATGGACTCCAGCTGCAAGCACCGCTCCTAAGCCAGGGTTGTATTCGTAGGTTCCCGGAACCGACGCCACGGCACAGAGTTGCGTGGTGCTGAGCTGTGTGCCGTACGTAATCGAATCGGGTGTCGGCCATTGGATGGCAGACCTTGCCCTGGCCACCTTGAGCGGCACGGTGGCCTGCGCTGTGGTGTAGTTTGTGCTGTCCGCGGGGGTGAAGGTTACCGAGAGCGTATGCCCTCCCGGAGGGAGCACCTCGCCCAGCACGGGAGAGTAGTCGAATTTTCCAGGTACCGGCGCCGAGGCGTTGAGTTGAGTATCGTCCAACGCGGTGCCGAAAATTATCTCGCTAGGCTTTGGCCAAGAGAGGGTCGGCGTTGCCTTGGTCACAACAATTGAAACCGCGGCCTGCAGCGGAGCGTAGGCGCCGGAATCTGCCGGAGTGAATGTGACCCATAGCGTATGCGTTCCCACCGGCAGCACATAGCCTGGGCCGGGTGTGTAGAGAAAAGTTCCCTCAACCGATGCCGTGGCATTGAACTGGGCGAAGGTGAGCTTTTCCCCGTAAGGAATTGGGTCGGGTGCCGGCCATGTGATGATCGGAGTCGTAAGCCCGTCGGCCGAAGTCAGAGTGGGAGTGCTCGGCGGTTCGTCATTGCCAAAATTCACGTGCGCAATTTCTCGACCTGGACCTTGATGGTCAAGATCCCTCTTTCTTGCTGGTGGAATGGGGCGCCCCGTAATCGAGCTGGCCATCTCCAGGCTGATGCGCGAAAGGCGCGTTTCTGGAAGCCCGGTGTCACCGGACTGCAGCGCGCGCGCCGCGCCCTGATCATTTGGAATCTTCCACCGTATCGGCCTGCCGAGGGCTTTGACGATGACATCTTCGTTCACCGTTTCGTGGAAGCGTGAATCAAACCGGTTGATCACGATTTCCAGGTTTGGACTTCCTTCGGCGAAGAACTGTGAGATAAGGCGATTTGAATTGCGCAGTTCGGAGATGCCGGTCTGGGTGACCAGGTAAATGGTCGACGCATCTGCGAACAGGGCTTTGGCTGCCACATCAGTCCGCGATCCCACATCGACAATCACTTGATCGAATGCGCGCCGCGCGATTGCGATCAACTTGTCGATGGCGTCTTTGGAAATCTCAACCTCGGGGATTTTGGTGGGAGCCGCCAGCACGAATACTCCTGACCGATGCTTGACCAGGAGATTTCGAAGAAAACTCGCATCCAGGCGGTCGATACTCCGGAAGGCGTCCTCCGTCGAGTAACCCGCAGAAATCCCCAGGCACAGCGCCGCGTCTCCAATGGGAAGAGCGAGGTCAATCAGCAGGACGCGTTGATCTGGAGTCTGGGCCAGAGCGATCGCAAGGTTGCACGCGACCGTCGTAACACCCGATCCCCCTTTGGAGCCGGTAAAGACGAGCACCCGTCCCTGAGTCTTCTTTGCTGGGAGAGTTTTCTCACGAAGCGTGGTTATGGCCCGAACCAGAGCCTCGGCCACAGCGCCTTGCTCGAAAGGCAGAAGGAGGTATTCACGAGCTCCTGCACGCATGGCGCTGATCGCGACCCTCGGTTCAGTCTTCTCCGAGTAGACCATGGTGATCGCCGCGTCGCTGGCACTCGTTGTTTTCACCAGTTCCAGAGCAACATCTGGGTCACTGTCCAGGTCAAGCATGATAACGTCGAACGACGACGCCAATCTTTGCAACCGATCAAGTTCCGGGGGGTAGGAATCGAACTCTCGGACGACTGCCCGACGAGTTTCAGCAAGAGCCTTGGCCACTGCCGAGCGTCTCTCCTCGTCTGGGCCAATCAAGGCAACCGACAAGTGCCCGGTTCCAATGGTGTCAGCACGTTTCGTGCCGAAGTTTGGTGATACACCTGCTGAACTCGCGGTATTAGGCGCTTTTTCAGTTGAGGTACTCATTGAGACACCAGCCGCCTTTCCGCTCAAATCTCAAGTTGACAGGTCGGCCGGGAACTGAATTCGCTGGTTTCTTCCTCCCTCAACGAACAAAGATGGTGCAATTCTGGGGAGAACCTTCAATGCGAGCGTCAGCTTACCACCGCCTGCCCAACAGGACCCTGTCGGACGATGGTAATCGCTTTTGAGTTCAATATGGAACTAAAATAACCATATTTTTACATTACTAAAGTTTTATCGATCAATTCCGGGCGAACGGCTCCTCCAGCCAGGCGCGATGATGGTTCTCATGCGATCGCCGAAATAAGCTGGCTACGGTGTCCAAGCTTGGGGATGGAAAAGTGGCAGACTCAACGCTCACGGCTCTCTAGGGGTGGATGAGCTGGAAGATGCTTGAGCGCTACTCTCACGCCCGGAACGATGCCAGGCACCGTGCGGTAGATTTGCTCACCAGCCGCGACAAGACTGAAGGAGGGTCCCCAAAAAATCCCCCACAGAGGGAGTCACGAAAAAATGTCAATGTGCAGTAAGTTATTGATTATAAAGTGGTAGGCGAGGCGGGAATCGAACCCACAACCCCCGGCTTAGAAGGCCGGTGCTCTATCCGATTGAGCTACTCGCCCACGTTTTTTATTGTAGCTGCGAAGTGAGCGACGCGCGCGGCGCGGTGGAGGGCACTGTACCCGCGGCGACAGCCTGAAGGTAACGGACGACGGTGGCCTCGGCCCAGTGGACGCCTGCGGAACGGCGCGCCAGAAATGCGCAGTGGCCGCCATGGCGGCTCTCGACAAATTGGATGTGGGGGTTGGCGAGGATGCGCGCGCGGGATTCAGGCAAGAGGCGGATGAAGGGATCGTCTTGCGCGCAGAGGATGAGCGTGGGAACGGCGATGCGGTCGATGACGCGGGCGCTGGCGGCGCGGTAGTAGTAGTCGTCGGCCGAGCTGAAGCCGCAGTAGCGCGCGACGACTTTATGATCGAACTCGCGAATGGAGCGAGCGGGGCCGATGCCGTCGATGTGATAGATGGCGGGAAAGAGCTCGGCTTTGTGGCGGAGGCGGCGCATCAGGTTGCGCAGAAAATGCCACTCGTAAACGCGATTGGCCGGTTCGTGCAGAGCGTCGGCGCCGGTCGCGAGATCGATGGCCGGGCAGACGGTGGCGACAGCGGCAACCGGCGGCTGCGCGCCCCACTCGCCGGCGAGCTTGAGCACGAGATTGCCGCCCATGGAGTAGCCGACGAGCGCAACGCGTTCGAGACCGAAGCGCGCGGTGAAGTAACGCACCACGGCGCCAACGTCGGCCGAGCGGCCGGAGTGATAGAGCGTGGGAGTGAGCGCATCGCTGCCGCCGCAGTTGCGCATGTTCATGCGGACGACGTTCATGCCGGCGGCGAAGGCGCGCGTGGCAATGCCCTGCATGTAGCGGGAATCGGACGAGCCCTCGAGGCCGTGCACCAGCACCGCGGTAAGCTGCGTGGCGCGCTCCGGCTCAGGCTGCCAGTGGCAGTGGCAGAGAACGCGGCTGGCATCGGTGGGATCGACTTCGACGTATTCGGCGATGGTGGGCAGGAGAAACGCGGGCCGGGGAAGAAAGTTGCCAACGATGGTTTGCAGGTGGCCGCTCGAGAGCCATGGATGGGGTTCGAAGGGAGTGAACCAGGCCGCAGGTTCCGCAGGCTCGTGCGTGGAAGAACTGTCTGGCATTACGCTGGATGGCACGGCGGACGAAATAGATAAACCCTCGCGTTCCGTCGACTTGGGAGGATAAATTGGGGCGGCTGGTGGGGATCGAACCCACGACATCCTGAGCCACAGTCAGGCGTTCTGCCGCTGAACTACAGCCGCCGTTTACCCTATCGATTGTAGCATCGAAGCGGATGCGATGCGGAGGGACGCAGAGGGGCAAATCTGCCGCGGAATGATCCAGATGCGGAGGGTCTGCGGCGGGTGGAGAGGCTTCCCGGAGCGCGTCGAGCGAAATCGATCCGGGTTACAATCGAAAGAGGAAATCGGGGCGTAGCGCAGTCTGGTAGCGCATCTGCTTTGGGAGCAGAGGGTCGGGGGTTCGAATCCCTCCGCCCCGACCATCAAATCAATCACTTAGAGCAATCCCTGCACCTTCTGAAAATGGACTGTATCGGATAGTGTAGCGGGTAGCTGTCTTTTTCGGGCAGTGACCTAACTGTCCGCCGACGAACAACAAGCCGGGGTTCCTCCCGGCTTTTGCCAGCTTTCAGTGGGTCGGTAGTGTCCTATGACTACGTTGCTGTGCCGCGGACCACGTGACCGCTCACCGGGCACATAAGGAAAGTGAAGTTCCCTAATCCTGATGTCTCCAAATCACGAGAACTCGGACGCTGGACGAGCGGCACATTATGAACGCCGCAGACTGGAAGATTCGCGTCTTTCTCTACGAAGCATGATCCCGCCATGCCGATCTCCTTTCGCACGAAAGCCCCTCGTTTCCGAGAGGCTTCATGTCAGACCTGGGAAACTTACAACTATTTAGTGACCCTACCCTTTAGTGACCCTACCCTGCGGCGAGAACAGATCGCCGTGATCTTGGTCACTCCGATCTACTGTGTGCTGCCTGGAAGCTCTTTAGGCGTCTGGAGACGGGAGAACATATTCATCACGGCGTCCTCGCTGGGGTGGACGTAGCGGGCAGACATGGAAATCGAAGAGTGGCCCGCAATCCGGGCCAGCGTCCAAGCATCGCAGCCAGTCTCTCCCAATCGCATTAGGAAAGTGTGCCGCAGAGCATAGAGCACAAAGGGACGCACTCCACTGAGCCGCAGCGCCCGCTGATGCTGTTTCTTCACCGTGGAAGGCTCAATGTGTCCGCTGGCCGTATCTGCCACCCATACCCAACCCTCAGAGGGCATCTTTGCCGCCTCCCAGCGCCGCTCTAAGAGCGCCCGCACCCTTGGACTCAAGGGAAGCATCCGCCGTGCCGCCAACGTCTTGCCATGCGTCACCTGGAGCGTCCCGCACTTCCCGTTCGACCAGCTAATCGACTCCCAGCGAAGACGGGAGTTCTCTTCTGGACGCATCCCTGTATCGATCAGCACGATTGCAATGTCGGCCATGAGTTCGCCAGCCGCAGCCAAGTAACGCGACTCTTCGTCTGGCAATAGAACGTGCTCTCGGTGATGCTCGCCCCTGAGCAATTTGATTTTTGGCGCAGATGGAGTGATGCCCCATTCAACCGCCAGCCGCAGAGCGCGGCGGAGAACCCTCAGAGAGCTATTCACAGAGCTAGGCTGCCAACCCTTCATTTGGAGAAAGGCCGCATAGTCCGCCGCGTGTTCGCTGGTGATGCTGTCCAGTTTGCGATTCACCAGTGGTCCGTACGCAGAGATGTTCGCCAGTTGCGTCCGATACCAGCCCGCCCAGGTCTTCGGTGACGCTTGCTCAAACGTCGCCCGCGCCCAAGGGGTGAAGCGATTCGCAATGTAGTCCGCGAGAGTCGGGATGGGCTCCCGCTCGGTGATGCCTACCTCACCCTTGGCGAGCGCCGTCTTGTAGGCCGCTTCCATCTGGCGGGCGGTGCGGGGGTTTCCCTGATTAGTGCTCTTTTGGATATGCTCCCCGTTGACCAGGAAGTGATACCAGTAGACACTGCCCCGTTTGAAAACGCCAATTCGTGTGGCCGCTTTCCGTTTGTCGACAGCAAAATCTCTATGAAATTCAGCAGTGACAGTTTGCGTAGCGAGATTGACCGCGGCCTGGCCGCTTGCCGCTATGGGATTGTCGTGTTCTCGAAGGCCTTTCTGAGAAAGAAGAAGTGGACGGAGCACGAACTCAATGCTCTTTTTGCCAAAGAGGCGCCAGGGAAAAAGGTGATCCTGCCCATCTGGCACGGGATCACACGGGATGATTTGATGGAGTACAGCCCGGCATTCGCCGACCGTCTCGCCAAAGACTCCATCACGGACACCTATTCAGACATCGTTTAGAGCCTCCTTTGGATGCTTGGACGTTCAAGCGCCGAACCCAAACCGCTGCCCTCCCCACAACTGAAACCATCGGGCCTTCCGAGCGCCATTGTGGATGCACGCTATGACGCCAAAGGACGGAACACCCCATGGGTATATGCCTATATCCGCCCTGTGCTTAACTCTCCCGATCAATTCACATTCGACACATCGGAGGGCAATTTGAAGCAGGGCGACGCAGAAAGCGTGGTAATCGAATTCATTAGATTTGACCGCGCTATGTCCGCGAGGGGATACACAAGAATGGGATTCGGAAACTCGTCTGGTGACCGCCGATTTGATCTTTTTGGCTGAAGCTTTTGGCCGTCCGCGTGATCAGTACCCGCAAGCATCAGATGGGGCGCCCCAACAGGGACAGGAGGAACGCGCTTCGAGAGACAATGGAGCGGCTGGTACCTGTGGCAGCTACAGCCCGCGGCCGACATTGGTGCTCGCAAGAAGCCCGTCCGAAAG
>Ga0326728_10002528_pt1 | contig 60352 bp, 46 predicted proteins | sample MB3enrmetagenome_FD_207602 | JGI IMG/M metagenome (GOLD analysis project Ga0326728, IMG submission 207602) | Lab enriched peat soil microbial communities from McLean, Ithaca, NY, United States - MB31MN | ecosystem: Environmental > Terrestrial > Soil > Wetlands > Peat | place: USA: New York... | reverse complement strand
GGCAGCTCTCCACCCCGTGTCGCCACGACGCAGTAGCCTTCGGTCACAGGCCGGTGATACTTCGGCCTGACGGGGACTTCCACCCCGCCATGTAAGCGCCCTCGCAGGCGCACGAGCGCGGCTGTCCTCAGCCGCAGCAGCACCGACCGCGCATGCTGGTGCCAAGGGTCTGAGACCCATTCCCTTACGCGCGTGCTGCGGCTGAGGACAGCCGCGCTCCGGTGGTAGTATCAAGATGCGCCCGGCAGCCAGTGAACAGTTGGAATTGGAGTGAGGAAGGCGGGGAAACGTGTTAGGCTGACAGTAATTGATGGCGACCAGGGTTCGCGTCCGAGCCGTGCCGAGCTTTCGGCTGGCGCGTGGCCGACCGAGTTGTTGAGATGTCAAAGAAACCGCTGTAAGCATCCTGAGCAAGCCCACCTGTTTTATGAACTGTTTACGTCCACTCGCGATCCTTGGCCTTGTGCTTGGGTGCCTCGCATCCCGGACCCAGGCCCAGACAACGGTGTTTAACCAGAACTTTGATGGTGGTTACACCGGTTCCTATGGCACCAGTCACTACCAGGGGGGCAGCCCCACAGGGACCTCGGCCACGGTGCTGAGCACAGGCGGAAACCCGAACGGTTGCCTGCAGATCACGATGACCGCCACCACGGGCAGTGATTTCTATGCCGGCCAGGCGCAGTTAATGACGGTTTCAGGGAATACGGACCCGCTGGCAGCGGATTACATCTTCTCGTTCGACGCGAAGGGAAGCCAGGCGGCCAACATACAGCTCGGCCTTGAAAGCTGGCAGAGCAACTATTTCGGGGGCGCCAAGCTCTTCGGGGTCACGACCAATCAGCAGCTCACGGCCTCCAACACCTGGCAGACCTTCCGGTTCAACCTGGGCAGCGTCCTCACCGCCAGCCCAACGGGCGCCACGTGGCAGTTGAATTTCCAGATCAACGCCTCGCAATGGGGCGGCGCGGGGCTGACGAACACCTTAACAGTGGACAACCTCGTGCTTGCGCGCCTGGGGAACAACGTGGTGGTCACGTCGTCGGCAAACCCGGCGGCGTACGGCGCCGGCGTCACCTTCACCGCCAGCGTGGTCACCAACGGGGTCGTGGCCGGCAACGCGACGGGCCAGGCGGTCTTTTCTTATGCGGGCGGGCCGTTCAGCACGAACACCGTGAGCGGCGGCAGCGCCACGAGCGCGGCGCTATCGAACTTGCCGGTGGGCACGGACCTTATCACCGCGGCGTATTTCGGCGGCAATTATCCCCCCAGCACGAACACATTGAACCAGGCGGTGAACCCGCCTTCCACTACCGGCACGGCCCAGACGAACCTGTCTATTTACACGGACAACCTGGTAAACGGTTTCCAGAATTGGAGCTGGGCAGCGGTGAACCTGACCAATCTGAACCCGGCGCCACATTCGGGCGCCTATTGCATCAGTGTCACCGACCGGGGTAATTACCAGGCGCTATCGCTCGATCGCGCCGCATTCAATACCAGCCTGTACACCAGCCTGAGCTTCTGGATCAATGGCGGCGTGGGCGGGCAGCACGTGAAAGCGTGGGGCCTGCTGGATGGGAACGAACCCACGTCTTACAATCTGCCGGCGCTGACACCCGGCTGGCAGCAAGTCACGGTTTCCCTGGCTACGCTCGGCGTGGCGAACCAGCCGAACTGCACGGGTTTCGGCATCCAGGGCAGCACCGGCACGGCCCAGGCGACGTTCTATGTAGATGATGTGGAACTGGTGGCCGCGCCGCCGCCCGCTGTGGTTCATCTGGGAGTGGATGCAGGCCCCGTGCTGGGAACAGTGGATGCCCGGCAGTTTGGCCTTAACACGGCGACGTGGGACGGCATTCTTGACAATTCGCAGACAGTGCCGCTCTTGCAGACCATCGGTTGCCTGGCGTTGCGATGGCCGGGCGGCTCGACTTCGGACGGCTATCACTGGGCCAGCGACCCCAGTGGCAATGCCACGTTTCAAACCGTCGCCACCAATTTGGGCGCCCAGGTGTTTACCACGGTGAACTACGGCAGCGGCACGGCGGCCGAGGCGGCTGGCTGGGTGCAATCGGCCAACCAGACGAATCATTGCGGCTTCAAGTACTGGGAGATCGGCAATGAATGTTACGGGACCTGGGAAAACGACACCCACGCCATCCCGCAAGATCCTTACACCTACGCCACCAATGCCGTCGGTTACATTCAGCAGATGAAAGCCGCTTACCCGTCCACGCCCATCAAGGTTGGCGTGGTGGTGGTGCCGGGAGAAGGCAGCTACTCCAACAATGCCACGCATTTTGCCATCAACCCCCGCACCGGCACCACAAACTACGGCTGGACGCCAATCGTGCTCTCGCAGATGAAAGCCCTCGGCGTGTTGCCGGACTTCCTCATCTACCACTTTTACCCGCAATGGACCGCGCCGGGCTGGAGTTATTACGCCGGATCCGCCGACAGTGACCCGCTGCTGCTGCAAGTGGCGGGTAACCCGAGTCCGCTGAACTGGACCGATTGGGCCAGCGCCGCCGCCGATCTCCGGCAGCAGCTCACCGATTACCTGGCGTCCGCGAGCACGAATATCGAGCTGTGCGTGACGGAAAACAACAGCGACTCTGGCAACATGGGCCGGCAATCCACCAGCGTGGTCAACGCTCTTTACCTCGCCGACAGCACGGCCCAGCTCATGAAGACCGAGTTCCGGTCGTATCTCTGGTGGGACCTGCACAACGGGGCGGACCCGAGCGGCAATTTCGACCCGACCATCTACGGCTGGCGCACGGCGGGCGACTACGGGATCTTGAGCGGAGCCAACGCGCCGTATCCGACCTTCTACGCGGAGAAGCTCCTGCAGTACTTCGCCCGGCCCGGCGATTCGGTCCTCAATGGCACGAGCGACAGCCTCCTGCTTTCCGCCTACGGGACGCGCCGCACCAACGGCGCGCTCGCGCTGCTGGTGCTCAACAAGCACCTGACCACGAGCCTGACCGGCCAAATCGCGTTGACCAATTTCACGCCCTGGACCACTGCCACGCTGCGGTCCTACGGCATCCCGCAGGACCAGGCAACGCAAACCAACGGCAGCCCCGCCTTGCAGGACATCGCCACGAACTACGCGGCGGTCAGTGCGAGCTTCAGTTACCTGTTCCCGCCGCTGTCGCTGACGCTCTTCACGTTCGCGCCGGGTCCGGCCCGTCTTGCGGTGGTCCAGGCCCAGCCAACCTCGGTGCAACTGCAACTCCAGGGTCAACCCGGCACGCCGTACGTCATTCAAAGCTCGACCAATCTGACTCCGGGCGACTGGATTCCGGTCTCCACCAACCGGCTGGCGGGAAGCACGATGACCTTCAGCCTCCCGACTTCCCCCGGCACGCCAATGCAATACTACCGGGCCGTCTGGCAACCATAGTGCCTAGCGCGGGAACGGCGCTGAGCGAGCTGGCGGTTAGGCTGCACCGACAATGGGCGCGCGAAGCCATCGGTTCCTGGATTTGGCCCGAAGCGGCCTGGCGATCCGCAGTCCACAGTCCACAGCCGGCGTGAGCCGTCTTGAGTCCCCGCCTTCGCTTCGCTGCGGCGCACGCGAGCCACGCATGGATGTCGCAGCGACTTAAGACTCCAGGCTTACGACGCCGCACGTAAATCGTAAATCCCACGAGGGCTGTTGACGCCGGACAACTCTGGGCCATGTTGATGGGTTACCAGACGCACGAGCGAGTTAGAACCAGCACACCAGCAAAGAAGAGGAGAAACACAGCTATGGCAAACGAGACACTTGGAAAGGCGGCAGTTCAGGAAGTCGGCAAAGGTAAACCAGCACCAACCGGTTCGATAGCAAACCCAGCCCTTGCCCAGGACTTGGTCGCTGGCTTGGATGCGGCGTCGGGCGTGCATCCCGGGTTTCGGCCCGCCCATGCCAAGGGCCTGATGTGCTCGGGCGTGTTCACACCGTCGCCCGAGGCGGCGAAGCTGACGCGCGCTCCGCACGCGAACCGGCCATCAACCCCCGTGACGGTGCGGTATTCGGATTCGACCGGCCTGCCGAACATTCCGGACAACGATCCGGCGCGGTCCGGCCCCCGGGGCATGGCCATCCGCTTTCACCTGGAGGACCATGTGCACACGGACATCATCGCCCACTCCACCAACGGCTTCCCGGTCCGCACCGGTGAGGAATTCCTGGAGTTTATCCATGCGGCGGTAGCGTTCGGCGCAGGCCGGCCCGAGGCGTTCGGGGCATTCCTGGCCAGCCACCCCCAGGCGAAGCGGTTTATCGAGACGCCCAAGCCGATCCCGACCAGCTTCACGCGCGAGGCGTTTTTCGCCGTCACGTCCTTCAAGTTCACCAACGCTGACGGGGTGAGCCGGCACGGACGGTTCCGCATCCGGCCGGAAGCGGGGACCGAGTACCTCTCAAACGAACAGGCGGCGGCGAAGTCGGCGAACTTCCTGTTCGACGAGATCGCCCCGCGGCTGGCCGGCGCACCGGTGAGAGTCGGTGTGTTCCTGCAAATGGCGGAACCGGGCGATGATGTGACGAACGCCAGCGTGGCTTGGCCGGAAAGCCGCAAGGAAATCCCGTTCGGCACGATTACGCTGACGGCCCGCGTAGATGAACAGGAACCGGAGCGCTGGAAGATCATCTTCGATCCCGTGCCCAGGGTTGAGGGCATTGATCCCTCGGGCGACCCACTGACCGATGTGCGCGCGGACGTGTATCTGCTCAGCGGCCGCCGGCGGCGAGAGGCGCTGAAATCCGGGACGCCGGATCGCGAAACAAGCTAAAAGACGGGACGGGGCCAAGAAGTTCAGGGCCTCCACGTCGCCGAGGCCTTCGGATCCCCTACGGGGTTTCACGGAGCTGGGGGGCCGTGCCGCGGCTGGCGTTGACGTGCCGCGGCTGGCGGTTACCGCCTAGGCCGGACTCCTGACGACTAGAGTGACAAAATGCGCCTGGCCGCACCAGGCGCACGACAAAAACCTTCGTTTCCTTCGTTGCCTTTGTGTAAAAGAGGCCCATGCATCTACTAATCAACTTCCATGAGCTCAAGCTGACGGATGGGTTGGTGCGGATGATCCTGCCCGGCGCGAACCGGGATGGCGCACTATCTTAACAGAAGACAACGAAGGCAACGAAGGTGGATGATGCAAAAGCACTTCCTCATACCTTTGCTCCTGATAACGGGGTTCAGCTCCTCCGGCGCCGAGACGGCCCGGTTCGCCCTGGACCGGTTCGCCATCGGTATGTGGGTGCCGCCGGCCACCTCGGCAAACCTGGACGCCCGCTACCGGGAGATTGCCGCGGCCAATTTCAACCTGGTCATCGGCATGTCCGGCACCAATCTCCAGCAGCATCTGAAGCGGTGTCAGCGGTTAGGGCGGAGGTCAGAAAGACCACCGGCAAGGCTGCCCCGGCCATAGATGACAGCCCGGAGCTGAAGGGCTTCCAGCTTTCCTTCGGGCCCGGCGATGGGCGCTTGTTCCTGCTGCCGCCGGCGAAATGAGACGCGGCTCAATCGCTCCGGTCGCGCCTTCGCCCTCCAGGGGCATCTCACCCACAGCTCGTTCTCAGGAAATGCAGAAAGTGAGCACACTTGCTCGTCCCTTCCTGCGGCAGGCGGCCCTCGTTTCCTCGTGACACCCCAGCCCGTTCGGCTCAATATCCCCAAAGCCGTAAGAATATGGGGCAGGATCTTCAAGACGACGCCTTCCTGAGCCACAGCGCGAAGGACAAGGCGGTGGTGCGCCCGCTGGCGGAGCGGTTGCGGACCTGTCGCGCCGGAGCCGCCGGGCGAAGGCGGAAGGACGCGCTGAAGCACTTGAGATTCCCACTTCAGACTTTAGCGTTTAGCCTTCAGCCTTTCCCCATCGCCCCCATCAAAGGCTCCCTGGCGCAATTCCTTTACATCAACTGGCGACCGGCAAACGGTGGAGAATCAAATTCATGAGCGCAAAACTGCAAAACCCCCAAACTGAACAAACCCCACAGACGAAAGAAGGGCCACCGTCTCCACCCACAGGGCACGAGAAGCATTGTTTCGTTGTCATGCCGTCGGGACGCGAGCCTGATGAAGTGAAGTGGTTCAAAGGGTGGTATGAGGTAGTCATCAAGCCGGCTGTATTGGAAGCCGGTTTCGATCCTGTCTTAGCAGCAGCGGAAGAACAACCTGGTGCGATTAACGATGAAATCCGCACGCATTTGGCCCTCGATCCAATGGTGGTCGTAGATTTGGGCGGTGCCGAGGTGGAAGATGATCCGAATCCGAACGTTATGTACGAGCTGGGAATCCGACACGCGCTTGGACTGCCGCTTGTCATGCTGGCCTGGAAAGGCCAACGGCTCCCATTCGATGTAGGCAACCAAAGAGTGATCATGGAAGGTCGCGATTTGATCGACCTTGAGATGAATAGAAAGAAGATCGTCGCTTTCACCAACGCGGCGCGAGAGGGGAGATACTACCGTCCGATGGAGGCAGTATCGCGGATGGCGACGATTCAGGCAGCCTCCACCTCTTTGGGCGAAGACAGTCTGCTGCGAGCGCTAGCGTTGGAGGTTCGTGACATGCGAACCGCGGTGTCGGCAGTGGTCCAATTTAGGGAAGCGCGACGCTACAGAGAGGAAAAGATGACGTTCAAGAAGCTCATCAAAAGCTACCGAAAAGACCTCTATCCGCATTTCATTGCATCAGGTGGCAACACAACCCATTGGGCGAAGCTTCTTCGGTCTCCAATGTCCGAAGACTTTCTTCAGGAGTCCCAAGAATGGAAACTTGAACAGTGGCAGCAATACGTGGCAGCGAAGGCGAAGGAGTTTCCACCACTGCCGCCACCACCACCAAGCAAGGACAAAGCCGAAGACAAGTCCGCTGTTGACGAACAGACTTTGACTACAGTGCAGGGTCTGCTGCCGGCCCAGCCTTGGCCGACTGGCATCCACAAGGAAATCGCAGTCAGGTTGGGGATCTCCAACAGACAAGCAGCCATCGCTATCAACGAACTGGTTCGACGCGGAATCTTTCAACCCCAGGCTGGTGGCGAAATCTCGGAGGACGAGATCGAGAAAGAACCCAATGGAAGTCCAGGCACGTGACATGGATTTGAGCTTCCACTACGACGTTTTCCTCAGCCACAGCTCAAAGGACAAACCGCTGGTGCGACCGCTGGCGGAGCGGATGCGGCAGGACGGGCTGAAGGTGTGGTTCGATGAGTGGGTGCTCAAGCCCGGCGACAGCGTCCCGGCGAAGATCGAGGAAGGGCTGGAGCACTCGCGCGTGCTGGTGCTCTGCATGTCGGCCAATGCGTTCGGCTCGGACTGGGCGCAGTTGCTGACCGACTCTCAACCATCAACTCTCAACCCTCAACCAGCTTGCGCCCCGCTGAACAAGCAGCGCCGCTTCATTCCCCTGCGGCTCGACGACGCCCCCATCAAAGGCTCCCTAGCGCAATTCCTTTACATCAACTGGTGCCCGGCGGACCGCGAGCAGGCGTCTGTGAATGTGTTTACTTTCAGTTCAGCAGTCGGATAGCCTAAACAAGACACAGGAATTCTCATGGACAATGTTCCCTCAGTCGCTGCGAAGATGCATGATCTCGAAGTAGCGGAACGGCAAGTTCAGGCCCTTCAAATCGTTCGTCAGTTTGCAGAGACGGTCGCGACGAAACTTGATCCCGAAGATTTGCTCTCGACCGCTGTTTCCGTGATCTCGAAGGGGTTGAGGTGCAGACGGTGCTTCATTTTGTTGGCGGAGCCGCGCGAAGAGACCGAGATCTTGGTTTGCAGAGCGGCATGTCAGGAAATGCCGTGCGCTGTCTCCGGAGGATCGGTGGTGCCCAGTCCTGGGCCTGGAGAGTCCCTGTGCCCAGCACACCGCGCATTTCGAGACAGGGAGTCCATTCTCATCAACGATCGGGAAAAGGACTCTCGCTTTGACTTCGGTCACGAACTTTACCAAGACGCCCGTTCGATGATCGTCGTACCCCTCAACATTGCCAACCAGCCGATAGGCGTCGTCTTGGCAGTCCATGATCTTCCGGGTTGGTTCAGCAGCGCAGACAAGTTGCTCCTGGAAACACTCGCACGGCAGGCGGCAAGCGCCATCGAGCGAGATTACGACTTGGAATTGGTCCACTCGATCGGCAACAAGATTCTGGGCGCAACGGAGGTCGATGCAGTGCTCAAGGACGTGGTTTCAGGTGCCATTAAACTCACTCACGCGGATTCCGGGGTTATCTATGAACTCAACGAAGGCTGCACCGAGGTGATCCGGGCCTTCCAGCCCGAGGGCTCGGTCCACCCTATGCCGCGTCTGGACGACCCGAAAGGGATCACACGAACCGTAATAGCTAGGAAACTGGTGATGCAGATCCCCGATATTGAGCAAGACGACCGGATAAACCCCGATCTCCGGGGGCGATATCGCTCCATGTTCGCGGTGCCCCTGCTGTTGGGGCAGTGCGTAGTGGGAGTGCTATACCTAAACAGCAAGAACGCCCGCGAGTTGACGGAGACGGAACGCTCACTCCTTGACACGCTGGCCGGGCAAGCGGCGCTCGCGATCCAGCGGGCGCGGCTTTACGAGCAGATCAGAGACTCTGACGCCATGTACCGTTCGTTGGTCGATCACATACCTCAATTTGTGTTCCGGAAGGACACAAATTCACGATTCACTTGGGGCAACAGAAGTTTCTGCGCGAGCCTGGGGCAGAGCCTCGATCAGATGAAGGGCAAGAGTGACTTCGACTTCTATCCAGAGGAACACGCTCAGAAATACACGAGCGACGATCGCAGGGTCATGGAAACCAAGATGCCATTGACGTTCGATGAAGAACACCGGGCGCCAGGACGAATGCAGAGCATGCTGGTTCGCGTCGTGAAGACACCGGTCCTCGACTCCAATGGCAACGTTATCGGCGTCCAGGCGATCTTTTGGGACATCACGAAAGAGATGGAAGAAAAAAGGATGGCGGAGCGCTGGCGAGCGGTGGCAGAACAATCACCGGACGGCATTGTGGTCCACGAGAAGGGAAGAATCACGCTTGCCAACCCAGCGGCTATTCGTTTGTTCGGAGCCGGCTCTGCTGCCGAACTTAAGGACCGTTCGATCTTGGATTTTATCGATGAGCGTTCGCGCCCCCTCGCAAAGAGTCGTTTGGAGAAGCTGGAAAGAGGTGAAGACGTGGAGCCTATGGTGGAAATGAGTGTCCTTCGCAGGCCCGACGAGAAGGTCGACGTGGAGCTATACGCTCGCTGCGTCCCTGGAACGGACGAAGTAGAATTTGTGTTTCACGACCTTTCGCACACTAAGAGGCTCCTCCGAGAAATGCATCACCGTAGCCGGCGGAGTCTGAACCAAGTCGACGGCTTTCTGACGCGCCAAGAGCAATTTACAGACGACCCACAGGTCTTGCACGCGTTTAACACGCTTCGGGAACGGGTTCAGGCCATGTCCTTGGTTCACACGATCCTTTACAAGACTGGAAGGGAATCGGATGTTGAGATGGCACTCTATCTGAGAGAACTGAGGGAAGCACTACTGCGGGAACACGGCTTCACAGAACAGATCTCTCTCAATTTCTCTGCCCCCGGCGTAATCTTGAATGAAAAGCAGGCAACTGTCTGCGGGCTTATTGTCACCGAACTCGTCTCGAATTCTCTGCAGCACGCATTCCCGGTGAGTTGCATCCCGCAGGTGGGTAGGCGAGTTTGTGTGTCGCTGTGCGCAGACGGAGGCATGATCCAGCTAGTGGTATCTGACAACGGCATCGGTATAAAGCACGCGTCCGAACAAAAGGGCGAATCGATGGGGCTGTCGCTGGTACGCAGCCTCGTCGCACATGACCTCAAAGGGCGGATGGTGATGAGCGCTGAAGCGGGGACCCGTTTCACAATCGAGTTTCGAAGAATTGAATGAAGAAAGGACATCGCAAATGGCAAATGAACGCATTCTGATCGTAGAGGACAACGTCGCTCTGGAAGGCGAGCCCTTGGCGATGAAACTCGAAAAGGCAGGATACAAGGTCGTCGGCATTGCCGAAACGGTAAGCGATGCCGTCGAAACAGCACGCGGTAAATCCCCCATCGTAGTGCTGATGGACATCGCGTTGGTGGATGACGAGGGGAAGAAGGACCGTTTGGGTGGCCTGCGTGCAGCAAGGCAAGTCCAGGCGGCTACCGGAGCCGAAATTGTATTCGTCACTGGCACCCTTGCCGAGCCTGAAGTATTGTCGGAAGCCCAGAAAATGCCCGGCTACGAGTTTCTGACTAAACCAGTTATGGAGCCACAATTGCTCGCTTCCGTCGAAGCTGCGGTTGGAAGAGCCAAACGGAACCAGTCAATGACCTCGGCTCGGGTCATCCGGGCGAAAGAAACGCAAGGCAAGTTCGACGTCTTCCTCAGCCACAACTCCAAAGACAAGGCGGCGGTGGAGAAAATCGCGAAACGCTTGGTCACGGTGGGCATTCGCCCGTGGCTGGACAAATGGAATCTTTCGCCGGGCGATACCCTCTCGGAGGCCTTGGAGAAGGCTGTTAAGACCATTCCTTGTGCTGCATTGTGCTTCGGACCCGCCGACATCGGCAAGTGGCACATTCTGGAAATCAGGGCGTTCGTTGAGCGGTGGGCGAGCGGCGATGCGAGGATGATCCCCGTCCTCCTGCCGGATGTCACAGATACACCCGAACTCCCGATGTTTGTCCGCCAGACGGTCTGGGTGGACATGCGCAATTGGGAAACAGAGGACAACGATGGGTTTTACCGCTTAGTATGCGGAATCCTTGCCAGAGCCCCGGGTAATTCTTCTGCAAGGAAGTTTGGCGTTCGAGATGTTGCCGAGTGGCAACGTCTGCAATTCTAAAGCCTGCGTGATGAGTGTCAGCACATCGTGGACTGGTTCTAGTGCCACCACATCGTGGACGGTGCTGTTGGCAAGATAACGCGCCGCATTGCTTTTCCTTCAACAACAGCCCTGAAATGAACCTTGCGGGGGCTGTTGTTGAAGGAAAGGCAATTCTTCATGCAGTTCCGAGTGCACGATGTCCTGGCACGTCTTCATGTCTACGATGTGGTGGCATTCATGACCTAGGCCAATGCGCTGGCAAAGGTGCCGCGAGCAGCAGGAGGAAGTAAGTCCCGGCGGTGCTCGTGAACTATCGGTTCGCGGAATTCCTGGACGAGATATATGCCACGCTGGTGGTACGGCTCCATCACACGCTGGCATTTCGGAGCACGGAACTTTGGAAGTCGGCCGCGGATTTCAAGACGCAGACCGGAACGAATTTGGGATTCACGCTGACTCGGGAAGCGGAGGGCAGCTCGCGGCTGGAGGTCTATTTTGAACCGGACGTGGACGGAAATTCACGTGTACTCTTACTGCGTTACGTGCATGATCATCTCATGCAGCACGCGCAAAACGTGGCGCGGCTGAGGCGCTATTTCTGCGGGAATAAGAAGTGCGATGCTTTCGCGCAGGCTTTTGGCGACCAGGCGAAGATCGCCAAGGCGCTGGCTCCTGGTGGCAAGGGGAAAGTGTTCTGTCCCGATTGCGGCAAGCCGATCCTCCTGCCCGATGTGATTGAGGAGAAGTTCGAATCGCCGGCGGTGAAGGAGCAGGTGCGCGAGATGCAGAGCGAAGGGCAGGCGGTGATTGACAGCGAGAGCCGTGAATTGCTGGCGGTGCATCACGTGGATTCATCGTGGGCGAAGCCGGGCAAATCTATCGCGGCTACACCAACAGCGACCACGGGATTGATGGCGAGATCGAGTTCAAGGACGACCAGGGCCGCGCCTCCGGGAAGCGTCTGTATGTGCAGCTCAAGTCCGGCGACTCCGGGAAACGCCGGAGCGAAAGCGCGGAGGTGTTTCAGATCAAGAACCCGCGCCGGGCCGATTACTGGCAGCAGCAGGCATATCCTATGATGTTAGTGATCCGCACGGTGGATGGCGAAATCCGCTGGATGGACGTGAGCGCCTACCTGAAACGCGAAAGCGCCGGCGGGAAGGCGGTGAGGCAGATCGTCTTCAAGGGCGAGCGGTTCGATGCGGTGAGCGTGCAGAATTGGCGGAAGAAGGTGCTGGCGTGCGGGTAAAGAAGGCCAGGGACCGCTAAAAACGCTAAATACGCGAATGAAGCCGGCTCGCGCACAGCACGCTCGACTCGACTAAAGATTGGAACATGGTGGCTGCGATGCGTCCTTCCCCTTTAACTTCGTTAGTCCCCCCTGCTCTTGCTATGCCCTCCGTGGTCCCTCCCTATCCCCTCCGTAGCACCTCTCATAAACTATGAGAGGTGCTACGGAGGGGATAGGGAGGGGATCCTGTGCGGTGCCGGTGGGCTGAAGTGCGCAAGTGCCGCCGGCCTCGGAAGTTGCGAATCTGTGGGGCGGAATGGCAGGGACTGGCTCCAATTCGGGGCAAGGCTGAAGGCCAAATGCTAAACGCTGAAGGCAAGACAAGGCCTCAAGAAGGCTAAAGGCTGAAGTTCCTCAAGAGGCTAACCACGCCCTTGTAGCGGATCTTGTCCAGCGCGGCGCGGACGGCCAGCCAGCGCACGCTCATTCCTGCCTGGTGCCAATGCTCGGGGGCCAGGATGTTCCCGCGCGGCTCCATTGCTCGCCTTCTGGCAAGTCGTAGCTGGCGATTTCACCGCGACTCCAGCTCCGGATGCGGGCGACTTCGCACGCCGGGATGCCCAGCGAGAGGAGGAATTCCCGGTGACCCTCCGGGGCCCGGCGCTCGAACTCCATATGCCACCGCTTCTTCGCCGCGTCGTCCATGCCGGCAGCCTCAAGCATCTCCACCCACAACTGCGTGTCCACCGTAGCCAACTGCTTGCCCGCCGCAACCCGGCGCAGCATTGCGGCCAGCATCCGCTGTTGGTTCTTTAGCCCGACGATGCTGTCAGCAGTCTCGCGCAGGCGCTTTTCGAGGAGCTTTGTTCCGGGCTTGCCGCCTGACGACAGCACGGCGCGGATCTCTTTCAAAGTCAGCCCGGCTTCACGGAAATGCCGGATCCGCTCCAAACGTGTGCGGTCTTCATTGGTATAGTAGCGGTAGCCGGAAGCAGTTCGGCCGGAGGATCGCAGCAGGCCGATGCGGTCGTAGTACAGGAGCGTGCTGCGGGACAGGCCGCACGCCCGCGCAATTTTGGAGATCGAGTATTTGTTCATCGCCAAAAGGGGGCGGGGCGGTGCCGGTGGCGCCGCCGGCCCCGTGCGGATTATTGGAATTGGGCCCGGATTTTATCAATCTCTTCCGGTTTGAACCCCAGCCATTCCAGGAAGCTCTGGTGGCCGGCCGGGTGGCGGCGCTCGAACAGTTTATGCCACCGTTCCCGTTTCGCCTCGTCCAGGCCGACTTCCTCGAACATTGCGACCCATTCTTCTACGTTTACATGGTTCTTCATATCCATTTCCAGTTACGTTTGTTTACGTCTGCACCGTTTCGTCATGACCATGACGGGGAAGAGCCTAAAGTGTGAAGCTATAGACGGGTCAACGGGGTTGTGAAGAAAAAAGGCGGCAGCGCCTTGGCCTCGAGATCGCCGGGTGGATCATTCCAAGCGCCACGCTGGTCTTGCTGCCCAAGTGTCCCGCTTGTGTGGCGATATATGTCGCGCTGTTAAGCGGTATCGGCATCTCGCTGGCAAGTGCCTCCATCCTTCGGACCTCGCTGCTGATTCTGTGCGTCGCCGCCTTGTTCTATTTGGCGCTGAGACGTCTTCGCCGGTTGGCCTCTTGGAAAGGGCGCCTTCGATTCTGGCGCGCAGGCATACAGGGAGGCGGGAGTCGGTTCAGCCTCCCATCACTATTGGTGGGACTCGCCGGAGCGAGCAAGTCAGCACTATTCAGTGGGCTTCCTGGCTTTGCCTATCTTCGCCACGAGCCATGCCAGGAGCAACGCGCAGGCAATTATAGCCACGGGGAGCAGGCGGGACAGGAAGTGGGCAGCATACACCTTCTCCCCAACGGGGTCGCGCTCGGAGCGATAGCCTGCCGCGAGCGAGCAGATAGGGTGAAGCTGAACAACCCCTGCGAGTATGGATGCGAGGATACTCTTGTAGTTCATTCACAAGATAGACACCGCGGCGCGCGGCTTTTGTATGCCTTGCCTTTCTTCTTGTGCAACGGGTTTGGCTGCACGAAGTTGCCCGCTGAAGGTTCATCACACGAGCACGAGAGGAGATACTTATGAAAAGGAAGTTGCAGATTGGAATCATTGGCACGGGCAATATCGGCGCGGCGCTCACCCGGCATTTCACCCGGCTGGGGCACGACGTGGTGGTCGCCAACTCGCGCGGCCCGGAAAGCCTTGCCGGCCTGGCCAAAGAGACCGGGGCCAAGCCGGCCACCGTCGCCGAAGTGCCGCCCGGACGCGACCTGGTGGTGGTCACCATTCCGGAATGCAAGATCCCGGACCTGCCGCGTGGGCTCTTCAAGGACGCCCCGGACAGCCTGATCGTGATAGACACCGGCAACTACTACCCCCGCCAACGCGATGGCAGGATCGAGGGAATTGAAAAGGGCCTGACCGAAAGCCGCTGGGTGGAACAGCAACTCGGCCACCCGGTGATCAAGGTGTTCAACAACATCTACGCCGAGCACCTGGCGAACATGGGCAAGCCGGCCGGCGCCCCGGGGCGCATTGCGCTGCCGGTCGCCGGCGACAGTGCCCAAGCCAAGGCCGTGGTGATGGAGCTGGTCAACGATATGGGCTTTGACGCCGTGGACGCGGGCGGGCTGGACGAGTCGTGGCGGCAGCAGCCCGCCACACCGGTTTACGCCACGGACTTCGACATTGCCGGCGTGCGCGAGGCCCTGCTCAAAGCCACTCGCGAGCGCAAGCCGGAGTGGCGCGCCACCTCCAAGAGCCCCGGGACCTTCGACGCCCCCGCGTGAAGCTCGTGCCGGTGTGAGGGCTCACTTTTAGTACTTTCCAGCAGGGAAGCGAGGGCAAGGGGGAAGGCTAGACCCGAACTCCGAAATAGACTGTTGTTTTGAGGGCGTCGGCTCCCCGCCGGTCAGATGAAACCTCCTCCGATGGCCAGCCGGTCCTCCGGCTCATCTTCCCCCATCGGGGCCTAGTTATTGAGCGATATGATCAATAATGAGAGGGGTATTATGCCGCTTTGTGTGTTGTCGCTAATATATTGTAATAGCCCTTTCCTCCGGCCCCCGCTTCCGCCACGCTGGCGGCGGCATGTTCATCAAACGCAATCGCACCCAGCACGAAGGCAAACCCTACCAATCCATCCTCTTGGTCCAGGGCAAACGCGTCCCCGCCAAGCGTCCGCCCGGTCGCCCCGCTGCTGGCGCGCCTCCGCTCAAGACGGTCGTGGTCCATGAGACCCTGGCCAACCTTTCCCGTCTGCCCGCCGAACTGGTTGCCCTCATTGAAGGTTTCTGCCAGAGCACCCGCTCCACCGGTGTAGCCCCCTCGAGCCCGCCCGCGCCCGCCGCAGCCACCCTGCATGTGGGGCCCTGTTACGGACTGCTGGCCGGATTGCACGCGCTGGCCCGCGAACTGGGGATCGTGCGTGCGGTTGGCGAGACCACCCGCACGCAGCGGCTGGCGCTCTACCTGATTTACGCCCGGCTGGCGCACCAAAGCAGTCGGTTGTCGGCGGCCCGTGCCAGCGAGGACCACGCGGTGCGCGAGGTCTTGCAGGTAGGCGCCTTTGTTGAGGACGATCTGTATGGCGCGCTGGAATATCTGGCGGTTCACCAGCGCGAGATCGAGAGCGCGCTGGCCCCCAAAGCCGCCCCGGGGGCGGTGTTTCTTTACGATGTGACCAGCGTGTATTTTGAGGGCCAGGACAATGAACTGGGCGCCTTTGGCTACAATCGGGACGGCAAGCGGGGCAAAGTGCAGATGGTGGCCGGCTTGCTGACCGATGGGGCGGGCGAGCCGCTTTCGATCCAGCTTTACGCGGGCAACACCAACGATCCGCCGACCTTCCGGGACGCAGTGGAGCAACTCAAAGTGCGCTTTGGCACCCAGGAGATCGCGGTGGTGGGCGATCGGGGGATGATCAAGGCGCTGGGCCAGGCAGCCCTGGGCGAGGCCAATTTCCGCTACGTGACCGCGCTGACCGACCCGCAAGTGCGGACGCTCTTGAAATCCGGGGTATTGCAACTGGGCTTGTTTGAAGACCAGCCGGCGGAGGTGACGGTGGGGAGCAAACGTTATGTGCTGCGGTGCAATCCGCAGACCCAAGCGCGGGAACGGGCGCGGCGGGCGGACCAATGGGCGCGGGTGCGGGGATGGATCCAGGCACGCAACGCGGCGGTGGCTAAGCAGCCGCGGTGTGAGCCGCACAGTTCGCTGCGGGGCGCGCAGGCACGGGTGCAAAAGTATCGGTTGGGCGGTTGGGTGAGTGTGCGCTTGGAAGGCCGTCAGGTGGTGTGGACGGAGGATGCTCCGGCGCGGGAAAGGGAGGCCCAGTTGGACGGTTGTTACGTGGTGGAGAGCGACCTGCCGGTGGCGGCCGCCACCCCGCAAGCCGTGCATGACCGCTATCTGGATTTGACGCGGGTGGAGCGGGACTTTCGGACCTTGAAGACCGGCCTGCTGGAAATCCGGCCGGTCTTCCTACGCAAGGCCGACCGGACGCGGGGCCCTGCGCTGGTGAGCCTGTTGGCGCTCAAACTGGCGCGGGCGTTGGACCGACGGGTGGCGCCGCTGGGGCTGACGGTGGACGACGCGGTAGAGCGACTCAAAGGCGTGCGCTTGGTTTGCCTGGGCGATGCCAGGCTAAGGCTGTGGCGACTGGCCGACAGCTACTCGGCGCCACAGACCGAAGTGCTGGGGATCTTGCCGAAGCTGGCGGCGCCGGTGTTGTCTCTAGGAAAAGCCAACCGCAGACGCCTGAGTAACCCTCGTCAAGGCCGCTCCAGTCAATGATTTGCGTCGGTTTCGGCTCACGCGCACACCCACGCACAAATGGGGAAAGATGAGTCTGAGCACAGCGCCGGCCTCAACGGCGCGAGGGGGAGGTTATTCGGCAGCAGCTTTGCTGAGGCGGTCGGCGATGGGGCGCCATTCGGGGCTGTCCGCCAACGCTTCGACCAGGATCAGCTCTGCACCGGCTTCGTCGCACTGGTGCAGTTCGGCATAAATCGCGCGCGCAAATGCGGTGGCTTCGTGGGGGATAACCGAGACCCGGCCAAAGCCCGCGAGCGCCGGGATGTGGGTGTGGGCGATGATATGAATGCCTGCGCGCGGGATGTTGAACGCGGCGGTCTGGGCCTCCAGGTCAAGCTGGTCCTGCCAGGAGGCGAGGACGAGTCTTGCCCTGGGGGAGTAGTGTTTGCGCAGCAGGCCAGGACTCTTAAGCACCCCGGGGCCGTGATCCGTGTTCCGCGCGAGGCTGCCGGCCACGGCCAGCAGCGCTTGCTCGTGGATCATGCCCGGCCGCAGCAGCCGGGGTAGCGAGACACTCAAGTCGAGCACGGTGGATTCGATGCCGATTTGGCATGGCCCGCCGTCCACAATCAGCGGGATCTTATGCCCCAGGTCTTTCCGCACATGCTCCGCGGTCGTGGGCGAGACGCGGTTGGACGGATTGGCGCTGGGCGCCGCGAGGGGAAAACCGCATGCGCGTATCACCGCCTGGATGAAGGGATGGCTGGGCCAGCGCACGCCCACGGTCGAACCGCCCGCGGTGACAACGTCGGGAATGTTCTTGGCCCTTGACAGCACGAGTGTGAGCGGCCCCGGCCAGAATGCCCGGGCCAGCTTCTCGGCGAGAGGCGGCCAGTGGGCGACACAGCGTTTTGCCATGTCCGCACTCGCGACGTGCACGATGATCGGGTTATGGGACGGGCGGCCTTTGATCTGGAAGATGCGCTCGACGGCTTGGGTGTTCAGCGCGTTGGCAGCCAGGCCATAGACGGTCTCGGTCGGCAGGGCCACGGCTTCTCCGGCGCGGAGCAGTTCCGCCGCGCGCCGAACCGCAGCCTCGAACAAGGCCGGCGTGTGCGTCGGCAGAACTTCGATCATGGGGCGCGGTCTCATCACGAGGGGCAGGACTGCCCGCTTATTCGTAGCGCAAGGCGTCAATGGGATCGAGCTGGGACGCTTTGCGCGCCGGATAGAAGCCGAAGAAAATGCCCACTGCGGCGCTGAAGGCAAAGGCAATGATGATGGAGTCGGCGGAGATGAGGGTCGGCCACTCCTTGATGAGGGTGAGCAGGCGCGCGCCGGCGATGCCAAGGGCGATGCCCAGCATGCCGCCCGTGGAACTGAGCGCCACCGCTTCGATCAGAAACTGCAGCAGGATGTCGCGGCCACGCGCGCCGACGGCCATGCGGATGCCGATCTCGCGCGTTCGTTCGGTGACGCTCACGAGCATGATGTTCATGATGCCGATGCCGCCGACAATCAGCGAGATGATGGCGACGCCGGCGAGCAAGGCGGTCATGGTGTCCATGGCGGCGGTTTGGGTTTCGGTGATTTCCTGCTGGTTGCGCAGGATAAAGTCATCGTCGCGGCCCGCCTGAATGCGGTGCCGCTGCCGGAGCAGGTCGGCGATGCCATTCTGCACTTCGTTGATCTGATCGGCGGTGGCGGCTTGCACGTTGATGGAGCGGAGCATGGTCACGCCCGCAAAGCGCTTCATGCCGGTCGTGTAGGGCACAATGATGACGTCGTCCTGATCCGAGCCAAACATGGAGGCGCCTTTGGGTTTGAGCACGCCGAGGACTTTGGTGGGCACATTGCGAATGCGGATGGTCTTGCCGATGGGGTCATCGTCCGGGAACAGATTGTCGGCTACCGTTTTGCCGAGAATGCAGACCTTGGCGGCGGATCGCGTGTCGGCTTCGGAGAACATCACGCCGTCCGCCAGGTCCCATTGGCGGATCGCAAGGTAATCAATACTTTCGCCCATGACCGACGTGAGCCAATTGATGTTGCCGAACATGATTTGCTGGCTGGTGCGGACTTCCGGGCTGACGGCAACCACGCCGGGCACTTCCCTTTCCATGGCCTGGGCGTCTTCGACGGTGAGGGTGCCGGCGCCGCCGAAGCCGGTGAAGACGCCCCGTTGGTTGATGCTGCCAGAGAAGACTTGAATGACGTTCTGGCCGAGGGCGGCGATGCGGGCCTTGACCTGGGCCTTGGCGCCATTGCCGATGCCGACCATGGCGATGACCGCGCCGACGCCGATGATGATGCCCAGCATGGTGAGGATGGTGCGCATCTTGTTCCGGCGCAACGCGCGAAAGGCGACTTTGATGATCACGAAGTAGCGCATGGTCAATACGCGAGTTGGACGGCCTTCTGCTCCTGCTGCAGGCGGCGCAATTCGTTCTCGGCGATCAAGCGATTGGCCACGGGAGTGTCACTGACCACTATGCCGTCGCGCATGACGACCATGCGCTTGGTGTACTGGGCAACGTCCAGTTCATGGGTCACCATGACGATGGTGATGCCTTGGTCGTTGAGCTTCTGGAACACGCCCATAATGTCCGCGCTGGTGCGGGTGTCGAGGTTGCCGGTCGGCTCGTCGGCGAGGAGGAGAGAGGGCTGGTTGGAGAGCGCGCGGGCGATGGCGACGCGCTGCTGCTGGCCGCCGGAAAGTTGGTTCGGCTTGTGGTCCGCGCGATCGGCCAGGCCGACCGCGTCCAGCGCCTTCAAGGCCCGTTCCCGCTGGCTCGAGCCGGCCAGGCGCTGGCGGCTGTAGAGCATGGGCAACTCGACATTCTCGAGGGCGGACGTGCGCGCCAGCAGGTTGAAGCCCTGGAAGACGAAGCCGATCTTCTGGTTGCGGATGTCGGCCAGCTCGTCACGGTCGAGCTGCGAGACGTCAATGCCATCCAGCGAATACCTCCCCTGGGTCGGACGGTCGAGGCAGCCGATGATGTTCATCATCGTGGACTTGCCGGAGCCGCTGGCGCCCATCAGCGCCACGAACTCACCCTGCGAGACCTCCAGCGACACGCCGCGCACCGCGTGCACATCCACCTCGCCGGTGTGGTAGGTCTTGTGGACATCCTGGAGTTGAATGACGTTGCTCATGCCGGGCTGGGAGGGCTACGTCGCACAAACAACCATGTCACCAGGGCTGCGGAGCCGCAAACAAGCGCGCCGATGGCCACAGCCCAGGGCACGCCAAGCCAGTGCGACAGGGTGCCGGCCTCCATGCCGCCCACCGGCAGCATGCCGCCGAACACCAGCGCCCAGATGCCCATGACGCGCCCGCGCATGCCGTCGGCGACACTCAACTGGACCAAGGTGTTGGTGGTGGAGAAGTAAAGCAGCATGCCCCAGCCGGCGACACCCAGGAAGACCAGCGCCAGGTAGTAATTCCGTGTCACCGCCAGCAACAGCAGCATCAGGGAGAAAAGCCCGAGGCCGCCGAACACCAGCAACCGCCGGGGCAAACGACTGCCATAGGTGGCGACCGTCAGCGCCCCGCAGAGCGCTCCGACGCCATTGGCGCTGAGCAGCATCCCGTATTCGCGGCTGCCAACGTGCAGCAGGTCGCTGGCAAAGGCGGGCATCAGCACCGAGTAGGACCAGCCGAAGGTGCCGACGATGGCAAACAGCAGCAGCAGGGTGCGCACGCGGCGGTGCTTCGCCACGTAGGCAAACCCGTCCAGGGCATGTTGCCAGTTGGATTCCGGCTGAGCGGGCGGTATGAACCTGGGCAACTGCATCATCATGAGCCCGGCCAGCACGGCCAGGAAGCTCACCCCGTTCAGGACAAAGCAAGCCGTCAGCCCCGCCCCCGCGATGAGGATGCCCGCCGCCGCCGGCCCGACCACGCGGGCGCCGTTGACGATCGAGCTGTTGAGCGACAGCGCGTTCATCAGGTCCTCGCGGCTGGTCATTTCGACCATGAACGCCTGGCGGGCCGGCATGTCGAAGGCCATCGCCACTCCCCCGAGCGCCGCCAGCACCAGGATGTGCCACGGCCGCACCAGCCCGCTCCAAACCAGCGCCGCAAACACGAATGCCAGCATCATCATGCCGCTCTGCGTCCACAGCAGGACGGTCCGTTTCGGATGCCGGTCCGCCACCGAGCCGCCCCAGAGCGAGAACAGCAGCATCGGCGCCGAGCCCACTGCGGCGACGATGCCCAGCAGGAGCTTGGAGCCCGTGAGCTGATACACCAGCCAGCTTTGAGCGGTGTTCTGCATCCACGTGCCGGTCAGCGAGACCAATTGGCCGAAGAAGAAGAGCCGGAAGTTGCGGTGTCTGAGCGCGGCGAACGTCTGCCGCCAGGGCAACGCCCCGCTCACCACCCGCCGTGGCTGCCCGGTCACTTCCTCGGGCACGGTCGCGACTTTGGAGGCCGTGCTCTCCGGTTCTTGCGCCATGACGCATTATCGGAACCGCGGCGGGCCGCCGAATGGACTCGTCCCGCTCGGCGCGGACGCCGCCGAGGAGGAGGGCGCTCTAATTGCGGTAATGACCGAGTCCCCCTCCTTCAGCCCCTCGGTGATCTCGGTATAGGAGCCGTCGGTGATGCCGGTCCGCACGCGGGTGGCCTGAGGCACAACCACCGGGTCCGTGCTGTTGGGGGGAATGTTGGTGGCCAGGATATAAACAGTCCGCCAGCTCGGCGCCGAGCGGGGCCGGGAAGCGGGTCCGCCGCTCCCTGGCGGGCCGCCACCGCCGGGCCGCTGCAAGGCGCCGCTCTGGAATAACTCGCGCAGCTTGGCGCGAATCTCCGGCGGCGGCTCTTCTCCACGGTCCCGCATTTCACGCACCCGCCTCATGAGCACCTCGGGCGGCTCATTGCCGGTTAAAGGCGCCGAAGCGCCCTCGGCCGTCTCGATCTTATTCGTGCCGGCGGCCTTGGCGACTTGCACGACGTTCGTGGCCGCGGGTTTGGACGCCGCGCCCAGGCCGATCCTGGCCAGCAACCGCGCCACGACCGTCTGGTTGGTGGCCGGCTCGGGGGGCCGGAACCGCAGCGCGGCGTTCGGGACTTTAAACACGTTGGTCCGTTGCGCCGTGGTGATCGAGACCGTCGCCGTCATGCCGGGCTTTAGCTTGAAGTCCGAGTTGGTGACGCCGATGACGGTGTCGTAGGTGACGACGTTCTGCACCGTGACAGGCGCGTTGCGGATTTGGGTTACCCCGCCGACAAAGGTGCGGTTCGGGTACGCATCCACGGTGAAGCTTACGAACTGGCCTTCCTCGACGGTGCCGACGTCCGCCTCGGAGACGTTGGCGTCAATCTGCATCTTGGAGAGGTCGTTGGCGATCTGGAAGAGCACCGGCGCGTTCATGCTGGCGGCGACGGTCTGGCCGACGTCCACGTTGCGGGAGATGACGATGCCGTCCAGCGGGGCGTAAATGGTGCAATGGTCAAGGTCCAGTTGCGCTTTCTCCAGCGCGGCCTGTTTCATTTTCACCTGCGCCTCCGCCTGGTGCAGGTTGGCCACGGCGGTGTCATAGTCGGAATCTGAGATGAGCTTGGCGTCGAACAGCCGCTTCTGGCGTTTCGCTTCCGCCTGCGCCAGTTCGAGAGAGGCTTTGGAATTGGCCAGGTCGCCTTCGGCCTGATGAACGGCGGCCAGGAAGATGGCGGGATCCACCAGGGCGACGACCTGGTTGGACTTGACCAGCGAGTTGTAGTCCGCGAAGAGCTTGGCGATGTTGCCCGAGATCTGGCTGCCGACCTGGATGTTCAGGACCGGATTCAACGTGCCGCTGGCGCTGACGGCCTGCGTGAGGTCGCCCCGGCTGACGCTCACCGATTGATATTGCGGCGGCTCGGTGTGATCGTTCTTGAAGTAATAGACGGCGCCCACGATGGCCGCCAGTATCACCAGTATCACGATCCACTTCGACCACCCGGACTTACGATTACTTGCCATAATTTCTAACAGCCGAACCGGCTTTCACATAAAAGACAGTTCAGCACCCTGGCAAGTTACTGAATTTCTCCCCACCCACGCCAGCGCGGATTGGGGGAAGGCGGCTGCGCCAGCAGGGCCATTGACAAAGTCCTTATGGACTGCGGCGGCAAGTGAAGCGCGACGCCGCTTTCCCTGAGAGCATCCGGCCCTACTGCAAGCATCTATACCGATTCCAGCCAAAGCGGCGTCGCGCTTCACTTGCCGCCGCAGTCCACATCGGTGGCCGCGCGGGACGGCTGACGAGTTTGAAATACGCGGGCTAAGGGTCCGTGCATGTGCGGTCAAAACTAGAAAAATGATGCCCAAGGCGAGGGATTGCTGTAAACGGTTAAGGACAATGAAACAGTTTAACAGGCGCTGCCTGATGGTTCTCGTGTTGTTGTGCGCCGGATTTGCACGCCTCTCCCTTCACGCCAGCTCTCAACAAACTTATCTGGATTGTCTGCTGAAGTTCGAACCCTATGCCGAGCGCTATTGGCACACGGCCACTTATTCGAATGCCCCCGCTGATGCCGGCTACTTCGGTGATGGCGTCAGCGGCGAGGGCGGCATCCGCACCTCCTGTGGGGTCGCGCTGTCCTACGCCGTGCTGGCCAAGGCTTTTCCCGACGCCACCAACCGCGCCGTGAGGCTCGATCGGGTCCGCCAGGCGCTCAACTTCGCCGCCCACACTCATGTCAGCGGCACCAACGTCTGCTCGAACCGCAAGCGATGGGGCCACGAATGGCAGTCGGCTTATTGGGCCGGGCACATGGGCATCGCCTGCCTGGTCGTCCAAGCCGATTTGCCGGCGGACACCATCCGCGCCGTGCAGCGGGCTGTGGCTGACGAAGCCAATTATCGGGCCCAGATTCCACCGGCATCCGGTTATGTGAACGATACCAAGGCCGAGGAGAACGCCTGGAACAGTCACGTGGTCGCGCTGGCCGCCGCCTGGATGAGCACCAACGCTAACGCGCCCTTGTGGCTTGCCTCGGCTAAACAATACTTGGTTAACACCCATACGGTCGCCAATACGAACGGCGATCCCCTGGCCTCGTGGGTTACGACGGTGACCCACTTCCCGGACTACGCGCTGGAGAATCACGCCTTTTATCATCCCGGCTACAAGGCCTGCTCGGGCGAGATGCCGGGCGACTCCTGGTTGATGGCCCTGCTGGCGAACCCGGCGGTCGCCGCCGAGCTCGAACCCTTTGCGGCGCACAACGTCCTGGCGGCCTGGACCAATTACACCTACTTGCTGCTGGATTCGGGCGAGATGCATTTTCCCGCGGGGGAGGACTGGGATCTCAACGACTACGAACAGAATGCCTATCTGGCCTGGATCGCCGCGCATTTCAACGATCCAGTTGCCCGCTGGGCGGACGACCGGGTTGCGCAACTGGAGCGCTATCGGCAAACCATTAACGGCGATGGCCGATTCGTGGGGCCGAGCACGGCCGTTGGGTTTGGCCGCGAGTCCTGCCAGGCTTACCGCACCGCGTTGGCCTGGCTGCACTGGGCCTACGCCGCCTATCCCGCCGGCCCAAGCGTGGCGCCCGGCCCGGCTTTCATTCACATGCCCGGCGTCGCGATCATCGAACAACGCGGCGCCAACGGGTTCTGCTCGATTTGCTATGGCCCGCAGACCAATGGCGGCCCGGCCCGTATCAATGCGATCATCGAGGCGCCCACGACCCGGTTTCCGAATGACGTTTATACCGTAACGCCGCGGGTGCCGGGGGTGCTGGGCCTGGGCGCGATGGGCAAGCCGACCAGCGCCCGCCTGGTCAATCTGGCGACCAACGGCAATACGTTCACCGCCGAATTGCAACTAACTCATGGCACCAACGGCACGACGGCAGTGTATGTGGATTGCACCGGTGAAACGGTGGCGATCGTGGAAGTCCCCCGGCCGGCCAGCCATGTCGCCAACCGCGCTGCCGGCAGCTTCACCGTGGGGATTGAGAATGCGCCGCTTAACGGTGGCACCCGCCTGCTCGAGTGGGACAACGGATCAGCCATCATCACCAACCTGTCGGGCCTGACCCGGAATGTGACCAACGCATGGATTTGTGTGGCGGGGCATTACGGCATGGCTTGCGGCCCTGGGGGCTATATCAACTATCAAGCAGCGAAGGGCTATAGCCATGGCGCCGGGCAGGATACGCTGCAATTTATGCCGGCCAATTCCCTGGCGCCTCGTTACGCAGTCTGGTTCCCTGGCAAAAGCGCCAGCCAGACCGCTTCCGGCGCCAACCGGGTGAGTTGGGCGGTCTCCGCCACGAACTGCGTGTTGAGCTTCCCGGGACCAGCCGGCGCTATGCATCAAATCGTTGCCCAGCGGCCTACCCGCTGAGGAAGTCTTGACCGATGAAGCGACAATGAGTATTCAGGCGGGGCATACCTTAAGCAACATAGTCTATGAAAACACGCCTGACGTTCTCTGCGGGCAGAGCTTGTCGGCTGGCATTTTTTCCGCCGGCGACTCTGAAACCTGCATGGCCCGGTAAAGTTGCGGCTGTCATGGCTGTACTCCTGTGTGCCGGTTCCGGGTTCGCCGGCAGCCTGGCGGTCACCATCACCACCGATGGACTGACGGTGCCCTTCGGCGATAGCGGTAATGGTTACACGGTTTTGAGCGGCGCGCTCCCCGATTGGTTCTTTCCCGCAGGCGTCGTGTGCACTTCCCAGCCGTATGTGGGCACGGCTAACAGCAACTGCGTGAGTGTGAGTATTCCGTATTTCGAGAACCAAGGCAGCCTGGAGCCTTTGTATATCACGGTCACCGAGACCAGCTTCGGCCCAAACCCAACGGCAGATACTTTGACAATGACTTTCTCGGCTTCAGGGTTCAGTTGCATGCAGACGGGAATGATTAATGGCATAACGATGGGCTCGATCGGTCCTGCGCCGGGCACCGTGAATTTGCCAGTGAGTGGCCCGGCCTCCGGGTTCAGCATGTCGGAGAGCCTGGCCGTCTTCAGCGACACGCCATACGCCTCGGGCAGCTTCAGTGCCGAACTCTTCCTTTACCATAATCCCGTTCCTGAGCCGTCCACGCTGGGGCTGGCGGGTTTGGGGTTGGCGGGATTATTGGCCGCTCAGAGGACTCGCAGGGGTCGCCAAACCGGCAGGGAGATCTAATCTCTTCCACGCTCCCCGCCGGGCTAGCTCGTGGTCCGGTCGCGGTGTACAGATGCCGCGCATGCCTCGGCTTAGCTGTCGTTTCTGGCGCAGGAACGGTTTGGGGGGCAAGGCTGCGCGACGAAGGCCGCGGCCAGACACCCCGCAACTCTCAACTCTCGGCCCTCAACCCTCAACCGCTGCGGTGCAGGAGGGGCTGCTGCGCGAGTTCGCCCGCAAAGGCGATGCCTTCCACGACGTGAAGATGATGGCCCTGCTGTGGAAGGAGTGGCCACAATAAGACGTCCGCACCATTCGCCGTCGGAAGTGTGCCAAGTTGGCACACCGGGGTGTGGGGACCTGTGAGGCATAATGAGTGCCGGGCTCGGCGAGGGGTGAATCCTTCAGAAATGGCCTATTTCTAATGAGAATGCAGACCCCCCGCGCACGAGAATACTCACTAGCCACACCGTCACCTCCGTAGCCTCGCCGGACACAGGCGGTTATCCGCGAATGACGCGAAGGAGCGCCAAAGCCCGACCGCGGTTTGGAGTGGTCTCAGTCGAGTAAGTCCAGTGGGGCGTGACCGCCGGATTCCCGCTAGGGGAGCAATTGACGGGCTAGAGGTGAAGCATTAGCCTCGTTGGTATGAGCGTTGATCAAATCGCCAGCGAGGCATTGCGCCTGCCGGAGAAAGAGCGCGCCAGCCTTGCCTCGCGTCTGCTCCGGTCCCTGCCGCGGGTTGCTTTCGATGAGGACGAGGGCGTGGCGGAGGCGCTGCGCCGTGACGCGGAGTTGGACGCCGATCCCACTCAAGCGATGACCTTGCGAGACCTGGATTCGCACATACAGCAACGCCGCAAATCATGAGGCTCGTCCTGCATCGGCGTGTCCGTTCCGATGTAGATGAGGTCATGGGCTATTACGAGCGGGCCGAGCGCCCCGAACTCGCGGAAGACTTCTATCGCGAGTTGCGCAGCTTCCTTCTGGACGCTGCCCATCGGCCCGACCGGTATCATTTCTTCAAAGCCGACCTGAGGCGGGTCAACCTCAAACGTTTCCCCTATCATTTCCTGTATCGGGTCGTAGGCGATTGCGTGCGCGTCCTCGTCGTCCGGCACCACCACCGCCATCCCGGCTACGGCCTGGAGCGCGAGTGAGCGGGGGGCTATACGCCTTCTAAGCGCTTGCTGTTGCCGGCCAATGCGACGGGGTGACTGGGCGTAAGCTATGCCAAGTTGGCACACAGGGGTGTGCAGATGTATTATTCGAAGTAATGAGTGCCGGGCTCGGCGAGGGGTGAATCCTTCAGAATTGGCCTGTTTCCCACCAACATGCAGACCCCCCCTGTACGAGAGAGGTACGAGACAGGTAATAGACACGTACTAGCCACGTACGGGCTCCGGGGCAGGCGGCGGCAGTCGGATAAGCGCCGCTGATGCCGCCCAACCGCAGCGCCGAGCAGGGGTTGACGGTTATCCGCGAATGACGCGAAGGAGCCGCAGCCCTGAGCGCCATTCATGAGGCCGTGCTGGTGACGGTCTTCACTCAGTCATGACGGCTTGGGCTTGCATACAAAGAATGCCGAAGACGGAGGGCTAAGTGGCTCCAGAGGCAGGGCTCGAACCTGCAACCCGCCGGTTAACAGCCGGCTGCTCTACCATTGAGCTACTCTGGAACCCAGAGGGACGCGCAATCTACAAGCGTGACCCCCGTAGCGTCAACGAGTTTCTCCAGGTGCCAACGAGGGCCGCGCCCCGGTCCGCTCAGACGAACTTGCCCGGGTTGAGAATGCCGCGGGGGTCGAGGGCGCGCTTGATGGTGCGATGGAAGGCGCGCACTTCGCTGGAGACGGCCAGGGGCCACCAGCGTTGCTTGGCCAGGCCGATGCCGTGCTCGCCGGTGATCGAGCCGCCCCAGGCCAGGACTTGCTGGAAGAGTTCGTCCAGCGCGGCCTCGCTGCGGCGTTTGGCGCCGGGCTGGGTGAAATCCACCATGACGTTGGTGTGGATGTTGCCGTCGCCGGCGTGGCCGAAGCAGGCGACCGAGAGGCCGTGCTTGCGCTGGAGGCGGGCGGCGAAGTCGAACAGGTCTTCCAGACGCCCGCGCGGGACGACGATGTCTTCGTTGAGCTTGGTCAGGCCGGTGTCGCGCAGGGCGTAGGAGAACTCGCGGCGGATTTGCCAGACGGCTTCACATTGCTCGGCGCCGAGGCCGGTCTCGACGAAGAGCGGCTTTTGCGGGGCAAGCAAGGTGCGAAGCTGGCGGATTTCACCGCGCACGGAGCGCTCCTGGCCGTCCAGCTCGACAATGAGGTGGGCGCGGCAGCCGCGGAGGCGTTCGCTGCCGGTGCGCTTGAAGGCCGCGGCCAGCGTAAACGAATCGGCTAATTCCAGCGCGGCGGGCAGGAAACCGGCGGCCAGGATCGCGTGCAGCGACCGCACGGCGGCGCGCATGGAGCCGAACCCGACGGCAAGGCAGGCGCGAAACGGCGGCAGCGGCAGCAGCTTCAACGTGGCTTCAGTGACCACGCCCAGCAGACCCTCGGAGCCGACAAAGAGGCGGTGCAGCTCGAACCCGGTCTTGTTCTTGTGCGTGCGCCCGCCGAGGCGAAGCACCGTGCCGTTTGCGAGCACGACTTCGAGGCCAAGGACGTAATCCCGCGTGACGCCGTATTTCAGGCAGCGCGGGCCGCCGGCGTTGGTGATGATGTTGCCGCCGATGAAATTGTCCGCGCGGCTGGCGGGGTCGGGCGGATAGAACAGCCCGCGTTTCTCGACGGCCTGCTGGAGCTTGGCCGTGTTCACGCCGGGCTGGACTACGGCGACGAAGTCCGCGGCGTTGATTTCCTTGATCCGGTTCATGCGCGCCAGTGAAAGCACGATGCCCCCACGCACCGGCACGCATCCGCCTACGTAGCCGTGGCCAGCACCCCGGGGCGTAACCGGGATGCGATGGCGGTCGGCGAAGCGCAGAGCAGCCGCGACCGACTCGGTGCTGCGGGGCAGGACGACGGCGTCCGGCGTGTGGGAAGCGAACCATTTGTCGCCGGCATGGTCTTTGAGGACGGAGGCCTCGAAGCTGACTTCGTCCGCGGGCAGGAGCCGCCTGAGTTGGCGCAGCAGCAGGATTCTACTTGGGCTCATCACCGGGCGTCTCTGCGGCAAGCAGTTCCTTGGCGTCGGAAGCTTCCGTATCGGGCACCTGCACGAGAATACCTCCGGCAGCCATCGCGTAACCGTCCATGCTCAGGGACGAAAGCTCGTGCAGGACCGCGGCATGGAAGCCGGCCGCCTCCAGCCGCGAGCGGACCAACTGAGCGTCCATGGGATTAAAGGCGCGGAATACCGTAACGAGTTCCATAACCAAGCTTAGCCTTGGGCCAAACGGAAGCCAAGGGCCAAACGGCCCGCGCAGACCGGAGCGCCGGCATTTTGCCGGCTTGGGCCATTCGGACGTTGTAAGCCGCATAATGCCGGCGCTCCGGTCCCCGAGCACCGCTTTCCGCCCTCTGGAATAATCTGCGATTTCCGATTGACGCAAAGCGGGAGATGTGTAGAGATGATAACCTCTAAAACGGGTGTAGTCAGAAGATGGCCAAAGTCTTATCCAGAAACGGCAACGGTCCGCGGTGCGCCCAGGCGTCCAAATACGACGCGCACCATACGGTCCTTTCGAAGACCTATGGCGCATTGGCCGATCTCCGCCGCGAGCTGGCCGACTCCACCGCCGCGGTCAGTGAACGCCGAGAGCTGCTGAACAGCTTCGCCGCCTGCGCCGATTCCCAGCGCGCCTGGCTGCTGCTGGAGGATTACTTCGAGAAGCTCTCGCTGTCCCGCAAGGACTTCCCGAGCGCAGATTGGTGGCCGCGGCTGCTTTCGGCCCAGGGCAAGGCGCGGTTGGAGGAGGTGGCCTTCCTGTTCCTCCGAGCCGGCCGCTCCCTTCCCACCGAGCTGGCTCCCTACGGCAGCCTCGACCGCTTCGCCCAGGCGGAAAAGGCGGCGCAGGAACAGCAGCTCGTCCGGCATTTGGAAGCGTGGCTGATCCCACCCAAGCCGGCGCATTTCGATTCGCCGCGAGCCTTTGTGCGCGCGATGTGCCGACCCGAGCGCGACCCCGAACAGCCGGCCCTATGCCGCCTGGCCGTGGAGCTTCACCTGCTGCGCCCGCGCACCGGTGAAAAGGTCCGGAAGCTGGGGGAGATCATTGATTTGACGACCCGCGCGGCCCACGAACAGGAGCTGTTCCCTCCCGCGGACTGGGAATTCGTGCAATGGCTGGCGGAGACGCATGCCTCGCGCCCTAATGGCGAGGAAACGCTCGTGCTGTCGGACCTCGAGCTGCTCCACTGGCTGGCCCGGTGGGGCCACACGCAACGCCTGGAAATGCCGGCTGAGCAGGGGGCGTCGCAGGCGCTGGAGTTCCGGGGCGAGGTGGCCGAGTTGACCCCCCACTTGGAGAACGGCGCGAAGGAGCTGGCGTTCACACACCAGTTGACCGTGCCGGGCGGGAAAGCTTACCCGTTCAGCGAGGTGCGGTTCTTCAACCGGCATCCGGCCCTGGCGCTGGTCGGGCGGACATTTTACCTGCTGCGCAACGCGCCGGCCCCGGAATTGCTCGAGCTGCTGGTCAGCCAGCCGGCGGTGCCGATGCGCAAGCTGAGCCATCGCCTGCTGATGCATCTGCGCAAGACGCAGTCGAACCACGGCGTGGACTGGGAGCAGCTTTGCATCGCGCACGCCGCCAAGCCGCAGTTCATCTTCGAGCTGCTCGATGAGACGGTGCGCCTGCGCCTGCTGGCCAGGAGCCAGCGCGACCAGAGCCTGTGGCTATGGACCGGCCGCGAATGGCGGTTGCACGAGGCGAAGAAACCCAGGCCGATTGGAGGCAAACCGGAGCTGCTGGACGATCCGCGGCTGGAGCCGGCAACGCAGTGGCTGCGGCAACTGGATTGGTTCACGCCCGAGCCGGGCTTATGGGTCGGCGAGGCCAACGAAGCGTTTCTCGGCTTGCTCGCTCGCGCCTGGGCCGACCGCCCGCAGGAGGCGGAGTACCTGGGCAATCCGGGCTTCTCTCGCCTCTTCCTGGCGCCGCGCCAACTGCGCCCGAGGCTGGTGGTCAAAGGCAGTGGCATTGATTGGCTGACCGTCTCCGCCGAATGGGAGCAGGAAGGCCTCAAGCTCACTCCCGCCGACCTGCAGCGGCTCCAGGCAGCCACGGGACGCTTTGTCAAACTGCCCGACTCGGGATGGGTGGAGCTGGACTCGGCCGCCGTGCAATCGGCTCACGAGGCCATGGCGGACCTGGGAGTGGACGGCCTGGTGCCGGTGGCGCAGCGCATCGGGCTGGAGCAGGCGGCGCACATGGACGAAGCCGGCTTGCAGCGCTTCGGCGATTCCCCACAGGCCAAGGCGCTGCGCGAGCGCCTCAAGAACTTCGAGGGTCTCCCGGCCATCGCCCTGCCCGCCGCGGTGCAGGCGGAGATGCGGCCCTACCAGAAGGACGGCTTCGACTTCCTGTGCCACCTGACCCGGCTGCGGCTGGGCGGCGTGCTCGCGGACGACATGGGCCTGGGCAAGACCTTGCAGACACTGGCGTGGCTGGCCTGGCTCAAGGATCAGCACAAGAAGGATCCCAAGCCGGCGCTGGTCATCTGCCCGGCCTCGGTGCTGCACAATTGGCGGCGCGAGGCCAACCGGTTCACGCCCAACCTGAAGGTACTGGTGCTCGAAAGCGGCGCCGCGCGGCATAACCTGCGCAAGCAGATTCCCCAATACGATCTCATCGTGACCAACTATGCGCTGCTCCGGCGCGACCTGGAGGAGCTGCAGAAGTTTGCCTTCCGCGCCATCATCCTGGATGAGGCGCAGTTCATCAAGAACCCCGCGGCCCAGGTGACCCAGTCGGTGAAGCAGTTGCAGGCTGACCATCGCCTGGCGCTGACTGGCACGCCGTTGGAGAACCGCCTGCTCGACCTGTGGAGCATCGTTGACTTCGTCCAGCCCGGCTATCTCGGCAACCAGGACTACTTCACCGACAGCTATGAGCCCCGCGGCGAGGACGCTGAATCCGCCCAGCGCGTCGCCCGGCGGCGGCTCTCCGCCAAGCTGCGCCCGCTCCTGCTGCGCCGCCTCAAGCAGCACGTTGCCAAAGATCTGCCCGAGCGCATCGAGCAGCGCCGGGACTGCGAACTGGGCGACGAGCAGCGCAAGCTGTACCTGGCCGAGCTGCGCCGCAGCCGCGAGCAGGTCATGAAAACCGTGGCCGAGAAGGGCCTCAACAAGAGCAAGATCCACGTGCTGGCGGCTCTCACTCGCCTGCGCCAGATCTGCTGCCACCCGAAGCTTGTGGGCAGCGACGCCGTCTCCGGCAAGACGGAGACCCTGTTCGAGCTGCTTGATTCCCTCGTCGCGGAAGGCCAGAAGGTGCTGCTCTTCAGCCAGTTCGTCCAGATGCTGCAATTGCTCGAAGCGGAATGCCGGCAGCGCCAGATTGCCACCCATCTCCTCACCGGCCAGACCAAGGACCGCCAGCGGGCCGTAAGCGCGTTTCAGGATGACCCCAACCCGGCGGTCTTCCTGCTCAGCCTGCGCGCCGCGGGCACCGGCTTGAACCTGACGACGGCGAGCTACGTGGTGCTGTACGACCCTTGGTGGAACCCGGCGGTGGAAGCCCAGGCCATTGATCGCTCGCACCGCATTGGGCAGACCCGAACCGTCAATGCCTACCGCCTGATCTCACCCGGCACGGTGGAAGAGAAAATCTGGGAACTGCAACAGAGCAAGGCCCAAACCATTGCTGACGTTCTGGGCGAGGAAGGTTTCGCCCGCAGCCTGTCCAAAACAGACCTGGAATACCTGTTCGCGGAGGACTGAGGGACTGCCGATTAGGACAGGGTGTGCGTTTAGCGCGCCGCCGGGGCTCGTAGCGCAGGTTTCCCAACCTGCCGGATCGCGGGTTTCCAACCCGCAGACCACCGGACCGGCAACGGCCTGCCGACTGGAAGTCGGCGATACAGCAGGTTTGGAAACCTGCGCTACGCTAAACGGATACGGTACCGGGAGGGTTTGAAGTCCCGCTCAGGCGGCCACGGCTGCGCCAGTGTGGACCAGCCGCCGGAGGATCTCGCGGATGCGGTTCAACTCGCTGGCTTTGTGGCAGACCTCCGTCGCGCCGAGCATTTGGCTGACCTCGTCCACGCAGGGATCGGGAGAGTCGCTGAGCAGGATGACCACGCAGCCCGGTGCCGCTTGCTTGAAGCATTGCATGACATCGAAGCCGCTGCGGTCCGGCAAGCAGACATCAAGCAGCACGACATCGGGGCGGTGACGAAAGAAAAACTCGACCGCATCGGCGCCGTTATCCGCTTCGCCCGCAAGGCAAAGGCCGGGTTCCTGCGCGAGCATCGTCCGCAAATGCGCCCGCATCGGCAGCGAATCATCCACCACCAGCACTGACAGTCTGGGCTGATGCTGGGACTTCATACGTGGGGTTCGTGCCACCATGGCTGCTGAGCGACGCGGTTGGACGTGAGTCAATGCGCCAGGCGCATCACTCTTCCGCGTCTTCGTCCTGATCGCCCAGCACGCGCCAATCGAACCGATCGGGAGCGTCCACATGCCGCCGCGAATGCACACGAGCTGCGGCGCGCGGTGCGATCCAAGGAGTGCACGGCAAAAAAAGGCTGGCCGGGAAGTCGGGGGGGATACGAGGAGCCAAGAGGGGAGGTTCGGCTCTGACTCGGATCTTCACCGGCCAGCAAATTCTCTCAAAGAGTATCGGTCTGACTGTCTGCCGTCCCGTTCTAATTCTCATGATCCCACATTCGAATGACTTGCACGAGTGCGCTAGAGGGAGGAAGGCTGATAATCTTGCAAGCGGAGCGCCCGAAAGCTTGTCAGGTATTCACCTTACAAGCGGAGCGCCGGCATGTTGCCGGCTTTCACGGCCCGTGCGATTCAAGCCGTCGCATCGCGGGCACCACCGCGGCTTGCGAGCCCGAGCAGCTTAAGCCGGCAGCATGCCAGCGCTCCACCTGTGGGTTAGCGGGTAGGCGGCGCCTAATCCACCAGCTTATGCTGCATGGCGTAGCGGGCCAGCTCCACGTTGGTGCCCAGGCCGAGCTTCTGCGAGATGCGCAGGCGATAGGTGCCGATGGTCTTTTCGCTCAGCGAAAGCTCCGCCGCAATCTCCTTGAGCGGTTTGCCCAGCGCCACCATGCGCAGCACCTGCATCTCGCGGTTCGAGAGCATCTCGTGCGGCACCGCCGGAGTATCGCCCGCTACCGTGGCCGCCAATGCCTCCGCCAGCAAGGGCGTGACGTATCGGCCACCGGCCAGCGCCTTGCGAATGGCCGCCAGCAGTTCGCCCGAAGCGCTTTGCTTCGAGATGTAACCGCAGGCGCCCAGTTTGAAGGCGCGGACGGCGTAATCCTTCTCCGGGAAAACGCTCAAGACCACAACCGGCAGTTGCGGACGCAGCCTCTTGATGTCCTGCAAGGCGTCGAGGCCGCTGCGTCCGGGCATGTTAATGTCGAGCAGCACCACGTCCCACGGCTTCTTCTCGACGGCTTCGAGCGCCTGCGCCGCATTCAGCGCCTCGCCCGCCGCCAGATCGGGGAAGGCCTCGGCGAGGATGGACAGCAGTCCCCGGCGCAGCAGCTCGTGATCGTCGGCAATGAGAATGCGCGTCATGACTCAGCCCGGAGATTAGCCGCCTCGGCCACCCGGGGCAGGCGCAGCGTGACGCGGCTGCCGCGCGGCGTGACCGGCTCGATGGCCAAATCCCCGCCCAGCACGGACGCGCGCTCGCGCATTCCGAGAAGCCCCAGCGAGCGCGAATCAGCCACGTCATTCGGACGAATGCCCCGTCCATTGTCCTCGACCTTCAGCGACACTCGCTTGGCGTTGGCTTCCAGTGTGGCGTGCACGGCAGTGGCCCCGGCGTGGCGCGCCACATTCGTGAGCGACTCCTGGAAGATGCGGAAGATGGCGGTGGCCACCTCGCGCGGCAAGCTCAGGTGGTCCGGCGGCAGTTGAACCTCGCAGGCAATGCCGCTCCGCTCCTGGAACCGATTTGCCTCCTGCTGCAGCGCCGCCGCCAGCCCCAAATGGTCGAGCAAGCCCGGCCTCAATTCGGTGGCGATCCGCTGCACCGTGTGGATGGCGGACTCGGTCATCTCCCCGCACTCGACCACTCGATCGAGCAGCGGGTTCAGGGAACGGTCGTGTTCGCGCTCGCCGATCTTCCGTTCCAGCCAATCGAGGTTGAGCTTGAGCGCGGTCAGCACTTGCCCGAGTTCGTCGTGGATTTCCCGCGCCACACTCGCGCGCTCTTCCTCTCTTGCCGACTGCAGCCGCGCAGAAAGGGCGCGCAATTGTCGGCGGGAATTGTTGAGCGCCTCTTCCGCTTTGCGCCGCTCGGTGATGTCCCGGATGCCGCCCACCACGCGCGCCGGCTTGCCCTCTGAGTTCTGCAGGATGAACCCGTGGTCCAGCACGGAGGCGTAGCTGCCGTCCTTGCGCCGGAAGCGGTAGTAGCCCGCCCACGTCCGGTTCCCGGTGTCGGTGGCCTGACGGATGGTTCGCATCACGCGCTCTTTGTCCTCGGGATGCAGCCGCTCGAGCCACCACTCGACCTTCGTGGACACGTCCGCCGGGGGATAGCCGAACAGCTTCTGGATGCCGTCACTCCACCAGATCGTATTGGTCTCCAGGTTCCAGTCCCAAATGGCCTCGGTCGTGGCCAGGGCCACAGACTCGAACCGCTCCTGGCTCAGGCGCGACGCTTCTTGCGCCAGCCGGCGGTTGCGCGCGCCGCGCCGCAGCACCAAATACAGCAGCAGGCCGGTCGTCGTGACGAAGTTAATCCCCTTCAGGGTCTGCAACGCCGGCGAGTTGAGCGGAGCGCCAAAGAGCCAGTCGCAGACATCATCCGAGAAAACGCACCACAAGCCGGCGATGAGGATGTAAGCCGCAGTGATGCCGATCTCCTCGAACGGCAGTTCCTTGATGTGGACGCGGTCCGATTCGATCCTTTCCGGTCCCCGGGCCAGGAAATGTTTCCAATTGAACGCCATGCCGATTGGCCTGCAGCCTAGCCCGGCAACCGCGAAACACCAATGAAATCTTGTGGAAATGGAGCGTTGACACCCCAAGGGCCGCCCTCTAAACTTTTGCCGATATTTAATTCGAAGCCCAAGCCATGCTAGTTCGAATCTGTTTAATCGTTGCCATCCTCGCCGCCATAGCTGTCGGTGTCGTCAACTTCGTCCAGGTTAAACCCAAAGTTGCCAAGTTGGAAACGGACCTCGATACCGAGACCAAAGCACACCAGGAGTTCCAGGCGAAGTTCAACGCCTCGCAAAGTGCCTTGGCCAAGACCAACGCCATCCTGAAGCAGACCATCGCGACCCTGGAAGCCACCACGGCGGAAAAGCTGAAGGCGGAAACGGACCTCGCGGCGCAAACCAAGCGCGCGGACAAGCTCGCAGAGGATCTGACCAAAACGCGCGCCGAACGCGACAGCGCCCAGCAGGACCTGGCAGCTTACAAGGCCACGGGGATGACGCCGGAGCAGATCTCCCACGTGAACAAAGACCTTAAGGACCTCAAGGATGCGCTGACGGGCACGCAGGACGAGAACAAGCTGCTCGGACAGAAGATCAATAAGCTCCAAACTGAGCTGAACCGGTATGTGATTCGCGATTATCATGTGCCCCTGCCAGCCGGGTTGAGGGGCAAAGTGCTGATAACCGATCCCAAGTGGAACTTCGTTGTGCTCAATGTCGGCGAAAACCAAGGGGTGATGCAGCACGGCGAACTGCTGGTAAATCGCAACGGCAGGCTGGTCGGCAAAGTCATCGTGAACACCGTGCATAAGGATCAATCCATCGCCAACATCATGCCCGGCTGGGAACTCGGGGAAGTGATGGAAGGCGATCAGGTCATTCCCGCGTATCCTGCCTCATGAAAGGCTTGCTTAGCCATTGGCGCTGGGCGCTCCTGCTGCTGCTGGTCCTGGGGGCCATTGGCTGGGGCGGCTGCGCCTCAACGGCGGAGGAGGATAACGCGTCCCAGCGGCCCTGGAACACGCCCGAAGGCTTCGACAACACCTTGCCGGGCGGCATGTTCAACCAGTACCATTAAGCTCCGTCCGACCCGGCGTGGGCGGGCAGTTCGAGCCAGCGCGTCGGCGTGAGCATGCAATCCATCCCCGCGTCGTGCTCCTCGATGGGAACCTCCGGCACAATCTGCTGATCAAACGCCACCCCGCACCTCGTCCCGCGGATGACGGCCAGCAATTGGTCGTAGTAGGCTTTGCCCCGTCCCAGCCGGTGGCCCTTGGCGTCGAAGGCAACTCCGGGAACCAGGATCAAATCCATGCGGCTTGATGCGAGGCGCGAACAGTACGTGTTGGGCTCGCGGATGCCGAAGTGCCCGATGTGAACGTCAGTGTCCGGATTCTCAAGCATGCAGGCGGTGTAATTCTTTTGGTGCCGGTCGAAAAGGGGCAGGGCGGCGCGCTTGCCCGCGGCGAGCGCAAAGGAGAGCAGTGGCCACACGTCCAACTCGCCGGGCAACGGAGCGAAGAACAGGATCGTTTGCGCATTTCGCCATAGGGTCTGCTCCGTCAGCAGCGCTCGCGCCTGCGCGGAAGCGGCGGCCCGCTCCGCGGCAGGGAATGCTTTTAGCCGTTCACCGACTTCCTCGCGCAGCGCGCTCTTGGACTCTTGTATGGCGTTTCCCATGCTCCGAAACTAACTCCCGGTCTCCGGTTTCGGGCACCCTCGTTCAGCAATTTGCCATCTGCCATCTGCCATCTGCCATTCTCGGCTGCGGGCGTGCCACGCGGTGTTCATTCGCGAGGCAGTAATTGGTTGGCGTTTCGTGTGAGGCATCGAACCTCGGGGACTAACTCCCGCCCTTCACCTTTGTGCCCCGGATGCCGGCCTTCGCAAACTGTGCCCGCCATTTCTCGACGCGCTCCTTGATCTTTTTCTCCACGCCTTGCTCCGTCGGCTCGTAATAGCGCTTGTCCGCGCCGAGGTAATCCTGGGCGACAAAGTGCTCCGGATGGTCGTGCGCGTATTCGTAACCAGCCCCGTGGCCGAGCCGTTTCGCGCCCCGGTAGCTGGCGTCGCGCAGATGTTCCGGCACGGCGAGCGTGCGGCCGGACTCAACATCCTTCATCGCCGCATCAATGGCCATGACCGTGCTGTTGCTCTTGACGGCGGTGGCAATGTATATGGCGGCCTCGGCCAGGGGGATGCGCGCCTCCGGCCAGCCGATAAACTCCGCCGCTTGGAAGGCGGCATTCGCCAGCACCAGCGCCATCGGGTCGGCCAGCCCGACATCCTCGGCAGCGTGGATCACAATCCGCCGCGCGATAAACCGCGGGTCTTCCCCGGCGTGGATCATCTTCGCCAGCCAGTAAAGCGTCGCGTCCGGGTCACTGCCGCGCATGGACTTGATGAACGCCGAGATCGTGTCGTAGTGCGCGTCCTCGTCGTCATAGACAATCGCCTTCTTCTGAATGCTTTGCTCCGCGGCTCTCAGGTCAATGTGGACCATGCCGTCCTCGCCGGGCGCAGTGGTGAGCGCGGCGATTTCCAGGGCATTCAGAGCCTTGCGGGCGTCGCCGTCCGAAAGCTTCGCCAGGTGGCGCAACGCCGCTTCGTCCGCTTGCAGCTTCATGTATCCCAACCCGCGTTCCGCATCGGCCAGCGCGCGTTGGAGCAACGCATAGAGGTCTGCCTCCGCCAAAGGCCGCAGCTCAAAAATCTGCGAGCGGGACACGAGCGGCGAGTTGACGAAGAAAAAGGGGTTGTGCGTCGTGGCGCCGATCAGGCGGACCACCCCGCCTTCCACGTCCGGCAGCAGCACGTCCTGCTGGGCTTTGTTGAAGCGGTGAATCTCGTCAATGAACAGGATCGTGGATTGGCCCTTGTTCTCGAGCCGGTTCGCCGCCGTGGACAGCACCCGCCGCATGTCGGCCACATTGGATTCCACGCCGCTCAGCCGCTCGAACTTGCTCTTGGTCTGGCGGGCGATGATTTGGGCCAGCGAAGTCTTGCCCGTGCCCGGCGGCCCGTAAAAGATCAGCGACTGGATGCGGTCCGCCTCGATGGCCCGGCGCAGGAGTTGACCCGGTCCGAGGATATGCGCCTGGCCCACAAACTCATTCAGGTCGCGCGGCCTCATGCGCGCCGCCAGCGGTTGGTGGCGGAAGGCGCGCTCCTCGGGTGCCCCCGCGCCTGGTGCCTCCGGCTCCGTCGAGGCAGGAAACAGTTCATCCCGTGGCATGCCGCCAACATACCAGTTCACGTCCTCTTTGCCCAAGGAAAACGCGCTGAGCCGCCAACCGCCTCGACCAGGCTCCACGAGCCTGCGGCAGGCCTCAAAAAACGCAAAAACCCCTGATTCCCACCGTAACTCCACCGTAACTCCACCGTAGCCCCTCCGAAGCTCCTGCGAAGCATCACGCGGAGCGCAAGCCGGCATCAAGCCCCCCCATAAGCTCACGGCACGGGGGGCGGGCGAGTCCAAAACCCGAAGGCCGAAATCCGAAAGAAGGCCGAAATCCGAGGTCCGAACTGGCCGATTCCGGCGCCAGCCAAGGAGAAGAGCAAAGGCGAGCGCTCCGACCCAGCAGACCCATTCTCGGCTGTGAGCGTAAAAGTGGCGCATTCCTCGGTCGCAGGCCGGCTGGTTCGGGTTTCGGGCTTCGGCCTTCTTTCGGATTTCGGCCTTCGGAGTTCGGCCTTAACGGCCCGACCCCGCCAGAACCGTCGCGGGTACAAAAAAGAACCCCGCCAGTGCCGTGTGTAACAGTTCCTTTGAACTTATTAGAAACAGTCGGGACCCGCTGAGTTGCTTTCGACTTCCAGTAAAGGCCTGTCGGCCACAACCACAGTTAAAGCCCCTTGATTACTCAACTACGGTTCAAGGACATAGTCTCTAATCACGAGCATAGGCAGGGTAAATTCTACCATGACCGTCTTCCAAAGAACCGGCACTGCGTTCACATCTGTCCGCTTCTCCGCAGGCCTTACAACGCATACAATCGAGCGCTTGCCCGAGTTTCTCAAGAAAAAAATTATGGGGACATGCACCGCCGAATTTTGGATGGGCAGCAATTGGCCGGTACGCTGCGTCGCAGGCTGCTTGGCGCTTGAGGATTGTCGAGCGGTTCGCTGCGTAGAGGGCGGCCATTCTCTCCGGGTTGGCTGCGCGGAGTTTGGCAATCCTCTCACGGTTCCGCGCGTGATAGGCAGCTTGGCGCTTGGCGATTCTCACCCGGTTTGCCGTACTTGGCGACGTACTGGGCGGTGATGTCCACTGCGCCCTGGGCACTTACAACCGTAATGCTACTGAGCCCGCCGGCGAGCGGATCTAACGGCTGAATTCGTGGCGGGCGATGCTGGCGGCCTGGCCGCGGCTGGCTGTGGAGACGCCACCGGTGGTCGCGACGCGGCAGGGGCCGGAGGGGGTGGCCTTGAAGGTGCGCCTCCGTCCAGCGTCTCCGACACGTCCATTGCTCCATTTACTTCACCCAAAGGCCCGGACCCGCCAGAGGAGGCATTAGCAGGGGCAGGCGTTTTGGAACTGCCCATATCTTGAGCCTGTTTCAGCAAGCCGGGCAGATAGAGGTAGCCGGCCCCGCCAATCACCGCCAGCACCACAGCGATAATTGCGAACTTAAGTATCGGATTCCCGGTCCTGGGCGGGCGCGACACCCGTTGGCTGCGAGGCATGGGGCCGGGTACCGTCGAGCGAGCGACTTGAGTTGAGCCCGCTGAGAGCTTGGTCTGGTTGGCCGCCGGCGGCTGAGGAACCAGTGATTGGGGAGCCGGTGCAACTGCCGGAGGAGCCGGCTGGATGCGCGGCACGATAAGGCCATTCTGGCAGGCAGGACATTGAATCTGATGCCCGGACCACGGTTCGCCGCACGAGATATGCTGCCCGCAGTGAGGGCAGGAGAATTTGATGTCAGCCATAAATGCTATTCTTGCACGGCTTTGGCCCTGAAACCGCCGGGACGGCTTTCGCAGCAAGAGCAGTCCATGTCTATTTACCTATGGAGACGACAGAGCGTCAAGAAGGGACTACGAAGGAAGGGCTAAAAAAGAGGCCCGACCCAGTGGCCCAGGATGGCGAGGTACGCGAGAAACGCCGATGCCAAGGGTGGCAGGTGCTTGACGCTCTTCACGGTTGCGAGGCTGACGGTGATGTCCTGGGCGGGTTGACGCTTACCGTGATGAGTTGGGCGATAACGCGGACGATGAATTGGGGGGCGCCGGGGCGGCCGTAGCCGACCACCGGCTTGCCCTTGAGAATACGCAGCCCATACCCGCCGGCGAACCCGCCGACGCCGCTCATGTAAGGGGGCTCAATCCACCGCTTTGACCTGGGGAATCTTCCAAGTGCCGTCAATGAGCGAGGGGGCTTTCTCCTTCGGCCAGTAAAGGCGCATCATGAGGATGAATTTGTCTTTCGGCGCCGGGAGCCAGTTGGATTCCTTGTCCGCGCCGGGGCTCTCGTTTTGGATGCACAGGTCCACGGAGCCATCGTCATTCGGCTTGAGATTCTGCCGGGCGCTGATGCTGTATCGGTTGATAGGATTCTCCACGAAGAAGTAGCTGGCATCATACATGGTGAGCGACCAAAAGCCGTTGACCGGGGGCAGTTCGCCTTTGTTGAAATGCATCACGTATTTCTTCTCGCCGGTGTAGTGCTCGAGGATCGAAGGTCCTTCCGAGGTGGGATAGATGGCGTCCTGCGGGCGATTAGCCCCCAGGCCGATGGCCGTGACCAGGGCACGCTGAATATAGTTGTCACCATAGGTGCCGGTTTCGGTGGTGTACATCCAGCCGTCGTGAAACTTGCTGTCGCCGACGATGATCCCTTCCTTCAGCCAGCCCACAATCTTGTCATTGGCGATCTTGGGGACCATGGAAAAAGCGTCCTTGGCCACGGGGCCGAGCTTGCTGGTGTCGAACGGCTGCCCAGGGACAATCCCGAGTTTCGCCATCTTCTTAACCATGGGGGCGTCGGAGCGGGCGGGCGGGTTGTCTTTCATGAGCTTGGCGAGGAGGTTGAAATAGTCCTCAACGCTCATGGCGTTGACCTGTTCGCGGACCGCGGTCTTCATGTCAATGGACGGGTCCACGGTGCCCGGCGGCGGCGTGCAGGGTTTGCCATAGGAGCTGAGCGGCACGAGGGAAATCTCATCCTGAAGTTTGTGGACCGTATCGTAGTCCTCCGGGGTGCCGGTGCAGTAGATGCGGCCGAGCAGCCAGACCATGTCGGTGGGGGACTTGTATTCCTTAACGCCTGCCGGCAGGGTGCCCTTCCAGCCGGGGCCGGTTATGGCGTAGGTCTGGGGCCCTGTGCCGGTGGTTCGTTTGCCAGGGACCTGGAATACGTCGGTCCAGGCGTCAAGCATAGGGAAGAGATAGTAGCGGTCATGGGCGTCGGGCAGGCTTAGGACCCAGGGTTCCTTGCCGACGTCAATAAAGGCAGTCGTGTAGAGCGTGTCGGCGTTGGGGGCGGTGACGTCCTTGAAGGCAGGTGTCGGGTACTGGCGCGCCCGGACGAATTGGCCCATCGGGGCACGTGTCCCCTCCGGTTCGCGGACGTTGGTCATGACGCGGCGGGTCATTTCCATGGTGACCAGCGGGTAGCCGTAAATGTAGGCTTCGACCCCACGGGGGACGGCCTCGAAAACCGCTTCTTTGGTTTGACCCGTCTGGATCGCAGAGAGCATGGCCGCGATGGCAATGCCATAGGTTAGGTTCCGTTGGAATATGGTGTGTTTCTTCATTTTAGCACGGTGATGTATGTTTGGTTTTGACTGTGAGTTCGCGAGCACCTCATTTCTATGGCCCGCGTGGCGGATACGCTCAACCCTTTGGATTTCCGTTCGCGCCGCTTGTATTCTACATAGGCGCTTGAAGATGTCAAGCGTGGTGAGGCTGCATAGTCTTCGTCGAGACTGCAGCGCCGGATTCCTTAATAACACGCAGCCGCCCCGGCGATGAAAATCGGCCATTGGCCGGCGGCATTAGACAGCCGGGGGACGGCATTGACGATCTTCACGGTTTCACGGCTGACGGTGATGACCCAGGCGTATTGGCGCTTAGCTGCGCCGCCCGCCGGACGATGTCGGGCGCATTACTTAGGTCTGTAGGGGATTCCCTCGCAACAAAAACGGGGAGTGTCCCTATATTAGTTTTCCATCCACGCGGCTAATCTGTCGCCGAGTGAACACTTGGGTCATCGCTATTCCTGATGCAGGATGAAGTCCCTTGTCCCGCTTGATTTATGACAACTTGCCCCCACTGTGGAGCGGCACCCCAGCTTCCCCAACTTCATTTGTCCGGCATGCACATTTGCGGGAGGTGCCGGCGGCGCTCGCTGTTTCGGCTACCCAGCCGGGCCTTCTCCAGCGTCTTGGCCGGGCTTACAACGTGGGCGACCCTTGCCCTGACCCATCATATTATCGGGGCCGCGTGCTCCCTGGTGGCGGGTGTCACAGCGGGATGTGCTATTGGACTGGTCGGGCCGTACCTTTTTGGCCGGCTGGAGCCTTTGCCGGATGCGCATGACGCGTCCTAGGTAGGAGCAGCTTGATTTGATGCGCTGCGTCCTCGTCGTCATCAGGCACGATTCTTGCGATGAATCAAAGCTGTTCCCGGTCGGGAACGGGAGACGCGGTTGCGGGCTGTTGTGGGACTGTGGCCGCTTTTCCCGAGGCGTAGCCTTCGCTGGCTGCGCCTTTTTAACTTCACGACTTGCCCCGAAACATCGTGGTCGCTACCAGGCGGCGCGGGTTTTGGTTGCCCGCTGGTATGGAGCGTCAGCTAACCCGTTCCCAAATTCAGGGCCAGTTTGGGGCCAAAGTGGAATGGCACGTGGATAAGGCCCGGCACAATCAGCTTCTTACGAGAAATCGTAGTCTTCCGAAGTCAAATTGTTGCCGTCCCGCCAGCCAATCCGCCAGACCGGCTTCTGCGAAAGGACTGGTTTTGGGGCCGAGGCGCCCAGCCCAACCCCTCTGGCTCCCCACCGTAGTCTCGCCGGATCGTCTCCGGATACACACCGTAGCACCTCTTATCGGCGATAAGAGGTGCTACGGTGTGTATCCGACGTGTATTCGGCGAGACTACGGTGGGGTGGGATTGGCAACCAAGAAGCGCAGCCTGTGGTGCATCTTGAGCGACATGGATGGAGGGCCGCGCAGTTGCTCGGCCAAGGCGTCCTCACGCAAGCGATTTCTGATTGACGATGAGGACTGAGAGGGTGGTGTGTCTCAGAAATGGATATAGGAGTTACCCCCCCACCGCCACCGTGTCAACCCCGTATCAATACCGTAGCACTACCGTAGCGCTATTGTAGTGCGGGGGTGACGGGGGTGCCGTGGTCGAGAAATGGTGAGTTTGGGCCTGTTTAGGGCTCCTTTGCATTAGAAGAGCGGGCTGGCGAGGGTGGTTTTGAGGCTGGATGGTCCTGAGGACGAGGCGATGGACAAGGATAGTCAAAGGAGGAGCTTTGCCTTGTCGAATTAGATTGACGAAGCCTGCAAGGGTGGCAGGTGCTTGACGGTTTTCACGGTTTCGAGGCTGACGGTGATGACCTGGGCGATGAGGCGGACGATGTATTGGGGGTCGTCGGGGCGGTTGGGGTCGTTGGTGATGCCGCTGCGCTTGTCGGTGCTGACCTGGTATTGGTCAATGACCCAGTCCAGGGCGGAGCGGTTGCCGAGACGGTATTCAAAGGTCTCGGGCGGGATGCCTTCGAGGGTAAGGAAGTCGTTATAGACGATGGAGGCGGTGGGGGCGGGGGCAGGGGTCAGTCATTAGTGATCAGTAATCGGTGGCGAGCGGCGAGTGGGCGTTCGCTCTAAAGGCAACTGGAGACGCCCGGTTGCTTGTCGCGTACGCGCCTCGCAATCTGAATACGGTTGATTGATCCGTCAACGGGGCGTACAACTTTGGTGAGATGAGCTTGGTCACGACGAAAGAGGCCGCTCAGATCCTCGGTGTGACGCCGGTGCGGGTGAGGCAGTTGATTAAGGGCGGGCGTTTGGTTGCGGAGAAGCGCGGACGGGACCACCTCGTTGAGGATCGGGAAGTGCAGCGGTTCAAGCGGCATGGGCGCCGAAGCGGGCCAAAGGGCGGACGGCCACCAGCGGATGACAGTTGAAATAACTATTGCGTATGCGATAGTGTTGTGAGAGTTTTGCAGCATGAGACAGGCAGAACGGAGTGTGTGCGTGGCGGTGGAGTCACCGCTGGCGCTGGCCGTGCGCCTAGGCCAGGAAGCATGTTCGGTGCTGGAAGCGGGCTACCGGAGCGGCATGGGCCAGTTCCTGACTCCAGCCGGTGTGGCGGGGCTGCTGGCGGGCATGTTCGACTCGGCTGAGGGGGATGTACGGCTGTTGGACCTGGGCGCTGGCGTTGGCGCTCTTACCGCCGCCTTCGTGGAGGGTGTTCTTGGCCGGGAGCGGAAGCCGCGTTCGCTGCACCTGACGGTCTGGGAGGCCGAGGAGGCGTTTATCGGGCGGCTGGAGCGAGTGCTGGAGGAGTGTGTCGCGGCTGGTCTCGCGGCGGGCGTGCCAACAAGCTACGTGGTGAACCACGGCGATGCGCTTCGGGGTGCGGTGGAGCTGATCCAGGAAGATGACCTTTTCAGGGCTCCTCGCAGGCGGCACGGCTTTACGCACGCCATCATGAATCCGCCGTATCGGAAGATTAACACAGACTCGGAAGCGAGGTTGCTGCTCCGGCGGGCTGGGTTGGAAACGTCAAACCTGTACACCGGATTTCTTTGGCTGGCCGCGAGGCTCCTTGAGCCAGGTGGCCAGATGGTAGCAATTACACCGCGGAGTTTCTGTAACGGACCTTATTTCCTTCCGTTCCGAGAGCGGTTCTTTGGTCTGATGGGCCTTGGGCGACTGCACGTTTTCGACAAGCGGGATGCGCTTTTCTCCGGGGATGATGTGCTGCAGGAGAACCTGATCATGTATGCGAGGCGTGGTGCCAAGCCGCATGCGTCCGTGGTGCTGAGCAGCAGTGATGGGCTGCCCTCGGGAAATGGGCGGGCGCGGACGGTGCCTTACTCGCGAGTTTTGGACCCGGCCGATTCCGGCCAGGTGGTTCACCTGGCGCTGGACGTCGCTGATGACGATGTGAGGGGGGCGGTGATGGGCCTGCCGGCCTCTTTGAGCGATCTGGGCGTTGGAGTTTCGACTGGCAGGGTCGTGGATTTCCGCGCGCGGGACTTTTTGCGGAAATACCCAGGGGAGAACATGGTCCCGCTGATCTACCCTGTCCACTTCAACGGTGGTTGTGTGCACTGGCCGTGTCCTGAGTCGCGAAAGCCGAATGCGCTGTTGGCGGTGCCCGAGACTGAGGAGTTGATGGTGCCCAATGGCGTGTACGTACTAGTGAAGCGGTTCACCGCCAAAGAGGAGCGGAGGCGGGTTGTCGCGAGGGTGTTTCGGCCTGAGGGCAGCTTGGCTGGTTTTGCGTCGGTGGGATTCGAGAATCATCTGAATTACTTTCATCACAGGGGCGGCGGCCTGGATGACCGGCTGGCCGACGGGCTAGCCGTGTACCTGAATTCGACCGTGGTGGATTCGTACTTCCGGCAATTCAGCGGACACACTCAAGTCAATGCCACCGACCTGCGGGGGCTACGGTATCCATCAAGAGGGCAACTCTACAAGTTGGCGGAGAGCGCGGCGGCCGGGACGCGCGACCAAGAAGTTATTGATGCAGCCGTTGGCACGATGATTGAAACGTCTCGACGCTGAACTGTTTGGCGCCGTCTTCGCGAATCCAGATGTAGGTTCCAGGGGCGATGTTCTTGTGCTTGCCCTGCCGGGCTGCGGCGTCCCTCCATGTCATGTAGGCGGTGGTGAAGCCAATGCCCTTTTTTCCGGAGCGCTCGGCAAGGTGCGTGAGGCTCTCCACCTTGTGGAGGTCAACCTCACCGTCGCTGGTGACAGCTTCAAGGACCCAAAGAGCGTCGGTCTTTTGATTCCACAGGAGAATATCGGGCATTGAGTCGCCGAGTTGGATAGTGATGCCAGCTTTCCGAAGGGCTTGTTCCTGCTCAGGTGTAACCCTCTGGCCGTCCGTGGCGTCAATGTAGAGGACCTCGAAGCCGGGGAGGAATTTGGGTACGTAAACTTGGGCAGCGGCGGTGATAAGCCCCATGTGTGGAGTACCGATTTTGGCCCGGGTGGCTTCGGCGAGTTCCGCCTGAACCTGCAGGCGGGCTCGTGTGGCGTCTTCGCTGGCCCACGCTGCCAGGAGGGCCGCGCGTTCGGTGTCGGGAGCCTTGAGGATTTCCAGAAAGGCCGGGGCGATGCGGTACGCGGAGTTCGGCGACTTGGGGACGGGATGGCCTGGCAGGAAGTCGGCTGTTTCCGGGTCGAAGTAGAGTTTTTCGAGGGCGCCGATTTCCCAGAGCGGTTTAAGCCAATAATCGCGGCCTTCGCGATCGAGCTTTCCGCTCTGGCGCTGGAGTACCCCGACATGGCAAGCGATGTGGGCCGTTGATGCTCCATCCGAGAATTTGAGGCCCTTCTGGGCGGCTTCGAAAAAGAGGTTTGGGTTTGCGTTGTCCAGCAGGGCGAATACGGCGTCCACCCGGTCTCTTGACACGCGGTCGAGGGCTTGGAGGATTTCCGTGATCCGTTCCTTGGTGACGCCTTGCAGGGTCGCCGGTAGGCGCTGGAGTTTTCTGGACGCGACGTCGGACCGCAGTTTGTCTTCGAGTTTCATGGGACGCAACTTTTGAGGGTATTGCGCCAGTGGCGGGCGTGGAAGGAGTTTAAACTATTGCGCTTGCGAAAGGGATTTACGGTGCAACAGTGGCCCTGGGATAGTGTCGGCTCGAACTAACGTTCGCGGCAACCGCGGGCAGCCCGTGGGAGTAGTCTTCAGAGGGCACCACCTGTCTTGGCCCCCGCACCAAAGCCACGCGGTGAAGGGCGAAGATGACTGAAACATCTGCTGCTGGAAGTCGGCGACGGCCTCGTCCCATTTCTGGTGGATGGGCTGGGTGTAGGCGAAGAACTGGTTGACGACATGGACGAGGCGGTTGGGGTCGGTGAAATCGGCATCGAGGGCGGGCTGGCCGCTCTGGAACAGCAGGGCGCGGTTGGGGGCCTGGAAGAGGATGTTGTTGTCGGGGTAGCCCTGGCTGAACTTGCGGCGGGCTTCGGCTTCGAGGTCGTCGTCGGTGTCCTTGGCTTCCCAGTAGCCGTGGACGCGCCAGAAGGCGTCGCGCAGGGCGGCGTCCACGACGATGCGGTTGCCGCGGTTGCCCTGCATGGGGAATTCGGGTTCGAGGGACCAGCCGCGCTGGCCGGCGGCGGCGCGCAGGAGGTCCAGGAAGGGCTGGCGGACGGCGGTTTCGCGGGAGACGTGGTGCTGATCGAACTGGGCGAGGGCGCCGTAGTAGGCCTGGACGAGCTTGTGGTTCGGCTTAAGGCCGGGTAGCAGGACGCGCGGCATGGAGGCGGTTTACCCGCCCGGGGCGCGGAAGGCGAGAAGAATGAGAGGTGCGAGCTGTACGGCGTGCCGCCTGGCGGGGGCTGCGCGTTTGCAGGCTTCAAGGCTCTATTCGTGTCTTTGGCCGCATGCGCCAAGCCCGGAAGAGAAGGACCACCATGACAGCGTGCAACGCGACTGCCGGCCACAACAGCGGCCCGACCCAGTGGCCGCGGATCCCGAGGTAAGCGAGAAATGCCGTTGCCAGCACGCTGTAGGTCAGCATGCCGCAGAGCGCTGTCAGACCGGGCCAGCAGGCAATGGCCAAGGCGATCAAGGCGATGCCGGCCACGCGAGCTACCGGGATGGAAACTCCGGTAAGTTCCGTTCCGAGCAGGAGGCGTCCCACGAGGCGTGGAACAAGCAGCAGCGCCAGGCCCGTGGCAGCTTCGATGAGGGCGGTGAGTGTAAGCAGACGGCGCATTATGCTTCAGGCGCCAGGCCGGTGGCTCTTTTGGCACGCCTGCCTCGCGGACACCTCAGGGGGCTAATCGCTGGCTTTCTTGATCGCTTCGGCGGCCATGTGCTGCTCTTCCTCCGTCATCTGCGTCGGACCGAGCTTGAAGGTCAGCTTGTCTATCTTGCCGGTGAAGCGGAACGGCAGCTCGTAGCTTTCATCCACCCCCGTGCGGGTATCCATGCCGATGTCGAAGGTCTCATCGCACGTCATCATGAGCGGAATGGTGTGGGGGATCGTTTTGCGGGCCAATTCCCTGCCGTCCACCGTAAAGACGCCGGTGCCGCCCTTGCCGGGGCCGGGGCCGTCGTATTTGAAGTCGAACACGAGCGTGTGCTTGCCCGGCGGCAGCGCCCGGCCAAACCAGTCTTCGCCGACGATGCCACCGACGCCGCCTTCCCAGCGGTAGCGCTTGAGATCGAGCAGGTTGTAAACAAAGACCGGCTTGCCCTTTTGCAGGAACAGGCCGTAGCCGCCGAAGCGCCCGCCCAGCGTCACGATCATTCCCTCCGCGCCGCCTTCGGGCACGGTAATCTCGGCGGTGATGGTATAGTCCTTGTCCAGAATGCTGGGAGCGTTTCCGACGGGAATGCCGGCATTCTCACCGGTATATGTGAAAACGGTCTTCCCGGCGATCGCACTCGGTCGCGGCGTCAGCAAACGCACGAAGCCTGAGTTATCCAGAGGCAAGACCTGGTATTTCGCGGCCTCGGTCAGGAACAACGCCTGCAATTCCTTTAGTTTGTCAGGCATCTTCGCAGCGAGGTCGTTGTATTGCGAGAAGTCTACATTGAGGCTGTAGAGTTCCCATTTGTAGTCAGGGATCGGGGGCATTTTGGCCGTTCCCAGGGTCCAGGGCGGGGCGGGCGGCGTTGTGGAGGCAATCCACCCGTCGTGGTAGAGCGCGCGGTTGCCGACCATCTCGAAATACTGCGTGTCGCGCTTCGACGGTGCGTTGGCGTTGGCCGAGTCAAAAGTGTAGGCCATGCTCACGCCTTCAATCGGCTTCTGCTTGATCCCATTGACCTCCTGGGGCGCCTGGATGCCAGTGGCTTCAAGGATGGTCGGCACGATGTCAACGACATGGTGGAACTGAGCGCGGATACCGCCGACGTCTTTGATGTGGCCGGGCCACGAAATGGCCAGGCCCTGCCGGGTCCCGCCGAAATGCGATGCCACCTGCTTGGTCCACTTGAAGGGCGTATCGAACGCCCACGCCCACGCCGCCGACATGTGCGGGTAAGTCCTGGCCGAGCCCCAGTCTTCATAATGCAGCATCTGCTCGACCTCGGGAAGGCTCATAATGCCATTGTAGGCGGTCAACTGGTTCGGCGTGCCCTGGATAAGGCCTTCCGGGCTGGTGCCGTTGTCGCCGCAGATATAGATGATCAGCGTGTTGTCGAGTTTGCCCATGTCCTCGACGGCCTGGATGACGCGGCCAATCTCATAGTCGGTATAGGCAGCGTAGCCGGCAAACACCTCCGCCTGACGTGCATAAAGCTTCTTTTGGATCATGGAGAGCGAGTCCCATTTCGGCAGCTTCGCGCCAGTGTATTCGGCCTGCCCGTCCGGCCACGGGGTGAGCTGGGTATCTGCCGGGATCACGCCGAGCCGCTTCTGGTTGGCGAAGATTTCCTCGCGCAGCTTCTCATAGCCCATGTCGAACTTGCCTTTGAACTTCTCCACCCATTCCGCCTTTGGCTGGTGCGGCGAGTGGGTGCCGCCAGGCACGTAATAGACGAAGAACGGCTGGTCGGGTGCGGCTGCGTTGAGGCTGCTCATGTATTTGATGGCCTCGTCGGCCATGTCGGTGGTGAGGTTGTAGTCCTTCTTGCCGATCCACGGGAAGATCTGCGTGTGATCGCGGAAGAGGTAAGGCTCCCACTGGTCAGTCTCGCCGCCCAGGAAGCCGTAGAAGTAATCGAAGCCCATCCCCGAGGGCCATTGATCGAAGGGGCCGGCAGCGCTGCATTGAAAGCCCGGCGTATTGTGGTCCTTGCCGAACCAGGACGTAGCGTAGCCATTCTCCTTGAGGATTTCGCCGATCGTGGCGTTCTCGATGCCGATGACGGAATCGTAGCCCGGGTAGCCGGTGGACAACTCGCCGATCACGCCGAAGCCGACCGAGTGGTGGTTGCGGCCGGTGATCAGCGCCGCCCGGGTCGGCGAGCAAAGCGCGGTAGAGTGGAAGTGCGTGTAGCGCAACCCCGCCTTGGCGACGCGATCCAACGCGGGCGTCGGAATGACGCCGCCGAAGGTGCCCGACACGCCGTAGCCCTGGTCGTCGGTCATGATCAGCAGCACATTAGGCGCGCCTTTGGGCGGCACGACGCGGGGCGGCCACCATGGCTTGGAATCCGCGGCTGTTTCCTTGATCACACCGCCGAACAGCATCGGTGGCGGTGGGATTTGTTTCCCGTCAATCGTTACGGTGGCATTGGCCGAACCGGGTGTGCCGGTGATTTGCTGGCCTGACGTTGACAGGGTGGCGAGTGTCGCCGCCATGGCTGTCAGCAGTGCCAAGCCGTCATGGATTAGGTTTCGTTTCATGCGCTTTCGTCCGTCTCTATCAGGGTCGTCTGTTTGATATGTTTGGTTTCCGCAGTGTTCCCTCAAATAGCCATACATTGTCAGGGGCCGGCGTGCCCAAACCCTTTGTACAGCAAGGATAGGAGGTTTTGACCGCTGCTTCCCTTATCCACTCTGTTTGTTCTCCTGTCAAACGGGTCAGCGCATAGTTTCGACCTGGGCCGCTTCGACTGAGCACTTCTTGCCTTCGCACCTTGCGCCGAGAGCAGGGGCGGTTCGGGGGTGGGAAGGAAGGCGCGGGACGGTGCGCGATGGAACTGATGTTGGGCGCAGTTTTATCAATTGGCGCTTGGACTTGGGGGTGGGATAACCTCCCGCTGGATTTCAAACGGCGCAGGAACTTAATCTGATTATGGACGCGGCAGAGTCTCGTGCGGAACCGGCGGAGGCAGGGCAGCCTCGGTTGCGGGGGTTTTGGAGCCTGATCGCCACCCAATTCGAGGGGGCGTTCAACGATAACGCGCTCAAGATGGTGGTCACCTACGTCGGGCTGAACCTGGCGCTGTCGCCGGGGCTGCACAACGCGCTGGTGCCGCTCACCGCGGGTCTATTCTCGCTGCCATTCCTGCTGTTCTCCATGGCCGGGGGCTTCCTGGCCGACCGGTTCAGCAAGCGCACGGTGACGATTGGGGTGAAGCTGCTGGAGATTCTGATCATGACCTTCGCGACGCTGGGCTTGCTTTTGCGGAGCTTGCCGATGGGTCTGGCGGCCATCTTCCTGATGGGGCTGCACAGCTCGATCTTCGGGCCGTCGAAGTACGGGCTCTTGCCAGAGCTGCTGCCGGAGCGGCGGTTGTCGTGGGGCAACGGCATCCTGGAGCTGGGGACGTTCCTGGCCATCATTACCGGCATGGCGGCGGGGGCGGTGCTCTACGATCGCTTTCAAGGACGCCAGGCGTGGTCGGGCGGGGTGATGATCGGGCTGGCGTTGCTGGGGCTCGGGTTCAGCCTGGGCATCACGCGGTTGCCGGCCGCCAACCCGCAGAAGAAGTTCCGCGCCAACTTCCTGGGCGATCTGTGGCAGCAGATGCAGGTGATGCGCCGGGACCGGGTGCTGTGGCTGGCGTGCCTGGGGAACATTTACTTCTGGTTCATCGGCCAACTCTTGCAGCAGGGCGTGATTGATTACGGCGAGAACGTCCTGAAGGTCGGCGAGCTGCGCACGACTTACATGCTGGCGGTGCTGGCGATTGGGATCGGGCTGGGCAGCTTTGCGGCGGGGTATTTGTCGGGGGGGAAGATCGAGTACGGGCTGGTGCCGCTGGGGGCGCTGGGACTCACGGTGTTTGCGGCGATGCTGTGGCAGCCGGGGCTGAGCTTCGGGCACATTCTGGCCGTGGTGGGCGCGCTGGGCTTTTTCGGCGGGTTCTTCATTGTGCCGATTTCGGCGATCCTGCAACACCGGCCCGCCAGGGAGGAGAAAGGCGTGATCCTGGCGGCGGCCAATCTGCTGTCTTCGGGCGGGCTGTTCGTGGCAGCGGGAGTGTATTGGGTGCTGGCCGTCTGGCTGGGGCTGGGGCCGCGCGGGGTGTTCGGGATCGGCGCCTTGATGACCCTGGGCGCGACAGTCTATGTCCTCTGGCTGCTGCCCGATTCGCTGCTGCGGTTCGTGCTGTGGGTGCTGACGCACACCATCTATCGCATCCGGGTGGATGGGCGGGACAACATCCCGAGCAAGGGCGGGGCGCTGTTCGTGTGCAACCATTTGTCGTTCGTGGATGCGATGCTGCTGCTGGCCTCAACGGACCGGCCCGTGCGCTTCTTCGTGTATAAGGGCATGTATGAAAAGCCGTGGGTGAAGCCGTTTGCGCGGATCCTTGGCGCCATCCCCATCTCCTCCGAACTGCGCCCGCGCGAGATGCTCCACGCCCTGCGCACGGCGAGCGAGGCGATCCAGGCCGGCGAGGTGGTATGCATCTTCGCCGAGGGCCAGATCACGCGCATCGGGCATCTGCTGCCTTTCCGGCGCGGGTTCGAACGCATCATGAAGGACGTCGAGGCACCAATCATCCCGGTGGCGCTGGACGGGGTGTGGGGCAGCATCTTCAGCTTCGACCGTGGGCGCTTTCTCTGGAAGCTGCCGCGGCGCATTCCGTATCGCGTGACGGTGAACTTCGGCCAAGCGCTGCCGCATACGGCCGCCCCGTTCGAGGTGCGAGAACGCGTGCAGGAATTGCTGGCGGAAGCGTGGGCGCATCGCAAGGCGCACATGAAACCGCTGCACCGCGCGTTCGTGCGCACGGCGCGCCGGCACCCGTTCCGGTTCGCGATGGCGGACGCGACGACGCCCAAGGTGAGCTTGGGCTCGGTACTGACGCGGACGGTCCTCCTGGCGCGGCGGCTCAGGAAAGTGTGGGGCGGGCAGGAGATGGTGGGGGTGCTGTTGCCGCCGTCGGTGCCGGGGGCACTGGTGAACTTCGCAGCGGTGCTGATGGGCAAGGTGCCGGTGAACCTGAACTACACCGTGTCCGAGGAGACACTGCGTTCCTGCATCAGCCAGTGCCGGATCAAGACGGTGGTAACCTCGCGGGCCTTCGTGGAGAAGCTGAAGCTCAAGGTGCCCGGGGAGAGTGTTCTGTTGGAGGAACTGGCGGCCGGGCCGCGGTTAGGTGAGAAGCTCGGAGCGTTGCTCACCGCATGGTTTCTGCCGGTTGGCTGGCTGGAGCGCTCGCTCGGACGGGAGAAGAAGGCGAGCTTGGATGATTTGCTGACGGTGATCTTCTCCAGCGGCAGCACCGGCGAACCGAAGGGCGTGATGCTCAGCCACTACAACGTAGGCTCGAACATCGAGCAGCTTGAGCAGGTGTTTGGCCTGAGCCCGGGGGACGGCTTTGTCGGTGTGCTGCCGTTCTTTCATTCGTTCGGCTTCATGGGCACGCTTTGGCTGCCCGCGGTGCTGGGGGTGCGGGTGGTGTACCATCCCAACCCGCTGGAAGCCAAAGCCATCGGCCCGCTGGTCAGCCAGCACGCCCTGACGTTCCTGCTGGCGACGCCGACCTTCCTGCAACTCTACATGCGCGGATGCTCCGCGGAAGACTTCGGCAGCCTGCGCGTGGTCGTGACGGCCGCGGAGAAGCTGCCCGAGCGGCTGGCGACGGCCTTCGAGGAGCAGTTTGGCATCCGCCCGCTCGAAGGCTACGGCTGCACTGAATGCGCGCCGGCCGTGACGGTCAATACGCACGACTTCCGCTCAGCGGGCTTCCGTCAGATCGGCGCCAAGCGCGGCAAGATCGGCCACCCGCTGCCCGGCATGAGCGTGCGCATCGTTGACCCGGAGACGTCCGCCCCGCAGCCAGTGGGTCAATCCGGCCTGATGCTGGTGCGCGGCCCCAATGTGATGCAGGGCTACCTTGGCCGCCCGGACAAGAGCGCCGAGGTGCTGCGCGACGGCTGGTATGTGACCGGCGACATCGCGGCGATTGATGAGGACGGCTTCGTGCAAATCACCGATCGCCTGAGCCGGTTCAGCAAGATTGGCGGCGAGATGGTGCCGCACATCAAGATCGAGGAGAAGCTGCACGAGCTGGCAGGTGCGACGGAGCAGACGTTCGTCGTGGCCGGCGTGCCGGATGAGAAGAAAGGCGAGCGGCTGGTGGTCTTGTACAAGCTGGCGCCGGAGCAGTTGCAGCTTTGTCTGGAGAAACTGGGGCAATGCGATTTGCCGAACCTATGGAAGCCCCGGGCCGATCAGTTCTTCCATATAGACGCCCTGCCTTACCTCGGCACGGGCAAGCTCGACCTGCGCAAAGCGCGCGAGCTGGCCGTTAAGGCTTCGAACCCCGTGCCCTGACGAGCCGGCAGGCTGGAGCTGGCCACGTTGAGCAGGCAAAAAAGGCCAAGACTACAAGAAGAATACAGGAATAATACAGGAAGACTCCAGGAAGAATCCGGACGCTCGCGCGGATGCCAAGCCGGGCAGGCGCCAACCTCCCGCCCTGCTCCGGAGACGTTAAGGCTCAGGCTTGCTCGACTTAAGGCGTTTTCTCATACTGCCCGCCGTGTTTTCGTAAACCCCTTATTCCTGGAGCAACAAAAAGACTGATTTATGCCTAACGAACTGTCAGGTTTCCTAGCCGCACTCAAAAAGCGCTATCCCTCAGAGACGGAATTCCACCAAGCTGTGACGGAGGTCGCCAAGTCGGTCTGGCCTTACGTCGAGAAGAACCCCAAATACCAGAAGGCCAAGATCCTTGAGCGTATGGCCGAACCGGAGCGTGTCATCATGTTCCGCGTGACCTGGACGGACCGACATGGCGAGGTGCAAGTCAACCGGGGCTACCGCGTGCAGATGAACAGCGCCATCGGGCCTTACAAAGGCGGCCTGCGCTTCCACCCGTCCGTCACGCTCGGCACGCTCAAGTTCCTGGCGTTCGAGCAGACCTTCAAGAACGCCCTCACGACTTTGCCGATGGGCGGCGGCAAAGGCGGCTCGGACTTCGACCCCAAAGGCAAGACCGATGAGGAGGTCATGCGCTTCTGCCAGGCTTTCATGAACGAACTCTACCGCCACATCGGCCCGGACACAGACGTGCCGGCAGGCGACATGGGTGTCGGCGGCCGGGAAATCGGCTTCCTCTTCGGCCAATACAAGAAGCTCCGGAACGAGTTCACCGGCGTGCTTACGGGCAAGGGCATCAACTGGAGTGGCAGCCGCATCCGCGAGGAGGCCACGGGCTACGGGCTGGTTTATTTCGTGGAGGAAATGCTGCGCACGCGGTCCAACTCCATCAGCGGCAAGACAGTGGCGATTTCCGGCTCCGGCAACGTCGCCCAGTTCGCCGCCGAAAAGGCTGTGACGATGGGCGCCAAAGTGGTCACCTTCTCCGACTCCAACGGCTTCGTTCACGACCCCCACGGCGTGGACGGCGAGCGCCTCGCCTTCGTCAAGGAACTCAAGAACGTGAAGCGCGGCCGCATCCAGGAATACGCCACACAGTTCCAGTGCGACTACTTCGCGGGAAAGCGGCCCTGGGGTATCCCCTGCCAGATCGCTCTGCCCTGCGCGACGCAAAACGAGGTCAGCGGCAGTGAGGCTCAGACGCTGGTGGACAATGGCTGCATCTGCGTCGGTGAAGGCGCCAACATGCCCTCGACGCCCGAGGCGGTGGAGGTGTTCCTGGGCAAGAAGGTCCTCTTCGGCCCCGGCAAAGCGGCCAACGCCGGCGGCGTCTCAGTCAGCGGGTTGGAGATGACGCAGAACAGCATCCGGTTGCAGTGGACGAATGACGAAGTGGACAAGCGCTTGCACGAAATCATGAAGGCCATCCATAACCAGTGTGTCCGCTTCGGCGAGCAAGACGGCTATATCAATTACGTGAACGGAGCCAACACTGCGGGCTTCCGCAAAGTCGGCGAGGCGATGCTGGACCAGGGATTGGTGTAAAGACGAGGGGCGAGGGTCAGAAAGAGCCGGCTAGGGCCAGATCCACTCCAATCCCGCCCACCCCTTGGTGCGGCGGCGGTCATTCGTGAGATGCGGCCAGCAATGAACGGACGCTTGGGCTCGGATGAAGAAATCTGGAAGCACCGGTTCCTCCTCTCCCCTGGCCGGGCGGTATTGACGGAAAACCACTCCCGCCCGCCAGGCGGATTCGGCATCGAGCGGCACCCGGCGGAAGATAGAGAGCTGTTCGTCCACATACTCCCGTGTCCTCGCGCCGCTTGCCAGTTCCGCATAGGTCACGGTCGAAATACCCAGTTCATCGGTTTGGCTGACGCGTTCCAAGGCCTCCGTGCAGGCCTTATGGTGGTGGTGATCCCGATCAAGCCAGGCCACAATCACGGACGTGTCCACCAGAATCATGGCCGCGTCCTCCGGAGCAATTCAGCGCCGGAGCAATGGCCCTGCCAGGTGCCGGCATACTTCCTTATATGCGTCTGCGCCTTGCTGGCCCCGCCCTCACGTCGTCGCGCCCGAATCTCACCGCCCTCGAACTCCCAAGCTATCCGGCTCCCGGGGAATAAACCCGCAGCCTGGCGGATCGCCGCCGGGATGCTGGTCGTGCCTTTGCTTGTCAAGATCGTGTCTCTCGTCTTCATGGTAAGAATCATACTTTGGCTTTTCTCACCTGTCTAACTATTCTCCCCCTGCTGCCGAGTCCCTCCCCAGACCGTGCTACGGTGAGCGCAACCGATAAAAGCGCTGCGGGAGATTCGTTGCGGCTGCATCGGTGAATTGGAACTGCCCTGGGGCTAAGCCTTGGCACGCAGCGCACGCCGCCAGCATTTCTCGATTTCGTCGCGCAATACCTTCGCGTCCTCCCAACTGTTCGGCAGGCCATGCAGATTGTAGCCCAGCCAGAGCGGGCCCAGCTCGGGAACGGCGAACATCTCCCGCCCGGGCGTCGCGGCTGCGAGCCAGGTCTCCATGACCCGCTGCACGAACGGTGCGTAGTCGAGGAACTCGGGCGTCCGCTTGCCTCGGCCATTGGTCACGGGCACCTGGCAGTGATGGCCGTTGAAAGGGCGGAAGTGAAACTGCTGCGCCCGCTGGATCAGGTCGAGGCGTACTCCGAGCCGTGGCCAATAGGGTGCAAGGAGGTGCTTCACTACGGCGATGTGGGAATGGTCCCACGTCATAGGCAGCAACTCACCGGTGGCTTCTTCGTAGGCATCCGCCAGCGCGTAGGCTTTCTCCGGCGTCTCGGTGCATGTGTCACGGTGGACCTCGATCGCAGGCTCGACGCCCAGCTTCCTGCCCGCAGCCATCAGGTGGCGCGCGAGGCTGAGTGCGCGGACCGTGGGGGTGTCATGGTCAGCCAATTGCACATTGATATGATGGGCGCCGGCAGCCTTTTGCTGCCGGAGCAGTGGGGCAAACTCCTTTGCATTGCCGGATGCGAAGTAGCCGACGCGGATAAGTCCCAGCCGGTCCGCAAACTCGGCGTGCTTGGGGGTGAGCTGCGTGGTGAAGCCGTCGAATCCGGCGTCCTTGACGGCCTGGAGCTTTCGTTCCAGCGGCCACTCCTTTTCCTTGGACGGATACCAGACAAGGGTCCAGAGGTTCGCAATGTGACGCAGGACAGGGCGTTGGAGTTTAGCTTCAGGTTTCGTGGTCGTTGGCATGGGGGAGCGGTTCATTTGGCGGGTGCAGCCGGCGTGTCGGCGGGTTGAGTGACGGCGTCGGTAGCAATTGCATCTACGGGCTCGGCTTGTGTCGCTGATTCACTCTCGGCTTCGCCCTCACCCGTACTGCGGGGCCAGATATGGAAGCCTCCTTGGCCTAAGAGCTTGATCTGCCAGATCCCCCAGATGCCTTTTCCCTCGCGAAAGCCGCGATAGAAGACGTCATGCGCGCCCACGTAGCTCTTGGTCCAGTAGCATTCGCGACTGGCGGCATCGTAGCGGCCTTTAATCAGGAAGCGGCCAACGTCGTCATTGCCGTCGCCCGTCAAATTGCCCCTTGCGAAATCCAAGCGCAGGTCCATCCGGTGGCGGTCGCCGGGACGGTAGCTATAGAAACCGGTCCAGGGGCCAGATGGGAAGAGTTCGTCGCTCACGATCCCGTTGAGGCAGTTGGGCCTCCGCGCTTGCCGGCGGGCCAATCACGCAGGGCCTGGAACGCTCGCGGCACGGCGGCCCTTGAACGTCAGCTCGGCGATGCCGGACTTGTCCAGTTCGCCCAGGCCCTCGGCGATCATGCGATCGTATTGCTTCTTAGTAGCGGCGGCCAGAGGCAGCGTGAGGCGCTGGGCTTTGCCGAGCTTGAGGGCGATGCCCGAGTCCTTGGCGGCGTGGGCGGCGGAGAAGAAGCAGGAGTGCTCGCGGTTCTGCATGTCTTCGCCGTCGGTCTTGAGCACCTGCGAATTGGCGCCGGTCTGGGAGAAGACCTCCCGGAGCATCGCCAGGTCCAACCCCAGGGCGTCGCCGAGAGCCAAGCCTTCAGCGAGCGCGGCAGTGTTGATATTCATGACCATGTTCACAAGGGCTTTGACTTGGGCGGCCTTCCCGGCCGGGCCGACATAGCGCATGGACGCGCTGAGCTTTTCCAGCAGCGGCTTGGCCCGCTCGAACACCTCCTGCTGGCCACCGCACATGAGGTAAAGCGTGCCTTGGCGCGCCTGCGTGATACTCGACGCCATACAGGCTTCGAGCGACTGCGCGCCAGCCTTGCCAGCCCGGGCCTCGATCCAGACATGTACTTCCGGCGTAATAGTGGCGCAATTTATGAACAGCTTGCCGCGCGCCTGGCGCAGCAAGCCGGCCTTGTAAATCTGCTTCACCGCCTTGTCATCCGTGACAATCGTGATGATGACGTCCGAGAGCCGCGTCACCTCCGACAACTGCTCCGCCGCCGGGCAACCCAGTTCCTGCGCAAGCGCTTGCGCGGCCGTCGTGCTCACATCATGCACGCAGGAAACCTCGTAGCCGCATTCCCTAAGACGGCGCGCCATATTGGCTCCCATCCGGCCAACTCCAACAAATCCGATTCTGTCAGACATAGGTGCCATGCCAGCAGTTCCGCCGCATGAAGGCACGCCGCTTACAACAGGAGAGATTCATGGTGACTTAGAATATCACAAGCCAGCCCACCGTGCCACTTGAGGAAGATCCACTCCAGCCTGAACCGGACACCAACAAGCAGGCCCAACGGAAACTGCCGAGGATAACGGCGAGCGCCGAACCGCCGGCGCCAGCTGTTAGTGGTCGGTCAAAAGGGACCGGGTCGGGTCGAAAGTGGTCCCTTTTGGATGATTCGAGATTTCCCACTTTAAGGCGCCGATAGCGCTGGGCGGAGCCCTGACTTGAGGGCATATCCGTCGGC
>Ga0326728_10002527_pt1 | contig 60369 bp, 32 predicted proteins | sample MB3enrmetagenome_FD_207602 | JGI IMG/M metagenome (GOLD analysis project Ga0326728, IMG submission 207602) | Lab enriched peat soil microbial communities from McLean, Ithaca, NY, United States - MB31MN | ecosystem: Environmental > Terrestrial > Soil > Wetlands > Peat | place: USA: New York... | reverse complement strand
CGATCTGGCGCTCATAGCCCACCCAGGCCTCACCGGCCATGACGCGGAGCCACGCGCCGGTCAGATCCACGGGGGGCAGATTGGCCTTGGTCAGCGAGGTCTCGTCGCCCGCATCGGCGATGGAATAGGTCATGCCCGCAAGACTTTCGATAGGCGAATTCGGCCAGCGCGCCTCGTTGAGCAGATGGCCGTCGGAGAAGACCTGCGTGGGCTGAACGGGCCAGGGCGCTTCGTAAATGGAACCGGAGTAAACCGTCCATGGCCCTATAACTGGCTGAGCGCCGATCAGCGTTGCGGTCTCCTCCGGGTAAGCCGCCAAAGTAATGGGGGCATTGGCGGCGCCGGAACGAGTTACGGTCACGTTCTCATGGTAACTGCCCGCGCGCAGGTAAAGCGCGTCGCCCGCGTAAAGCTGGTTCACGCCATGCTGTACAGTGGCGAATGGCTGCTCCAGCGATCCCACCGCCGAGTCGCTGCCCGAGGGCGAGACGTAATAAGTGGTTGGCAGGTGCGTCGGCTTGGCCGCCACCTCATTCGAGTTACCGCTTTCGCCGGCGGTGTTATAGGCGGTAACGACGTAATAGTAAGTCGTCCCATTGCTCACCGAAGTGTCTGTCAAGGAGGCCGAAGCGGCGGAAGCCACGAGCGAGTACGGTCCTCCGCTGGCCAGGCCGCGCTTTACGTTGTAGCCTGTGGCGTTCGCGCTGGCGCTCCAGGTGAGCGAAACCTGCGCATCGCCGACCGAGGCCGTAAGTGCCGTAGGCGCAGCCGGAATCTGCGGCGAGGAGCCGCCGGAACCCGACGACTGGGAACCTGACGACTGATTGTTGCCCGCTGCCCGATTGGTTTCGTTGCAGCCCATCATGCCGCAGAGAAGCAAAGCAATTACGAATCCGAAGGTCTTTGTCATGAACAAGCGCCTCGCCGGCGGAGCTTCCCTCCGCACATAGCAACGATTATCCACGCGACCGGGCAATTCTCGCGAAGTTTGTGACCAAGGCGCACTGCGCGGGGACAAAAGCGCCTGGCGGAGCACAATTCCCGTTAAAGCGCGCCGGAGGCGAAGCGGAGAAAGGATTCGCGATAGGTGTGACTGAGCTTGAGCGCGACGCCGTCCTTGAGGATAATCTCGCACTCTCCGCGCCCGGCGGGATGCATCTCGCGAATGGCATCGAGGTTGACGATGGTGGAGCGCTCGATGCGCTGAAACTTGGCCGGATCGAGCCGCTTCTCCAGGGTGCTGACCGTTTGCCGCAGAAGAAGAGACTGCGCGCCCACGTGCAGCGCAACGTAGTTGCCTTGCGCTTCGATCCACGAGATTTCTTCGGGACGCACAAAGAAGGACTTATCGCCCGACTTGACCAGAATGCGCTTCAGAGGCTGCAAGCGCGCGCCTTGCTCGCTCAGAATACGCAGCAGCGATGCCTGGACATCCTCGCGCTTCTGGAGGGCGATCTGCTGCTTGGCGCGCTCGAGCGTCCGCTCGAATCGCTCGCGATCGAAGGGCTTCAGCAGGTAATCGATGGCGTGAACATCGAAGGCCTGCAAAGCGAACTGGTCGTAGGCGGTGACAAAGGCAATGTTGGGAATCGCCTCCGGCGCGAGCGCACGCAAGACGCCAAAGCCATCCAGGTCCGGCATCTGTATGTCGAGAAACACCAGATCGGGCGCGGCAGATTCGATCATCTCGATGGCCGTGTAACCGTCGCCGCACTCGCCGATCACCTCCACCTCGGCGTCATCTGCGAGAAAGCTGCGCAGCAGGGCGCGGGCGAGCGGCTCATCGTCAACGATCAGCGTGCGGATGCGATGCGAGTTCACGAACCGCGCCCCTCCTTCCCTTCCGATAGATGAAATGGAATCTCGATCTGGACGCGGAATCCGCCGCCGGCGAGGTTCTCCAGCGCCAGATGCTGCGCCGTTCCATAGAGCTGGCTGAGGCGGGCGCGGGTGTTGGAAAGGCCGAGGCCGGCGGGCGCGGGAGCTTGGAGCCGCTCCTCCAGAATCCCCGGACCGCTGTCCTGGACGGTGAGCAGCAGGCGCTGGCCGTCGCGCACGGCGCTGACGGCGATCACTCCGCCGCATCCGTAGGGAGCTATGCCGTGGCGCACGGCATTCTCCACAATCGGCTGGAGGATGAGCTGCGGAACTGCGGCATCGAGAATCTCCGCCGCCGCTTCCACGCTGAAGCGCAGGCGGCTGCCGAAGCGCATCTGCTCGATGGCCAGGTAACGCTCCAGGAACTCGAACTCCTGGCGGAGCGGAACCTCCTGCCGGTGGAGATCGCGCAGCGTCATGCGCAGAAAGTCGCCCAGCAGCGCCGTCATCTTCTGCGCCGCATCGCGGTCGGTCATCTGCAGGGCCGAGATGGAGTGCAGCGCGTTGAAGAGGAAGTGAGGGTGAAGCTGCATCTTGAGCGCGGTCAGGTTGGCGTTGGCCAGTTGCGCTTGCAGATTTGCGGCCCTCAACTGACCCTGCTGAAAGCTCCGATAGTAAAGGAAGGCGTGGGTGGCTGCGACGGTCATGGCATAAGCGAGCACCGCCATCAGAACGTCTTGCATATACCAGAAGTGCAGAAAGGGCAGCAGGGATTTGGCCACGAGGAATGCCCAGCTCGGCTGTGTGGCCAGCGAGTAAGCCAGAATATACGCGTAGGGATGGATGGCTCCCACGCCGAGCGCGATGACGGAGTGAATGGCGAGGTTGCGCAGCCTGTGCCCCTGCGCCGCCGGCAGCATTTGCGCCAGCGCGATGGCCAGGGGAACGATGGGCAGGAACAAATACCAGAGCAGGAGCGCGCGAGTAAAGGCCTCGCCCCAGCTATGCTGCCCGTTGTCTACGCTGATGATCTGCACCGCGTTGATGGCGCCGAAAAACGTGGCTGCCGCGAAGGCATAGAGGAAGAAGCTAAGACGCGACGGCGGCTTTGCCATCTCAGCCGCCAGGGGGGCGCCTCGAACCTCTCGGTCGTCAACAATCTCCATGCGGCGAAGGCCTTTTCGGCGGCGATTCCGACCAATCCATGCTCTCGTCCGCAGAGCCCTGCGAATGCCGCCAAGGACCCAATTCGCCGCGCTCCAGATTATAGCAAGTCGATCCGTGAGCGGATGGTAGGGGTCTGTTCCGCGATTTGTTTCACGCAGAGCGGCCAGTGGCAAGTAAGGCGAGACTCTGGGGCTCTGCCACAGATCTGGTGCCTGTGTAGAGAACGCCATATGCGATTTCTGCCGGAGCTGAAAGACAGCAGAGGTCGTTACGGGCGTTGCCGAAAAAGAGCGACCCATGCCCGCATGTCTGAGAAGCTCTGACTGACTTGCAAGAATGCAGGGAGTGAGTGCAAACCGCTCGGGTTTGACCTCTTCCGTACCTTGGGTCTCAAGCTCTGCCGACCAGCACGGAAAACTAAGGCGCAGCGAGGTAACATTATCTAGAAAGTGTATTCTTATCATATATTTAGATGAACCAGGAAGAGGCTGGCTGGCGAAAACAGGACCACGGGAATACCAAGATGTGGTCCGCGATACCCTGGTACTGTGCCTGGAACATAGTCTGCGAGGCGGAAGATACCTGGCGCGTACCGTAAGTATATGAATCTAAGGAATTTCTTGGTGGACCTGGTCGGGATCGAACCGACGACCTCTTCCATGCCATGGAAGCGCGCTCCCAGCTGCGCCACAGGCCCACATGCGGACGGATGCAACTTCCTTATTGTCTGCGCTGGGGCGGATTTCGTCAAACGCGACTCTTCGCTGGACATTACTCCGGAGGCTCGAAGCTGCCGCCTGATCCCCGTTGCCTGTCCTACCACGCCCCCTCAATCTGGAACGAACTCAAGCCCTCAGCCTCGCTCTCGTCCAAACGGTGTTCGATCAGGCGGTCGACGCGGCTGCCACGCGGCCCACGCCGCAAGCTGGCCCGCAATTCGGCCAACTCAGCCTGCTCGCCGGATGCCACCACCTCGACTTCGCCGTCCTCCGTGTTGCGCACCCATCCGCGCAGGTCCAGTTCGCTGGCCTCCCGATGCACATACCACCGGAAGCCCACTCCCTGCACACGGCCCTGAATCAAGAAGTGAAGAACCATCGCCGGCAACATCCTATGCTTTCAGGGCCAGTCTTGCAGATTGGCCCACGGCGCGCAACCCTGCGCGGCAGGAAGCTTTCGAGTGCCCGGCAAATCCTGTGCCTGCGGCGGCAAGACAGACTGGCATGGGTCTCCCTGCCAACCCCTGTACTCATTTGCCAAGGCTCATTCGGCTTCCATCCATTCGACCAGTTCGCGGGCAATTTGGTCGGGAGTGAGGTCTTTCACCACCCTGGTTGTCCGCTGCTGCCTGGGCAGGCTTGCGGAGTGGTAGCGCAGGCCGTTCGGGGCCAGGGTTGCGGGCTTGGCCCTTTGCAGCGCGGGCATGATGGTGCGCATGTTGGCCATGCCGATCTGCGGATTGTTGCGTGGCTCGGCCAGGTTGCCCGTGGCCCAGCCCAGCACGGCGGGCGGTCCCAGGCAGACCGAGACCTGGTGCTTGCCGCCCTCCACGCGCTCCAGCACTTCAAAGCTGCCGTCGTCGCGAAGGCTAATCTCATCGACGCCTTGGAATTGATCCGCGATGCCGAGGCGCTCGCCCACCAGCTGAAGCGCAACTCCCGCGCCTCGCGTGGCCGACTCCCAGCCGCCGAAGAGCAACAGCTTCGCGCGGTCCAGGCCGGGGATGGTGGCAATCTCTTCCGCCAGCACAGCGGCGGTCGAGTGCGCGTCGGGAAAGCCGCCGATGGGGCCGTCGATTGGAACCAGCTCGAAGCCGGCCTTCTGGGCCACGGTCATCATCACCTGTTGCAGCTTGGCCTTGGGACCGAGCGAGACCAGCCAGACCTTGCTGCCGGGGTTTTTGGTGGCCAGATTCGCCGCTTCATACAGGGCGCTCGCTGCCCAGGGATCGAGCACCGCGGGCAGGACCATCTCGTTCTTCAGCCCCAGCCCGGCGGCGGTGGTGATGGGCTCCAGGGTTTGCAAGGGATCGGGAGCGATGCCCGCGCAAACCACGATGTGCAAGATGCTTGCCATGAAAGATTTCCTCTTCAAGAAATCGTCGCAAATCCTCTGCATTGAAAGGGCATGACTGAGGTCGTGCCCTTTCAAAGCATAGAAACAAAAGCAACCGCAGGTCCTTCGACTCGCTTCGCTCGCTCAGGATGACAGAATGTTAGTTGTTTCAATACTCAACCTTCAATCAAAAAGCCGAAAGGCGAATGATCGCGGGCCGCTGCATCGTCTCGTCAAAATAGCAATCCACGGCGTCCTTGACCATGGCGCGCAACTCTTCGAGCGTCTCGCCCTGCGTATGAATCCCATACCCCAAGGCGGATGCAACGTAGCCGCCATCGGCTTCGTCCTCACGCACCTCGAAGATGATCTCGTTCATCGGGAAAGCTCCATCCGGTCAGTTCAATGCTACACCGGCAATACTTCAGCAGCAAGCCGCGAAAGGCCCCGGCATCGCCAGCTTTTGGCGCCTGCGAAAGTCCTCAGTTCTCCGCCGAGTGCAGCCCGCCCGCGCCGGCGCGGAACTCGATGTTGGAGTGAACACCATCCGGCGACTGGGAGCAGTTCCATAGGCAGGCACCGCAATGAGCGCATTTTTCGCGCTCGAAGACGGGGATGCCGTCAGCGCCCAGCGTGATCGCCTGGCCGGAGCACATGGCGATGCAGGTCTTCTCCGTGCACCCGATGCACAGCCCCGCGTCGCGGAAGACCACGTGATCGGCGAACCCCGGCACGGCCTGCACCTTGCCGCCCATCAAGAGCGCGTCCTGATGAGTGACCAGCAGAATGTCGTCGAAGGGAATCTCAGGCCAGCCGCGCGCCGAGAGCAGCGCATCGTGCAGCGAGCGTCCATCCGCCACGGCCAGCGCCACCGCATCCTTCAGCTTCAGCCCCTCGGACGACCGCGCAGAGAAGGGGCGAATCTGCTTGTGCGCCGGGGGAATATGCGCGTTCAGCGAAAGCCGTCCGCCGGTAAGCCCGGCGAGAGCCATTCCGGTCATTCCCTTCGCCAGACTGAAGCCGCCGCGACCTGCGTGGAAGCCGTCGCGGGCGTTTTCGGCCTGGTGCGCGCCGCGCTCGACCCAACTGGCGCGGCGGCGGGCTTCGTAGGTGGCGGCAAGGTTCTCCCGCGTAAAGGGCTTGCCGGCGCGCAGCAGCTCAATCACCGCCTCGCCCAGTTGCGTGCCTGTCGCCCAGGCCTCGTCCACGCCCGAGCCGGTGAGCATGTTGGTCGCGCCCGAGCCTTCGCCGATGCGGGCAAATCCGTCGCCAACCAGATACGGCTCGCCGTGCCTGCCGCTCTCCTCGAGCGACTTCGCGCCCCACGACCGCAGCGTTCCCGCCTTCAGGTAGCGCCACAGCGCCGGGTGCTGAATGTAGTGCTGCAAATAGCGGTAGGCGGTGCGCGAGGGGTCGCTCATCCACGAGGGGACGAAGATGCCCACCGAGGCCAGGTGGTCCGGATGCACATAGAGGAAACCGAAGATCTCCGGCTCCGGGAATCCGAACGTGTGCCACACGGTTCCCGGCGCAAGCGGAGAGTCGTCGGGCAGCTCGATGACGAACTTCATGCCCAGCGCCCACTCGCGCCGCGCATTTCCTTCGGGCAGGCCGAGCTGCTCGTCGAGCGCCTGGCCGACCGCACCCACCGGACCGTCGCCCACCACCGTCAGTTGCGCGCGCACATCCATTCCCGCCATGAAGCCTTCGGCGGGTGCGCCGGCGTGGTCCACGCCCTGGTCGGCGAGCCTGAGTCCTTGCACTCTTCTGCCCGAGATCAGCGGCCCCGCTACCGGGCTACCCGGCCAGATCTGCACCAGCCCGGTAGCCATCAGTTGCGCGCCCACCCACTGGTTGAACTGGCCGATGGAAAGCACCAGCCCGCCGTGCTTATGCAGGAAGCCGGGAGTCCAGGGTAGCTCGAAGGCATAATCCCGGACGCCGAACAACGGTCCCAGGCCGCGCAGCAGCGCATCGGCCGCGCGCAGAGTGAGCGAGCGCCGGCTGGCGCCGACCGGGTCCAGCAGATAGAAGACGCGCTCCCGCTTGACCTCGGCGGCCAGGGGAATCTCGGCCGGGTTGAGGTTGGGAAAGCTGGCGCGGATGCCCTGGGCGCGCGTGACCACGCCGCTGACGCCCGCCGCCAGATCGTCGGCGCGCTCGTAGCAGAGCACCTGCAAGGGCATTCCAGGGACGGCTTTGCTTTCAAAGGCCGGGTCTTCCGGATGCGCGCTCCACTCGCGGGTGAGCGTGGTGAGAAAGCCGCCCATCGCGGGACCGAAGCCGGCGCAGGCGATATCGACCTCCATCGTCTGGCGGTCGATCTCAATTATGGGCGAACCGGCAGTGGTCTCAACGCTCATTCAGGTTTCCTTGTCTGTTTGGCAGGGACTTGCTAACCCTGTCGAGTATCGGCACATTTGCCGAAAGCAATCCGGAAACTTCCGGCTTAACCCTTGGCGCGAATCACCTGGGCCTTGTGAATAATCATTTCCTCAGGGCAGATGAACTGATTGAACCCATAATCCCAAAGGAGATCGAACCAAGGATGCAATGAATAGTCCAAGTCATCAGAAACACATGCTTTGCATGCTGTAAATCGCATCGGAAACATAATCGTCTCGGAAGTCTTTCCCGGCAACCTGATCAGGCCAAATCCTCCCAAAGGGATCGAAACTGCAGAAACGACGACCGAGGCAATAGTTTCGTTCCACTTCCTACCCTTTTTGGTCCTAGAGAGCCCAAAGTCAATGAAAACCAGATTATCAATCCGAGAACACACGAGACATCTATCGTACCGGAGAGTCTCCCGGTCCAGTGCTTCAATTAACTCCTTATCGTTACGCGGTTTCAATCTTGGCTGCTGAGTGGGAATGTGGACGGTTGTCGGCGGCTCAAGCCACGAAATTCTTCGTCCGCACTTGTGGCAATAGACCGTTTCCTCGTATAGCACGGTGCCGCATGCAGGACAATACACTCAACGGCCCTCCTTGGTAAGAAGCTTAAAATGTCCCTCCGAAACAGGTTGCAAAGTGAGAACAGGGGGCTTCCGACTTGGCCAGGATGCGAATCCATGCCGTTTGACAAACGCACCAATTGCCGGATGGCATATGTGCATGCATTTATTCCAAAAGCACTCAGGTAGCGTCTTTGTAATAACGTGATCGTCGGCTTCAATCGAGACAGTGGGTGCCGCTACGTTAAAGAATCGTTCGCGGTCGGACCTTGACACACCTAAGCCGAATATCGCGTTGGCCGCGCCCTTGCGACTGTTGGTCCAAACCTTCACCTCCATACCGCGCTCCCTTCTGAGGCGAACACTCCAACCGGTCACTTTCTTTATTACATTGCGCGCCTAGTTTCATGGTTCGAGGTATCCCACCCTAGCCGCAAAGATCCGCCGCGGCGGACGGCGAGGGTGGGGCACCCAGTTTTCATTAGCACAATCAACCTGACCACTCCCAACGGACGACTGACTACTGACAACTGACCACTGACAACTGACAACTGTCTTCATGCCGGGTAATCCAGCGCCTCGGGAATCATGACCTTGCCCACCGTCTCGGCGGCGCGGTCCTTGGCCAGGCGGCAACCGCTCAGGCAGGTGGTCAGTTTGCTTTGAAGACGAAGGAACTCGCTGGAGCCGGCGCATCCCGCGCAGGGTCCGGCCTTCTGCGGATGGCTTCCGTCGGCGGCCAGCACATCCACGGCAAAGGCCGAGATCCCTGGCATGGTCTCCTCGTACTCTTCCAGCTCGGCGGCCAAAAAGCAGTTGCGGTGCTCTTCTTCCTCCCAGGCCGGATGGCGGTTGTAGCCGAAGACCAGTTCGCCGCAGATGCGCGAGACCTCTCCCGCCGCCGCCGCCGCCTGCGTGTGGCACAGGTCGCTGAGAAACTGGACGGTTCCTTCCAGGCCCTCGGCCGCGACTGGATCGCCGGGGCCGCAGGCTTCGAGTTCCAGCACATCCAGAATCTGCGCGCGCGAAGCCACCAGCCAGCACAGCGCATCGGCCAGCGCAAAGGTCACGCCCTGGCGCTGCCCGTGATAGAGCTTGTTGCCGCTGGGATCGGTCGAGCGCTGCAAGTAGTTCATTGTCCACAACCACAAAGTCATCGCCGAGGCCAGCGTGCAGGCGCCGGTGCCCGGCCGCTCACTGGCGATGCCCCGCATCTCCCTGATCCACGCGCGGAACTGGGCCAGGAAGACCTCGCTGGTCATGGTCACCGTCAACTGCCGCCGCTGCACCGCTTCCGGTCCCTCGTAGGTGGCTTCCAGTTGCGCGTCCATCCATTTGTTGGCCAGGAAACCGGGGCAGTCCTCGGTGATGCCGTAACCGCCCATCAGGCTCACGGCCTCGCGCAGCATGTTGGCGCCGTGGCCTGTGTTCCACAGCTTGGTCGCCGGGCAGATCACGTTGGCCTCGGCGTCCAGGATCATAAACTCAACCAGCGGATCGGCCTCCAGTTCGGCCTGGCGCGGGTCGTTCGGCCTGAGCGTGAGCAGCTCGATGGCCCGCTGCTCGCTTTCCTTCAGGGCTCGAAGCTCCGCCCGCCCGCCCTGAACGCCGCGCTCTTTAAGAAGCGCCGTCTTCAGCTTCTCCAGCGGGTCGAGCCTGTCGAAGAGTCGCGCGGCGGCAAAGCCGAGCGAGGTTGCAGCCTCGCCCGTGGCCCACACGTCCACCAGGCGATGGAGCGCGTCCTCGCGCTGCTGAATTCCCTGCTCATAGCGAATCGAGCCGGGCTTCGAGCCCTCGGCCCCGCGGAAGCGCTGCCGCTGGTAGCGGATGACCGGCTCGATGGCCGAGAGCAGTTTGGCCGCCGTCATCAGTCCCACCGGCACGCGCGTGCGGCGGAAGACCGCGTCGATGATCTCGCCATGGTTGTAGTTGGGCACGATCACGCCGTCCTTCACCGTGTATCCGCCCACGATGCGGCTGGCCGGAACCTTGAGGCTGAAGATGGGATCGCCGGTTGAGGAAAGCTGATGAACGAGCTTCCTGGTCGGGGTTCCGCGGTCGAACGCGCCTTCGTCGCCGTCTTCCACAATCACCACGCAACTGCCCTTGATGCGCGGATCGCAAGAGTTGACCGCGGCGGTGACGAAGTTGGCGAAGGCGATGTTGGTGATGAACCGGCCGCGCTTGTCCACCTGCAGCCAGGGTTCCTCGCCGTTCTTCCACTCGGCTACGCCGACCTTGCCGCTTAACATGCCGGTATCCACGCCCACATACGGAATGGGTTCGGTCAGGGCGAATGCGCCGCGCCAGGGCTTGCGGTCCTCTCCATGCTGCGGCGGAGCGGCCAGGGTTTTGTAGCGGGTGACCTGCTCCTGGGTGCCGCGCTCGTGAATGGGAGACAGGGCCAGAAAGCTGGCCAGACTGGCCGTGGCCGCGCCGCCGTCAACCCAGGCCAGCTCAAAGGCGGCCAACCCTAGCGCCAGGTTCTTGGGGCCGGAGATGAACCCGCCCTCCTCCGGTTCCATGAAGACCGCGGTAATGCCGGCGCGATCGAAGGCCTCCAGCATCTCGCCCTTTCCGGGCGTCCACTCGTGCGTGTTGCGCTCTCCGGCGGCCACCAGGCGCGCCACGGTTCCTCGCGCCACGCCGCGCGCCGATTGAACGAGCATCTGCAGATCGAAGCGGTCGGCGAACCGCCATTGAATCTGGCGCACCGCATCCCCAGGGAGGGTGAGCATGGTCTTCGTCTCCGTCAGCGCAACTGTGGCCATCGATTCTGTCCTTTGGCAGCGGTCATATTGTGCTTGAACCGGCTCGTTGCGGCATGTGACCCGCGTCACCTGGACGCGCCGGCTGCCCAAGCCGGCCAAATCGGAAGAGGAACGGATCGTTTCTCAGGATGCGGCGGAGGGCTCGCCTCGAATGCCGGGGCTGTCCCTCCGTCCTGTGATCGCCATCACTTTCCGCGGCGAAGCAAACCCTATATGACAGGTACTTAACCGGGAAAACCCCAGGGAAGGGCAAAGGAGTAAAGCCATGATTCAAGCAGTGAGAACGGCGGCAGCGATTCTGCTGGCCGCTTCGATTGCGGGTCCAGCCTTCGCGCAGGCGCCTGGAGCCGATACCTACAAGGCCAAGTGCGCCATGTGCCACGGCGCCGACGGGCTGGCGGCCACGCCGATGGCCAAGAACCTGAAGATCCTCTCCTTCAAGGATGCTGCCATGGTCAAGGCGCCTGAAGCCCAGTTCATCGCCTCCACCACGAACGGCAAAGGCAAGATGCCCGCCTACAAGGGCAAGCTGACCGATGCCCAGATCAAGGATGTGATCTCGTATATTCGCACCTTGCAGAAGTAGGCGGCGCGTAAGCAATGCCCTGACCGTGCGGCGTGGACCGGGGAAACGACTCTCTGCCGCGCCTGGAAGCGGCCGGGGCGACCAGAAGCAGCAAGTCCGACCGGAGCTAAGATGAAGACCTGTTCCACCATCGCGCTGACTTTGGCTGCCTCCGCTCTTCTGCTTCTGGCGGTTCCTCGCGCCGTCCGCGCGCAAGCGGACTGCCTGGCCTGCCATGCGGACGCGAGCTTGCAGGATGCGTCGGGGCACGGTGTCGGCGTGGATGCGCCGAAATTTCATTCGAGCATTCACGGCAGTCTGCAATGCGGCGATTGCCACACCGCCATCAAGGAGTATCCCCATCCCGACAAGGTGACTCCGGTCGAGTGCGAAACCTGTCACACCGATGAGGCGGCCGGTCTCGTCGGCAGCGTCCACGCCTCTCGCGCCGAGCATCCCTGCACCAGTTGCCACGGCGATGCCCATTCCATCTTTCCCAAAACCGATCCCAAGTCCGCGGTCTATCCGCTCAACGTTCCGCGCACCTGCGGCGCCTGTCACGGCAACGCCTCGATGGCCGAGAAGCATGGCCTGAACAACGTCTATCCGCTCTATCTGGACTCCATCCACGGCTTTGCCCTCAGCAAGGAAGGTCTGCTGGTGGCGGCCAATTGCCAGAGCTGTCATGGATCGCATCACATTCTGAGCCACACGGATCCGCGGAGTCCCACTTACAAGGCCAATGTTCCCAAGACCTGCGGAAACTGCCACGCGGGAATTACCGCGGATTACATGGGCGGCGTTCATGGAAAGGCCATTGCGGCCGGGAAACTGGACGCGCCGGTGTGTTCGGACTGCCACACGGCTCACGCCATCGAGCAGCCCACGGCATCGGCCTTTCGCATGCAGTCCACGCCCATCTGCGGCAACTGCCACAAAGACAAGTTCAGCACTTACCGGGATACGTTCCACTCCCAGTTGGGTTCGCTCGGCGGCTACGTGGAGACGGCGCGCTGCTGGGACTGCCACAAGGCGCATGAGATCCTGCCCGCATCCGATCCCCGCTCGCCCGTCAACAAGGCGAACCTGGTTACCACCTGCGGCCGCTGTCATGCCGGCGCCAACCTCAGCTTCGTTCAGTATCAGCCCCATGCCAACGCGCGCAATCGCAAGCTGAATCCGGCCCTCTACTTCATCCGCCTGTTCATGAATCTGCTGCTGATCGGTGTGCTTACCTTCTTCATGATCCATACCGTGCTGTGGCTGATCCGCTCGCATTACATTCAGATCAAAACAAGATCGGCGAATGGAGGCAAGAATGGCTGATTCGGAGCAAGCGGCAGAAGAAGTCATGGAGCAAGGCGGCTCGAAAGAGCGGTATTTCGTGCGTTTCACGCGCGCCCAGAGATACCTTCATGCCGTCCTGTTCACCACCTTTCTGGGGCTGGCGGCGACGGGCCTGCCGATGCGCTTCAGCCAGAGCGCCTGGGCGCGCCTCTTCGCCCGCGGCGTGGGCGGATTCGGCGCCATCATCTTCTTCCATAAGCTCTTCGCCGTGGTCCTCACCGTAGGCTTTCTGATCCACTTGAAAGGCATCTTCCAACGCGGAGTGGTCGATCGCGAGAAGGGAATCTTCTGGGGACCTACCTCCATGGTGGGCAACTGGAAGGATGTCAAGGACCTCCTGGGGCACCTTCGCTGGATGGTGGGCCTGGGGCCCAAGCCGCAGTTCGAGCGCTACGCCTACTGGGAGAAGTTCGATTACTGGGCGGTCTTCTGGGGCATGATCGTCATCGGCTTCTCAGGCTACGCCATGTGGTTTGCTCCGTTCTTCGCCCGATTCCTGCCCGGCTGGGCGCTGAACGCCGTACTCGTGATTCACAGTGAGGAAGCCCTGCTCGCCATTCTGTTCATCTTCTCCATCCACTTCGTGAACACTCATCTGCGCCCCGAGAGTTTTCCCATGGATATGGTGATCTTCACCGGCGTGGAGAGCGAGGAGGAGTTCAAGACCAAGCGCCCGGAAGAGTATCGGCGCCTGGCCGCGGAGGGGAAGCTGGAGGCCAGAATCTCGCATGCTCCCGCGCTGTGGCTGATGAACTTCTCCAGGGCGGTTGGGGCTCTCGCCATTCTGATCGGACTGACCTTGCTGGTGCTGACGCTGAGCGCGTACTTCGGATCCTGAGCGCGATTCCATCCGCTATAGGAAGCCGGTCCTGCCTGGGCCGCTGACTGAAACCGCTCCAGTTCTTCCAAGTACCTTGGCGCGAATTCAAACCGGGAAGCCGGGTTGGATCGGAAGATGCCTCCGATAAGCCAACCATGGCTTCATTTCCAGTCTCCGATCGCGGCGCGCCGAACCCCGCGGCCAAGCCAGCCGAACGCCGTGCTCAGCGGCGCTTGTTTTGGCCGGGAACGGCCGTGATCCGGATTCTGCCTTACGGACCGGATGTCCTTGGCGTCCTGCTCGACTTAAGCGAATCGGGATGCGGGGTCGAAATCGGCATCGCCATTCCGGCTCAGGTCGGCGCTCGGGTCGCGGTGGAACTCCATGTGCGCGGCGTGACCCTCGAACGGGCGGGCGTCATCCGCTACATCGATGTGATCCGGCGCATCGAGCGCGAGACCAGGGCGGGCATCGAGTTCATTGAGCCGGGCAGCCGCAGGGCCGCGTTGCTCAATCACTCGGTAAAGGGAGTGCTGCGGCAGATCGATAGCGACCGCGCGGCGGGCCGTTGAGGCGAGCGGCGAAGGCAGAGCCGGATAAGCCCAGGCAGCCCTGGCCGTCAGAAGATTGCCGTCGCCACGCGATTGACCAGGAAGGCCGAGCCGTAGGCCAGCGCCAGCATGTAAAGGAACTGCACCGCCGGCCACTTCCAACTGTTGGTCTCGCGGCGCACCACGGCCATCGTCGAGGTGCACTGCATGGCGAAGGCGAAGAAGATCATCAGCGCCAGCGCGCCGCCTAGGGTCATGTCGTGGTGCAGTGCGGTTTGCAGGTGCATCGTCTGTGTGGCGGGATCGGCGCCATAGAGGGTGCCCATGGTGCTCACCATCACCTCGCGAGCCAGCACGCTGGAGAGCAGCCCGATGCCGATCTTCCAGTTGAAGCCCAGCGGCGCAATGGCCGGCTCGATGAAGTGGCCCAGGCGGCCAATCAGGCTGTCGGCCAGTTCCGGCGCTGAAAGAGCGCCCCCCGGAGCCTGTATCACCGGCAGGTGAGCCAGCACCCAGAGCGCCAGCGTGACCGAGAGGATGATCGTGCCGGCCTGGCGCAGGAAGACGCGCGCGCGGTCCATCAGCCGCAGCGCCAGGGATCGCAGCGTGGGCATGCGGTACTGCGGCAGCTCCAGAATGAACGGCGTCTCGCTGGACTTGAGGATCGAGCTTTTCAGCAGCCACGCGGTGAGCATCGCCCCCACAAAACCGGCCACGTAAAGCCCCAGCATCGTCAGCGTGCGCAGGCCCAGAAAGCCGTGCAGATAAGCGATGTTGGGAATGAAGGCGGCAATGAGCAGCATGTAAACCGGCAGCCGCGCCGAGCAGGTCATGAAGGGTGTAACCAGGATTGTGGCCAGGCGGTCTCGTCTATTCTCGATGGTGCGCGTGGCCATGATCGCCGGAACCGCGCAAGCGTAAGCCGATAGCAGCGGAATGAAGGCCTTGCCGTTCAATCCGATGGAGCGCATCACGCGATCGGCGATCAGCGCCGCCCTGGACAGGTAGCCCGAGTCTTCCAAAATCCCAATAAAGAGAAACAGGAGCAGGATCTGGGGCAGAAAGACCAGCACCGACGAGATGCCCTTCCATGCGCCGTCCAGCACCAGCGACTGGATCCATCCGGTGGGCAGCAGCGGTCGCGCCAGGCCGCCGATGCGGGCCAGAATGTCGCCAAAGCCGTCGGAAAGCGGCTGGCCGATGGAGAAGACCACCTCGAAAACGCCCACCACCACCACCAGGAACAATAGCGGCCCCCAGACGCGGTGCAGGAGCACGTTGTCGATCCTGCGCGTGCCCTCGACCGATAGCGGCGCCTGATAGCCCGTGCGGCGGCTGATCTGCGCGGCCCAGCTGTGAGCGCTGGCGGCGTTGCCCACCACCGGCAGCGCCAGCGGTTTGGCGGCCACGCGCTCGGTCTGCTGGTGCAGGAAGAGCGGAACGGCATCCAGGCCGGTTCCACGCACGGCGCTGATCTGGGCCACCGGCGCGCCCAGCTCGCGAGCCAGCTTGAGCGAGTCGATCTGGCCGCCGCGAGCCTCCATCAGGTCGCTCATGTTGAGCAGGACCAAAGTGGGCAGCCCAACGGCGAGCACCGGCGCGGCCAGCATCAACTGCCGCTTGAGGTGCAGGGAATCCAGAACCAGCAGCACCGCGTCGGGCTTGGGCGTGCCCGGCATCCTGCCGCGCAGCACTTCGACCGCGACGCGCGCGTCCTCGGAATAGGGCGTGAGCGAGTAGACGCCCGGCAGGTCGATCAGCGTCAGGTCTGGGCGGCCCACGCCGGCCATCAAGCCCATGCGCTGCTCCACGGTGACGCCAGGATAGTTGGCAACCTTCTGCCGCAGGCCGGTCAAGCGGTTGAAGAGAGTGGATTTGCCGGAGTTCGGCGGGCCAATCACCACTACCGTCTTGAGTGCCCCGGCTGACGGCGGCGCGGCGCGCGGCTTGAAGGCCGGAGGTTCGCAGCAGGCACTCATCGAGCCGCCTCGGTCAGCTCCAGAATCTCGGACCTGCCTTCATGCTTGCCTTCAAAATCGGAGTCTGTGGGCGTTTCCGCGCCTTCCGCGACCGGCGTCCGCATCCGCATGGCCTCCGCGGTTTCGTGGCGCAGGGCAATCTCCATGCCGTCCACGCCGTAAACGGTGGGGTCGCCGGCCGGCGCGCGGCGCAGAACCGTCACCAGCGCATCGGGCACAAAGCCCATGTGCATCAAGTGGTTCTGCACGGATTCAGGCAAATCGAGGGCCACCAGAACCCCGCTCTCGCCCACTTTCAACTCGCTCAGCACGCTCAATCGCCGGACTCCCATGGGCCGCCCAATCGCCGGCAGCCTGAAACTACGACCGTTATGGTCGTAATTCAGTATACGGCCATTGGCCGCCAAACCGCAACCGGCGCTTTCATCCCATTCCGCTCGACGCGTGCGCATGGCTCGACCTCCGGACGGCGCACGGCTGGGAACCGCTCGCAATCTCCCCAGCTCACTCCCCGGCCGATCTCTCTGCCTCTCCTATCGGTGCGATGGACCATTTCTATCAGCCGAGGCCCTTGCAAACTCCATTGAAGATGCTCGCCGCCGCGAGTGTCAGGGCACGACCGGGTACCCTCTGGGTGTCGTGCCGAAAGAGCGACACAATCAGGTAGGGCCTTAGCCCCTGCGGTTTTGTTTTCAGTGATTTGCAATTCCGCAGCGGCTGAAGCCAGGATCTAAAATCAGCCATTTGCGGCACGACTGAAGTCGTGCCCTGACGCAACCTGTAGCCTGAAGGCAATTCTGCAAGAGGCTCAGTCGAAGAAGGCTTCAGAAAGTGATCCAAATCACTTCGGTCGCGCCGCGGACACGTTGCGAAGAGAGAAAAAGAATGGTACAACGGGTTCATGCGCATGGAGGAGTTCCGCGCATCCATGACCCGCGAAGAGCCGCCGGAGGGGCTGCCGGCGCCCCTGGCCGCGCTGTGGTGCGACGCGAAGGGCGATTGGGCGCGCGCGCATTCCCTGGTGGACGAGCTGGAAACTGCCGATGGCATGGCGGTTCACGCCTATCTGCACCGCAAAGAGGGCCAGGCATCGAACGCCGACTACTGGTACAGCCGCTCCGGGCGCAGATTCCACCGGTCCGCGCTCGAAGCCGAGTGGGAGGCGCTCGCGGAGGGGTTGCTGGCGGAGGCCGGCAAGACCCCAACGGAGGGCTGAAAGCTCATTTCTCTCTGCTTGCCGGACCTGGACCCTGCGCCCAATCTGTCGATTCTGCTTCGGTCACTCTCATCGCAAATTCCGCGACGCCCAGCCTTGGTCAGGCAACCTCCGCTGCCCGGTGACCGGCAGGCGGCAGTGGCGGTAGATCGAGAAGGTCGCCCAAAGCCTGGTAGCGCCCGCCATAGAAAACCAGGGCGTATTGGCGAATCCAGGTCGCGATAGGACCGCCAAGGCTGAAGGCCACGAGCAGGCCGATGCCCACGCCGACGATTCCGAACAAAACCTCGCAGGCGACCCGGATGACTGCGCCCACGCCGGTCGCGTCCGCGAGCACGGCGTGGAATCCAATGCCTGCCAGCGCCAGCGTCCCGAACAAGATCAGCATCGGAATGGCCAGAACAAGGAACAGGGCGATCCCGGCAAGAATCGGGAGGATCAAACGCAGCAGCAGATAGACGAAGAACTTCCCCATTTCCGCTTCGATGCGGGAGCGAGCGGCAGCCCATGCCTCCTCCACCGAAGCGTCGTCGAGCGCCACATGCGGGAGCATGAAGTCGCGCAGCATCACGTCCACAAACCAGAACATCAGGCAGAGCAACAGAACAGCCGGAATGAAGGCGAGGAGAAGAACGAGCAAACCGGCTGGATCGAGCTGGCTGCCGGCTTGCGAGGCGCGATAGAGGTCGAAGAACCTGAAGCCGAAGGGGAGCATCACCGCCGCGGCAATGCACAGCAGGAGGAGCCAGATCAGCAAGCTCGTCTTGAAGAAGCGCCAAGCCTGCGCGCGATAGAGTCTCCATCCCGGCCGAATCTCCCTGATCTGGTGAACCAGGCAGTGGAAGAAGGCGAAGCGGAGCCGGGTGACGAGGTAGTAGACGAAGATGCCGATGGCAAGGCAGGCCAGGACGGCAAACGCGATGAGAGTTATCAACTCATTGCACAGGTGGAAAGGCGCGCCCCCGCCGCCGCCGGGCCAGGAAGACCGTTGATGCGAGGAACTGAGATTGGCCGAAAATCCCTCGGTGATGCACGCCACCGCCGCCAGTTTCAGATAGGTGCCCCACTCGAAGGGGCGAAAGAGCAAGCGGTAGGTGCGGTCGATGGCGGGGGAGATGGCTTGGGATGCGGAAAGGACTTTCATGGGGCATTCTCCAATTCGGCTGAGTGTAGCGCAAAGCTGAATGGGCTACAAGGAGCCGCTGACCCAGGGGACTCATCCTGGCATTCCCGCGAGGATGAGAACCGCGGTTCGTTCCAGGATTCTGCCGAGAGATACGCAGCGGCCGCTGTTTTGTTCCATCATTCCGAGCCGCGAGACGGCACTCGCGCCCACCAGGCATCGAAGGCTGCCAATGCCCGCTCGCACACCAAGCGGTGGCGTTCCTTCTTGTCGCGAATCCTTTTGCGCAGCTCTTCTTCGAGCGGCTCCAGCAGGTCGAAGGTAATGTTGGCGGGCTGGAAATTCTTGGGATCGGCGTGAGTGATGTAGTGGACCAGCGAGCCGAGGGCGCAGGCTCGTGGCGCGGGCGCGAGTTCCTGGCCGCGGGCCAGCGCGGCCGCATAGAGGCCCGCCAGCAGGCCGGTGGCGATGGATTCCGTGTAGCCCTCGACGCCGGAGAGCTGGCCCGCGAACATCAGCCAAGGAGCCTTCTTGAGCCGCAGCGTCTCGTCCAGCAGCAGCGGCGCCTGGATATAGGTGTTGCGATGGATCTGCCCGTAGCGCAGGAAGCGCGCGTTCTCCAGGCCGGGAATCAGGCGCAGCACGCGGGCCTGCTCCGCGAATTTGAGGTGATTCTGGAAGCCCACCAGATTGTAGCTATCGGCGCGCAGGTTCTCCTTGCGCAGTTGCACCACGGCCCAGGGAATCTTGCCGGTGCGCGGATCGCGCAGACCCACCGGCTTCATGGGGCCGAAGCGAAGGGTATCGCGGCCTCGCCGGGCCAGCACCTCGATGGGCAGGCAGCCTTCAAAGTACCGGGGTCCCCCTGCGCCCGCATCTGGCGCATGGGGTGGAAAGTACCGGGGTTCCCATGCGCCCGCATCTGGCGCATGGGGTGGAAAGTACTCAAGCTTCTCCCATTCTCTTTGCTCGGCCGGCTCGGCGCCGAGCAGCGCATCCAGAAAGCGGTCGTACTCCTCGCGGCTCATGGGGCAGTTGATATAGTCGGCGTCGCCCTTGTCCCAGCGGGCGGCCATGTAGACGCGTTCCATATCGATGGAATCGGCATCGACGATGGGTGAGATGGAGTCGTAGAAGGCCAGGTGGCCGGCGCCGGTAATGCGCTCGATCTCGGCGCTCAGCGCGTCGGAGGTAAGCGGACCGGTGGCCAGCACCGTGCACTTCGTGCCGTTCTCGTTTTGGAGGAGAGGAGTGCCGAGACTGGTGACTTCCTCGCGGAAGACCCGAATGAGCGGCTGGTCGGCAATCGCTTCGGCGATCCGGCGGGAGAACTCGACGCGATCCACGGCCAGCGCGTGGCCGGCGGGGACGGCGGTCTGGCCGGCAATCTTCATCAGCGCCGAACCGGCCCGGCGCATCTCCTGCTTGAGCAGCCAGGGCGCCGTATTCTCGGACTCGCTCTTGAGCGAATTGGAGCAGACCAGCTCTCCGAACTCGATCGTCCGGTGGGCCGGGGTCAGGCGCGGCTTGCCGTTCACCAGGGTCCGCATCTCGTAGAGGTCTACCGCGCAGCCCAGACGCGCGGCGGTCAAGGCTGCCTCCGGGCCGGCCAGTCCGCCGCCGATTACGCGAATCCTCACTGCGCGGCCTCCGCTTGTTCATCCGTCGATTGAGATTCGCGGTCTCCCGCCCTTTCGTCCGCCGCGGCGGACGAAAGGACGGGGCACCCGGCAACCCCGGCCAGCCACCCCTGCGATGACGTGGGTGCCGGGGAACCCTCCAGGGTCGGGGCATCGCAGGGGACCCCGGCGAGCCGCGCAAGCGCCTCTCCCGACACGCGCACATTGCGCCACTCGTCCAGAAACTCGGCTCCCATGGCTCGATAGAAGTCGATCGCCGGCGTGTTCCAGTCCAGCACCTCCCACTGCAAGCGCGGGCAGTTCTTCTCCAGGGCGATGGCCGCAACCTGCTGGAGCAGCGCCTTGCCGATTCCGAGGCCGCGGAACTCCGGCTGAACAAAGATATCTTCGAGGTAGAGCCCAGGACGGCCCAACCAAGTGGAATAGTTGAAGAAATACAGCGCAAAGCCGGCCGGCCGATCGTCATACTCGGCTATCAGACAGAAAAAGAAAGGGTTCAGCCCAAAGCCGTCGCGAAGCAGGTCCGCCTCTGTGGCGGTCGCCGCGCCGGGCGCCCGCTCGTAGGCGGCCAGCGCCCGGATGAAGGTGAGAATCCGCGCTGCATCCGCGGAAGTCGCCGGACGGATCGTGGTTGCCATAAGCCCATTCTAGAGTGTGATACAGGCCACAAACGGCCGCCTTCCGTGGCACTACGATGGTGAGGTGAGCACGGCGGCGCAAACCGGCGTGGGATCTCCGGCGGCGGGCCTGGCGTTTCCGGCGGGGCTCAACGGGCCATTCGATTCGGCTTGAAAGCAAGGCCTTCAGGCAGGTCGGGCGCGGGATTTGCCGCGCCTCCCGTCATGAGCCCTTGTATTGAACAGTCGAATGGATTTAACTTGAGTATCGTCCACCGGAGTATTCCGAGAGCTTGGCTTTGCGCTGCGGCGCCTTGTATCGGTAGCCGGATATCCGTTGTTGGAGAAGTCTTTTGAGCCCGCGGGCAGCCACGATCCCGCCGCTCCCAAGGAGAAGAATATGAGACGCACGATTTCACTTTGGCTGGGCTTGCCCGCCGCGGCGGGCCTGCTGGCATTCGCCGTTTTGCCTGTCCTTGCGCAGACGCCCCCGCCTTTGGGGCCCACGGGAAAGATTCACGGCCGCGTGATCAGTCCTACCGGGCTTCCCGTAACCGGCGGTGTGGTGAGCCTGTCGACCGACGGCGGCCACACCTCCAAGTACACCTTTCAGGTTTCCTCGACCGGCGACTTTGCCGGCGAGGCGGCTCCCGCCACCTACACCATCGTCTACCGCCAGTTGGATACGCCCCCCGACAAGATGGTCGACTACAAGGATGGCGTCAAAGTCGTGTTCGGTCAGGATGTATTGCAGGACATCGATATGTCCCGCAAGGAATTCGTCGACGGCCTCTCACCGGAAGTGAAGAAGCAGTTGGAGGAGATGAAGAAGCACAACGCGGAAGCGATGAAGACCAACGAGATCGTCAAGGTCGCCAACGCCGACCTGGCGGTTGTGGGCCAGGACATCAAGGACGCCGACGCCGCGGCGGTGACGGCAAGACAGACTCTTGGCGCGACGGCTTCCACCGCCGATGTGGAAGCCAAGGAAGCGGAGATCAAGGCCGCCAAATACACCGAAATCGAGACCCTCATGCTGAAAGACACCGCGGCCAAGCCGGACGCTTCCCCCCTTTGGATGCGGTTGGGGCAGGCGCAGCTCGGCCTGAAGAAGTACGATGAAGCGGAGGCTACCTTCAAGAAGACCCTTGAAGTCGAAGCTGCATCCAAGAAGCCGAATCTCCAAGTCCAGGGCAATGCCCAGAGCGGCCTGGGCGAGGTATATGCGCGCGAGGGCAAGGTTCCCGAGGCGAATGCGGCCTATGACGCGGCGGCCAAGGTGGACCCAACATCGGCGGGCCTCTACCTGAAGAATGAAGCGGTGATCTTCTCCCAGTTGGGCAACGCCGATGCCCAGGCAGCCGCGGCGGACGAGGCCATCAAAGTCGCTCCCAACCTGGCCCTCCCTTACTACCTCAAGGGCCAGGCGCTCATCGGAAAGGCCGACGTCGATCCCAAGACGGGGCGGTACATTCTGCCTCCCGGCTGTGCGGAGGCGTACCAGAAGTACCTGGAGCTGGCCCCGACCGGTCAATTCGCCAATGACGTGAAGGGCATTCTGGCCCAGGCCGCGACCAAGGTCGACACCACCTACAAGGCTTCCAAGACCAAGAAGTAAGCCGGCCTCCTGCTTGCCTCGAGAGGGCGTCCGCCAGGGCGGGCGCCCTTCGTGTTTCCGCGCCTCCTGGACCCTCCCTGTGCCCTGGTCTTCGCGACCCTCTACAATCCACTCCATGAGTCCCGATCTGCCCGGTTACGACGAAGCCGCGGCGCTGGTTGCCGCTTACTGCGCCCGGCTGGCCCGGTTGCGGCTCCCGTCGGAGCGTGTGGATCTCAGCCTGGCGGCGGGGCGGGTCCTCGCCCAGTCCCTCCGTGCCGATCGCGACCAGCCCCCGTTTGCCCGCTCCACCCGCGACGGCTATGCCTGCCGCGCGCATGAGGCATCCAAGCGCAAGTTCCTTCGCCTCGCAGGCGCCTCCCGCGCCGGCGACCCTCCGGCCGGGGCGCTGCCGAAGGGCGCTGCCTGGGAGATCATGACCGGGGCTCCGGTTCCGGCAGGGGCCGACGCCGTGATGATGATCGAGCACGCCGAGCAGGCCGGGGCGAAGGTCCGGCTGCTCCCGCCCCGCAAGATCGAAGAGGGCGAAAACATTGTGGCCCAGGGCGCCCAGGCTCTTGAGGGAGAGGAATTGCTGCCCGCGGGATCCTCAATCCAATCCGCGCAGATTGCCCTGGCCGCGGCCTGCGGCCACGCTGTACTGGAAGTCTTCGTCAGGCCCCGGGTGGCGATTCTCACCACCGGAGATGAACTCGTGCCCGTGGAGTTCTCGCCCGCTCCCGGCCAGATTCGCAACTCGAATGCCTCCATGCTGGTGGCGATGGTGCAGGCCGCGGGCGGCGAGCCTTGGGTTCTGCCCACCGCCGCCGATGATGCCGGCGCTCTCGACGCCGCCCTCGCCCAGGCCGCCGATTCCAGCCTGCTGCTCATCACCGGCGGCGTCTCGGCGGGAAAGTTCGACCTGGTGGAACCGGCCCTGGCTCGCGCCGGCGCACGCTTCCACTTCACCGGCGTGCGCATCCAGCCCGGCAAGCCGCTGGTCTTCGGCGAGCTGCCTCGCGATCGCCAACTGGCTCGAAAGGCACGCGGCGAGCAGCGCGTACTGCCGTTTTTCGGGCTTCCCGGCAATCCGATCTCTTCGGCGGTTACCTTTCTGCTCTTTGCGGCGCCGGCGCTGGCGGCGCTTGCGCGCCGCCTAGAATGCGGTCCGCGCTTTGCCCTGGCGCGGCTGGCCGCAAAGACCGGCAAGCACGGCAAACCCGGCGTCCCACCCCAGCGACCAAGAGCTGTCGCTGGAGGCCCCGGCCTCACGCGCTTTCTACCCGCTTCCTGCACCTTCGGCGGGGCGGCCGGCCGGTTGCCCGAGGTCACGCCGCTTCCCATGCACGGTTCGGGTGACCTGGCCGCGCTGGCCCGCTCGAACTGCTTCCTGGTGGTGCCCGAAGAGGCTCATACTCTTGACGCGGGCGCAACCGTCCGCATTCTTTTGCCCTAAGGATTCCCAATGTCAGAACCCTCGCAGCTTTCGCACTACGACCCATCCGGTCGCGCCGTCATGGTGGACGTGAGCGCCAAGCAGCCTTCCCGGCGCGCGGCCACAGCCTCGGCCTTTGTCGAGCTCTCCGAAGCCGTGCTCGCCGCCCTGCCCGCCAACCCCAAAGGCAACCCCCTCGAGGTGGCTCGCATCGCCGGCATCCAAGCGGCCAAGCGCACCGCCGACCTGATTCCCATGTGCCATCCGCTCGCTCTCAGCCACGTGGACGTGCAGGCGGAGGTCGTCCCCGGTGGCGTGCGCATCACGGCAACGGCCGCGACCGTCGGCCCCACCGGCGTGGAGATGGAAGCCCTCACCGCCGCCGCCATAGCCGCACTGACCGTCTACGACATGACCAAGGCCCTCGATAAGGCCATCGTCATCCGCGACATTCAGCTCGAAGAGAAATCCGGCGGCAGGAGCGGAGAGTTCCTGAGAGATGCGAGTCGCGGATAAACTGCGATCAAGCGCTCGAAGAGCTTCGACAATCCCCATGTCCTCTTTCCTTGTGATGATGCCAAGATAGGCCGTCCGGAATCCAAGCCACCCACCATGTGCTTTCCCTCCTGCCCTGACGGCGGCACTAAGTTTGGCAGTTTGCGGTCACCGAAGTGGCCGCTACAGGCGCCCCCAGTTCAAGGACCGGGCGGGGCCTTACGGAAACGATCCAAGCGGTTCTCGTCTTCTGGGCACCGGTGCGGACCTTGCGCAGTGAATCTCCGGTCTGCGCAGAGATGGTACAACTCCGTTCGATGAATGCGGCGCGGTATCGCCGTTCTATGGCATGATTTCCGAGTGGATAGGAGACACACGCATGATGCGATCCCGGGTTCTAGTCTTTTTGATGGCGGCTTCCTGCGCAGTTGCAATGGCTCAGTCTGAATCGACGGTCTCCTGCGCAAGTCTCGCCAATCTGCGAATCGAAGGCGTCGAGATTGCAAAGGCAGCGCCGGTTCCCGCGGGCACAATCGTTCCGCCCATGTATCCCGGCGCGCCAAGCTCCGGCCCATTGCCTGCGCATTGCCGCGTGGACGGCGTCATCGATCGGCGCAAAGGGGCCGGCGGCGAGGAGTTCGGAATCCGTTTCGCACTGGCTCTGCCCGAAAAGGACGCCTGGAATGGGGACTTCATGATGCAGGGCGGCGGGGGCGGCAACGGCGTGGTGTCCTACCCGATGGGAGCCTGGTACGCCGGAGAGAAACCGGCTTTGGTGCGCGGGTTCGCGGTGGCCAGCACGGATACGGGACACAAGGCGAAGGCGGGCCCGTTCGATTTCTCTTTCATGCGCGATCAGCAGGCGTACCTCGATTTCGCATATCTCGCCAATGCCGAGGTGGCGGGAGTGGCAAAACAGATCGTCGCGCGATACTACACAAAGCCTGCGGCCTATTCCTACTTTGTCGGCTGCTCGACAGGCGGGCGAGAGGGAATGATTCTGTCGCAACGGTATCCCACTGTGTTCAACGGAATCGTATCCGGCGATCCGGCGATGCGGACCGGCCTCTCCAATCTCGCCATCGGCAAATGGATTCCGGTGGCGTACAACCAGGCGGCGCCCAAAGACGCTCAGGGAAAACCGCAACTTGACAAGTTCCTCACCGCCGCCGATCGCAAGCTCTTCATGGATGCGCTGATGAACCGATGCGACGCAAAGGATGGGGTGGCCGACGGGATGATCTTCGATCCGCTAGGCTGCGACTTCGATCCCGCGATGCTTGCCTGCAAGGACCACCGGAGCGATGCTTGCATTGCGCCTGAGAAGATTGCGGCCATCAAGAAGGCCTTTGCCGGACCAAGGAACTCGTACGGCACGCAGGTTTACCCAGGGTTTCTGTATGACGCCGGCATCGCGGAGACCGGTCCGGTTCCGGGGCTGCTCGCTCTCGGCGGCAACGGCCTCTTCGGTCCGTATCCGACCACGACGGAGATCGATGTCGATCAGGAGGCACTTCATGCCTCCGACCCGCTGGTCGAGCCGGCGTCGACCAATCTGTCGACGTTTTCCGCAAGTGGCGGCAAGATCCTCTTCTTCCATGGGGACAGCGATCCGTGGTTTTCGCCGCTGGATACGCTCGAGTACTACAAGTCCCTTGCCGCGACGAACGGCGGCGCGGAAAAGGTGGCAGAATGGAGCCGGATGTTTCTGGTACCGGGGATGCGCCACTGCGGCGGTGGGCCGGCGCTCGATCGGTTCGACATGCTCGGCGCAGTGGCGACCTGGGTCGAGAAAGGTATTGCGCCGGAATCGGTCGTCGCCACTGGACAGGCATTTCCAGGACGAAGCCGCCCACTCTGCGCGTATCCCAAACACGCCCAGTACACAGGCCAGGGAGACACCAACGACGCTCGCAATTTCAGGTGTCAGTAAGGGAGCGCGCGACACTGCCGGGGGATGGCCGGGCGGGAAAGCGCTCTCCGGCCCGGTCAGTTTGGGTCGGCACGGAGATGCGCCTGAACTGCCTGGAAGTTGCATGCGGCCGGGATTAGCATGGGATCGGGGAGAAGAGAGATGAGATGGGTTGGAGTTTTCACGCTTCTGTTTGCCAGTCTCTGTTGCGCACAGGAATCCGGCGACTTCAAGCCTGCCGCCACCAATGTTTCAGGAGCGGACTTTCCGCGTGTCGATGGCGCCTCCCGGGCGCAATTCCGGGTCAAGGCTCCCGATGCCGCGGCAGTGAAGCTCAATTTCTGGAGCGGGCCGAAGCTGGACATGGCGAAGCAGCCCGACGGCTTCTGGACCGTTACGACGCCACCCCTCGCGCCGGGACTCCACTACTACACGGTGATCGTCGATGGAGCGGAGGTCAGCGACCCCAGCAGCCACGCATTCTACGGCGGCGGCAGGGACGCAAGCGGAATCGAGATTCCCGAGCCGGGGTCGACCTACTACTCTGCCCAGGATGTTCCCCACGGGCAGGTTCGCGAAGTCTGGTACCACTCCAGCGTGACGGGCGACTGGCGCCACGCGCTGGTGTACACGCCGCCGGGCTACGACGCGCAGACAAAGGTGCGCTATCCGGTGCTTTACCTGCAGCACGGCGGCGGCGAGGACGAGACCGGGTGGACGAGGCAAGGTCACGCGAACTTCATCCTCGACAACCTGATCGCGAGCGGAAGCTCGAAGCCGATGATCGTCGTGATGGCGAACGGTTACGCCAGGCGCGCCGGCGTGCCGGCTTCCGATCTTGCCGGAAAGCCCTTCGGTTCACCGGAAGCGATGCGGGCAATGCAGGAGATGACGGCGGCGTTTGAGGACGACATGACGCAGGTTCTGATCCCCTACATCGATTCGAGTTTCAGAACCATTCCGGACCGCGATCATCGCGCCATGGCTGGTCTTTCGATGGGAGGAATGCAGACCTTCCAGGTAACATTCGACCATCCCGATATGTTCTCTTACATTGGAGGATTCAGCGGGGCGGCCGGGCCGCTGGTTTTCGGCAATGAAAAGCTGGATACGAAGACAGCCTTCAATGGGGCGCTCGCTGACCCCGCGGCCTTCGCCAAGAGAGTACACCTGCTGTGGATTGGAGTCGGGACCGAGGAGCCAGCCGTGATGCATGCGGGGCTTGTAAGACTGCATACTTCGCTGCTGGAGGCAAACGTCAAGCACGTCTACTACGAATCGCCGGGCACGGCGCATGAGTGGCAGACATGGCGTCGCGATCTGAAGGACTTCGCGCCCAGGCTCTTTCAGGAAGCCTCCTCGAAGCCTTAGGAACTGTGGCCTTTTGGGGCGTGAGAAAAGCCGGCTTCTTGGCAGCGGGACCATTCACCTTATCTGAGCTAAACTACTCTGGTCTGAAGGGGAGAGACGTGCAAACAGTCAACTTTCGTTTTGTTATTGCGGCGATGGTTTTCCTGGGTTTGGGCCGAGTCTGGTCCCAGAGCTCCGAGCAGCCTGCGTATTTGAACCCGGCGCTGCCCGCCGAACAACGGGCCGCCGACCTTGTTCACCGCATGACCGTGGAAGAGAAGGTCACGCAACTTGTGAATCAGTCCCGGGCAGTCCCGCGGTTGAAAGTTCCGGCTTACGACTGGTGGAGCGAGGCGCTGCATGGCGTTGTGCGGTCCGGGACCACAGAGTTTCCCGAACCGATCGGCCTGGCCGCAACCTTCGATGCGGATTCAATTCACCGCATGGCCGTGGCGATCGGAACCGAAGCAAGAATCAAGCACGCGCAGGAGATGAAGGACGGGAACAGCGGCTTTTTCGAGGGCCTCGACTTCTGGGCGCCGAATGTGAACATCTTTCGCGATCCCCGCTGGGGACGGGGACAGGAGACCTACGGCGAAGATCCCTTCCTGACGGCGCGCATGGGCGTCGCATTCGTCACCGGAATGCAGGGAGACAATCCGAAATACTATCGCGCGATTTCAACGCCGAAACATTTCGCGGTACACAGCGGACCCGAGCCGACGCGGCACTTCGCGGACGTGGACGTGAGCAAGCACGACGAGCTGGATACTTACCTGCCGGCATTTCGCGCGGCCGTTACCGAGGGCAAGGCCGGCTCTGTCATGTGCGCATATAACGCCATCAACGGGCAGCCTGCCTGCGCAAACGAGTTTCTGCTTCAGGACCAGTTGCGAGGCCAGTGGAAGTTTCAGGGCTATGTGGTTTCGGATTGCGAAGCCGTCGTCAACATCTTTCGCGATCATCACTTTACGAAGACTCAGCCCGAAGCCTCCGCCCTGGCCGTCGAGCGCGGCATGGACAACGAGTGCATCGATGGAGGCGCAAAGGTTGAGGACGATCACGATTACAGGCCGTACCTCGATGCGTACGAGCAAGGCATCTTGAAGGAGAGCGAGATCGATACGGCATTGATCCGGCTGTTCACCGCACGGATGAAGCTGGGCATGTTCGATCCGCCGGAGATGGTCCCGTATGCGAAGATCGATGAAAAACTGCTCGATAGCGCCGAGCACCGCGCGTTGGCGCGCGCCATGGCGAACGAGTCCATGGTGCTGCTCAAGAATGACGGCACTCTGCCGCTGAAGCGGGGCGCGATCAAGATCGCGGTGATTGGGCCTCTGGCGGACCAGACGAGGTATTTGCTCGGCAACTACACCGGCACTCCGACGCACACCGTATCGGTGCTGGAAGGACTCAAGGCGGAGTTTCCTGAAGCGCAGATCGCGCTTGTGCCCGGAACGCAGTTTCTGCGCTCCGACGGGGACAAGGTTCCGGCGTCGGCGCTGACCACGCCGGAGGGCCAGCCGGGGCTTACGGTCCAGTTCTCTACGGGAGATGTGTTCCGAGGCAAGGGCGCCGTATTGGCGACGCGGCAGGTGAGCGCCGTCGATTTGAAGGCGGAGGAGATCCCTCAGGAGGCATCGGGCAAATATCCGCTGTCGGTGGAGTGGAACGGCTACCTCACCGCGAGCGAAACCGGCGAGTACAGCATTGGCGTACGGGGCAAGGGCGGTTTCCTGTCGGTGCTCATCGACGGCAAGCCACTGGCGACGGAATACCTGGAAAGCGAGCGTTCGCAAGCAAAGACCGGGCACATTCACCTTGAGCAAGGCAAGAAAGCGGCGGTCGAAGTCAGGTATAGGGTGATGAGCGCCGGCCCGGTCGAGGCCCAGTTGATCTGGTCGAAGTACGATCCCAAGCCGAGTCCCGAGGCGGTTGCCGCGGCCAAGAACGCGGACGTTGTTATCGCGGTCCTCGGCATTACCAGCGCACTCGAAGGGGAAGAGATGCCGGTCAATGAGGAGGGATTCAAGGGCGGCGACCGCACCGGCATCGATCTTCCCAAACCGGAAGAGGAGTTGCTCGAAGCCGTAACGGCGACGGGAAGACCCGTGGTTCTGGTGCTCGCCAACGGAAGCGCGCTGGCCGTGAACTGGGCCAATGCGCATGTGAACGCGATTCTCGAGTCGTGGTACCCCGGCGAGGAGGGCGGCGCGGCGATTGCCGAGACTCTTTCGGGGAAGAACGATCCAGCGGGCCGGCTGCCGGTGACCTTCTACACCGGCATAGATCAACTGCCGCTGTTCGAAGACTACTCGATGCGGAACCGCACCTATCGCTACTTCAGCGGCAAGCCGCTCTACCCGTTTGGCTATGGCTTGAGCTACACAACTTTCTCCTACAGCGACCTGGCGCTCCCCAAGGACGCGATCGGCGCGGGCGACCCGCTCACGGCAGAGGTGACGGTTACAAATACCGGAGAGCGGGAGGGCGACGAAGTTGCGCAGCTTTATCTCAGCTTCCCGAATGTGCCGGGAGCCCCGCTGCGCGCTCTGCGCGGCTTCAGGCGCGTGCATCTGAACCCCGGTGAATCGCAGAGGGTGCGCTTCGAACTCAAGGATCGAGACCTGAGCATGGTAAGCGAAGCGGGCGATCCGATCGTTGCGGATGGCGTCTACACGCTGTCGATTGGCGGAGGTCAGCCGAATACGGGAGCGCCGGCGGTGACGGGAACCCTCCGGGTAACGGGCACGAAGACGCTGCCGGAGTAGGGAAGCCCTTCTTCAGACGTTCCACAATAGATCGGCAAAAGGAGAGCTTCGAATGACCGATCATTCCCGCCGCAACTTCCTGAAGACGAGCACTGCCGCTGCCGGCTTCAGTCTCATTCGTTCCCTGGCGCCGGCGGAGGCCTTGTGCGCGGATGCGCCGACCGATGCAAGCGCAAGGCTAACCCCTTTTCCGCTGGGTTCGGTCCGCCTCGCTCCTGGCATCTTCAACCAGCAGTCGGAGATCAATGCGCGCTATCTCGATTCACTTTCAGTCGATCGGCTTCTGCATTCATTTCGGGTTACAGCCGGCATCTCCTCGAGTACGACGCCGTACAGAGGTTGGGAAGATCCTACCTGTGAATTGCGCGGCCATTTCGCCGGGGGACACTTCCTGTCCGCCGTCGCTTTGGCCTCAGCCACCACCGGAAACGAAGTTCTCAGGGGGAAGGGCGAGGAGCTGGTCTCCGGCCTTGCGCAATGCCAGAAGAAGATTGCGACCGGATATCTGAGCGCCTACCCGCCCGATTTGTTCGAGCGCCTGGCTCAGGGAAAGCCGGTCTGGGCGCCCTTCTACACCTACCACAAGATTATGGCCGGGTTGCTTGATATGTCCGTTTTGGCGGGTAACTCCGATGCGCTTCAGATTGCGGAAGGCATGGCCCGGTGGGCGGGAGACTTTTTCACTGGAATCGGCGCCGAGCAGCGTCAGCGCATGTTGCGCACCGAGTACGGCGGCATGAACGAGGTTCTCGTGAATCTGGCTGCACTGACAAAAAAGGGCAGGTATCTTGACACCGCGCGCCTCTTCGAGCAGCCCGGTTTTCTCGATCCGCTGGCCGAACGCCGGGATGAACTCCAGGGCCTGCATGCAAACACGCACGTTCCAAAGATCATCGGAGCCGCGCGTATGTACGAAGTTACCGGCGACCGCCGCTACAGGCAAATTGCCGAGTACTTTCTCGACGAGGTGCTCACCGCGCGCAGTTATGTCATCGGGAATACCAGCCTGGATGAGCATTGGAGAACGCCGCCGGGACAACTCAAAGGGAGCCTCGGCTGGACGAACGCGGAATGTTGCGTGGCGTATAACTTGATGAAGCTCGAGCGGCTCGTCTTCGGCTGGACCGGGGACGCGCGATGGATGGATGCGTATGAACGTTCGCTCTTCAACTGCAGACTGGGGACGCAAAATGCAGACGGTTTGAAGCAGTACTTCTTCCCGCTCGCGGCCGGCTACTGGCGCGCCTATAACTCGCCGGAGGAATCCTTCTGGTGCTGCACGGGAACCGGCGCGGAGGAATTCGCCAAGTTCACCGACACGGTCTTCTTCCGCCGAGGCAGCGATGTTTACGTGAACCAGTTCATCGCATCCACCCTCGACTGGAAAGAGGAAGGCCTGCTCATCGACCAGGTAACTCAGTTCCCAGCCGAGCGGGGGACGACTTTCAAGATCAAAGCCTCGCGTCCAATCGCCCGCACAATTCACGTGCGGATTCCACGCTGGACGACCGATGCCGCGCAGGTGAAGATCAACGGCCTCCCGCTCGAAGCTATGGCAGATCCCGGATCGTATCTCGCCATCCGAAGAGTCTGGCAGGACGGCGACACCATCAATATCGGACTGCCCATGGAATTGCGGCAGGAGGCGCTGCCCGGCGATGACTCTGTAACTGCTGTTTTGTATGGCCCGCTGGTTCTTGCCGCGGATCTGGGACCCGGTCCGGCTGAAGGTCCGGGCAAGGTAATCCACAGCGGAGCCACCGTCCCGGATAACCTGCCTTCACCGGATCCGTTGCCGAAGACATTTGCAAGTCCAGTTATCGGGCCGGACCAATGGGTCCAGGCTGAATCCAAATCGGAGCTGCGTTTCAAGGTCGCTGGAGAAGGCGCCAAATACGAGCTGATGCCGATGTATCGGATTCGCGATCAGCGCTACGCGGTTTATTGGCAAACAGGGAATCCCAAAGAGCGATTCTAGCGCGGGGTTCTCGCGGGATTTCTTCAAGTGAGTGCGAGTTCCCTCACATTTGCGAACGCTGAGGTCGAGGAATTATATGCGCGCGGAAAGGTGCAATGCCATGATGTTCCGGTCTTCTGAAGCAGGCGCGATGCCATTCGTTTCGCCTGTCGTCCGTCGATGGATGGTATTCTTTTCCCTGCTCTGGGCCGCATGCAGCGGCATGGCCCAGATGCCTGGCCAGAAACTCCCTGGTTTGGAGCCGACAACCGTTCAGCGGTCGCAGCGGGGAATGCGCGCCACGGTGGGCTCCGAGGCGCTCGACATCACGGTTTGCAATGGTTCAGTGATCCACGTGCTGGCCAGGCCCGATGCAACGGCGAAGAGCGGGCCGCAGCCCTGGATGCTGGATGCAAGTCAATCCTGCGCGGGCGCTCCGTTTCAGTTCGCGCAAGACGACAAATCGGCGACGATTAAAACGGACAAGATCGAAGTAGCTTTCGGTCTGGAGCGCGGCAATGTCTCCTTTCGCACCTTGAATGGAGATGCTCTGCTGCGTGAGAGGGACAGTGTGCCGCGCACCTACGAGCCGGTGGAATTGAATGGCGAGAATACGTTTCGGATCACGGATCGCTTCTCTCCCTCGCCGACAGAAGCATTCTACGGACTCGGGCAGCACCAAAACGGCATGTTCAACTACCGGGGCGCAACCGTCGAATTAGGCCAGAACAACACGGACGTGGCGATTCCTCTACTGATTTCGAGCAAAGGCTATGCGCTGATGTGGAACACGGCCGCATTCACCTACGTCGATAATCGCTTTCCGTCCGAATTGACATTCAGCTCCCTCGCCGGCAAGTCGATTGACTACTACTTTCTTTACGGTCCGGAGATGGATGCGATCATCCACGAATACCGGAGCATGACTGGACACACGCCGATGCTGCCCAAGTGGGCCTACGGTTTCTTTCAATCCAAGGACCGCTATGTATCGCTCGACGAGATCGCCGGCATCGCGCAGCGCTATCGCCAGGAGCACATTCCGCTGGACGCGATGGTGCAGGACTGGTTCTGGTGGAAGAACGAGGGCGATCCCGAGTTCAACGCCAACTATCACGATGTGCCGAAAGATATCGACTCGCTGCACAAAGAAAATGTGCATACCATGATCTCCGTTTGGGGGTTGCTCGATCCAAAGTCCGAGACGTACAAGACGCTGGAAGCGAAAAGCCTCATGGTTCCCGGAGCGCATGTGTACGACCCCAGCAGCCCGGAGGCACGCGACATCTATTGGAACCTTCTGCCCGGCAAGCTGCTTGCGCAGGGATGGGATGCCTTCTGGCTCGACAGCGCCGAGCCTGAAGAGTTTTGGCCGCACATGGGGGATGCTATTCTGCGCAACAAACAGCTTGCCATCGGCAACGGTGCGGAGTACACGAACGTATTCCCGCTGCTGCATACGCTCGGAGTACAGAATCATTGGAGGGCTGAAACCGGCGGCAAACGCGTCTTCCTACTAACTCGGTCGGCGTTTTTCGGCCAACAGCGTGTCGGCGCCGCCGTGTGGTCGGGCGATGTGTACAGCACCTATTGGGCGCTCTCCCATCAGGTGACCGCCGGGCTGAATTTTGCGCTAAGCGGGTATCCTTACTGGACAACCGATATAGGCGGTTACTGGCCTCCCTACCCGGGATCGTTGGAGGAGCCTGCTTATCAGGATCTCTACGCGCGCTGGTTCGAGTTCGGAACCTTCTGCCCGATCTTCCGCACCCACGGTCATCGCCCCCACAACGAGATGTGGACTTACGACCGCGTAGAGCCTGCGCTCATCCGCTTCGACAAGCTCCGTTATCGCCTTATGCCCTACATCTACTCGCTTGCCTGGAGGGTATCGAACGCCGACTACACCATCCAGCGTCCGCTTGTCATGGATTGGCGCAGCGATGAAAAGACATGGAACATCGGCGACGAGTTCATGTTCGGCCCCGCCCTCCTGGTTAGTCCGGTGCTGAAGGCCAATGCCATTCGGCGCAGCGTCTACCTGCCGCCTTCGCCCGCATGGTACGACTTCTGGACGGGCCAGCAGGTCAAGGGCAGCCAGGAAATCGACCCCGAGGCACCGCTCGATCGCATTCCACTCTATGTACGCGCCGGATCCATCCTTCCCATGGGACCGGAGATCGAATACGCCGCGCAGGATCCCGGCGGTTCCATCGAACTGCGCATCTATCGCGGAGCAGACGGCCAGTTCGATCTCTATGAGGACGCAGGGGACAGCTACGACTACGAGCAGGGTCAGCATTCCGTGATTCCCATCCGCTGGGACGACCGCGCCGGAATCCTTACAATCGGTGCACGCGAAGGTTCCTTCCCAGGAATGGTTGAAACGCGCACATTCAGGATCGTAGTGGTTGGAAGCGGACACGGGATTGGCGGCGAGGTGACGAGCGATGCCGACAAGGAGATCACTTTTGAAGGCACGGAAATCAAGACGAGCCTTCCTTTGCAATGAGTAGTGGGCTGCTGCCAATGCCACGCCGGAAACACGGCATCCTCGATAGGAAATTGCTACCGTTGATTCGCCGGAAAAGGACTGCCACCAAGCGGCATATCTCACTGCCGGTGGTAGAAGTGACGTTCTACGCTGGTTGGCCGTCTTTGGATGCTGCATCGAGCCTTGGATGTGGTCTTAACCAGTTGAACTTTTGTTTCTCGCACTTGGATTGACTTCGAGTGGTCAACTCAGTTCAGTCGTCCCCTGTCGCTTGGGTTCTCGATTGGTTGAGTCGGTTGATGCGAAGACGAAACAACTGCATCGGGCTGATTGCCCACCGCACCACTGGCGGCCACCATTCAGAGGTCGCAGACTTGCGCTGGTAGCCTCAAGACTCAGACAGGCGCCAGAATAAGTGTTGACATGGTGTTGACACAAACGACTAGTTCAGTTGCTGTTGTTTTCAAATCACTTGTATGTTGTTGAGGTTATGTGAGTTATTCTGGCTGCCCCCCAGGGATTCGAACCCCGATATGCTGATCCAGAGTCAGCTGTCCTACCATTGAACGAGGGGGCAAGAAGCGCGATGCGCAGCGATCCTGTAGCCAAGCCGGCCCAGGCCGCGGCAACCAACGGGGCTCCAGAAGCCAACTTATTCATCATAGAGGGGATTGCGGAACCCGGTCAAACCCGGCTTAACGGGCGATCCAGGGCCGCCCGAGCGCGTGCCTGTCCGCTCACCCCCGCCACGCCGGCACCGTTCAACGCCGCCTTCCGCGCGGACGAGACTCCCAGGGTTGGCGGCGGCCTGGGCAGACCGATTTGGAGGGAACAATCCAGGCTGCCGTCTCGTACCTATCCTCGTACCCAACTGGATCGCTGCCTTGACTGAACTGCCCGTCCCACGCACCGAAGCGCTTGCGCGCCGCATTCTCGGCCTCGGGCCTTTGCTTGAAGGCATTGACGCGCGTCTGACGCGGGTCTTCGTTCCCTGGGCTATCCGGCATCCCCGGCACCTCCCGGCGCTTATGCGCCTGGCGCGGGCGCACCGGCACACCACGCGCCTTCGGGCCCAGGCGCTTGAGGGCGGAGTGCAGGTGCCGCCGTTTCTCGTTCTCAGCGTTACCTCGCGGTGCAATCTGCGCTGCGCCGGCTGCTATGCCGGGGCGGTAGGGATTACCGCTGGCTCGCCAACCGCGCGGCAGCCGCTGGGCCTGAGCGACTGGCGCCGGGTCATACAGGAATCCGCCGCGCTGGGGGTGCTGGCGTTTGTGATTGCCGGCGGCGAACCATTTCTGCTGCCGGGCATTGCCAGCCTCTTCCGGCAGTTTTCCGATCGCCTTTTCCTGGTCTTCACCAACGGGACGGCTATTGAAGACTCCGATATCCGGGTTTTGAGAAGCTGCCATAACACCGTGGTTGTGGTGAGCCTGGAGGGAGATCGCGGCCTTACCGACGCACGAAGGGGATCAGGCGTATTCGAGAGCGCGCTTCGCTCTCTCCACCGGCTTCGCGCCGCGGGCGTCCTGACCGGCCTCTCCGTCACCATCGGCTCCGCGAATATCGACTACTGGTCGCGGGAGCAGAACATCGACGCGCTGATGGCCCGCAGCGGGCCGCTCGCGTTCTTCATCGAGGAGATTCCAACGGGCGATTTCGAAGCCGGCATTGCCATGGCAGCGGAGCAGCGGTCGCGGTTTCGCGAGGCCGTTCTTCGATACCGGGACCGCGAGACCGGAGGCGCTTATCTCATTCATTCGCCTTACGATGAAGAGGCTCTCGGAGGTTGCGTGGCCGCCGGACGAGGTTTTGCCCACGTTACTCCATCGGGCGACGTCACGGCCTGTCCATTCTCGGCGCTGGCGACGCACAACGTCAGCACCTCGACGCTGTACCAGGCCTTCGCCAGTTCCTTCTTCACCATGATCCGCGACAACGGGCCTTTGCTTGAAACGCACGACCACCCTTGCGCGCTCTCGGCCAACGCCGGCAAGCTGGAGAGCATGGCAAAGGGTCTGGGCGCCTATCGCACCGGCGCGGCCGGTTCCGCGGCAGCGCGCAACCAGGGCCTGGTCGGCGTTTCTTCGACCTGAGGTCATCGACGGGATCGCGCCGGCAAAGTTGTGGGCCGCCCGCAAGCCGGCAACGCGAGTGGTTTGTCCGCTCGCCGCTCGCCCGCGCCGCTATACTTCCCCCATGCAACCTGTCAGCGTCATTGCCACCGTCCTCAATGAGGTCGAGGAGATCGGCAGGCTGGTCCCCAGCCTTCTGGGCCAGATTCCTCCCCCGGCCGAGGTGGTGATTGTGGACGGCGGCTCGACCGACGGCGCCTGGGAGCGGCTCATCGATGCCGCGCGCGAGCACCCCAATCTGCATCCCATCCGCGACGAATCCTGCAACCTCAAGCGCTGCCCAGGGCCCATATCGAGGGGCCGCAACGTGGCCATCGTCGCCGCCCGCTTCCCGATCATTGCCTGCGCGGACGCCGGCTGTACCTACGCGCCCGACTGGCTGGCCCGCATCACCGCGCCGATCGTCGCCGGGACTTCCCGTTACGCCCTGGGCGGCGCCTGCCTCGACCCCGCCGATCCAACCCTCTGGGACCTGGCTTCGGCCCATTTCTTCGGCGTCAAGCTCTCTCCCGCCGCGCCCACCAAGTCCTGCACCGCCCGCTCCATGGCTTTCACCAAGGAGCTTTGGCAGCGCATCGGCGGCTTTCCGGAGTCCTTCTTCTACGGGGAAGACACGCTCTTCGACCTCGAAGCCCGCCGCCTCGCCGCACCCGCCTTTGTCGAGCGCGCCAAGGCTCTCTACCGGCCTCAATACACATTCCGGTCGGCCTGCCGCCAGTTGGCCAGCTATGCCGTCAGCGACGGCATCCTCGGCGTCCGGCGCGCTCGCCTATACCGCAATGCCGCCCGCTGCATCGCGCAACTCCTGGCCCTGCTCAGCCCGCCCCCGATCATGGCCCTTGCGCACGGGTCTCGATCCGCGCCGTGGTGGTCCCTGCTCCCGCTCGCGGCCGTCCTGGCGCTTGAGGCCTGGTTCGCCTTCCATCCCGACTGGCGCCTGCTCGTCCGCTACGGCCCGCGCGCGCTGCTCGCCCGCTTCGTCTTCTCGATCCTGGTCCCCTGGATCGTCGCTGTGAACCGCATCCGCGGCAGTCTCAACGGGAAGTTCCAGCCCAACCGGCAAAATGCGTGAGGGTCAGGCATCAGAGATCAACGATCAAGGGCCGAGTTGCTGATCACTGACCACTGACTACTGACTACTGACCACTGAAAACTGGCTCCTGCTCACCCTCTCGCCGGAACCACGTAGAAGAGAATGGCGAAGTAATGCGCCACGCTGCCTGCCAGCACAAACACATGCCACGCGGCATGGAAGTAGCGCAGCCGGTCGAGGGCGAAGAAGACGATGCCCAGCGTGTAGGCCAATCCGCCCGCGCCCAGCCAAAGGACCCCGTGCCAGCCGATGGCGTGGAGCAGCGGGCCAACCGCAACGACGATGAACCAGCCCTGGAAGAGGTAGACCAACGCCGACGCCACCTCGAACCGGTCCACGGCAAAGCTCTTGACGATCACCCCGGCGACGGCCAGCGACCACTCCACGGCGAAGATCAGCCAGCCCACCGGCCCGCGCAGCGAGATCAGCGTGAACGGCGTGTAGGTGCCGGCGATCAGCAGGTAGATGGAGGAGTGGTCCAGCACCTGAAAGACATGGCGCGCCCGCGTCCTCACCAGCGAGTGGTAAAGCGTGGAGCAGACGTAGACCAGCACCAGGGTAACGCTGAAGACGGCGCAGCTCGCCACCAACCGGGCGGTTCCCCGCGTGGACGCAGCAATCAGGTACGCCGCGCCCGCGACGGCCAGGACAGCCCCAATGCCGTGCGTGATCGCGTTGGCCAGAATGTCGCCCAGCCTGTAATGGGTTTGCACAGTTCCATGATAGTGCGCGGCAGGTTTGCGAGGGTCCGGCGCGGTGCGTGAAAACAACCGCCGGGCGCCGGCGCGTGGCGGCTTTCCAGGAATGTCATGAGAAGGGAACAATCGGGACGGGCAGATTTGAATTGCCGGCCCCTCGCGCCCCAAGCGGGTTCCGCACTACTCTTGCGATTTGTTATTGAGTTCTAAGATCCACTACTTACTTCGAAAATAAGAGTGGTTGCTTGCCCTATGAATTCCGGGTGAAGTATGTGCGCTGAAACAGCCTGGCAACGCAAGCGGCTCTTAGGCACCGCCGGGATGGGTCTGTGCCTGACAAAGCCTTCGTTCTTATCCAGGGTCACCCGCGCTCCCGCGCTCCAGGACGGTGATTCTCAGACGGTCTTGGTTTTCAGCGCGAGCTTTCTGCGAGCGGCGGCGACAAGGCCGGCCATCCCGGTGCCGAGAAGAAGAAGGCTGCCGGGCTCGGGAATCACGGGAGGAGGAGGTGGAGGCGGAGGCGCCCCGGAACTGAAGTCGGCCTGGAATGCCGCATCGTAGCCTAATGCGGAAGGATTCCCAACCGAATCCCATGTGGAGGGGAAGGACGAGACCGGCAAGTAGCTGCCCGTATCGAAGACGAACTGTATTTGCCCTCCGGTGGGCAAAGTGTCATAGAGCGAGTCCACGACGGGCATGGTGGGAGCGCCGGTGAAATTGTCGTAGTTAATCTCGCTGAACGAGATGGTGAGGAAGGCCACGTACTCGGTATTCGGCGACACTGTGTAATCGAGGTTGCTGTAAGCGAAGGTCTGATTGTCCCCGGTCAAATCCACCGGAGAGCCTAGAGAAGTCACTGTTCCCGAGATCCCCGATCCATTCCACGGCGCGATATAGGCTTGCACCTGGCCTTCCGGCGGCGTGCCGCCGTCGCCGATCAGGAAGAGGCTCAAACTGTTGAGGGTGTTATCCGCAGCCGGGGAAGTGAAGCTCAGTCCTTCGGCAATGGCTGCGCCGGTGGCTAGATAAAAGCCGCTGCTGGCGGAGGCGTCGATGTTGCACATGGGCGAGCTGGGGGCGCAGGCGGGGTTGGCCGGGTTTTCGGTGTTGTCGTAGACCGTGTCCGCGAATGCGGCCGGAGCGGCCAACAGCACGAGGAGGGGCAGGAACGATCTCGCAATCTTCATTGTATCTCTTTACCTTTCTCCCGCGTATTTCCGATGCATCCAGCGTCCGGAATTCTCAATTCTGGGGACAGGGGACAACTGTTTCGCGGACGGATGCTCGCATTTTGCTGCTTGCATTTCATGTGCCATATCTCACCAGTAGTGGAATCAACAACTTGTACTGTTGATCGAGAATGAATGTGCAATCGATTACATCGAAAAAGGAAAAAACTTTCCACTTGCCGGCAGATTCACGATGTGATCGTTCACACTCATTGACGTGATCGCTCACACTGATTATGAAGAGAAAAAAAAGTATTTGCATTTCTTGCAAAGATGTGATTAGTATACCGTGATGCACCTTGACGCCTGCTCGCCCCCCCGGCTGATGCGGACTGGCGATTCAAGGGAGGGTCTGAATCTCTAGGTTGAGAAGTGTGATCGGCCCGGCCGCGCAGGCGACGGAAGCCACTGGAAAACCTCGTGCTCAAACGTTCGAGGGTGACTCGAACAAAACCAGCCTCCTGCGCTCACCGCGTATGGGTCGCCTCTATAGGAATCAATGCAAAGAACTGGAGATTGCATCATGCTGGATCGTGTATCGAATCTTGCCCAGAAACTGCGTCTTGCCGCCACGTTGTCTCTCGCGCTGCTGTTCGGCCTGTTTTCTCCGGCTTCGGCCGCCGCGCAGGCCACGCTTTCAGCGAACTCGATCAACTTTGGGACGGTGTTGCTCTATACGACGAGCGCGGTGGAGACGCTGAACGTCTCGAACCACACCGGGGCGGCTCTCCAGAATCTTTCCTACTCTTTGCCTACGTTGACCCTCTATGCCATCGTGCCGGCGTCGACGACCTGCGTGAAGGGGGCCGCGCTGGCCAACGGGGCGAATTGCAACATCGGGCTCACCTTCGATCCGAAGTCGGGAAGCATTGCGCCGACCAGCACGCTGACCATTACTACGACTGGAAACGCGGCTCAGAAGGTTGCATTGTCCGGGACCGAGGAGTCGCAGGTCACGCTTTCCACGACCACGGAGAACTTCGGCAACGCGGCGATCAACGAGACCAGCCCTATTCAGACCGTTACGCTTACGAACAACCAGGGGGTCGTTCTTAACATCACGTCGCTCACGGTTACGGCGGGAACCGAATATGCGCTGGACCCATCGACCACATGCCCAAGCTCCGGCACGGTGGGCTTGGGCGGCAGTTGCACGATCGGCCTCACCTTTACCCCGACGGGGTTGGGCCCGCAGCCGGGGGCCACGCTGAAGATCTCAACCAACGCCTCCGTTCCGGTGCCTTCGGTGGCCTTGTACGGCACGGGCGTGGTGCAGGTGGCTCTGGCGCCCACGCCGCTTTCGTTTTCAGCCCAGTTCATCGGGGCTACGAGCGCAAACCAATATGTGACGGTGACCAATCAACAGAATGTTGCGCTGACCATCAGCGGGGCGAGCATCACGGGGGCCAACGCGAGCGACTTCGGGATCGGGGGCAACTGCCCCACCGCGCCCGCCACCCTTCCCGCGGGCGGGACCTGCCAATTGTGGGTGAATTTTAAGCCTACCGCGGCGGGAACCAGAACGGCGACGGTGAATCTTGCCGACAATGCTCCGAGCACTCCGCAGACGTTCGGCCTGACGGGCATCAGCAACGCTCCGGTGACGGTGCTGCCGGGATCGATCACCAACTTCACGGCGCCGGTGGGCACCACCAGCCCGTACCAGAACATCACCATTACCAATGCCCAGCCATCGACCGCGCTGCACATCAACAGCCTGCAGTTCAGCGGCGACTTCATCCAGTCGGCGACGAGCTGCCCGCTGGCGCCGGCGGCGCTGGCCGGAGGGGCGTCGTGCACGGTCTCCGTGCAGTTCGATCCCAGCATTGGCGGCGTTCGCACCGGCCAGTTGCAGGTTTACGACGATGTGGCGACCAGCCCTCAGGTAGTGAATTTCTCCGGTACGGGCACCTCGCCGCTGACCATTTCGCCGACCTCGCTTTCGTTCAGCGCGCAGACGGTGGGAACTTCCAGCGCGGCCAAGACGATTACCCTGACCAACAACGAGACCCAGGTCGAGACCTTCTCGCTGACCGCGTCCGGAGACTATTCCGCAACCACCAACTGCACTTCTGGCGTGATTGCGGCCAAGACCTCCTGCCTGATCTATGTCACCTTCACTCCCAGTTCGGTTACTCCAAGCACCACGCGCACGGGCACGCTGACCATTGCGAACTCGGCGGCCAATGGCACCTATGCGGCCGGAACCTCGCCGGTGACCGCGCCGCTGACCGGTTCGGCAACCGCCACGCCTCCGGCGGCGGCTGTTTCCGTGGTGTCGCCTGGAGCGGGAGCGGCAGGCACGAACGTGAACGTTGTTATTACCGGCAACGGCTGGACGCATTTCAGCGCGTCCTCGGTGATCAGCTTCGTGCAGACGGACAGTCCCAGCACGCCCTGCGGCTTGTCGGTTAGCTCGCAGACGCTCGTCAATGCCAACCAGATCGACGCCACGCTGACGCTGAATGGCGGCGCGGGCGTGGTCTATGGCGCGTGCAATATCAGTGTTGCGTCGCCGCTCTCGGGCGGAGGGACAGAGACCGCCTCGTTACTGTCGGCGTTCATCATTGCCGATCCCAACGACGCCCATAGCATCACTTCGGTTGCTCCGGCCTTCGGAATCCAGGGCCAGACGCTGAATGTGTCCCTGACCGCCGTGGGCACGCACTTTGTGCAGGGCGTGACGTTTGCCAACTTTGGCGACGGGATCACGGTGAACTCGCTGACCATTACCGACGCCACGGATGCGCAGGCGAACATCACCATCAGCAACACGACCTACGTGGGCTACCGGACGATCACGATGCAGACGGGCGGGGAGTTCGCGGTGTCGGTGCTTTCGCCGCAGAGCAACCCCATCTTCCAGATCGGGCCGAACAACGCCGCGCTGGTGAGCCTTACGCCGACTTCGTCGGGACAGAATAACAGCCTGCCGGTCAGCATTGTGGCTACGGGAACCCACTTCCTGCAGAATGCGACCGTGATGTCGATGACGGGCGGGATCATCGTGGGCGACGTGATCGTGACCAGTCCGACCACGGCCACGGCCCAGATCATCGTGCCGGCCAATGCGACCGTAGGCGTTCAGAACGCAACCGTTTCGACGGGCGGCGAGATCGAGACGCTGGCCAACTGCTTCACGGTGATCAGCACCACGCCGTACCTGTCTTCGGTATCGCCCAGTTCGGGCGTGCAAGGCCAGACGCTGAACGTGAACATTACCGGCGTCAACACGGCCTTCAGCCAGAACGCGATCCAGGCGGAGTTCGACGGGAATATCACGGTCAACAGCATAACCGTGAACTCTCCGACCAGCGTGACGGTGAACATCTCGATCAGCTCGGACGCCAATGTGGGAACGATTACGGCCAACCTGCTGAGCGGTCCGAGCGGCAACGTGACGCCGTTCCCGTTCGCCTTCACGGTGAATGCGTCGAGCGCGGCGATCATTAGCGTTACGCCGAGCAGCGTGCCGCAGGGCGCGCAGGTGACGCTGGCGGTGGTGGGATCGAACACCATCTGGAACCAGGCGGACACAACGGCCGGCTTCTATCCGGTTCCGGTTCCGGCGCCGTCGTTCAATGAGATCACGATCAACAGCATGACCAGCGCCAACCTGGCAGTGACGGTGCCCACCAACACGCCGCCGGGCAACTACGAATTCTGGATGACCACCGGCGGGCAGACCGTGAACGCCACGCTCAACGTGTATGCGAATACGCCCACGCTGACGATGAGCCCGGCCAACGGCCTGCTGCCCTCGGGCACCGTTCCGAACAGCTTCACGGTGAACTTTACCGGCCAGTTCACGCATTGGAACCAGGCTTCGACGCTGCCGGTCGTCGCCGGCGAGGGCGTGACGCTGTCCAATTTCACGGTGTTAAGCCCGGTGAACGCTAGCGCGACGATTACCATCATCGGCGGCACAAACGGTACGCCGACAGCGACTGGACCGCGGCTGGTCACCATTACGACGGGCGGCGAGATCGTCACCACCTACTTCAATGTGACCTCGACGCCGGTGGGGATCATCAGCATCTCGCCAAGCCATTTGGCGCAGAACGCGACCGCGGATGTGAGCATTGTCGGATTGAACACGCACTTCGCTCCCGGCTTGCCCAGCGCGGGCGGGACGCAGGTTCTGTTCGGGCCGCAGATCACGGTCAACAGCGTCACGGTCATCGACAGTACGCACCTGACGGCGAACGTAACGACGGGTTATGTGTTGAGCGGGAACCCGGCGACGACCCCGCCTGGATTCCAGCAGGTGTATGTGAATACCGGGATCGAGCAGGTTACGACCGAAGAGCAGGTGCTGGGCGGCTTCGGCGTGGATCCGCCGCTCTCGCCGAGCATTTTGAGCGTCTTCCCGAATAGCGCCGCGCAAGGCTCGACCGTGGATGTAGTGATTACCGGCTCATTGACAAACTGGGTGCAGGGCACGACGGAAGCGATTCTGGGCGCGGGCGTGAGCGTGTCGAACCTGACCATCACCAGTCCGACTACGGCCACGGCGACGATTGCGGTATTCCCGACTGCTCCGGTGGGCGGCAACAGCGTGATCATGATTACGGGCGCGCAGTACCTGAGCGGCACGGGCTTCAGCGTGACGCCGAGCGCGGCGCTGATCCAGAGCGTGGGACCCGACGTAACTTGCAACGCCAACTACATCGCGGCGATCCCCGGCTGCGGCGGATCCTCGACTACGCCGTGGGTGGTGGCGCAACTGCAAACCACGACTTTGAGCGTGGTGGGCGTGGGCACGCATTGGCTGCAGGGCGAGAGCGTCTTCGACTTCGGCGCGGGCGTGGTGACGGATACGCTCACGGTGAACAGCCCGACGACCGCTATCGTGCAGATCACCGTGCTTTCCAGCGCGCCGGTGGGTTACCATGCGCTGACCACCACTACCGGCGGCGAGGTGGTGACGCTGCAACAGGCGATCGATGTGGAAGAGGGAGTTCCGGCGCTGCTGGCCATCTCGCCGACCGCGGCCGAGCAGGGCGCGACCTTCAATCTCCAGCTTCTGGGGCGGTTTACGCACTGGCAGCAAGGGGTTACCTCGGCCGCCTTCAACCTGGACTTCCCGGCGGACATCGTGGTGAATTCCATCAACGTGATCGACTCCGAGACCATGACGGCGAACGTCACCGTCAGTCCGTGGTCCTACGTCGACTACAGCTACCCGTGCGGCCATACCATCACCGTGACCACCGGCGGCGAGCAGGTGGCCGGCCTGCCGGGGAACTTCTGCGTCGCCGCGGGCGGGGAAGAGATTACCAATGTCTTCCCGCTGCAGGGCTTGCAGGGATCGACGCTGCCGATCACCATCACCGGTTCCGATACCAACTTCATCCAGGGCGTCACTCACGTCAGCTTCGGCGACTCCAACTTCCAGGTTGGCCAGATCACGGTAACCAGTCCCACCACCCTTACGGCTTCGGTCGCCATTACGACGCAAGCACAGAACGGCTTCAAGAATGTGACCGTTTCGACCTTCGGCCAGGTGGCGTCGCAACTGTACTCGTTCTCGGTCACGCCTGGCTTACCCACGCTCACCGAGGCCATCCCGGACCAAGCCGAGCAGGGGGTCCAGAATCTGAATGTCCACCTCGTCGGCCAGTACTCGCATTTCAGCGCTCTGAGCACGGCCACCTTCGGCTCGGGCATCACGGTCAACAGCGTCACCTACACGGACGCCACCGATCTGGTGGCCAACATCAGCATCGATCCGGTCTCCTTTGTGGGCGGGCGGACGGTCACGGTGACCACATCCGGCGTTCCTTGCTCGGAGCTGGTGGGGACCACCTACGCCTGCCCCGGAGGCGCAACCACGGGGACGGGCAGCGAGATCGTCAGCGACAACGCGTTTACGATCATCGCCGGACCGGCGATCATCACCGGCATCTCGCCCGCGGCCGGCAACGAGGGCCAGGAGGTGGTGTTCAACATCACCGGCGCGAATACCCACTGGCAGCAGAACTTCACCCAGTTCTACATTGCCGGCGCCGGCTACGATCTGACCATCCACTCGGTGGTCATCAACAGTTCCACCAGCGCGACGGTGGACATGAGCATCTCTCAGACCGCCAACGCGGGCGTGCGCTCGATCTACATGGTTACGGCGGGCGAGTCGCTGACCGATAGCGGCGCGTTCGTGGTGACGGGCGGAATCCCGGCGGTCTCCTACATCAGCCCGAACAGCGGGGCGCAAGGGGCGAGCGGGCTGGAGGTGACGGTCGTCGGCAACGCGTATACGCAGTGGAATCAGAGCACGACCGTGAACTTCGGTCCTGGCATCACGGTTTCGTCTTACCAAGTCGACGACGAGTGGCACATCGAGGCGGTGCTCATTGTCGATCCGGCGGCGCAACTCGGATACCGGACGGTTATTGTGCAGACAGGCAGCCAGCAGCTTGCGGGGAACTTCCAAGTGGTGCTGCCGCCTGGCTCGCCGCTGCTGCCCAAGCCGCAGCCGTACATCTGGTACGAATCGCCTTCGTCGGGGATTCCGGGCCAGACGCTGACCATCTACTTCGATGGCGTCAACACGGAGTGGAATCCGGGACTGGGCGAGGCTTGCAGCCAGTCGGGCACGACGATAACCGGCTTCAACTCGAGCGTCACGGTGGATTGCTTCCAGGTGACCGGCGCAACCAGCGCGTATGCCACCGTGACCATCAGTCCGACGGCCACCGATTCGCAGAGCACGCTTACGCTGACCACGACCGGAACCGCCAGCTACGGCACCGAGGTGGATTTCGGCAGCTTCAACGTGATCGTTGCGCAACCGGTGTTGAGCATCGTCGATCCCGGCACGGGGATGCAGGGCGCGCAGAATATCACCGTCAACATCCTGGGCCAGTTCACGGCCTTCGACAGCACCACGACGTTCAACTTCGGTCCCTACATCACAGTGAACGGTCCGCCGACGATTCTCGGCCCCGGCATCGCGACGCAGAGCATCAGCATTGGGCAGTTGACGCCCACGGGCGGGTACGCCGTGACGGCGTACACGCCGGACGCAACGGGATCGCAGGTGACGGTGGGCGGTGCGGGCTTCTCCGTCACGCCGAGCCTGGCGCTGATCTCGGCGATCACGCCGAACGCCGCGCAGCAAGGCGCCACGGTGCAAGTGGAGGTCGCCGGCCAGAACACGCATTGGGATGGCGCGACTACATTCCAGTTCGGCGCGGGCATCACGGTTTCCTCGACGCAGGTCAACAGCAACACGGACGCCACCCTTACGCTGGTGATTCCGGCCTTGGCTCCGGAAGGGCCCACCAGCGCGAGCGCTACCACGGGAGGCGAAGTCGCCCATATCACCAACGGCTTCGTCGTCCTGCCAGGCACGCCTCTGCTGCTCTCCTCCGGACCGAGTTCGCTGCCGCAGCAGAGCAGCGCGGTGTTCACCATCCTCAGCCAGCAGACGCAATGGTCGAATGCGAATCCGCCCACGGTTTCCATCGGCGCGGGCGTCATCCTGACCAACGTCAACGTTACTACGCCCACTTCCTTGACAGTGGACGGATACGTGACGCCGACCACCAGCGTGGGTTATCGCAACCTCACGGTCACCTCCGGCACCCAGGTGCTGGGTATCAACAACGCCTTCTACGTCACTCCCGGACCGGCGGCGATCAACAGCGTGACGCCCAACACCGGAGGGCAGGGCGTCAACCTGCCCGCGGTGCAGATCAACGGCACCAACACCAACTGGCAGCAGGGAGTGACGCAACTCAGCTTCCCCGGCGTGCTCATCAACAGCTTTACGGTGAACTCCCCGACTTCAATCACCGCGAACATCACCGTCTCCGTCTATGCGGCGGCCGGTCAGGTTACGGTGACGGCCACGACGCTGGGCGAAGTTGCCACCGGAGTGAATGTCTTCACCATCACGCAGACGCAGGCTGAGCTGCTGGCCGTCGTTCCATCCAGCCAGGTTCAGGGCTGGACCGGGAACGTCACGCTAACCGGGCAGTACACGCAGTTCGCAACGGCGGCGGGGTGCGCGCCCAATTGCAGCACGGCCAACTTCGGCGCCGGCGTCACCGTCAACTCGGTGACCGCGCTGAGCGGGACCTCGCTGCAGGCCAACATTACCGTGTCTCCGACGGCGGCGCTGGAGTATAACAACGTCTCCGTGACCACCGGCAGCCAGGTGGTCTCGCTGAACAACGCGTTCCAAATCACTGTGGGTCCGGCGGCCATTCAATCCTTGACCCCGAACAGCGGCGCGCAAGGCGCAACGTTGAACGTCGCCGTTGTCGGCAGCCAGAGCCACTTCGCGCAGGGCGTCACCACGGCATCGTTCGGCGGCGGCATCACCGTGAACACCGTTACCGTCACGGACGCTCTGCACGCCACGGTGAACATTACGATTCCGAACAACACGACGCTGAGCAGCTACAACGTCAGCCTGACCACGGGCGGGGAAGTGGCCACCATCCTGGGCGGCTTCACCGTTACTACCGGGAGCCCGGCGATCTCCAATGTGAACCCGCCCACCGGCACACAAGGCACGACCATCAATGTGACTCTGACCGGCCTGTTCACGCACTTCCTGCAGGGAACCAGCGTAGCCAGCTTCGGCTCCGGCATCACCGTGAATACGCTGACGGTGAATAGCGCCACGTCGGCGGTGGCCAACATCACCATCAGCCAAACCGCGTCCATCTCCTCGCGCAACGTAACCGTGACCACGAATTCCGAGGTGGCCACCATTACCGGAGGCTTCAGCGTGCTGGCCGGCCTACCGGCGCTGATCTCCGACCTGCCCACCTTTGCCCAGGCGGGCACGACGGCCAATATCGTCATCAACAGCGAGTTCACCACCTTCCAGCAGGGCTTCACGACGGTCAGCTTCGGCTCCGGCGTGACGGTGAACTTCGTCACCGTGAATTCCATCACCCAGGTGACCGCCAATATCACGGTCGCGTCGAACGCGCCGGTGGGCAGCCAGACCATTACGGTGAGCACCAACGGCCAGGTACTTACCCTGCCCAACGGGTTCAGCGTAACGGCCGGAACGCCGGTCATCACGCAGATCAACCCGAATTTCGGCAATCCGGCCCAGACCAACCTCACCGTCACGATCACCGGCCAATACACGAGTTGGACCTCGGCCTCCACGGTCACCATCGGTACCGCTGCGGATGGAATCAGCGTGGGCGGCGCGCCGGCTGGAACGCCGGGGCCGGTGGTTTCGGCGACGGCCACCAGCGTGACCGTCTCCGTCAGCATCGCGTCGGGCGCTCCTCTGGGACCGGCGGGAGTGTCGGTAACCACCGGAGTGCAGACACAAAGTGTCGCCGGCGGCTTCACCGTGCAGGCGGCTGTCATCCCGGCGCCCTCGGTGATCTCGCTGAGCCCCGGAAACAGCGCCGGTGGAATGCCCATCAACAGCAGCATCATCGCGGTCTTCAGCCAGCCGATGAACCGGACCACGATCAACACCAGCTCGGTGGAGGTGTGGCTGGTCAGCAATCCAAGCGGCTGGGTTACGGTGCCGGGCACGGTGAACGTGGACGCAACCGGCAGGGTGATGACGTTTACGCCGATCGGCCTGCTGGCCGTGAACGCCGAGTACTACCTGCTGATGACCAACGCTATCAAGGATGCCACGGGCAACACCTTCCCGCAGTACGGGTACGTGGCGCTGTACACGCAGTACACGGCGAACTCCGCGCCGGCAACGGTGGTTGCGGCCAATCCTCCGGCGAACGCGACCAACGTGGGCACCAACGTGACGGTGCAGCTTGAGTTCAGCGCGGACATGAACCAGTCCACCCAGAGCGGGCTGACGGTCAGCACGGGCGGCAACCCGATCTCGGGAACCTATAGCTGGAACGCGAGCCCGACTTGCAACTGCGGGCCGGGGACGATCCTGACCTTCACTCCCACAACGGCCTTGGCGGCGAACACGACTTACACGGTGACGTATAACTCGACTCTGGCCGATACGGCGGGGAACCCGCTCACGCCGGGGTCGTTCAGCTTCACCACGGGAAGCGCCGCGGACACTGCATACAACTACTCGGGCAGCGATTTCACCAGCGGCCTGACCAATGCCGGCACCAACTTTGTGCCCAAGATGAACTTCTCCAAGCCGATCAACCCGATCGACATCAATACCGGCACGCTGCTGCTCTACAACGCCGACAGCGGCAAGTACATCGCCGGCACGGTCAATGTGGCGGCCAACGGCTTGAGCGCCACCTTTACGCCGACCTACCCGCTGCTGCCCGACACTTACTACCGGTTCTACCAGGCCGGCGGCGACTACGACATGGACGGCAACTACTTGTACGGCGTCAACGACTACTTCACCACCGGCGCGGGGGCCGACCTGACGCCACCTACGGTGGCCTCGATCTCGCCGGTCAACAACGCGACCGCAGTGCCGCTGAACGCGCAGGTTACGGTGCATTTCAGCGCGCCGGTCGATCCCGACACGATCTCGAACTCGGTTGCGGTGACGCCTTCCGGCGGCTCGGCCATACCTGGCACTACGTCTTTGTCCAGCGACATGGTGACCCTGACCTTTGTGCCGAGCGGCGGGCTGCTGCCCGGTACCGTATACGCGGTCCAGGTCAGCGGGTACTCCGACCCGGCCGGGAATGCGGGCGTTGCCTTCAGCAGCAGCTTTACGACCACGGCTTCGATCGCGCCGATTGTTCTGACGACTGGCCTGAATGCGGCCGGCAACCTGATCACCGTCAACAACACGCCCGACGGGCACTGGACGTACGTGGCGACCACGAGCCTGCCGGGTAGCGGCGGCGTGCCCTATTACCTCTTCTCGGAGGCGGGAACATCTCAGCCGCTTGAGGTCGTGGGGTCGGGGGATGCGGGCTTCTATAGCGGATGGCCGGTCAACGGGCCGGGTTCGGACTGGATCAACATCAATCCGAACAGCACCACCGGCAATACGCTGGGCGTGTATTCGACAACCTTCAACATCCCCGGTCCGAGCGTGCCTTCCAACCTCTGCCTGGTGGGCTTCATGGGAGTGGACGACTACGGCGAGCTGGGGATCAACGGGACCGCCATCACGGGCAATATCAGTGCGATCGGCAGCCTGGCCTCCTTGAATATCCCGGTTTCGAGCTACCTGGTGGTGGGATCGAACACGCTGGCGCTCGGATGGGGTTCGACCGACAACTCTTACGAGGCCTTCCGCCTGCAGGCGGTCATCGAGACCTGCGGCGCCAGCTACACCGGCGGCTTGACGCTGACGACGGCTGTTCCCGCCAACAATGCGACGAACGTGGCCACCAATACGAACATCACTCTCACCTTCAACCATGCGCTCGATCCGGCCACGGTCAATTCGACCACGCTGCCGGTGATGATCGGCTGGAACAGCAACGCGGAGATCGCGGGCAGTTACCAGGTGAACGGCAATCAGGTGATCTTCACGCCGGACAGCCCGTTCCCGGCCAGCACGAATATCTGGGTCGGCGCATGCGGCGGCCCATACGACACAGCCGGAGACAGCGCGGGCGGCTGCTATACGCAACTGACGAACTTCACTACCGGCAGCACGGCGACGGCGGCCCCAAATCCGTTCCAGGTGATCGCCTTCGCGCCGGCGGCGAGCGCCACCAATGTCGGTCTGCGCGCGCCGGTCACGGCAACTTTCAACCGCTCGGTCAACCTGAATTCGGTTAACTCGAGCGACTTTGCCCTGTTCGCGGGCGATGGACAGAGCCCGTGGTGCACCAGCGAATCGCATTCGCAGGACGGCTCGACGCTCCAGTTCAATTGCGGAGTCCTGCCGGCCAGCACACCCATGACGGAGATGCTGGGCAGCGGCCTTTCGGATTGGCAAGGCAACGCGCTGGTCCCCTTCACCAACCAGTTCACCACTACCTATTACGACTCGAACACCAACGGCACGGTGATCTCGACGCGGCCGGGCAACGGCGCGACCGGGGTGAACGGCAACCTGCCCATCGTGCTGTACACCAACCTGCCCATCAATCCCGCCACGGCCCCCGGAGGCATCGAGGTCGCGGAGAACAACGCGGCCGTCCCCGGCACGGTGCAGGTGCTGGATAACGGCTACACCCTCGAGTTCATGCCCAGCTCGGCGTTCACGGCGGGAGCGTTGATCCAGTGGTGGACCACCGGCAGCCTCTACGAGAGCACCTACAACACGCCGGTCAATGGAGCCTCCGGCTACTTCTACGTGGCCGCAAGCACCGGCGCGCTGGTGCCCGCGGTGCAGACGGCATCTCCGACCTACGGAGAGACTTCCGCAGTCAACTCCATCGTCGACCTGCAGTTCAACACGCCGCTGAATCCGAGTACGGTCAACAGCACCAACATCTATCTGTACGACGGAACTACCGGCTTGCATGTCGGCGGGACCTACACGATGCCTCAGCCCAACGAGGTGCGGATTGTGCCATCGGCCAACTTCGGGGCCAATCGCTACATCTACGTGTACCTGACGACCGGCCTGCAAAGCGCGACCAGCGTGCCGTTCGGCTCCACCACCTGGGTCACTTACTTCTACACCGGCAATCCCGTTGACACCACTCTTCCGCTGGTGGTGAGCGCGGTGCCCTACAACGGGGCCGGCAACGTGGGCGTCAATGTGGATCCGGGCGTGGTCTTCAACAAGGCCATCGATCCGGTAAGCCTCAACAGCAGCACGTTCCAGGTGCTGAACGGCGGCACGCCATTGGCGGGCAGTTACTGGTTCAGCTCCAGCGACACCCGGATCGAGTTTGTGCCCAACGCTCCGCTGCCCGCGAACACCAGTCTGACCATGAGCCTGAACGGCGTCCTGGACCAGGTTGGCAACCCGGTCACCTACAGCTCGACCTTCCAGACCGGTGCTGGGCCGGACCTTACCTCGCCGACGGTGGTGTGGACCAGCATCCCGACCAACGGAAGCATCCCGACCAACTCGATGATCACGATTCAGTTCAGCGAATCGATGGATGTAACCACGTTCAGCACCGGCCCCAGCGGCGACATCTACATCTACGACACGCTGCTGGGTACTCGCGTTCCGGCCACGCTTTCGTGGAACGCAACCCAGTCGGTTGCCTACCTGCTGCCGGGCGGCCCGCTATCCGCCGGCCGCGAGTATTACTTCTACGCCAGCAGCGGCACGGACCTGGCGGGCAATGTGTTGAGCGGCATCGAGATCACGTTCTATGCCGAATTGACCAGCGCCGGCGCCGCCCCAACGGTCATCAACTTCAATCCGCTGAACGGAGCGACCGGGCTCGGCACCAACGCGGTCATCGAAGCGCAGTTCAGCGCGCCCATCGATCCCAATACCATCGGCGGCGTCACCCTGTCGACGGGCGGATCGACCGTGACTACCACGCCGTCAATGGGCGCGGGCAACACCATCCTGCAGCTTGTGCCGGCCACGCCGCTCCGGCCCAACACCACCTACACCATGACCATTGCTGGCGTCAAGGATCCGGCCGGCAACCTGGTCGCCACAGTGACCAATACGTTTACCACGGGCGCAACCTACGACGATACCGCTGCCGCGGTGGTCTCGGTGGATCCGCCGAACAATTCCACGGTGGGAACCAACGTGGTGGCGAAGATGCTCTTCAACAAGCCGCTCAACCCGACGACGGTGAACAACAGCAGTATTGTCATGTACCTGAATGACACCGGCCAGTGGATTCCGCTGACGGTTACGCTGTCGGCCAACGGGTTGGAAGTGTCCTTGCAGCCGCAGATTGCGCTCCTGGCCAACACGGAGTACCGCTTCTATGCGGGCTACAACAGCTACGTTCAGGATCAGGACGGCAACAACCTCTATGCGGGCTGGTACTACTTCTACACCGGCGGCGGCGCTGTCACCACCGGTCCGACAGTCACGGTCAGCCCGGCGAACGGAGCCACGGGCATTCCGCTGAACGCCAAGGTTCAGGTTTCGGTCAGCAGCATCATGGATCCCACCAGTTGGACACAGAGTTCGATCCAGGTGCTGAACGGCGCGACGCCGGTGGCGGGAACGGTGAGCGAGAGCACGAACCAGATGCTCCTCTTCACGCCAACCAGCGCGTTGTCGTCGGGCACGCTCTACACGGTGAACGTCTCCGGCTTCACGGACGCCAACGGCAACGCTGTCGTGCCTTCCAGCACCACGTTCACCACCGGCGGAACCGCCGCCACTCCTGGGCTTTCGATCATCAGTTCCAACATTCCGAATGGGTCGTCGAATGTCTCTGCCACTTCGCCGATCACCCTCACCTTCAGCCAGATACTGGACGCGGCAACAGTGACCGCCACCACGCTCCCCATCTTCGATGGCTGGAACAGCGCCCGCCCCATTGCCGGGACATACACGGTGAACGGCGCCCAGGTCACCTTCACTCCAACCAACCCGTATCCGGCCGGGGCGCAGATCTGGGTCGGCGGTTGCTACGGGCCTACGGACATTCTGGGCGACGTGCTGACCACCGGCTGCTGGGCTCAGGAGCTCTACTTCAACGTGATCTCCGGCGCGGCGGGGCCCACGTCGTTGCACGTGCTTTCCGTCAGCCCGGCCAACGGCGCAACCAACGTGGGCCGCGATCAGCCCGTATCGGTCACCTTCAACAACTCCATCAACAACAACTCCACAGGCGGCTACAACGTGCAACTGTATGCCGGCCAGGATCTGCAGACCAACGGCAGCGTCACCAATTCCGCCGACGGACGCACCTTGACCTTCAACATTGGCGCTCTCACGAACGGAGCCACCTACACGGTCGTGATTCCCGCCGGCGGGCTCTCCGACAATTGGGGCAATACGTTGAGCAGCCCGTTCACCAGCACCTTCACGGTGACCGTGGATCCCGCCACCGGCAACGGCAGCGTGCAGTCCGAAGCCCCCGGAAACGGCGCCACCGGGGTTCCGACCGATACGCTGCTGACCCTGTACATGAATCGCCAGGTCAACGCCTCCACGCTGCCTGGGCAACTGACTGTCACGGTGAACGGAGCGGTCTATGGCGGAACCGTGCAGGCAGTGGCCAGCGGCTACGAGATCCAGTTCATGCCTGCCACGCCGTTCCCGAACGGAGCGACGGTGCAATGGTTCCTCTCCGGCAGCGTTCTGGATGTGAACGGCGACGCCTTCAACGGGAACAGCGGCTACTTCTATACCGTTGCCGCAGCCAATCCCGCGGCAGCGCCGGCGAATCTGAACAACAGCCCCGGCTACGGGGTGTCGAATGTTCCGACGAATGCCGACATCTACTTGCAATACAGTCTGCCGCTCAACAACGCCACGCTGACCAGCAGTAATGTGTACCTCTACGATGGGAGCAACGGCACCTATCCGGCCATCACAATCACGCAGCCGGAACCGGGCGTGGTTGAGTTGGCGCCCAATGCGCAGCTGACCGCGGGCTCCTTGTATTACGCTTGCGCCAACGGCAACGTCCAGGGCACGAACGGAATTGGGATTTCGAGCGGGTGCTGGGAGACCTACTTCTACGCAGGCAGCACGCCGGACACCACGCCGGGCTCGATCATCATCGGTCCGCCGAACGGATCGGTGAATGTGGGCACGAATGCGTATATCCGGCTGCAGTTCTCGAAGCCCATCAACCGGGCGCTGTTCTCGAACGCCAACATCCAGATCACCACCGGCGGGAACCCGATTCCCGGCACCTGGTCGTTCAACTACAACTCCGGCACCAACGACGCCATCGGCGCCAACTTCTCGCCGGTGAATCCGCTGCCGCCATCGAGCCCGATCTCGGTGAGCGTCAGCGGGGTGCTGGACTACGCGGGCAACACGTTTGCGTCTGCGAGTTCGAACTTCACCACTGCGGCGCTGCCCGACTACTCGACGCCGACGGCGACGCTGGACTTTGCCTACGGGACCGCAGGGATCGGCACCAACGCCTCGTTCACCTGCCTCTACTCGGAGCCCATGGATCCGAGCAGCGTCAACTCCGGCAACACCTACATCTACAGTTACGTCACCAGCGGCCACATCCCGGTCACTTACGCGTGGGCTTCGGACCTGATGGCCGTGACCATGACGCCGGCCACGCCGCTGTTCGCCAACACCGAGTACTACTACTACTGCGGCGGCGCCATCGATCTGACCGGCAACGGGATGAGCGCCACCGACGCGATCTTCTACACCGGCAACGGCGCGGTCACGACAGGGCCATCGCTGGTCGCGATCAATCCACCCAACGGGATGACCAACGTGCCGGTGAATACGAACAACGGACCGTGGTACGGATCGAGTCTCGGGATGCTCTTCAACGAGCCGGTGGCGGCCGATTCGCTGGGCAGCATCACGCTGACTCCGGCCGGCGGCAGCCCGATACCGATCGCTGTCTATCCGGAAGACGGGAACTTCATGGCCTGGGTGCAACTGCCGTATTCGCTGCTGCCGAACACCACCTACACGTACAACGTGACCGGGGTTATGGATTTGAACGGCAATGCGATGACTCCGGCTACCAGCACCTTCACCACGGGATCGAGCTTCAACTTCACCAACCCGACCGCCACCGCCGCAACCCCGGCGAACGGCGCCACGGGAGTGGCTGTGAACGCGCCCATCACGCTGACCTTCAGCACGGCGATGAACCCGGTGCTGATCGGCTCCAGCCAGATCTATCTGCGCACGCACAACACGCAGACCACGGTTCCAACCACGCTTAGCATTTCGTCGAGCGCCACCGCAACGACTCCGACGACGGTGACTCTGACGCCGGTGACACCGCTGGCGGAGTCGACGATCTACGACCTTGTGTACTGGCCGAACAACTGGTACCTGTACGACATCGCCGGAAACTATGAAAGCCAATACGGGGTAGAAACCACCTTCACTACCGGCACAACCTCCGCGGTGAACGGCGCCTGCGGCTCGGCGAACGGCGGGTCCTTCTCCTCGGCGCCGACAGCCAACCTCTGCTCGGCGGGGACGGCGTCGGCACTCACCAACCCCGGCTCCTGGACATGGAGCTGCAACGGCGAGTATGGAGGCACAAACGCCTCCTGCTCGGCCACCGTCACGGGCACACCAGCCTGTTCGACGCAGCTCTCCAGCCTGCAGGGGTTGTGGCCGGGCACTGACAACACCAACGACTACAGCCCCAACAGCTACAACGGAACTGCGGAGAATGGCGTCACCTACGCCCTGGGTGAGGTTGGGGACGCATTCAGCCTCAACGGAAACAATCAATATGTGTTGATTGGCGAACCCGTGCCGGCCAACCTGCAAATCCAGAGCGCCATCACCCTGTCGGCGTGGATCTATCCAACCGCTTTGCCCACCAACAACGGCAGCGGCGCGTTGGGACTGATAGCCGGAAGCCAGATTGATGGCGTATATGGCGGCGCGACCATCTTCTTCGATGGGCGCGTCAACCCGGACGGCGGCCAGAATGACGTGCCGGCGGGCCACATTCAGTTCAATCTCGGCGACGGATCGAACTGGCACCCGCAGGACACGGAGACCCAGGTGCCGCTCAACCAGTGGACTTTGATCACCGCAACAGCCACGTCGGGCGCGGCGGGCAAGGTCTACTACAACGGCGTGCTGCAACCCTCGAACTCGGGCAGCTACCCGGCAACGTGGAACGGTACGGTGTCGTACCCCAGCAACGACTGGTTCGCCATCGGGCAAGAGGTGAACGAGAACCGGCCCTTCACCGGGTTGATCAACGATGTTCAGGTCTACAACGCCGCGCTGACTCCGGCCCAGATTCAGGCCATCTACAACGCCGGCAGCGGCGGAGTGTGTCAATAACAGCAAGCCAGTGGGGCGGCCTTTGGGCCGCCCCACTGGCCTGGGTGGCTCTCATCAGCCTTGGCGGGCATTGCCGGGCAAGGCGGGCAATCACGCCGCGAAATCGATAAACCCGCGCTGCGGATCGGTCGAGACCAGCTTCACCGTTACCTTGTCGCCCACATCCAGGCCCTTCCCGCCGCTGACTACCATCCCATCCACGTGCGGATCGAGGGTGCGGACGAAGGTGCCGTACTTGTTGACGCCGGTGACGATGGCGGGAAAGCTCTGGCCGATGCGCGGGCGAAGGACTACGGCGGCGATGCGCTTCTGCATCTCGCGCTCCACCTTTCGGGCGCTGTCTTCCATCAGCGTGCAATGGACGGCGATCTCGTTGAGATCGTTCTCGGAGTAGGGCTGCGGCGCCTTCGCCAGCCAGGCTTTGAGGATCCGCTCGACGACCATGTCGGGGAAGCGGCGGTTGGGGGCGGTGGAGTGGGTGTAGTCCTGAACGGCCAGGCCGAAGTGGCCGGGCGAGGGCTCGCTGGGCTTGACCAGCACGTACTCGCCGGGGCCCATCAGCTTGATGACAGCCAGCGACAGGTCGGGAAAGTGGTCGGGGTCCTTCTGCTTCTGGGCCAGCAGGAAGTCGTTGAGGGCCTTTGAGTCGGGCTCGGCGGGCAGCGTCGTGCCCATGCCTTCGGCCACCTCGACGATGCGGTCCCAGCGCTTGGGAGTGCGGACGATGCGCCGGATGGAGGCCAGGCCCGCCTCCTCGAAGGTGCGCGCGACGACGCCGTTGGCCGCCACCATGAACTCTTCGATGAGCGAGGTGGCGCGGTTCTTCTGCAAGCGAACGATCTCGACCGCCTCCTCGGCCAGCATCAGGGGGCGGGTCTCGATGGTCTCCAGATCGAGCGCGCCGTGCTGGAAGCGGCCGCCCACCATGCGCTGGGCGGCGGTGTCCTGGAGCTTGAGCTGGGCAGCCAGGTCGGCGCTGGCGGCGACTTTGGCCGGCGCGGGGCCGGTTCCCTCCAGCCAAGCGCCCACGCTGTTGTAAGCCAGTTGCGCGCGGTTGCGGACTAACGCCCGATACGCCTTGCCGTCCGACGCCGCGCCGGCCGGGTCAACGCAGAACTCGACGACCACGGCCACGCGGTCTTCGTTCTCGTTGAGCGACGTAATCCCCTCGGAGAGCTCGGCGGGGAGCATGGGAAAGACCTTGACGCCGGTATAGACCGAGGTGGTCTCGCTGCGGGCGTGGGAGTCGATCGCCGTGCCCAGGCGGACGCGCGCGTCCACGTCGGCCACGCCGATGAGCACGCGGATGCGGCCGTCGGGCAGTTGCTCCGCCCACTCGATCTGGTCCAGATCCTTGGAGGTGTCGTTGTCGATCGAGGACCAGAGCAGGCCGGTCAGATCTTTCACGCCGGGCACGGCGGGCGGGGCGGGATGGGCCTGAATGGCGGCCAGTTCCGCGCCGGTTGCGGCGGGGAAATCAGGCTCGAAACCGTGCTCGATCATGGCGGCGCGGGCCGCGGCGACAAGGTTGAAGTGAATGGGTTGGCTGGACTGCATGAAGAATCGAGCTCCTTGGAGGTGAAAAGCCAGCCTACCACGCCGGGGGGCTGGGTAAGGAAAAGAAAGGGGCGTTCAGACGTTCGCGGTATCCCACCCTAGCCGCAGAAACAAGGACGCGGCGAGGGTGGGGCACCCGCATTGTTGGAGCCGTAAAAATGCTCTGAACCACGAAAATGCCCTATTGAATGCCCAGATCGGCCAGCACCTTGGGCTTGGCTTCGTCCACGGCCAGCAGGTTGTGGCAGGTCGCGCAATCCTGAGGGATGCTCGTGCCGTCCTTGGCCGAGTGGTCGCCGTCGTGGCAGCGGAAGCAGCCCGGATAACTCATGTGGCCGATGTGGTTGGGATGGGTGCCCCAGGTCACCTTCATGAAAGGAAAGACATTCTGGCTGTATATCGTCGCCAGTTCGTCGCCAGCGGAATTGACGAGCGCGGCCTTGGCCGGCAGCACCTCTGGATGCTGGGTGCGATAGAACTCGGCGAGCTGCTCTGGAATCTTCACGCGCGCCTCAGCTTCGCCGGCGTAAGTGGCCTTCAATAGCTCCAGGCCCTCCTTGTGGACCCAGGGCAGATCGGGGCTGACTCCGCCCTCGGCCATCGCCCGGTTGAGCGCGTCTTCCGGGGTGAGGAAGGTATGTGCCGCGCGGTTGTGGCAGTCGATACAATCCATCAGCCGGCGCTCGCCCTGGGGCATGGCGCCGCCCGTAGCGGAGGCGGCAAAGACGGTCTCCGAGCCATCGGCGTTCCGCTTTTGCACCCAGGGAATCGTGGTGCGGGTCGGGTCGGTGGCGATGTACTCGATGTGGCCCAGGTGCACGCCGTGAATGCCGGTCAGGTGCGAGAGGCCGTCCAGGCCGCCCAGGTGCAGCACCAGCACCGTCTGGGTCTCGGTGTTCTTCTCGTCGTCGGCAAAGGTGGATTTGACCAGCAGCTTCTCGCCCACGAAACGGGCCGGCGTGTGGCAGCCCTCGCAGATGTACCGGGCCGGGCGCAGGCTCTCGACCGGCGACGGAATGGGCGTGGGATAGCGATCGAAGGCAACCTCGAGAATCTGCTTGGTGCCGTTCACCTTGGCGGCAAAGTAGGAGGACGCGCCCGAGCCGATGTGGCATTCCACGCAGGCCACATGGGAGTGCGCGGAGATCTTGTAGGCCGTGTACTCGGGATGCATGACGTGACAGGATTGGCCGCAAAACTGCGGCGAATCCATGTACGCCGAGCCGCGGTAGCTGGCCGTGGCCACCACCAGCAGGTTGACGATGGTGGCCACAA